>Ga0207684_10000846_pt1 | contig 35295 bp, 36 predicted proteins | sample KBSK5501metaG_FD_184342 | JGI IMG/M metagenome (GOLD analysis project Ga0207684, IMG submission 184342) | Corn, switchgrass and miscanthus rhizosphere microbial communities from Kellogg Biological Station, Michigan, USA - KBS K5-50-1 metaG... | ecosystem: Host-associated > Plants > Roots >... | reverse complement strand
TTCATGTCCTGGTTGAAGTGAAGGTCGATGGTGGCGGTCCGAGGAACCGCCTGGTCGCCATCGCTGACGTTGGCGCTCACCTCGAGCGGGGTGGTGATGATACGAATCACGATGGCGGCCGCCACCAGGGCGATGGCGATCGGCGCCAGCCACCAACGCTCGCGAAGTGTTTGCGTCCAGGTCATTGATCACTTCCTATGACGTGAATCCAGGTCAGCCCGGTGTTCAGATCCACCGGGTTGCCGCCGGCATCGTAGTAGACAACAGGCAGGTCGCGATTGGGATGCTTCCAGGTCACGTGGATCATCCCGCCGTCGGAGTAGATGTCGGCTGCGCCCTCCCCGGCCAGCTCGTAGTACTCGGTGTTGTAGGTGTGATGCACCCCGGTGTTCGCGGGGTTGTTGTCGAGGTAGGACGTGACGTGCTCGATGATCAGGTTCTTGGCATGCACCTGGCCGGTGCCGACGTTGGTGAACGGCGCCCCGTCCTGCCACTTGAGGTACTCACGCGCGTTGGCATCATAGCGCCAGACGGCTCCGTGCTGCGGAATCGTGACGCTGGTCGCCGGAGTTGCGCCCGGCAGTGGTACGTCCGGATGTGCCGGCGCGATGTTGTAGTTGAGCGCCGGCAGGTGCGCCGCCGCGGTATTGGCCGTGATTCTGTCGGGGCGGGCGATGACGTTGTGTGGCGCGTAGCGATCGGAAGCGCGGTACATGAAGTCGTACATGTAGTAATAGTCGTAGACCACGTTCGGCCACTTCCAGACCTGTCCCAGCACGTAGTCGTTGGCGCCGGAGCAGTAGATCTGGCCGCGGTACATCTGCTCGAGCGCCACGGTGATCAGACGGCAGCTTCGCACCGGCCCGATCAAGCTCGTCGGCGGATGCCAGTAGACGGCCGATAACCGCGGGATCCCAAACTCGCTGATGTATTCGTAGATGATGTCGGCCTGCTGCATGCCGGTCTGCGGCCGCACGCTTGGCTGAGAGCTGTTTTCGATCTGGATGATGATCGGAGCTCCCGAGGTTCCGATCCGCGCCGTCGATCCGGCGGACGGCACTTGCACCATCGTCATGAAGCTGAGCTTCCAGTCAGCGATCGCGAGGTCGTGCTTGCGGTTCTCCGCGGTCATTGGGACCAGCAGCGTGTGGGTACGGCTGTGGGTGAGGGTCGCGGCGAGCGTGGCGCTCTGCCCGGCCTCGTCCCAGGTGATGCCTTTGGCATCGAGCGCCGTTCCATCGAGAAGGATAGGCGTGCGCAGGCTGTCCATCGGCTGGGAGAAGGTGAGCTTGACCTTGCCCCGCAGCGGCACGGCTTGCTGGCCGTCGGTGAGTGCGGCGTCGTCGAAGGTGGCGCCGGCGACTTTGGGCGCGGGCTCGGTATGGAACGCGACCGCGTACTCCTGGCTCCCAAACCCGATGCTCTTGCGGGCGCCGATCACCCGGATGCGGTAGCTGGTGTCGGGCTGCAACCAGGGATGGAACTCGAAGGTCCGGGGATTTTTCACGACCACGGTGAAGGGTGCCAGCGGCGTGATGCGGAAGCCGTTCTCGACCGAGGCGACATCCATATCCTGGTTGAAAGCCAGGACAACGGCTGAGCTTCGGACGACGGCATGGTCGCCATCGGAGACGCTGGCATTCACCGCGAGCGGCGCGGTGAGGCTGCGCAGCACCAGCCCGGCGGCGGCCAGCAGCAGGACGATGGGGAAAACCCACCAGCGGCGACGCAGCGCCGCGGCAAACCCGCTTCCGCGGGTCATGGTTGGTCGCATCAAGGGATCCTCAGCAGGGTACTCCGAACGGCCGCACAGGCTATTTCACGCACAAGCCAACTTCAATAGCAACCGCTATCCGGCTAATTGAGCGTCGTGCCTTACGGTTTTCTTTCCGGTCGGATCCCCCCCATCGAGGTTTACGCCACCATCAAGCGGGGCAGGAGCAGCTGCTGGACGTCGAACAGGACGTCCAGGACGCGCACCGGGTCGCGAGTGATGTTGCGGTTGAGGGCGCGCAGCAGCTTGCGGCTCAGCGGGCGCACGAACTGTGTGATCTCGTCCATCAGCGGTGCCGGGACGGCCCGCCGGTTCTCGATGACGTCTTCGATCGAGAGCAGAAAATCGTCCGCACGCCGGACATCGGCGCGCCGCTTCAATTCCTGGTTGCGCCGGTCGGCCGCCGCCTCGTACTCCCGATGAATTTCCTCGATGGCGTCGCTCAGCATTGAAATCGCTCCCTTCCCTAAACCCCGATTACACCCAAATCACCGACGCATGAAAATTGATACGCACACTGTTACATAGTCGGGTAACGGCTGTCAAGCACTTTAATCTGGCCGTCAGGCGGTCAGGCGATCAGGCCGTTCCCGGACGCCTCCTGTAACGCGTCGAGTTCGCGGACCTGGTTGAGATCGAGGCCCTGGTCGGCGAGCGATTGGATCAGGCGAAGGACATATTTGACACCGGCAAGGTTCACGCCCTTCTGGCGGGTGAGAAACTGGATCACTCGGACGCGCCGGATATCGTCCTCGGAGTATCGGCGGCGGTTGGTCGCCGTCCGCTGCGGCTTGATGAGGCTCTCGCTCTCATAGATCATCAAGGTGCGCGGATGGAGATTGAGGATCTCGCTCGCGATGCTCGGTGTGAAGACCGCCCGCCCCGGAGCGATCGCCGGCGTTCGCTTCCGTTTTCCGATGTCCCTCACCCCTGAAACGGGATACCCATCCATCCCATATGCTAGTAACTTTACATTCACGATATCACATATTGGCTCCGGGCGCAACCTCGGCCGAGCAGCCGGAACTGCGCTGCGAACGCCGCGTAGAGTTAGACGCAGGTCATGCTGGCGATCGAGCAATACACCCGCCGTCTCCTCAAGGACTTTCACCCCATCGTTGCCGCCAACCGTCCGCCGGTGGACGTGGCGCACGATTCGCCCGATCGGCTGCGATTCGTTCGCGGCGCCGGCGGGCTGGTCACGGGCCTCTCCGGGCTGGCGCTGGCGACCGGGGCGGTTTGGGTTGCCTCCGTTCGTGATGGGCTCGACGGTGAGCTCGAGCTCGACGACGGCGGCGAACCGATGATGGTCGAAACCGCCGACGGCTCCCGGTTCCAGGTGAGCTGGGTCAATCCTCCGCGGCTGGCCTACGACCTCTACTACAACACCATCGCCAACCCGTTGCTCTGGTTCGTTCAGCATTACCTGTGGAACCTCGCCGAGGCTCCCGTACTCGACGACAGTACCCACCTCGCCTGGAACGAGGGGTACCGTCGGGTCAACCAGCTCTTCGCTCAACAGGTCGTGCGGGAGGCGCGCCGTGGCCGGAAGCGGCCCCTGGTCCTCTCGCATGATTACCACCTCTACCTGGTACCGCGGCTGGTCCGCCGCGAGCTTCCTGATGCGGTGCTCCAGCACTTCGTCCACATTCCGTGGCCGACCCCGCAGTACTGGAAAGTCCTGCCGAGCTACATGCGCGACGAGATCATGGACGGCTTGCTCGCTGCCGACATCGTCGGCCTGCAGACCCACTCGGATGTCCGGAACTTCTTGCTCACCTGCGAGGAGAACATGGGCTTGCCGGTTGACTTTCGTCAGCAGACCGCCTTCTACCGAGGGCGCACCATCTGGGTCCGGCGTTATCCGATCTCGATCGACGTCCGCGAGTTCGAGCGAACCGCCGCCAGTCCTGCGGTCGAACGAGCGGAACGCGAGATCCTCCGCTGGCGACCCGAGCAGCTGATCTACCGGGTCGACCGCATGGATCTTTCGAAAAATATCATCCGGGGCTTCTTTGGCTATGAGCGGTTGCTGCAGGCCCACCCCGAGTGGCGGGGCCGCGTCGTCTTCTGGGCGCTGTTGCAGAAGACGCGCCAGGATGTACCCCAGTATCGCGAGTACGCGCGCCAGGTAGTGCAGGTGGCCCGGGTGATCAACCAACGCCTGGGCTTGAATAACTGGCAGCCGATCCGGCTCGAGCTGCGCGACGACATGAGTCGGGCGGTGGCGGGCTACAAACAGTTCGATGTCCTTCTGGTGAACCCCATCTACGACGGCATGAACCTGGTCGCCAAAGAAGGGATCACCGTCAACCGCCGGGGCGGGGCCCTGGTCCTATCGGAGAATGCCGGAACCCATGAAGAACTCGGCGAGTGGGCGATCACCATCAATCCCTTCGACGTCGACGCCACGGCGCAGGCTCTGCAGCGCGCGCTGTTGATGGACCCGGTCGAACGTCACGCGCGCGCCGAGAAGATGCGCGCGGTCGTGCAACAGAACGATGTGGCGCGTTGGATCTCGGCGCAGCTGCAGGACATCCGTGACCTGGTGGAACCATCCGCGGCTCGCCGGCCCGAGGCTAGGCTCGAAGAACCCCTGCCACTCGGACGGGAGGGAATGCGCTAAGGGGCCGGCGCAGCTGTCGAGGTATGGCGCTCGCGAAGTGAGGTCAGGCCCAGAGATGGCGGGCGCCGGCGAGCTCCGGAAACTCTGTCTCCGGAATCTGGAGCCGGCCCTGGACGGCCGCCTCCATCAAAGAAAAGATCACTTTGACGCCGGCGAGATTGATGCCGTGCACCGTGGTGAGCTCGCGGATCAGCCGGATCCGCTCGATATCGCGGCGCGAGTAGCGCCGCCGCTGCGTCGGCGTCCGCTCGGGCGCGATCAGGTTTTCACTCTCGTACACGAAGAGGGTGCGCGGCTCGATGTCGAACATGTCGGAGACTTCGCTGGACTTATGCGGCATTGCCACCTGCTGCCCTCCCGAACCCGAGACTGCACACCATTATATCCATCATATCAGGATTTGTGATAAACAGCGAACGCGAGCGTCGTATACGCGGTTTGTGGCGTCACTGTGCGCACCGTGACCGAGCCCAAGAGCTCAGCCATTGCTTGTACGGGGGCGTATCACCTTAGCCGTGCGAACTCACGCTTGAACGGACCCGGTCTTGCGGGTACTGTCACGCCCGAACGGCTCCGAGCCGAACTTTCGAACATGTCGCGCATCTTACGGCAACTCACGGTGTTTGGAGGGCGAGTCGTGCTGGGAGTGATGCTCTTTGCACTCCTCACGCCTCCCTTCGGGCTGCGCGCCTACCTGGAGGCCCGCGCCCAGGATCAAGCGCAGGCAGCCCACGTGATCAGCAGCTTCGGCCGCCCGGTGGGCGCCATCGTCAAGCTGCCGGTCACCGCGCGTGGCTTCGCCCAGGCCCCGCGCTCGCCGCTCGATGGCATTCGGGGCAAGGGCTCCTGGCTGATGATTTTCGACGGCGATTGGAACGATCCCGATGCGGACCGCGCCGCGGCGATCGTCGATGCGGCCGTCGGCGCTGACCTCAGCCACCTCTACGTCCGGGTCGCGGACAGCACGCACCACTTCTACGGCGCGCCGGCGCTGCAGGACCTGCTGCCCATCGCACACGCCCACGGGCTGAGCATCATCGGCTGGATCGAGCCGATGCTCGATGACCCGAACGCGGACACGGCCGATGCCCTGGCGGCCGCGCAGTTCGAGGAACAGGGCCAGCGGCTCGACGGCCTGGCGCTGACCATCGAAGGCAACAGTACGTCAGACCCGAACGTTGGCCAGTACCTGTCGGGCATCCGCGGCGGCATCAGCGGGATGAATGGGCTGGGCGACCGCTACCTATTGATTGCCAGCACGTTGCCCATCCCCTATGACCATCCGGGGTACGCCTACGCCACCATGTCGCGCTACTGCCAGGTTTTTGCGCCGATGGTGTACTGGCGTGCGACCGGGCTCCCGCAATACAGCGGCGCCGACGGGACGCGAGCCTACGTCGACCAGGTCTTCCAACAATTCCGCGATCCTGGTGTGAACCCATTCAAGCGCCCGCTAACCATCACGGCGCAAACGTACGACGCCGCGCCCGAGTACGGCACGCCGGGGGCGCCGCCCCCCGACGAAATCGTTACCTCGATGAATGAGACGCGCGCCCAGGGTGGCATCAGCTGGTCCTACTACCGGCTGGCAAATGCCGACAACGGCGTTACCGGGGAGGAGCAGCAGGCGATCACGGCTTACCCGTTCTGGCAGCGATACCGCGGAGGCGGTATCGCGGCGAAGGCATTGATCGCCCTACCTGACCAGCCAGTTGCCTACTAAGAAGAGGGGTTGAGGAACCAATGAAAACGTTCTTTCGTCGACTGTCCGTCCCAAGCGGCCTGCGCCGCAAGCGCGTGGTCGTCCCCGCGCTTGCGCTCTCCGGGGCGCTCCTTCTCGGTGGCCTCTGGTTCCTCGGGCATTCGGGCACGAATTCGGTCTGGAACCAGCCAAGCGTGCCGATCAGTGACGTGCTCGACCGGGTTGACCGCGGCGACATCGCGGGCGCGACCATCAGCGGCCAGCGCATCCTATTGACCGATACGGCCGGCCGGCAATCGTGGACCATCGAAAAAGAGGCGTCGATGAGCTCCACCGAACTGTACCTGCGCAATCACAACGTCAAGGTCGCCGTCCAGCCGGCCGACGATGTCTCCTTTACCTCGACCCTACCGAACCTGGTGGGCCTGCTGGTTCTACTGGCCCTGCTGTTCATCATGTTGCGCCGGTCGAACTTACTGGGAAATCCAATGGGCGCGATGACCAAGCATCTGGCCGAGGCCCGGGTCGGTGACGGCGAGCAGGTCACGTTCGACCAGGTGGTTGGCGTCGACGAGGCGAAGCATGAGCTGGAAGAAGTCGTCGAATTCCTTAAAGCACCCGGGAGTTTCGGTCAGCTGGGCGCGCGCATGCCACGCGGGATCCTGCTGGTCGGACCGCCCGGCACCGGGAAGACGCTCTTGTCGCGTGCGGTGGCCGGCGAGGCCAAGGTCCCCTATTTCTCTCTCAGCGGCTCCGACTTTGTTGAGATGTTCGTCGGCGTTGGCGCAGCGCGGGTGCGCGACCTGTTCCGCCATGCGAAGAAGAACTCACCCTGCATCGTCTTCCTCGACGAGATCGACGCGCTCGGCCGCAGGCGTGGCGGGGCGCAGATCCGGACCAACGAGGAACGCGAGCAGACGCTGAACCAGCTGCTCGTGGAGATGGACGGGTTCAGCACCGACTCGGCGGTGGTCGTGATCGCGGCCACCAACCGGCCTGACGTCCTCGACCCAGCCCTGCTGCGCTCCGGACGATTCGACCGGCGCGTGGCAATCGACGCTCCCGACCTCAACGGCCGGCGCGCCATCCTATCTCTCTATGCCGCGCAGAAGCCGTTGGCCGATAACATCAACCTCGACATCGTGGCGCGTCAGACGCCCGGATTCACCGGGGCCGACCTGGCGAATCTCCTCAACGAGGCCGCCATCCTGGCGGGGCGCAACAAGAAGCAGGCGATCGGCAAGCAAGAGCTCGAAGAGGCGAGCCTGCGGGTGATGGCGGGCCCCGAAAAGCGTAGCCGGATGATCACGCCGGAAGAAAAGGCGATCATCGCCTACCACGAGGTCGGGCACGCCCTGGTGATGAAGTCGATTGCGAAGAGTGATCCGGTGCACAAAGTGTCGGTGATCTCGCGGGGGCAGGCGCTTGGCGTCACCATCCAGCTGCCCTTGAAGGATCGCTACCTGACCTCGAAGTCGGAGCTGATTGCGCGCATGGCGGCGGCGATGGGCGGTCGAGCCGCCGAGGAGATCATCTTCGGTGACGTGACGACCGGAGCCAAGCAGGACATCGAGTACGCGACCAATGTCGCGCGTCAGATGGTCTGTGAGTTCGGCATGAGTGACCGGCTTGGTCTCGTCACCCTGCACCGCAAGGGCGACGGCGATAGTCTTTTCTTCTCCGAGCTGACCGCGGCCGACGTCGATGCCGAGGTCAAGTCGCTGACCGATGCCGCCTACCGTCAGGCGTACGAGATCTGCGAGGCACGCCGCGCCACGCTCACCCGGATTGCCGACCACCTGCAGGTGGTGGAGACGATCGACGGCGAGGAGCTCGATCGGCTGTTGCTCGACGAGGCCTTGATGCCGGTGGCCACCGTCGCGCTAGCGGAAACCGCGGAGTCCGCCGTGGCGCCTCGGATCGCCGCGGCCGAAGCCCATGACTGGGACGAGGACTCGAACCTTTCGGTACACGACAGCGAGACCGCACCCCCGATCGCCGCCAGCTAACCGACGAACTAAATAATTTCCTCGTAAAGGTCGTAGACGTGCTTGAGGTCGTCAGGCGGCTTGACGCCGCCATGCTTCAACGACTCGAGTAGCATGAGGATGTACTTCACGCCCGCGAGGTTCACCCCTTTTTCTCGGGTCAGCTGCTGGATCACCTGCAGCTTGCGGACGTTGCGCTGCGAGTAGCGGCGCCTGTTGGTCGCGGTACGGTAGGGCTCGATCAATCCGAGGTCCTCGTACATCATCAGCGTCCGCGGGTGTGTCTCGAGAATCTCGGAGGCGACGCTGATTGTGTAGAGCGGCTTGTCGAGGTCGAACGCTCCAGCGATCCGAGGATCGCGATTGGGGACCAAGTTCTATTCCTTGACCCAATCCTGGACGCCGCGGCTGAGGCTGGCGGGGGTGGTTTCGGACTTGATCAGATAGTCGAGTGCACCGAGCTTCAGTCCACGATCGACGAGCTCCTTCTCACCGTAGTTGGACAGGATGATGACCGGGATGTTCTTGGTGACACCGTCGGAGCGGAGGTTCTCGAGAACCGCGAAACCGTCCATCTTGGGGAGCCGAATGTCGAGAAAGACGATATCCGGGACCTGGTTCTTGGCGTGGTCGAGCCCCTCCTCGCCGGACTTGGCGACCTTGACCCGGTAGCCATCCAGCTCTAGCTTGAGTTTGTACATCTCAGCCACCGCGGGATCGTCTTCGATGAATAGGACGTTTACGTCCTCGTCGACGACTTCAGTCATGTCCCCTCCTTAAACTGCCCGCTTTTCCAGGCCGGAGCGGGCTTGAATAGGCCGCCAGATGGCAAACCAGACATCGCGCCTGTCACCTTTCCTCCCTACCCATCGGTCGTCAGTATAAACAAGTTCACCCGGTTTCCCGAATTACCGGCATACCCAGCCGAAGCTGGGCGAAGCCAAACGCAAGTGATACGATGGCTTTCGCTGCCAGGCGGAACCATCGGGTTGGTGTCGCGCCGCGCATTTTTCGGGTATGGGATATTTACGAGGTCTTCGGCATGGTGCGATCGCCGGTGCGGTCCTAGGATTGCTCTACGCGCCTGAATCGGGCGCGGCGGTCCGGCGCCGCATCTCGCGGCTACTGGGCCAGGCTCAGGCGATGATGGCCGGCGAGGGCGGCGGACCGGCGGCCGCCGCGGCAACACCCCGACGCAGGGCTGCAAGCGGACCAGAAAGCAGGGCCAGGCGCCCCTAGGAGGACGAGATGGATCAGACGGTGGAAAAGACGATCGACCGCTTGAGCGAGCTGCTCGACCGGGCTACGAAAACCGCGCAGGACCTTGAGGTGAAGGACCGACTGAGTGACGCCGTGTCGGCCTTGCGTCGCACCCGCATCACCCAGGACGACGATACCGGCGTAGAGCGCTTTGTCACCGGGCTCCTCCTCGGAGTCGCGGTCGGCTTCGGCTTGGCGTTGCTGCTCGCCCCGAAGTCCGGGGAGGAGATGCGCGACGACCTGATGCAACGTGGGATCGAGCTGCGCGACCGCGCCGGTGGGCTGGCGTCCAAGATGCCCTTCGGGGACGGCGAGCAGGGCCGCACCGAGAAAGCGTCCAGCGACCAGCCAGGAATCGCCTAGCTCGGTCGCGTCCGAGGTCGGCACCGGCCGACCCAGCCCTCAGTTATTGGGTGGCTTGCACTTGTCGACGCCGGGTGGGGGCGTGCAACTTGGGGACGGGCTCGGGCTGGGCGGCGCCGGCGGCGGTGGCGGCGCGTTGATGATGCAGTAGACCCCGTTCACCGTGATCTGCGAGTAGGTCAAGGTGTAGGGGTTGTAGTTCGCGGGCAATTTGCATTGGGGCCACGGTTGGGCGAGCGTGGGTGGGAGGTTCTCAGTCCCCGGCAAGAAGTAATTCCCGCCCACGGCGTGAACGCTGGCCGGTACCGGGTACCACTCGTCGGGCTTCCCGGCAAGCGCCTGCGTCATGAACTTATGCCAGATGGGCGCCGCGCCCACGATCCCGGTCGAGTTGTGGCTGAGAGGCTTATTGTCTGGGTTGCCGACCCATACCGCCGTCGCCAGGCTCGGGGTGAAGCCGACCGTCCAGTTGTCCTTGAAGTCGTTGGTGGTGCCGGTCTTCGCCGCGACCGTCCGGCCGGGGAGCGTGAGGTCGCCGTGGCAGCCGAACTCGAGGCAGCGGTTGCGGTCGTCCGACATGATCGAGGCGATGATGAAGGCGACGTTCTCGTCGACCGCGCGGAACTCATTCTTCTTCACGTCGTAGGTGAAGACATCCTTACCGAGGCCGTCTTTGATGTTGAGAATGGGCGCCTCGCGATGCCGGACTCCGAGCGTCGCCAGCGTCGAGGCCGCCGTCGCCATGTCGGCGAGGCGGACCGGATACGCGCCCAGGGTCAGGCTCATCCCGTAGTTGTCCGGGCTCTGGTCGACGCAGGGCAGCGGACCGAGGCAGGTCAATCCCATGCGGTGCGCCATATCAACAACGGCCGGGATGCCGGTGCGCAGTTCCGTTTTCAGCGCCGGGATGTTCATCGAGTTGCCCATCATCATCTTTAGCGGCAGCGTGCCGTGGAAGCGGCGGTCGTAGTTTGCCGGGATGTACTTGCCGAAACCGGCCGGGTCGCCGCCAAGGGGAAAGACCAGCGGCTCGTCGAGGATCGGACTGACCATGTTGACCTTGCGGCTTTCGATGGCGGCGGTGTAGGTGAAGATCTTGAAGCTCGAGCCCGGGGGCCGCGGCACGTCATAGGCGAAGTTGTATTGGCCGCCCGGTCGGTTATAGTCGACGCCGCCAACCATAGCCATCACCTCACCGGTTTTCGGATCCATGCTCACCAGGGCCGCGTCGTGGAAGTTGTAGAAGTTCCCCTTCTGCGCGACCTGGTCGTAGACGACCTGCTCCGCCAAGTGCTGCAGGTTGAGGTCGAGGCTGGTGTAGACGCGGTAGCCTCGGCGGTTATCCGACTTGATGTTGTAGGGAGGGTTGGCGAGCGTCTTCAAGACGTAATCGACGAAGTACGGGGCCTCGAACTTCGTGGTCGGTGGGAAGATCTGCAGCTTGACCGCGTAGGCGGTTTCAGCCTGCGCCGCGGTGATGTACTTCTCGCCGACCATCCCGGCGAGCACCTCCGCCTGCCGCTGTTTGGCCGCCTGGACATTGACGACCGGGTTGTACTGGGTCGGCGCCTGTGGGAGTCCGGCGAGCATGGCTGCCTGCGCCAGGGAGAGGTCGTGCGCGTTGGTCTGGAAGTAGCTGCGTGCCGCCGCTTCGATCCCGTAGGTCTGGCTGCCGTAAAAGATGGTGTTGAGGTACATCTCGAGGATCTGGTTCTTGCTGTATTCACGGTTGAGCTCGATGGCGAGGATGGCTTCCTTGAGCTTCCGCTGGATATCGGCGGGGGCGTTGGTGCCGATGTAGACCTGCTTCACCAGCTGCTGGCTGATGGTGCTGCCGCCCTGCTTGACCTTGTGGTGCTGATAGTTCGCAATGGCGGCGCGCACGATGCCGCCGAGGTCGATGCCGCTGTTCGAGTAGAAGGTGCGATCCTCGGTGGCGAGGGTCGCCTTGACGACCCAGGGCGAGATGTAATTCAGCGGCACCACGATCCGATGGTCGCCGGCCTTGCCGATGTCGGCGAGCAAGGTGCCATGCCGGTCGTAGATCAGGGTGTCCTGCTCCATCTTGTTGGAGGCGAGCCCACTGACGGCCGGCAAGGTGCCGACGGCCTGCGCCGTGATCGCCGGGACGCCGAGCAGCGGCAGCAGCAGGACGACCAGGAGGCCGAGGATCAGGACGCGACGAAAGTCGGCACGGCTACGCCGGCGCCAGCTTTTGACATTGCGCTGACTCCGTCGCCGCGCGGCGAGGTTCAGGCGCTCAGAAACCCGAAGATCCCCGAAAGGAGAAGCCACAGACAGACGAGGATAACGGCTCCCCACCCCGCTCCGCTGGCGAGGGTGCGCAAGGGCGACCGGCGAAGCCGCCGGATCTGGCGCCGGCGAGCGTCGAGCGTGGAGAGGCCGCTAGCGGATCCTGAGTGCGTCGCATGCCGGATACTTATCAATTCAGGCCCCTAAAAATCTTACTACAGGAATAACGACAAGCTGATGGGCGCAGTATAACATAACAGGGGGCCTCGTTTGAGGCAGTCGAGCTTGCGTTGCCATCGTTACCTGTCGAACGGGAGGGTGGGCTGGATGGTTACGCGATTGCCGAATTCGCCGTTCGAGCCGCGCGCCGGCCCTATAATGGGGCCGCTTTGTCGCCCTCGGACGCCGCTCCAAAAGCCGGGACCGTATTCTGCCGCGAGTGCGGTCGGCCGATCGAAGCGGATGCCCACTTCTGCCGCTTCTGCGGCAAATCACAGGCGGACCCGGTGGCCGGCTCAGCATCGACGACGCCGAATCGCGATCCTGCCGGCGGCGGCCTGGAGCACCGGTTGCGCCAGCTCTTTCCGCGCCATCACCTGCAGGATGAGTTCATGCACGTCGGCACGATTGCGGCGTTCCTGATGGCGCTGATCGGGTTCGTTCTCGGGTTCTTCCTGGCCTACAGCTGGCTTGGGACGAACTTCCTGCTGGGGTCGATCGCACTGCTCCTCTTCCTGATCCTCCGGGAGTCGACCCTCAGCCACATCCGGGCGCGCGGTGGGGCACCGACACCCACCCCGAACGGCGGCCGTACCCACGCCGGGCGGCGGTCGGGCGCGCCCGCGACCAGCCTGCCCGCCGAGGCCGCCACCGCCGAATCCTCCCCGCCGGCCACGCCGAGATAAACACGCCGGCCTGGTATCAGGCCCGCTCCCTACTACCTGATGCCGGAACTGGGCGTTTATATGAGTTCACATGTATTTACGAATCTGGCCTTGAGCCGCCTCACGCTGGCCCCTATACTGACCATCGCCTCGTTGGTCGCGCATATCAGGCGGCGTCGTGAGGGTCGACCAGGAACCAGGTAAACATTTGGAGGGCCGAATGGCTATCGCCGTAAAGCGTGAACCTCGACGCGACACGAACATCTCCCTCGACAAGCCGATTTACACCATCAGCGTGGCATCCGAGATACTGGAAACCCATCCACGGACGCTCATGATGTACGAACACCTCGGGCTGGTCGTCCCCAGGCGGACCTCGACCAACCGCCGGCGTTTTTCGCAGCGCGACGTCATGAAGCTGCAGACGATTCAGAAGCTGACCCGGCAGCACTCGGTCAACCTCTCCGGTGTGCGATACATCATGAAGCTGCTCAAGCTGTTGCACGAACACGAGCTGGCATCGCCCGTCGAGCTCCGCGACATCGACGTTTCGCAACTGGACGTCTGACAGCCTCGCGTTACGCGAGCGGGCCGGGCTTTACCCAACAGTCTGCGCGGGATACTTTCTGATGGTGCTCCTGTTGACAAGGCTTCGGGGCCTGCCTATAATTTGAGGTAGCTCTCTTGCCCCCCTCTTCGGGCCCTCCCCGCGGAGGGCCTTAACTTTTCCAGGGGCCGCGCGATTCCAGGGGTTCGTCTATACTGCTTCGCGCCAAGAGGCGTGTTATGGAAAGTAAGCCGCGCCGCAGTGCCGGCGCGAGCCGCGCGAGCCGCGCCAGCCAGGCTGACGAAGAACTGGTCGATGTCCTCCTCGTGGAAGACGATCCATCCGTGCTCGAGATGTACCGACTGAAATTGGAGCTCGACGGCTATCGCGTCAACACGGCTCTCGATGGCGAAGACGGACTCAAGAAGGCCGGCGACCTCGCTCCCGACATCATCTTTCTCGATATCCGGCTGCCGAAAATGGACGGATTGGAAGTCCTGAGGAAGCTGCGGGCGCAGGAAAAGACCCGCGATATTCCGGTTATCATCCTCTCTAACTACGATGAAGAGGATCTGGTCGCGCGAGGGCTACGCCTCGGGGCGCATGAGTACCTCATCAAGGCCCGCACGACGCCGACCAGCCTCTCCGAAGGCATCGAGGATTGGCTAAAGGAGTAACGCGTCGGGCGCCGTCGGACACCAGCCTCTCGCTCGACAAACCTATTTACACGATCAGCGTCGCGTCCGAGATCCTGCAGACGCACCCTCGCACGCTGATGATGTACGAGCACCTTGGCCTGGTGATCCCCAAGCGCACATCGACCAACCGCCGGCGGTTCTCGCAACGGGACATCCGCAAGCTCCAGGCGATCCAGACCCTGACGCGCCAGCATGGCGTCAACCTCAACGGCGCGCGCTACGTCCTTCGGCTCTTGCGCATCCTGGTCGACAACGGCCTCCAGGCTCCGCCCGAGCTGCGCGACCTCGACGTCAAAGAACTAGACGTCTAACGCCGCTAGCGGCGGTGGCCGGAGCGCTGCTGGCGGTTACGCGAGCGAAACAACTTGGCCCCGGATTGGTGGCCGAAATGTTGGCTTCGATCGGCGCCGATACCGTAATGGGCACGTATGAGCTTCAGGCCGGATAGCCCACTGAACCGCCTGGTTATCCTCTGGCCGGGCGTGCCGATTACCATGTGCGCGCTGGGCTTCGTCCTCGCCGTCATCGAGATCTCGCAAACACACAGCGGGGCCTTCGCCGCGCTCGCGATCGCGATGGGATGTGGCCTGGCGTTCAGCGTAGGGCTGCTCTTTCACAGCTTCTTCATCGAGTGGATCGAGGTGACCATCACCCGCGAGGGCATCGCGCTCCGGCCGGTCGGGCATGCCTGGTTCAAGCGCCAGGCACGCCTCGTCCCGTGGGATCGCGTGCACGGAATGAACCAGGTCATCACCCGCCAGGGCGGTCATCTCGAGATCGCCGCCGCCGGTCAGGTGCTGAAACTGAACCGGGCGCTGTTTCGCCAGGACACCTTCGAGAACCTCTGTGCCGCCGTGGCGCAGCGGACACGGCAGTGGGGTCCGGCTGAGTTCGACGACGAGCTCGCCACGGCTGCCTGACGGATCCGAGCCTAACTCCGGTAGTAGACCTGCGCCGAGTGCACCGCCTGGCGGTAGCTGCCATAGCGGGCCTGCAAGGTAGTCCGATCGCCAAACCACGGATCATTGATATAGAGGATGCTGCCGCGATGCCCGGTGATCACCACGAAGTGCATGCCCCCGTAGAGGCGAACCTCGGCGACCACCAGCCGGCCCGCGTCGAGCTGCGTCTCGACCACGGATTGCGGTGGGAGATCCTCGATGTCCTGATCGTCGGTGCGGAGCTGCGAGACCATCCCGGGGACATGCAACCACTGCCAGCGGACTGAACCCTGGGTGACGGCGGTTGCCTGCCGCCAGAGCAGCAGATCGTTCTCGATGTAGCCGCCATGGGCCGTGAGCCATTGGTTCAGCTGCGCCGGGTTCGTCGGGTAGCCGTAGGCGGATGCCACCATGGTGACCGCGGTCAGGGCGCAACCGGCCGAGCCGATGGTGTCAACGGGATCGCTGCCGAGCGCCAATCGCGCCCAGCTCGGCGACCGCTGGCTCTGCGTCGGCACCGGGGGCCCGGCTACCGCCCACTGGCCTCCCAGCGACCACCCGCCCAGCGCGAGCACGCAGGCCGCCACCGGGCGGAGCCATCCCCTCATCACGGCGCCATCTTACACGCGGGAAATCCCGCGCCCTCACCAACGAGTCAATCGAGACACGTCGCGCCTGGATTGTTACCGGCTGGTGACAGTCGCGCCTAGGCAAGCAGGCTGGCCAGGTCACCCTCGAAGCCGGCGAGTGCCAGGCGGGCGTCCAGCACGTCATCGGTCGTGATCGGCCCGCCGAGCTCGTCGATCGGCTGGTCGCGCACCTCGACGGCGGGCGCCTGGGCTTCGGTCTCGGCCGCGATCGCAACCGCGATCATCCGCGTGTCCTGGCAGTGCGCGCAGGTTACCTTGACCACCGATTGCTCATCGGCATGGGCGACCATCTCGAGCTGGCAATCGGCCAGGCTTTCCCCGCAGGTGGGGCACTGAAAACGGCCCGCCTGGCGGCGGAGGATATCGAGAAGATCCACCGTTTTTTCGTACCCGGAATCAAACGCGGCAAACCACCAAAGCTGATAGCGCCGACCCGGGGTAAGGCGCTAACGGCTGGGCCTGAGTTGGTGCCACTTCGACCGTTTGCGGTCGTAGCCGCCTCCCGGCGATACTCGCGCGGGCATGCGCCTTCCCCTCGTCGTGGGCACCGGCGCGCTGATGACCGGGGTGCTCCTCATGGGTGGCCTCGTCGCCACGGCTCTGGCACCGATGCCAGCGGTCAACGTCGATGCCATGGAACTCGACGGAGCCTCGATGCTGTCGACTCCGGTCCCGGAGGTCTCGCCGCATCCGGAACTGGTCGTTCGGGTGAGCCGTCGGCTGAAGCCCGGTGATTGGCAGGTCGTCATGGACGGCCGAGCGGTTGCCGTATCCACCACCACGACCGGCGCAATACTGCGCGTCGCGCTGCCGGGCCCGATGCCGCTAGGCAGCCGTCACACGGTGCTGCTCGTCGCCGGCGCCATGCACATCAAAGCCGCCTTCAAGATCGTTCCACCGCTGACGGCGGCGGTGAACCTGCAGCTCTACCACCTCCAGGCGGATGCGCCGGCCAGTGTGGCGGCGACGATCCACTTTTCGCGGGCAGTGGCGGACCGCGCCCGCACCCAGGAGCAGGTGCGGATGACCGGCCACCCCACGATCAGCTGGCCCGATACACAGACGCTCGAGCTGGTCTCGACCGGTTTCGGGTTATCGGACCACGCCAGCGTCACGGTCGACGCCGGTATCCAGGCCGCAGATGGGACGTGGAGTCGCGAGGGTGCGAGTGCCGAACTCACCGTGCCTTCCACGCTGACCCGAGTATTGCCGGACCGGATGGTCCAGATGTACTACGTCAACACCGATGACGGCCGAGCGTCGCTCATGGCTCACCTGAACCAGATTGACGTGCTGAGTCCAGCCTGGTACGACGCGAATGCCGACGGGAGCATCACCGGTTACGCGCGACGGGACATCATCGACGCCGCCCGCGCCGGAGGGGTCGCGATCATTCCGCTGGTGGTCAACAAGGATGTCGATCCCGCTGTCGGGCACGCCATCCTATCGGATCCGGCTCGCCGCGCCGTGCTGGCGGGCAACCTGGTCAACGAGGCGAAGACCTACGGCTACGCCGGCTTCCAGCTGGATTTCGAACAGATCCCCTGGGCCGATCGCGACCTGCTGACGGCGCTGGTGCAGGACTGCGCTAACGCCTTCCACCCTGCCGGGCTGAATTTATCGATCGCCGTCATTCCGCGACTTCCCGGCGATGAGGCGGCCAGCGGGACGCTCCTCGACTATTTCCATCAGTGGTCGGGGGCCTACGACTTTGCCGCGCTGGCGAAGGCCGCTGACTTCCTGTCCTTCATGACCTACGACGAGCACAACGGTGTCACCCCTCCGGGCCCGGTGTCGGGCACGCCCTGGATGCGAGCCGCACTCGAGTTCTCGATGCAGGGCGTCCCGCCCGAAAAAGGAACGCTCGGCTTGCCGACCTATTACCACGACTGGACGGGCGTCGGCAGGTTGACCTCGAGCTCATACGCCGATGCGATGATGCTCGCCCAGGCTCATGGGGCCACGCCGGCCGTCGACGTGACCGAGGAAGAGATGCACTTCGGCTACAACGCCTTCGGCGTGCACCACGAGCTGTGGATCCAGAGCACCGACACGTTGCGCCGCAAGCTGCCGTTGATGTACGAGTACGGGCTGAAGGGAATCAGCGTCTGGCGGCTGGGCTTCGAAGATCCGTCCTTCTGGACCTTGATCCCGCCGCGACGCTAGGCGGAAAAAGCAGCTCATACAGGTCTTGTTGCCGGCGTCGGGCGCGCTCATAGATGGCGTACACGCGGGCGCGCGGCTTGAAGACTCGGCCGGGTGCCGGGGTGGTCGACCAGAATCGCTGCAGTTTGCCGAGGGCGTGCAGCACCAGCAACGCCGCCCCTCGACTCGACGCTTCCGGTTCGGGCGAGGTCATGACGCGCTGATTCAAAGCGTCGGCCAGCATCTGGCTCCATGCTGGCGAGTGGATCAACTGGCCGCCGGTCGCAATCACGTAGTCCGGCCGATTGACGACCCGCTGCATCGCCGACGCCACCGTGACGAGCTGATAGGTGATGGCTTCCATCGCCGCCCGAAGCATCTGCGCTGGCTGGGTCCCGAGCGACAGACCGGCGATCACGGCGCGCGCGTCACCGCGCCAGTTAGGACTTCGCTCACCGGCCCAGAACGGGAGGATGGTCAGTCCATGACTATCGGGGGCGATTTCCGCCGCCTCCTTCTTGAGTGTTTTCTTGTTCTGCAGGCCGAGTCCGTCGGTGAACCATCGGACCACGTTGCCGCCCTCACTCAACGCCCCGCCAATCACGAATCGACGCTGATCGAGGCGGTAGACGAAGGTCCCCCATGGAACCGCGACGCGGTCGCGTTCCAGCAAGACTCGCATCGCGCCCGACGTGCCGATCGTGGCACACAGCCAACGCGGGCTCATGGCGCCGGCCCCGACGTTAGCGAGTGCCCCATCGCCCACGGGGAGGTACCAGGGGATCTTGGCAAGCTCCGGCCATCGGCGCGCGAAGCCGGGACGCAGTGAGTGAAGCGGCTGGTCCCAGTCGGAAAGGCGTGAGAGGTCCTTGGCCGCAACGCCCGCCAGTTGCAACGCTTGCTCGTCCCATTGGCAGCGATTGACATCGAGAAGTCCGGTGCCGGATGCCATCGAGTAACTCACCGGGGATTCGCCAAAGATCTGCTGGTAAAAGTATTCGCCCAGCGACATCCAGCGGACTGTTCGCGTAACGGCGCCGGCGCGGGTCGCTCGCAACCAGCGCAACTTCGGCGGCCAGTAGCTGGCATGGAAGAAGCACCCGGTGCGTGCGTGGTAGGCGCGCTCGTCAAAGTGCGCGCGCAATTCGCGTGTTTCGAGGGTGCTCCGGGTGTCGGCCCAGGTGAGGAGCTCGGTGCTGGGGCGACCCGATCGGTCGACCCCCATCAGGCTGTGCCAGTAGCAGGAGACGCCGACGCCGAGGATTTCGGTCTTGCCTTTGCGGCCAGCCTTCAGTGCGCCGTCGATACTCTGTGTGATGAGCCCGACGAGTTCCCTCGGATCTGAGGAGACCTCACCGGGGTCCGTCGTGCGGACCTTGTACGGAACATCGGAGAGGGTCGCGGCCCGCATCCGTCCGTGGATGTCATAGACGACGGCGCGGACCGAGGAGGTCCCAATATCGAGGGCAAGGACGCCCGTCTTAGGGAAGGGCTTCGGCATGGGTCAATTCTGGCTGACGCGTGAAGATCAGTTCAGCCAGTAGCCGATCTGGGGCCCATAGGTGTCGGTGTGGAGCTTGAGTGCCTCGATCACGCTCACGGCATCGAAGGCGCGGACGTCATAGGCGCAGATCGTCACGACGGGAAACCGTTTGAAGACCGCATTCACTCGCTGCTCCACGACCATGTGCTCGGCGACCGATCCGACGGTCTCGACGTCCGCCAGGACTTCGGCCAGGATACGGATAGGTCCCCCTCGTGTCCGGGACGCCGCCGTCAGCATCTGCTCGTAGCGCGCGACCTGATCACCGGCTGAACCGGGGACTTCCGGATAGAGCATGAGCAGGCCTGCCTGGATGGCCTCGGCGGCCTCGACGCCCTCGCTACGCAGGGCAACGAAATACTGCTCGCGCACCGCTGGGGTCGCCCGGAGGACAACGGCCGACTGGCCGGCCAGCAACCCATCCCGCAGGAACGGGAGGCCGATCCGGAGCCGGCCCTCGTCCGTGGTGTAAAAGCACGCGATGTGGCTCCCGAGGGGGAGGACGACGCCCTGGATGACTACGGTCGACGCGGCTCCGGCCTCGGCGCGGCCCGTGCTCTGGCCGGGACCCGCCTCCATGAACACCCTCAGGTCGTCCTCGCGAAGACGGCGGGCCCGGCGCCGACCCACGCGGCGGGCCGGCAGCAAGCCGCTATCCGTCCAACGTCGAATCGAGGCCTCGCTGACCTTTAAGAAGTTCGCGGCTTCGCGGGTGGTCAGGAGCCGCTCGGGCGCGACCGGCATCTCCTTTCTCTTAGGGGCGCTCATCCGTTGGACCGCGAACAAGGCTTAGGTTCATCGTCGAGTTAGAAAGCCGGGTTTGTGCGCGCACCTACTGTAAAGGACAACGTTGGCGGTCCGCAAATGTGACGCTCGAAAGGTCGTTACCACGCAGATCGGGCCGCTCAGCTCGCCTGCACGACATCGCGGAAAAGCTCGATGGCTCACTCGAAGCTCAAAGGGGTGGCTACCGCCGCCCGCCACGACCTGGCTAGTCGCCTGAGCCGCTAAACCAGGCCGTGCTCGACGGCGTAGCGGGTCGCCGCGCTGCGCGAGCCAACGCCGATCTTGCCGAAGATCGAGCGCAGGTGCGCATCGACGGTGCGAGAGCTCAGGCCGAGCGATTCGGCGATCTCTCGGTTGGTCAAGCCGGCGGAAACCAGCTTCAGGACGTGCACCTCGCGGGAGGTTAGGTGATCCGGATACGCTTCGCTCAAGGCTCCTGCTCGCGAACGATACTGCATTGTGCTATACGGTGCTAAGCATAGCAATCATTCGCGCCTCGCGCGAGTCTATATTCGGGTTGAGGGTGGCCGGCTAGGCCAGGTCGTGCTCGATCGCGTAGCGAGTCGCGGCGCTCCGGTGGGACACGCCCAACTTGCGAAAGATCTCCCGGAGATGCGCGTGCACAGTGCGACGACTTAGAAAGAGCTCGTCAGCGATTTGGGCATCGGTCCATCCCCGAGCGAGCAAGCGCAACACCTCGGCCTGGCGCGGCGTCAGATGATGGGCCCCCACCGCGTCGACATGCCCCAACCGGACAGCTGGCATGCCGCTGTCCATTCGTGCTCCCCCTTTCCCCACGCTCATCACCCCAGGGGACCTATAAGTATTCCGTGTGCGCAGCGTGACCCCACTGGTAGTCTGCTGCATCGGCAGGAGTGCCTAATTCGCAAGCCTAACTCACGGGCGCCGGCACCTGGTTTTGTCCCCAGGTTTTCCGGCAATTCGCATTGGTGATTGTTCCGCAAGCATGCCCGAGCGAACGGTGTGCAGCTGGTTTTGACCCAGCGGATCGCGTTTCGGTTCCGGGCCATCTGGAGTTGACCGCCATGCGCGAATGCGCATAGATCGCCGGCGGCCAGCGGAAGATGGAGTCCCGCCCGCTTGGCTCACTCCGAGCCGTGTGCTGGTAGACTGTCGTCGCTTTTCTAGCACCCGCTGGGGCGTGGCCAAGCTGGTAAGGCGCCTGACTCTGGATCAGGAAATTCCTAGGTTCGAATCCTAGCGCCCCAGCCATTTTCACTGTTTGCCGCTGAGACGAGCGCGTCGAAGGGTTTTCGCAATTCAAAGTCCAGCGTTCTGCCCTTCAGGACGCGGTTCGATGTCAGCAGACCCACCAGCTCGCGTCGTTGTTCTGTACCGGCTCGCTCGAATATTTGCGGCGCTTGGGCGATCAGTTCGATGAGCTTGCTGCCGAGCTCCATGTAAGCGCCTTCGGCGTGCTGGTGTCGGGCCAGGTCGCGGCTCAACTGGCTCCGCTTTTCCTCGAGCTGGTCCCATCGCTGTCGAAAGAAGTCTTCGGAGATCAGGCGGTGAAGGCGATCGTCGTAGAGGCGATCCATCAGGATCTCTTGCTCTTTGATCTCCGTGCGGATTTCTTGAACAACCGTCTGGTGAAAGGCGCGCTGTTCCTCTCGGCTTTTTGCTGATGCCCTGCAGCAGCCACGCCTTCGCGTGGTCCGGGATGGCGATACTGGCCAGCAGAGCGCGAACCTGCTCGTCGAGCTGCTCCTCGCGGATGTAGGTCTTGCGGCAGGCTTCCTCGCCGGCGCAGTGATAGTAGACGTAGCGCTGCTTCTTGATCTCCGCCGTTAGGTGGCGGCCGCAGGAGCCGCAGATCAGCAGTGCCTTGTAAGCGAAGTCGTGTTTCCGGTAGACGGGCTTCTCGTGGGCACTGAAGGCCGCCTGCACGGTATCCCAGAGCTCGCGCGAGATCAAAGATTGATGGCTGCCTGCCCAGGTGCGCCCCTTCCAACGAAAGGCACCGTAGTAGAAGGGGTTCTTGAGCAGCCATTGCAGCTGGCTGAGGCTGATGAGCTTCCCCTGCTTCGTGGTCGCGAGGCCTTCGTCGCGCAGCTTCTTTCGCAGCGTCTTCAGCGAGTAGCCGCGAGTTGCGTATAGCTCATAAGCGCGTCGGACCATCGGCGCTTTGATCGGGTCGGGGGCAATCACCTGCCGGTCGCCTTCGCGGGCATTGCGATAGCCGAGCGGCGCCTGGTGCGGAAAGCCGCCTTCCTGAACTTTCTCGGCCATGCCTTTCTTCACCTCATCGGAGAGGTTGTCGATGTAGTGCTTGGCCAGGAGCACCATCATCCCGAACGAGAGCTTGCCCGCCGCGTTGTCGGGAAAGTCCTGTTGCCAGAAGAGGGTTCTTGCCGGGAGCTCGTCGATGGTCAGGTAGTCGCGGAGGTTGCGGCAGAGCCGGTCGACCTTCTCGCAGATGATGGCGCCGATCGTCGCGTCATGGCGAGCGGCTTCGACCATCTTGGAGAACTCACGCCGCCCCGGCTCCTTGGCGGTCTCGACGTCGACGTACTCAGCGACGATGGCAAAGCCGTGGCGCTCGGCATACTCGTGAACTCGCTTGAGCTGCACCGGGATCGAATAGCCTTCACGCTCTTGCTCTTTAGACGAAACACGGGCGTAAGCAACAGCCGGAATGAGTGCGCCCTTTGTGGGCTTTGATTCGATGTCTCGCCCGATCTGCTTCGCCTTCACGCGGCCTCGTCTCCGTCGGTCGTGGACAACTCGCGGGCCCCGAGTATAGAGCCGCTGATGCTCGCCAGCAAGTCGATAAAGCGAAAGAGATTGCCTTCAATCTCGGTCAGGTCGTCGTCGGAAAGCGGATGGCCATAGATCCCCTCCCAGACACCACGCGTCGTCGGTGGATCGCCCACAAGGTCGGCCGGTTGCTTGAGGTCGTCCAGAAGGGGGCTTGACTCTGGCCCCTTCACCGCGCCGTTCTCGGTCAGGCCACCTCTCCGCCTCCAGGTCTGCGCACCCACCAGCTGTCTCGGCCGATGCAGTCGGCGATCGTCCGCTCTGAGGTCTCTCGTGCCGGCAGGTCTGTCAGACGTCGGCGGCGAAGACGTTTGAGGTCGATCGGCTGTGGCTCGACCAACGCCTCGTCGTCATCCTCCCCGGCGTCGGGTCCTTCGACAGGCGCCCAGAGCGCGCCCAACGGGCCGACGTGGTCGATGCGCTCGACCGTGGTTGTCCAGAACCGGCAGCAATGGCGCCCAGTAAGAAAGAACTCACGGGCCAGTCGGTGAAAAAGCTCCTCGCGAGTCGTGCGATGCAGGACAAACAGCACGTGTTCGCGGTCGGCGCCTTTGGTGTCTTCGTAGAACCCGACGTAGGTGCGGAGCTTCGAACGAAGACGGCCGATCGGCTCGGTACCGCGATCCCATTCCAAATCGAAAGTGATCGTGCGATTGCAGCTGAGGTAAAGACCCTCACCATCCGGTGTGGCGATTGGTCGTCGGCGTGCCTTCGCCCAGACACGCCGGCTGCTCCGGCTGCTCTCCTCACCGATCCACAGGAGCAAGCCCTGGTCGATATGCAAGCGGCTAGCCCGGGCGAGATCGACGAAGAACCCGTTGGTCTCCAGGTCGTGGGTGACGTGCCAGCAATGGTCCCGGGCGTCTTTCGCCCGCCGAATGTAGGACCAGGGCGCGTGGCCCAGAAACTCAGCGAGCAGCCGCCCTCCGCGTGGTGTGAGCAGGAGCATCGATGGGCGGCGGGTGAGGCCGGGCGGATCGATCATCGACCAGCGGTAGATCAGTCCGTGATCCGAGAGAAATTGCAACCGCATTTGGGCGGAGCGAATGCCGTGGAAGAAGAGCTGTTGGATTTGCAGCGTGTTGAGGTAGCGGTAGTCATGGAGAGCCTGGAGGATGGCGAGGTCGCGCTGGGTCAGCGAGCGGAGGAGGCGGGAGGTTTCTTCCTGAGTGAGGAGGGAGCTGGAGTGCTTGCGCAGATCGCGGAGAATGATGGGATGACCATGTATGGGAGTCCGTCGCGGGATTAAGGACGGCGTTTCCTGAATTCCCAGGGGCTTCGCGCTGGGGTTCGTTCCCTGAAACGCAGGCGGAAGCGAAGGGGCAGGAGCGAAAGCGGAAGCGAGGTCCTTCCGGACTGCGGTGACATACGGGCCCGAGCCCCAACCATTGTTGGAGGCATCGCCTTGACCAAAGGGGTCCTGGGCCACGAAGCCGTCCGGGTCTTCGTTGGCTATCGTTATTCGCTCAGGACGCAGCTCGTCGCGGTTCCTTCGCCTTCTACTCCTTAAAAGGTGAGGTCAGGGTCGCTCTGGACCGTGGTTTCCGAACATCTGCCGTTGTTGCCTCCAATCTCTAAAAGGCTGGTTTTCCGCACCGATTTCATACATCCGGGTCTCACTCTCTAAAGGGTGAGTCCGTTTTTCATCCCCTATCTCTTAAAGGGTGAGAGCGGAGTAGGTGCTTTCCTGCCTTCGCCTTCAAGGCGCCGCCAACGATCAGCGCGACGGTACCGATGGCGATCTTCTATCTCGGGCCGTAATGGGCCTAGCCCGATTCGGCCCTTAAGCGCAGGGCTTCGTGCGGGTTCTTCCAGCCACCGCCGTTACACATATGTCGTGAGCGCTGATTCGGCGATATCCGTTGCATTCGTGGTTCTCCAAATCGTCGCGCTGGTTATCGCCGTTCTTGCAATTAACGCCGCCGTTCCATATCTAAGCTGGATCCTAGGTTTCCGCTTTTTTGGTGACGATCCAGGTAGGCATGAATCAGATTGGCGCAAGCGATTTCTCAAGAGGTCGGTTCGGGGACTCCTGCTTATGTCTCATTTCGCGCGCGGCTTTCTGCCTGAGAAAGAGAATCCGTTTCGGAAGTTTGACCGGCACAGTAGCATCTTTACCGCGGCGGTAGTCACTGCTTTTGCCGCGCTTTTCCTGTTCGTCTTCATCGTCAATCGCCTCAGGTAAGCCCGGGCCGTGCCACAACCCGGACTCCGTGACCCATGAAGTCGTCCGCATCTCGTTGGCGATGGTTGTTCGCTCAAGATGAGGTCCCCCGCGTTCGTTACCCCTCTACTCCCTAAAGGGTGAGCCCGGTTGTGCTTTAACCGCCTTGGGCGCCAAGGTCGATCGGCTGTTTCGCGACGTCGGTTAGGCGCGCGGCCGCCGCCTCGATCGCTTTACGGATCTCGACCCGCGCCTGCTCCTGGTCGGAACTGTTGTCGATCCGCGGGTCCGTACTCGGGTCGGCAAGCCTTGCGACATGAGGTAGCTGCACCGGCGCGACGGCCGCGATCTGGCTCGCAAGGACCGCCCGCGCGTCGTGGAATTCGTGCCAGCCCGCCTGGTTGTTGACGACACCCCTCATCAGGGCGATGAACGAGGCCAGCTGGCCAGCGACGCCGCGCAGCGCGTCGATCTCCCGCGTTAGGCGCGCCTCGGCGAGGATGATGTGCAGCGCGCGCGTCGTCTGGCGCGCCGCCTCCGTCGTCTCTTTCGCGGCCTCCGTCTCGGCCTTCGCCGCGGTTTGCAACTTCTTGAGCTCCGTAATCGTGTCGCGACCTTCCTGCAAGGTCTTCCACGCGACGATCAGCGCGCCGAGCGCCGCGAGTGCTGCGACGGCCGCCGAAACGGTCGCGATGACGACCCATGGATCCATTACTTCATCCCGCCGATCCACGGCCCAGCCGGTCCTACCTGAGCCCCGAAACGATTAGCTGGCGGTTGGTCCTGTCTTCGCGTTGTTCCAAACCTCCGGCGGGTAACCCGCCAGCCGCAGCCACTGACCGATGTTGAAGTCATGGATGTCGAGCACGATCTTCAGGATGCTGACGAACAGCAAGACGTTGAGGTCGGTCGCGACGTCGACGACACCCGGCGCGGCCGATGGCTTCGCTCGACTGCCTGCACCGTGACCCACGGCTTGGAGTGGACGTAACCCGACAGAAAGCTAAAGGCCAGCGAGCCGGCGCCGCCCTGGAGGTACATGGCGAAAAGATCGCGCGCGCTCTTCTGCGGTTCACCGAACGCGTGGATCGGGCCGCCTCCCTTGCTGTAAAGCGGGCTGATCCCGTTCGCATTCGCTCGCTGCTCGAGGTGCGCGACCCGCTGCTTGAAGTGATGGTCCGCCTGCGGATCATCGACCTTCCGCTGCTCCTTGAGGTTGTCGAGACGTTCGTTAAGCCCCCTGGCCAGGCGCTCGGTTTCCGAGATCAAGGGGTCGAGGAGATGCCGGCAACGGACATCGGCCTCGGCCGCGGCACGAATCAGAGTGAGAAGCGCGAAGCAGGGCAGAGGCCCCGTCTTGAGGATCATCAGGATCGTTCGGAGGTGATCCTCCGCCGAGAAAAGCAGGAGGTAGCTCATGTCGTATGCCTCTCGAAGATCCGCCTTGTTGGCACTTTCCATCGGCGAGTTCGCCACTGGCGGCTCGACGGATGGTCGAACGAACGTGTTCGACGCCTCCAGGATCCGCTCCAGCCGCGTCGCCTCGCGCTGGAGCGCTTCGGCTTCCTCTCGGGTCATTTCCATCTGCTGGAGCTGATGACTCATGCTTGATCGGTACCTCCATGATCGGGTTAAGCGGATCGCCGATTATATGCCCTGTGTCTCAGGTCCGCGACTCGCTGGTCCGGGACTCGTCTTCGATCCGGAGACGCGGCGCGAGCCGGTGCTAGCGCGGACGAGCACCCAGACTAGGCTGGCGGCTGATCCGGCGTGGCCATCGCCTTTGCGTAATCGGTCAGGGCAGCCCCCATTTTTCGGCTGAGGTTCTGCACGTCGGGAATATCGAAGGCGATAACCACCTGATCGATGGCCTGCAAAGCCGCTTCCGAGCTCGCCTTAATCACGTGAATGGTTAGCGGGTCGCCGAACTTCGGTCCGATCGCGACGATGCCGGTCACCTGCTCAGCGAGCTCGCCGGCCAGGGAGTTAGCGTTGATGTGAGTCTCGTCCGAGAAGACCTTGTAGAAGGTCATGTACCAGCGGAGAACCTTCATTCGGTCGAACAGGTCGCGCTCATTGGCCAACCCGGTCCAGGTGTCCGCGGTCCCCAGCTTCGATGCTGGAATCCCGAGGGCAGCGAGCTTTGCGTCTTCCATCGCGACGACTTCGGCTGTCTTCGTAACAATGGTCGTCATTTCCTTGTCCGACACAAAGAAGTCTTCCCCGTCCTCGGCGGCCTTCTGTTTCTCCCGCTCGAGGTCGGCGATGCGCTTCTTCCGCACCTTCCGGTCCTCCTCGATGTAGGCGACGGTTCGGCCGTCGCGATCCTCCGCGATATAGGCGAGGATGACGCAGGCGCTGATTGCCGCTCGGGCCAGCGGGCCGGCCTCTCCCGCGTGACCGGCGCGACAGAGACGGTTGATTGCCCGCCCGATCTGGAGCACGCGACCGGCGAGCAGGAGGATCATGCGATCGCCAATCGTCTTGACCGTCCGCGCCCGATCGATGAGCTCGACGGCGTTGCGCAGCAGCTTTTCGTGTGCATCGTAAAGCTTCGACTCGGGCTCCGAGATCTCCTGGACCGTCACACACCAGATCGTAGATTGCCCGGCGCTCGGTTCACCCTAGGCCATGCTTTTGCGTCCGACTCGGTTTCGGTCGATCGAACCCTCAGCGGTAGGCATGGCTGGTTGTGCCGCAAGATATCTCGGCCTACCGCGGCAAAGCACTTGTTGACCTAGCGATTGCTGGCCCGATCTTGTTGATGATTGTTGCCAATTCCGATCAGACATCCCAGCCATCGCCTTCATCGAGGACTCCCATAATCCGTCCTGACGCTAGCCTGAGGGGATGGCGACAGCATCGGTATGAGCCAGGTCCTAGATCTCGCCGAGGAGGAGCTCTCCAAAGAAGCTCTCGAACGCGCCCTCAGCAACGCGGGCCAGCTAGAGGTCTTGCGGTTGGGCGGCAGCACGCTTGCCCCGGGTAGCCTCCAACTGTTGGGCGGCCTTCCGTGCCTCCGATTTCTTGACCTGACAGCTGTCTCCTTGGAAGGTCAGGACATGGGTTTCCTGGGGAGCCTTGTTGCTCTGGAGGAGTTGTTTCTCAGTGCGACTGCGGTTACTGACGTTGTCCTGAAGACGTTCAATTCTCTCCCGCTTCTCCGCGTCCTCCTGCTAGACGGCACCCAGGTTACCGATGTGGGCGTTCGTGAGCTCGTTGGGCTGTCGTCCCTTGTCGATCTGAAACTCGCTTCCACACGACTCACGAACGATGGTGTTCAGACCGTGACCCAACTGAGCGGTCTGCGGAAACTCGATCTATCCGACACGTCCTTGGGTCAAGGCCAACTGCCTAGCCTGTCTAGACTGGGTCGGCTGGAGACTCTCGACTTGGATCGCAGTCTTATCACCGACGAAGACCTTGATAAGTTTCCTACTTCAATTTCCGAACTAAGTCTTCGGGGAACGGCGATCAGTAACGATGGGGTAAGGCATCTCGCGCGCCTTCCTAAGCTCGAGCGGCTCGACCTTTCTGATACCGAAGTCACCGGTGCCTCTCTACCAGATCTGGCTCGATGCACGGGCTTGCGCCGACTCTTGATCAACCGCACTTCGTTTTCGCGCGACGCAATCCGAGATCTGCAGTCTAACCTTCCTCGCTGCCATGTGGAGCACTCGCTTCCATTCAATCCAAGCTGGCGACCCTAGGCCATACCAGCAAACGTCGAAGCGAAGTCTGAAACCCGTCGCCCAAGTCCTTGAGCAGAGTTGCCAGACCTGACCAATCGACCCAGCTCCTCGCCTCGAGGGAGGTCGATACCCAGCTCGGGTCGCCCGGACCCTCCGGGCCTGTTGCTTGACGGATATAAGCTCAGGAAAGTCCTGTCTCTGAAAGATGGACAATTTCACTCGTAGCCGAGACCTCTACCGGACGGGGAACCTCGACGTGGCGCTGGTCGCCATCAGAGAACTGTGCGCACGGGATCCGGACAACGCGGAGGCGTGGTGGTTGCTTGGGTGCGTCACAAGACACTTAGGCCTGATTTCGGTGAGCGATGATGGGTTTAGGCGGGCGGCGCTGCTCTTGCCGAAGCAGATGCCGATACCCCATCGAGTGACTCCGGAACATTTCCGAACGCTGCTGGCAGAGGCTAGGCGAATTCTCGCGGAGTCTGGAGGCTCCACTGCCAGGGGCCCGGAGATAACGGCGCAGGAGCTTCAAGCGCTGCGCGAAACCTCCCAAGAAGTCGTGCAGCATTCTGCGTCCGCCCGTCGCTGGGGAATAACGGTTCCTGGTGGTGCAGCGGCCGCCCACGTCGAGACCACGATCAGGTACCTGCCGAGTCGTGATGCGATTCATAGGGGACTCTCACCAGACGCCCAGTGGAGTCGCGAAGGGGACACTGTTGTTCTCTATCAAGCCAACCACGAAAATGCAGCAGGTTCTGATCGCGATCTCGTCCACTGCCTGGTGCGAAATCTCGTCTCTGCCAGCAAGGCGCCTCCGGGGATGTATGCGGAGTCGACGTAGAGGACGCAGCAAGACCTGGTGCCCTACGTCTCAGATCGACGAGATTAGGGCGCCGGGGGGACGAGGAGCCGGTCGACAATCCTGTCGAGCGCATTGGTCATCCGTCTGATTAGAGTTGCTAGACCTGACCAATCGACCCAGCCATCGCCTTCAAGCGGCCCTCATTTCGGAGCGTGGCGTTCCGCGGGTCGTTTGGACAAATTCCGGGTGCGACGCCTGGCCTTCAGATATCGCGGCCCTGCTGGAACGGCTGCCAATCCCCATCTCGGTAAATCCGAGCTATGACACGGTCCGGCAGCGCTCCTGCCGCCGTGCCAAATACCAGGCTGGCGGCCTCGTACGTCAATCCGACCGCTGTGATCGTCTCCGGGGCTGGTGACATCACGACGGCAGCCACAACTCGTGGTGCGGCCATGGTCACGCCCCTCCACGAAATCGGTTGGGCATTGGCGTGTTTGACTGCCTCAACTACAAGTTTTCGGTGATCCGAAAAACCCGGGCCAACAATTATCGTCGCGAAGGTCCGATATTCGAGCGCCGCAAGTGCACAAGTCGGTGGCAAGGTGGCCTCCAGGCGTGCGATTACCTCAGCCACTGCGGCATCAGACCCCGCATGACCCCCTTCATCCGCTGCTTCCTTCCAACTGTCATGCGGGTAGTCGAACACGGCCAATGCACAAGGGCCCGCCTGAATCGATTCCAAAAGGGTGCTATCGAGGAAAGTTGCACGCGGTGTAAGGCGGCTGATGGGATTCTCGTAATCCATCGGGCACATTATCCATCCCGTTAGTCACGAGTCCCGAAAACCCATTCGCGCGGAAGGAGGGGCGGCTCTCGTCGGGCGAGACAATCGAAGCTGACCTCAACAGCTTGCTGATTGGGGACGCGAATGTCCGGCCGAAGGCAGCCAAAACAGTTGCCAAACCTGACCAATCGACCCAGCTCCCAATACGAATCCGCCGGCGGCCCCCACCCCACGCTCGAAATCGCTAAACTGGCGTTAACTCTTGGGTCCGCTGTAGTGGCCCCCGCAAGTGTCCCCGCTCGAAGTCAGTACCGCCCATTCCGAGGGCAGCCTCGACGCGATCGACTGTGAGGCCGCCCGCCAACTGGCCGACGCGATCGGAATCGGGCAAGACCTCGACTACAGCGCCCACGAACTTACCCGGTTGGAGGAGGCCGTCAAACGCCGGCCACGCGACGTGGTCCTTGAGCGGGCCATGTGGACCTCCGCCATCGTCCACTACGGGCGCCGTTTCATAATGGGCAGACGCACGAGCTCGTCATCTGCCGCGTGGCCCACGACGCCGAATGTTGAGGCGTCTACAGCGAACGTCGTCGCGGCGCGGCGCGCGGCACTCTTTGGTGGTTCTTAACCGGTCTTGACGCGATGTTCCGTGCGCGCTACCGTGTAAACGGCTCTTTCGCAGGAACGCGAGGAGGGAAGAATGCTCGATAATTTTCGGCTGCTCGCTCGCCGCGGCGCCTCGCTGGCGATTCTCCCGATCGTCGGCCTTGGCGTGGCCGGAGCGTTCGCAACGCCGGCGTCGGCCGGCAACGGCAATCCGGAGTGGTACCTGCCACAGAACCGCGTCTCGGCGTCTGCCGACACCATGGCGCGGGTCCTGAACGGGTCGTTGACACAGGCGTCCCCGTCCCTTAATTCGGGGAGTTCATGTCCGGCCACGGCCAGCACGACGGGAAACGTGCAGGTGAACTGCCCGGCAGAGGACGGGTCGTCGCCGCAAAATACTCAGAGCGAAACGTCCGTCGTGGCGGTCGGCCAGAAGGTCGTGGTCGGCTACAACGATTCGCTTGTCTGCTGCCTGCCGGCCATCAACCTGAGCGGCTACTCCGTATCCACCGATGGAGGAGCGACGTTCACTGACATGGGGGATCTGCCCTGGAGCGCCACCGTGCAACCCATCGGCGACCCTTCGTTGGCCGCGGACGCCCAGGGCAACATCTTCTATGCCACCCTCGCCTTCCAGGGGCCGTTCGCGCAGTCCCTGATCGCCCTGTACGAGATGCCAGCCGGGAGCAGCACCTTCCAGTTGCTGTCGGTACCAGTCAACGTTGGCAATGCCCTCAGCTTCTTCGCGGATAAAGAGCTGCTGGCCATCGGGAACGACGCCAATGGTAACCGCCACTTCTACATCACCTGGACGCACTACTCGCACTCGTTCGTCGCTGGGCCGGTGACCCTCACGGATTCGACCGACGGTGTCCACTGGCGTACGACATCGATCTCGGCACCCGACACGTGTGCGCCGACGACGCCCGGCTCGCATCCCATCCCGGCTGGCGGAACCCTCTACATCTCCTGGGAGCAATTCGATTCCGCAGCCTGTGCCAGCCCGAACTCAACAGTCACGAGCGGGACGCAGTACATGGCGACGGTCGATGCCGCCAGTGCCGGCGTGACCAGGATCACCCAGGTGGCCCGCGTCCGTGGAGCGGGGGACACGATAACGTTCTGCGGCTTCGCCAACCTGGAGGTCATCGAGACCCAGCCCGTTCACGATTCCCGCCTGTTCGAGGCACCCGCCTCCATCATCGACACCAACGGCACGCTCTATGCCGTCTGGAATGACCGACCGCAGGGACCGGGCGGCGGGAACTCGAACGCCACCCGTATCTTTTTGAGCTACTCGACGGATGGCAACAACACCTGGAGCGCGCCCCAGGTCATCAGCGGCCGGATTGCGCATACGTTCATGAACGACCGCTACCAGCCGGACATCGTCGCCGACAGCCAGGGCTTGCACGCGAGCTGGTACGAGCGGGTGCGGAATCCAGCGGGTGGCGCTGACCTGCTGCGCCGGGACAGCGAGAATCTCACCGCAGCCACGTCGAGCGCGCCTCCGATGGCCGGCAGCGAGACTGCGCTCAGCACGGTCAACTTCCCGATCTACCAGACCAATCCCAACCAGGACCCGATCATCGCGGCGTGCTACATGGGCGACTACAGCGAGCTCGCCTCCAACGGGGCCACCCGCTTCGGAACATGGGGTGACAACCGGAACGTGGTCACCACCTCGGCCGGAGTCACCGAGAACCAGGCGGACGTCTTCCTCCAGGCCTTCTGACGGTTGTCGTGGGCGCCACGGGGCGGTCCCGTCGCGCCCGCTGCCGACCGGGAGGAGACTGGCAAAGCCGCCAGGGTAGCTCCCTTCATAGGATCAGAAGCGCCGATCCGGATCAGCATCCGGGGCCAACCAATCGTGCGGTCTTGACAGGCGGCGATGCCTCGGTAATGATTCGGGTCAGCTTCGGACTCATGTCGCCACAAGGGGGAGGGCAATGCTACGTTCACGGATTCTCGTCGCCTGCTTCAGCGCGCTCGTCGCCTCTGCGATCCCGCTCACGACGATAGCCAGGGCGCCGGCGGAGCCGGTCGCCCATCCGCCGATCCATGTGAAGCCAGGCACCACCACATCGCCCACCGGCTACTCGCCCGCCCAGATCCGCCACGCCTACGGCTTCGATCTCCTCAGCCAGGATGGTGGCGGCCAGACCATCGGCATCATCGACGCCTTTGACGACCCCACAGCGGCCTCCGACCTGGAGACCTTTATCGGGGCCTTCAGCCTCGCCAACATGTATGGATTGCCGAACCAGCAGGCATGCACGATCGCCGCGGGTCCGCACCCCTGCTTCCAGAAGGTTTTCCCTCAAGGGGGCAAGCCGCGGACCAACGGGAGTTGGGCGCTCGAGATCTCGCTCGATGTCCAGTGGGCGCATGCGATCGCGCCGGGGGCCGATATCCTCCTGGAAGAGTCGCGCGATAACCATCTCGGCAATCTGCTCGGCGGCGTCATCGACGCTTCGACCAATCGGAACGCCCACGCCGTCTCCATGAGCTGGGGCGCAAGCGACTTCCTGGGCGAGACGAACTATGACCAGTACTTCAGCGTGAACGGCGCCACCTTCACCGCGGCGTCGGGCGACAACGGGACGGGCGTCCTCTGGCCGGCGGCCTCCCCCTACGTGGTCGGGGTGGGCGGCACCACTCTGCCGCTTGACGCCTCGGGCAATCTCACAGGGTCGGAGACGGCCTGGAGTGGCTCGGGCGGCGGGATCAGCGCCAATGAGTCGGAGCCGGGCTACCAGTCCAGCTACCCCATTCCAAACACGAACGGGCATCGGGGCACGCCGGACGTGTCCTACGACGCCGATCCCAACACCGGCTATCCGGTGTACGACTCGACGCCCTACTTTGGCTCGACCGGCTGGTTCCAGGTGGGCGGCACGAGCGCGGGAGCGCCGCAATGGGCGGCCCTGACTGTGCTGGCTGACCAGGCGAGGTTAACAACCTCCCTGTCCAGCAACAACCTGACCAGTTCCCCGCAGTACAATGCCGCGGCGAGCGCCGTCTACGCTTATAACTATCGCGACATCATGAGTGGGTCCAACGGGAGCTGCAGCATCTGTACGGCAACGAACGGCTACGACTTCGTCACCGGGCTGGGTAGTCCGCTCGCGAATAACCTGGTCCCTTACCTCGCCATGCATTGATTTAGGTTAGCGAGGAGGAGCAGGAGCCGCGCTCCTCCTCGCCCTCCATTCTCTTCGACCATCGCGGCCACGGGCGCGGCGACCCGCCTCGGGGCGCTGAGGCGAACCACATCAACCGATACATCGCCGACATGGTCGCACTCCTCGACCACCTCGGCCTTGAGCGTGCGGCGTTGTGGGGCTACTCCAGTCGAGTCGCGGTCGGGCTCAAGGTGGCGCAGGAGCACCCGAACCGGATCGGGGCCACTGGTCGGCAGTGGCGGCGTCAGCAACACGACACGTGAAATCATTGAGCTTGTTGCCAGCGGAGTTCCACTGTTCCGTGAGCACCGGTGGGAGAAGCTGATCGCCAACTTTGACGAACAGCAGCCCGAGCCCGTCCCGGATTGGATGAAGGAACACATCCGGGCTACGGACATCCAGCAGGTCATCGACTGGTGGCTGGCCATGCCAGATTGGAACTGGAGCGCCTGGGAGAGCCTCCCCCACGTCGTGGCGCCCCACCCTGTTGATGGTGGCCAGCGGGGCCTTCAACCGGTCCGGCTCATCAGGAGCTTAGCTTGGGCATAAAGGACCGCTAGGATCCGGCGTGCTCTCAGCGAGATTGCCATCTAGTTACAGTTGCGTCTGGTGAGAAAGATCACGCTCGGCGAGTATCGCAATCTCTTGCATGCCTTCAGCACCGGCCTCATGAGTGCGAGCGATTTCGAAGCTGGATACAGCCGGCTCGCCGACGAAGACAGCGCGACGCGCCCCGAGGAGATATCCCGGATCCTGGGTAGTGTATCCGCCGACATTGCGGCACTCTCTTCCGACGCCCTCTCAAACAAGGAGAGGGTCGACGAGCGCGGATTGCGAGCCAGGGTTACCGAAGCCCTGCGCGTGCTCGATGCGATGAGGCACGGCGGCGTCTAGGCCCTAGGAAACTTTGTTCCCAACTTCAACTGAGCCCCGAGAAGGCCATCAAGTCTTAAGGTCATCGCCACACTAACTTCACGAGCGAGTGGTTGCCAGTCCTGACCAGACATCCCACGGTTGCAAATGTCAAGCAGCAGCCGTGACGGAACTGGGCCAAGCGACTTGTTCAGAGTAAGGCTGCCGATGCTCAAGGCAACCATGAAGAATCCCGACCAATCGATTAG
>Ga0207684_10000845_pt1 | contig 35305 bp, 24 predicted proteins | sample KBSK5501metaG_FD_184342 | JGI IMG/M metagenome (GOLD analysis project Ga0207684, IMG submission 184342) | Corn, switchgrass and miscanthus rhizosphere microbial communities from Kellogg Biological Station, Michigan, USA - KBS K5-50-1 metaG... | ecosystem: Host-associated > Plants > Roots >... | reverse complement strand
CGACAACGTGGTCATCCACACCGGCAAGGTCTCGTCGCTGAAGCGCTTCAAGGACGACGTGACCGAGGTGAAGGCGGGGCTGGAGTGCGGCATCGGCATCGCGAACTACAACGACATCAAGCCCGCGGACGTCATCGAGTTCTTCACCACCGAGAAGGTCAAGGAAACCCTGGAATAGGCCTTTTAACGCAGAGGTCGCAGAGGAACGAGGAGGGCGCAGAGACTGAATTCATGATCTCTGCGTCCTCTCCGTTCTCCTCCGCGTCCTCTGCGTTGATCCGTTAGAGCAAAGATGGTCATCGGGCTGCTGACACTGGACCTGCACTTCCCGGGGGCGCGGTCGCTGAAGGACAAGCGGCAGGCGCTGCGGAGCCTGGAGACGCGCCTGCGCAACCGCTTCAACGTCAGCGTGGCCGAGGTGGAGCACCAGGACCTCTGGCAGCGCGCGCGCCTCGCCGTCGTCTCCGTGAACACCGATCACGGCCACCTCGAGTCCACCCTTCAGGCGGTCGAGGGCGAGGCCTACCACGCCCGCGAGATCCAGGTGCTGGACTCGCAGAGGGAGATACTGTGAGCAGGCGGGCGGCGCGGCTCTCGGAGGAGATCCGCGAAGAGGTGGCGCGGATCATCCCGACGCTGAAGGACCCCCGCGTGGGCTTCGTGACCGTGACCCGGACGGAGATCACGCCCGATCTGCGCACCGTGCGCGTGCACGTCGGCGTCCTCGGCGACGCCAACCAGCGGACGCGCACGCTGCAGGGCCTCGGCCAGGCCGCCGGATTCATCCGCCGGGAGCTGGGGCGGCGGCTCAGCATCCGCCACACGCCCGAAGTGAGCTTCCACTACGACGAGGGCCTGGACGCTACCGACCGCGTGGCGCGGCTCCTGGACCAGGTCCGCTCCGGAGAGCGGGACGGCGGCGACGACGACTGAGATCCACGGCGTCCTCGTCGTGGACAAGCCGGTCGGGCCCACCTCGCACGACATCGTCGACCGCGTCCGCCGTGCGCTCGGCACCCGCCGCGCCGGGCACACCGGCACCCTCGATCCCTTCGCCAGCGGCGTCCTTCCCGTATGCGTGGGCAAGGCCACGCGCCTCGCGCGGTTCCTCACCGGGGGCGACAAGGTCTACCAGGCGACGATCCGCCTCGGCTTCGCCACGACCACCGACGACCTCCGCGGTGAGCCGCTCGGGCCCGCTCGTCCGGTGGCGGTCGATCGCGCCGCGATCGAGAAGGCCTGCCGCGGCCTGACGGGATCCCTGCGGCAGGTGCCGCCCGCGTACTCGGCTCGCCGCGTGGCCGGCCGCCGGCTGTACGAGCTCGCGCGGGAGGGCATGAAGGTGGAGCGGGAAGCCACCGGGATCACCGTCCACGCCTTCGACGTGCTGAGCGTCGACGGTGACCGGGTCGAGACGGCGGTGACGTGCTCCCCCGGCACCTACGTCCGCGCGCTGGCCCGCGACCTCGGCGAGGCGCTCGGCATGGGCGGCCACCTGATCGCGCTCCGCCGCACGCGCTCGGGGGATTTCGCCCTCGAGGGCGCGGTCGACGGCGCGTCGCCGTCTCCCGCGTGGGAGGGGGAGGTACGGCCGCTGGCCGCCCTCCTCCGCGGGCTACCGGCGATCGAGGTCGGCGCCGAGGGGGCGGCCGCGCTCCGTCACGGCCGCGACCTCACGCGGCGGCTGGTTTCGTCCGGCTTCCCCTCCGAGCCGCAGGCGCGCTTTCGCGTCCTCGACGACACGGGCCACCTGCTCGCGCTGGCCGTACCGAGGGGATTCGGTCCGAGCGGCCCCGGCCTGGAGGTGGAGCCCGTGCTCCATCCCGAGATCGTCCTCGCGGACTGACTCAGGCCGGAGCCGGTGGTCGGCGGCCGGCCAGCCGAGCCACGGCCGCGAGGAGCTCCTGCGGGTCCGCCGGCTTCGCCACGTGCTCCTCGAAGCCCGCCGCGAGCGCCTCGCGGCGGCTGTCCTCCCCCGCGTAGGCGGTGAGGGCGATCGCGGGGACGCTGACGCCGTTGCCGCCCCCGCGCTGGCGCACTTCGCGAATCAGCTCGTAGCCGTCCATGCCCGGCATGCCGATGTCGCTCACCAGCACGTCCGGGGCCCGCGAGGCCAGGGCGCTCAGGGCCTCCGGCGCCGAGGCGACCGTCGTCACCTCGGCCCCCCATTCCCGGAGGACGGTCGAGAGGATCTCGCGGCTGTCCGCCTCGTCCTCGACCACCATCACACGGAGGCCGTCGAGGAGCATCGGGTCCGGCGCGATGCGCGGCCGCGCGGCGCGCGTCTCCGCAGGCGGACCGGTCTCCCCCGGACCGGTCTCCCCGGCCAGGGGCGGCACCGGCAACAACACGGTCATGCTCGCGCCGCGGCCCACCCCCGCGCTCTCGGCGCGGATGATGCCGCCGTGGGATTCGATGAGGTGCCGCGCGATCGCCAGGCCGAGGCCGAGGCCCTGGGCGGAGCGAGCCGGAGAGCTGTCGGCCTGCCGGAACGGCTCGAAGATGTACGGAAGGAAATCCGGGCTGATGCCCTGCCCGGTGTCGGTGACTCGCAGCTGCGTGCTCGTCCCTTTGCGAACGAGCTCCACGTCCACGCGTCCTTCGCGGGGCGTGAACTTCACCGCGTTGCTCACCAGGTTCCACACCACCTGCTGCAGCCGGTCCGGATCGCCGAGCACGAAGAGCGGCTCGCCCGCGCTCTGGAAGCCGACTTGGATCGACTTGGCCTGGGCGGCCGGCCCCGCCGTCTCGATCGCCGCGCGGGTGACGTCGGCGAGGTCGATGTAGCGGTGGGCCAGGCGCAGCTTGCCCGACATGATCCGGGACATGTCGAGGAGGTCCTCGATGAGCCGGGTCTGTGCCTTCACCGAGCGCTCGAGGGCCGCCAGGCCCCGGCTCATCGTGGTCGGGTCGAGGGAGCTGCTCCCGAGGACGTGCACCCATCCGGCCATGGCGTTGAGCGGGCCCCGAAGCTCGTGAGAGACGGTGGCGATGAACTCGTCCTTGAGCCGGCTCGCGCTCTCGGCCTGCCGCGCCGCCGTCTCCTCCTGGACGATCAGCTGCTCGCGCTCCCGCAGGACGCGGGCCTCATCCGTGCGGTCCTCGATCGAGACCAGGATCTGGGCCGGCCCCGGACCGCCCACTTCCAGGCGGCGCGCGTTCACCACCATCGTCCGATGGCCCGATCCGGGGACCTCCCGGTCGACCTGCAAGCCCTTGAGGTCGCCCTGGCCGCCGGGAAGCTCGGCGAGCTGCCGCCGCAGCTCGGCGACGTCCCACAGCCCGCCCCCCAGCTCCGACAGGGCCTGGCCTTCCGTCTCGGCCGGCGTCGCACGGAACATCTCGTAGTACGAGCGGTTGGCGCGCTCCACCCGCAGCCGGTGGTTCAGGATCAGCAACGGCGCTCCGACCGTGTCGACGATCGCCTCCGCGTGCGCCCGCGCCTGGTCCAGCCGCTCGGCGCTCTTCTTCAGCTCGTCGATGTCGACGAACAGCATCACCACGCCTTCGATCTTGTTCTCCCGGGTCTTGTAGGGCCGCACCCGCAGCGAGTACCAGCGGCCGTCCTGGTCAATGACGTCCCGGGTCTGGACGGCGAGGGTCTCCGTCGCCGCCTGGATCGACGGCTCCAGGTCGGACATGACGATGAGGCCGCGGAGATCGGCCAGGGGCCGGCCGAGGTCCCCGGGGATCAGGTTGAAGAGCCTCGCGGCCGCGGGCGTGAAGCGGCGGACCCGTCCGTCCGGCCCGAGCATGACGATGGGCACGTCCAGGCTGGCGAGCAGGTTCGCCATGTCGTCGGTGGCCTGGCTCAGCTCCTGGTTGCGGTTCTGCAGCTCCTCGTTGACGGTCGTCAGCTCTTCGTTGGAGGATTGCAGCTCCTCCTTGGCGGTCTCCAGCTCCTCGTTGATGCTCTGCAGCTCCTCGTTGCTGGAGAGGACCTCCTCGTGCGCCGATTGCAGCTCCTCGTTGGCCGCTTCCTGATCCTCGAGGAGCGCCTGCTGGTACTCGCGGCTCAAGGCCAGTCTTTCCTCGAGGTCGCTGATGCGGGCGGAGCCGGGCCGGTCGCGGGCGCGGATGCGACCTGGGGCCGGCGCGCGCTTCCCTGCGGGCGGCTTGTCCTCGAAGAGGACGAGGAAGCAGCGTCCCCGGCCGGGGGCCGGGATCTTGACCGGGATCGCCTGGATGGACACCCGGGATTGCTTGCCGCCCCGGATGAGACGTGCCTCGCGGCGGGCCGGTCGGTCCCGCTTCCGTGCCTCCTGCAGCGCCTCGCGCACCTCGGCCAGCGGGCCCTTGCGCAGCATCTTGAGGAGGTTCAGGCTCGACTCGCCGGTCAGGTGCTCCAGGTAGGCGGCGGTATCGCCGCGGAAGTGGAGGATGTCGAGTTTCTCGTCGACGAGGACCCCCGGGGGGCCGTACCGGGTGAGCATGACGCGGTCGGCCTCTCGCTGCATCCGCCCGTGCGTGCCCGCCTCCTGGCCGCCGGTCGGCGGCGCCTTCCGGGCGGCGTCTCCCGAGGGGGCGACGAAAGGCGGGGGAGCCGAGACGAGCGTCCTCTTCGCATAGACGCGGTGCTCCTTGTCCAGGGCGTCGAAAAGCGGTGTGACGCCGACCGTCTCGGAGGACCCCAGCAGGAGGAAGCCCGACGGCTTCAGCGCGTAGTGGAAGCCGGCCAGCACCCGTTTCTGCTCGGGTACGTCGAGATAGATGAGCACGTTGCGGCAGCTTACCAGGTCGAGACGTGAAAACGGCGGGTCCCGTATGAGGTTGTGCTGGGCGAAGACGCACAGATCACGCACGGTCTTGTTGACCTGGTACCTTCCTTCCCCCCTGACGAAGAAGCGCGCCAGGCGTTCGGGCGACACGTCGGCGGCGATGTTCTCGAGGTAGACGCCGGCCCGCGCCTTCTCGACCGCCAGGAGGGAAAGGTCGGTGCCGAAGATCTGGAAGGAGGCGCTCGCGCCCATCTTCGTGGCCGCTTCCAGCAGGCAGATGGCGACCGAGTAGGCCTCCTCGCCGGTCGCGCAGCCCGGGATCCAGATGCGCACCGGCGCGTCGTCGCTCCGCTCGCCGAGGATGCGCGGGCAGATGTCGTCGGCCAGGACGGCGAAGGCCTCGGGGTCCCGGAAGAACGTGGTCACGTTGATGAGGAAGTCCTGGTGCAGCATCTGCAGCTCGCCCGCGTTCTGCTCGAGGAAGCTCGCGTAGTCCCGGAGCCGCTCGATCTTCCATAGTGCCATCCGGCGGTGGATGCGGCGCATGAGGGTGGGCTTCTTGTAGGAAGAGAAGTCGGTGCCGGTGGCTTTTCTCAGCCGGAGCAGGATCCGGTGGAAGGGATCGGCATCTTGGGCTTCGGGGACGGGTGCTTCCTGCTCCGCGGGCCGGCGCAGGTAGTCGTCCCCGGAGAGACGCTGGATCTCACGGGCGATCTCATCCGGGCGGAGCACGAGGTCGACACAGCCGGCGGCGATCGCGCTGCGGGGCATCCCGTCGTAGCGCGCGGAGCTCGGGTCCTGCGCGAAGGAGATCCCGCCCGCGGCCTTGACCGCCTTGCAACCCAGCGTCCCGTCGGTCCCCGTGCCGGAGAGCACCACGGCCACCGACTGGCTGCCCTGCACGTCGGCCAGGGTGCGCAGGAAGAAGTCGACCGGCATGTGCCGGCCCTCGGTCATGCCGCGCGGAACGAGCCCGAGGGTGCCGTCCTTGATCATCATGTCCCGGTCCGGCGGGATCACGTACACGTGGTTGGGCTCGAGACGAATGCCATCGGCCGCTTCCCGTACCGGCATCGACGTCTCCCGGGCCAGGATCGAGGCGAGGATGCTCTCGTGCTGGGGGGCCAGGTGCTGGACGAGGACGAAGGCCATGCCGGTGTCGGGGGGAAGGCTTCGCAGCAGCTGGCTCAAGGCCTCCAGACCGCCCGCCGAGGCCCCGACGCCGACCACCGGGAACCGGTCAGGGGGCGGGCGCCGGTCATTCGGGTTCGATACCGCGGATGGCTCGTGGGTCGTGGAGCCGGCGGCGCGTGGCGCGACCTCGGGTCCCGCTGCCTTTGGCCGCTCGCTGCTCGGGCGCGGCGGGGGGGGCTTCCGCGTCGGCGGCCTCCGCGAACCCTTGCTGCCCATGGCTCCCCTGGCTGAAGAACTCAAGCATACACCTGGCCTGCGGGGGAGTCTTGCCTCAAGACGGCGATCGGGGCGGCGCGGGCCAGGCAGGCGGGGAAGGAGGTGCCGTAGGCAGGCCGTAACAGCGAGCCTCGGGACGCAGGTCGATCGGCTCGAGGAGGCCGGTCGCGTCGAAGCGGACGCGGTCGCCGCCGTAGAGGCAGACGTAGCGCGCATTCATCTCGCGGGCGATGCCCATCGCCTCGTCGCGGTCCGTGGTGTGGAAGAACCGGTAGACCGTCTCGTGCCGGCGCTCGAGCGCTTCGACCGGCGCGAACTGCGTGAGGTAGGGCGTGAAGCGCTCGTAGGGCACGCGGCGTCCGAAGAGCACCACCGGAAGCGGGGGATAGCGCGCGCCGGGACGCTGCATGACGACGTCCCCCGGACGGCTGACCGACGCGACGGCCCTCACGGCGCGGACCATCGCGGCCGGGACCGCGTCCGGCGCCAGCCCGGCCTTCTTTGCAATGAAGTGCGCGGTCGACGGAAACACCAGGAGGGCGGCGGCGATGAGGACCATCGCGGTCCGCCTTCCCGTGGCCGCCAGCTCGGCAAGGGTGATCGCGGTGAAGATCCAGAGGAGCGGCCCGCCCTCCTCGACGATGTAGGCCGCATCGTTGATGATCCTCTGGCCGGGCAGGACCTCGGGGGCGGAGACGCGGAAGAGCAGGCCGAGCGGCCACGCGGCCAGGGCCATCGCGGCCAGGGCCGCCGCCGTCGTCGGCCCGTGCGCCAGCGCTCTCACGGCGCTCGGCAGGCCGAGCATCCGCAGCCCGAGCGACGCGGCGAGCCAGAGGAGCGACCAGCCCACGAGCGCCGGGCCCGACAGCGGCGCGAGGCCGAGTGTTTCGCGCGTGACCGCGACGAGGTCGAGGGGCGCCAGGCGGACGACCACGGTCTCCGCGCCCCGGCCGAACGCGAGGGCCGCGGTGGCGAGCAGGCAAGGCCCGGCCATGGCCGCGATCGCGCGCCATCGAGCCGGGCGCAGGAGCGCGGCCACGCCGAGGCCGAGCAGGAGATGCGCTCCGAGGAACACCTTGAAGAACGGAACCGCGGCGCCGAGCGCCGCCGCCAGCAGTAGCCAGCCTCGGCCCTCGCGGTTCTCGTGGCGCCGGAACGCGACGAGCGCGGCCAGGGCGATCGCGAGGGCGGGCACGACCGGGTTGGCGAGGAAGAGCGAGATCAGGATGTTTCCCCGGAGCAGGTCGGCCCACCAGTGGGCCTGGGGGTTGGCGGCGAAGGCGAACGAGAAGTCGGTGGCCAGCAGGGTCCAGGCCACCAGCGATACCGCCAACGGGGACGCGCCCGCCGCCCGGGCCGCCGCGCGCAGCGCGAGCAGCAGCGCGAGGGCGCCGAGCGTGACGTCGAAGCGGCTGATCGCGTCGTAGGGATCGACCCCTGCCCATCCCAGCGCCGCCGCGCGCACGAGGTCGGTTCCGAAGTGGTACCCGACCGGGAAGCCGGCCACGCCGGGGAGCTGCGGGGGATAGCCGATCGTCAGCTCCCGCGTCAGCCCCACATGAAAGGCGGTGTCGAAAGCCACGAACGGGTCCAGCAGGAACTGGCCGTCGGCAGCGAGCCGGTTCCACGGATACTGGGTCAGCGCCAGGAGGATGACCAGGACCGCCAGAGGCGCCAGGGCCCCCCGCAGCGGCGGTCCCGCCGCGATCAGCCCCGGGCGGCGGGGGACCAGGGCGCTCGCCAGGGCGAGCCCCACCAGGATCGGAAACAGCCAGGAGGCCCCGCTGGCCAGGCTCACCCAGGCGGCGCCGGCACAGTAGGCAAGACCAATCGGCAGGACGAGCGCCGGATCGATCGCGCCCGCGACGAGACGCTGCAGCGCCACGCCCGGGCCGACGAGAGCGGCGCACGCGAAGACCGCGTACCTCAGCGTCGAAGCTAAGATGCTGATGTTCAATGGATTAAAAAGAGGGCGAGCTTACCACGGGTTTACAGTCGACGCGGCGACATGTTACGATGACCACTTGTGAAAGAGAGAGGGTGAGGAGGTAAAGCGGGTGACGCTCAGCAAGGCGCAGAAGACGGACATCATCGCCGGAGTTCGGACTCATGAGAAGGACACCGGATCGCCGGAGGTCCAGATCGCCATTCTGAGCGAGCGGATCGGATACCTGACGGAGCACTTCAAGACCCACGCCAAGGACCATCATTCCCGACGCGGGCTCATGATGCTCGTCGGCCAGCGCCGGCGCCTGCTGGACTATCTCAAGACCAAGGACGTTGCGCGGTATCGGGGGCTCATCGAAAAGCTCGGCATCCGGAAGTAGGCCCCCCGCGACCACCGACGACCCGTACCCCTCCCAGGACGTTTCAAAACGAGAGCAACGAGAGCCGGCTTTCTCCAGCCCGTCGCCGGCGCTCACCGGACTTATGAAGACAGACGATCCGGCTACGGTGAGCGTCGCCGACGGGACGGAGGCACGGCCTCGTGCTTTCTCTTGCGGAGCCCCCACGGGGGGGCGCCGCGCGGAGCGGAGAGAGAAGAAATGACGATGGAAAGAGCCGAGATGCCGCTGGGACGCTACACCCTGTCCCTCGAGACGGGCCGCATGGCCAAGCAGTCCGACGGCGCCGTGGTCGTCCGGCTGGGCGATACCGTGGTGCTGGCCACCGCCAACGCGCAGAAGGACGTCCGGCCCGGCGTGGACTTCCTGCCCCTGACCGTGGACTACCGCGAGAACACCTACGCGGCGGGGAAGATCCCGGGCGGCTTCTTCAAGCGCGAGGGGCGGCCCAACGAGAAGGAGATCCTCACCTCGCGCATGATCGACCGCCCGCTGCGGCCGCTCTTCCCGGAGGGTTACGCCCACGAGACGCAGGTGATCGGCCTGCTGCTCTCCGCCGACCTCGAGAACGACTCCGACACGCTGGCCATCACCGGCGCCTCGGCCGCCCTCTATCTGTCCTCGATCCCGTTCGAGAGCCCGATCGGCGCGGTGCGGGTCGGCTTCTGGGACGGCCAGTGCGTCATCAACCCCACCTCCACCGAGCTGCGGACCAAGAGCAGGCTGAACCTCCTGGTGGCCGGGACCGAGGACGCGATCGTGATGGTGGAGTCGGGCGCCCAGGAGATCTCCGAGGCGGAGATGGTCCAGGCGCTCACCGACGGGCACGCGGCCATCAGGCGCATCGTCGCCCTGCAGAAGGACCTGCGCGCCCGGGCGGGCAAGCCCAAGTTCGCGGTCGCGAAGAAGGAGTACGACCCCGCGTGGATCGCCGAAGCGGAGCAGTTCATGGGCGGACGCCTGCTCGAGGCCATGCGCCACCCCGGCAAGATCGAGTCCTACGCCCTGATGAAGAAGGTGAAGGACGACTGCCTGGCCGCGATCCCCGAGACGGAGGTCGAGAAGCGGCTGGCCGTGCCCGCCCTCTACGAGGCTCTCCGCGAGAAGATCATGCGCTGGGAGATCCTGGAGAACCGGCGCCGGCCCGACGGCCGGCGCTTCGACCAGATCCGCTCCATCCACGGTGAAGTCGGGGTCCTGCCGCGCACCCACGGCTCGGCGCTGTTCACGCGCGGCGAGACGCAGGCCCTCGTCACCGTGACCCTCGGCACTTCCGAGGACATGCAGATCATCGACACCGTGCAGGAGCCCGACCACAAGAAGCGCTTCATGCTGCACTACAACTTCCCCCCCTTCTCGGTGGGGGAGGTGAAGTTCCTGCGCGGCCCGGGCCGGCGGGAGATCGGCCACGGCGCGCTCGCCGAGCGTGCCCTGCGCGACATGCTGCCCGACGAGGAGGGATTCCCCTACACGATCCGCATCGTCTCCGACATCCTCGAGTCGAACGGCTCCAGCTCCATGGCGTCGATCTGCGGCGGCACGCTCGCCCTGCTCGACGCCGGCGTCCCCATGAAGAGCCCGGTCGCCGGTGTCGCCATGGGCCTCGTCAAGGAGGGCGAGAAGTACGCCGTCCTCTCCGACATCGCCGGCGTGGAAGACCACTACGGCGACATGGACTTCAAGGTCGCCGGCACCCGCAAGGGCATCACCGCCCTCCAGATGGACATCAAGATCTCCGGCATCACCTCCCAGATCCTGTCCGAGGCCCTCGAGCAGGCGCGCGCCGGCCGGATCCACATCCTGGACCGGATGTCCGAAGCCCTCTCCGAGGCCCGGCCCAGCATCAGCAGCTACGCTCCGCGCATCCTCACCATCAGGGTCCCCGTCGACAAGATCCGCGACATCATCGGGCCGGGCGGCAAGATGATCCGTTCCATCGTCGAGCGCACCGGATGCAAGATCGACGTGGAGGACGACGGCCGCGTGTCGATCGCCTCGGTGGACGAGACGGCCGCGCGCAAGGCGATCGCCATCATCGAGGAGCTGACGGCCACCGCCGAGCTGAACAAGACGTACCTGGGCAAGGTGGTGCGCGTCGTGGACTTCGGCGCGTTCGTGGAGATCCTGCCGGGGACGGACGGGCTTCTGCACGTCTCCGAGATGGCCCACCACCGCGTCCAGGACGTGCGCAGCGAGGTGAAGGAAGGCGACCAGATCCTCGTCAAGGTGGTGAACATCGAGCCCGGCTCGGGCAAGATCCGTCTCTCGCGCAAGGCCCTGCTCGGCGAGGGCGAGGGTGGCGCGCCCGCGGAGGCGGCGGCCGGGGCTCCGTCCTCGGGCGGACGCAGCGAGCACCGCGGGGGAGGCGAGCACCGGGGCGACCGCCATCGTGGCGGAGGCCACGGCGGACGCGGCGGCCACGGAGGCGACCACCGGCGTTAGCAGTCCCCTCTCCCTGAAAGGCAGAGGGGCCGGGTGAGGGTCCCTCTGGCATAGAATCGGGCGGCGTGAACTACGCCTTCCTGATCGACAACCGGCGGTGCATCGGCTGCCACGCGTGCTCGGTGGCCTGCAAGGCCGAGCACGAAGTCCCTCTCGGCGTCGCCCGCACGTGGGTGAAGTACGTCGAGAAGGGCGTGTTCCCGGAGACGCGGCGCACCTTCCAGGTCACCCGCTGCAACCACTGCGACGACGCGCCCTGCGTCGAGATCTGCCCGACGACCGCCCTCTTCCGCCGGCGCGACGGGATCGTGGACTTCGACGGCGGGCGCTGCATCGGCTGCAAGGCCTGCATGCAGGGCTGCCCGTACGACGCCCTCTACATCGATCCCCAGACCGAGACGGCGGCCAAGTGCAACTTCTGCGCACACAAGGTCGAGGTGGGGCTCGAGCCGCCGTGCGTCACCGTGTGCCCGACGCAGGCCATCGTGGCCGGCGATCTGGACGACCCCGCCTCGCGCCTCGTCCACCTCGTCGCGCGCGAGAGCGTGCAGGTGCGCAAGCCGGAGAAGGGAACGAAGCCGAAGGTCTTCTACGTCGATGGCGATGCCGCGTCGCTCGTGCCATCCGCCGCCCCGCCCGCGTCGGAGTACATGTGGTCGCAGGCTCCTCCCGCGCCGGTCGTATTCAACGCAACGGCCGCCTCGGAGGAGGGTGGCGCCCCCCGACGCACGTACGGCGTGCGCGAGCAGCACCGCAACTCGTGGGGTTGGAAGGTGTCGGCCTACCTGTGGACGAAGTCGCTCGCCGCCGGCTGCCTCCTCGTGCCGGCGACCGCGGCCCTGGCCTCGGGGGCGCGCGGGCCCAAGCCGGCGTCGCTCGTCGCCGCCCTGTTCTTCCTCGCCGCCACGGGCGCGCTCCTCGTGGGGGACCTGCGCCAGCCGAAGCGCTTCCTCTGGACCCTCACGCGGCCGCAGTGGCGGAGCTGGCTGACGCGCGGCTCGTACATCATCGCCGCCTATGGGGCACTGCTCGCGCTCCAGCTCCTGATGGCGCTCGGCGGCCGTGAGGTTCCGCGCGGCCTCACCCCGATCACCATGCTCTTCGCCGGCGGCACCGCGCTCTACACCGCGTTCCTCTTCGGCCAGGCGAAGGGGAGGGACCTCTGGCAGTCGCCGCTGCTCGGGCCCCACCTCATCGTGCAGGCGATGACCGCGGGCAGCGCCCTCTTCGCGCCGGCCTGGCTGCGGTGGCTGCTGCCGCTGAACGGCCTGCTGGTGGCGGGGGAGGCCTGGGGCCACCACGCGACCGAGGACGCCCGCCGCGCGGCGCGCCTCATTCAAGAGGATCCGCGCTTCACCACCGGCGTGCTCGCCGTCGGCCATCTCCTTCCTCTCGCGTTGCTGTGGGGAACCGGACAGTCGCGGCTGGCCGGCGCCCTGGCGCTCGCCGGCCTCGCCGCGTGGGAGCACCTCTACGTCCAGGCTCCGCAACAGGTGCCGCTGTCATGACCCTGGACCGGCTGTCTTCATTCAAACGCGGCCCGACGCAAGGCAGACACGCGGGCGTCGGGCCTGAAATCCGCGTCCTCGCTACGGCGTCCTCATCTAGTACCGCCGCGCCGGGAGTGAATCCCGGCGTGGCGGCAAGGGAGCCTCCGCTGCGGGCGCTCCAACAGCGTCTGCTCAAAGCCATGCCATGACCATCGAGCGGCTCTTACCCGGCTCAGGATTGCAGGCCTTCCCGCCTCCGGAGAAGTGGGACGACTGGCGCGAGTACGACCCGAAGCAGTGGCCGCGCCGCGTCGAGAAACGCTACATGCTCGTGCCCACGATCTGCTTCAACTGCGAGGCGGCCTGCGGGCTCCTCGCCTACGTCGACAAGGACGCGATGCGGGTGCGCAAGTTCGAGGGCAACCCGCTGCATCCCGCGTCCCGCGGACGCAACTGCGCGAAGGGGCCCGCGACGATCAACCAGATCCACGACCCCGAGCGGATCCTCCACCCGCTGCGGCGGGAAGGCCGGCGCGGGGAGGGCCGGTGGCGGCGCGCGAACTGGGACGAGGTGCTGGACGAGATCGGCGGCCGGATCCGCGCGGCGTTTCGCGAGGGCCGGCGCAACGAGGTGATGTACCACGTGGGCCGCCCGGGCCACGAGCGGACCATGGACCGGATCCTGAAGGCGTGGGGCATCGACGGCCACAACTCCCACACCAACGTCTGCTCGGCCTCGGCCCGCCTCGGCTACGCGCTGTGGAGCGGCTACGACCGCCCCAGCCCCGACCACGCGCACGCCCGCTTCATCCTCCTGCTCTCCTCGCACCTCGAGGCGGGTCACTACTTCAACCCGCACGCGCAGCGGATCGTGGAGGGCAAGCTCGCGGGCGCGAAGCTGGCGGTCATGGATCCGCGGCTCAGCAACACCGCTTCCGTGGCCGACTACTGGCTGCCGACCTATCCCGGCAGCGAGGCGGCCGTGCTCCTGGCGATGGCGAAGGTGATCCTCGACGAGGGCCGGGCCGACCTCGCCTACCTCGAGCGCTGGACGAACTGGCGCCACTACATGGCCGACCGCCATCCCGGCGGCGAGCTTCGATTCGATTCGTTCCTATCGGAGCTGAAGGACCATTACCGGGAGTTCACGCCCGAGCTGGCGGAGGCGGAGAGCGGGGTGCCGCGCGAGAAGATCGTCGAGGTGGCCCGGCTCATCGGGGCGGCCCGGGGAGCCTTCGCCTCGCACGTCTGGCGCGGCTCGGCCAGCGGCAACCTCGGCGGCTGGCAGGTCTCACGGGCGCTCCAGCTCCTCACCGTCCTCACCGCCAGCGTGGGCACGCCCGGGGGCACGTCGCCCCACGGCTGGAACAAGTACAAGCCGGTCTTCTGGGAAGAGCCGCCGGGACAGAAGCAGTGGAACGACCTGCTCTTCCCGAAGGAATGGCCGCTCAGCCACTACGAGATGTCGTTCCTCCTCCCGCATTTCCTGAAGGAAGGGCGCGGCCGGCTCGACGTCTACTTCACCCGCGTCTACAACCCGGTGTGGACGAACCCCGACGGCCTGGCGTGGGTGGAGGTGCTGAAGGACGAGGCGCTCGTGGGCCTCCACGCGGCGCTCACGCCGACCTGGAACGAGACCGCGGTGTTCGCCGACTACGTCCTGCCCATGGGCATGGCCGGCGAGCGGCACGACATCCAGAGCCAGGAGACCCAGGACGGCCGCTGGGTGAGCTTCCGGCAGCCCGTGCTGCGCGCGGCCCGCGAGCGGATGGGCGAGAGCTTCCGTTTCACGTACGAAGCGAACCCGGGAGAGGTGTGGGAGGAGGACGAGTTCTGGATCGAGCTGTCGTGGCGTATCGATCCTGACGGCGCCCTCGGCATCCGCCGCTGGTTCGAGTCGCCGTACCGGACCGGGCAGAAGCTGACCGTCGCCGACTATTACCGCTGGATCTTCGAGAACGCGGTGCCGGGGCTGCCGGAGGCGGCCGCGGCCCAGGGGCTGGCTCCCCTCGACTACATGCGGCGGCACGGCGCCTTCCTGGTCGCCACCGACGTCCACGGCCTGCAGGAGAGTCCCGTCGCGGTTCCCGCCGGCGCGGCGAGGGACCGGGCGACCGGCCTCGTCACGGCGGCGGGCAAGGCCATCGGCGTGGAGATCGACGGGAAGGTCGTCGCCGGCTGGCCGACACCGTCGCGGCGGCTGGAGTTGTTCTCGCCGACGATGAAGGAATGGGGCTGGCCCGAAGAGGCGCTGCCCGGCTACATCCGCAGCCACGTCCACCGCTCCGCCCTCGACGCCGCCAAGGGGGAGATGGTCCTCATCCCGACGTTCCGCCTGCCCACGCTCATCCACACCCGGAGCGGGAACGCGAAGTACCTGAACGAGATCTCCCACCGCAACCCGGTCTGGATCCACACGACGGACGCCGGTCGGCTCGGCCTGCGCACCGGCGACCTCGTCCGGGTCACGACCGAGATCGGCTACTTCGTCAACCGCGCGTGGGTCACCGAGGCGATCGCGCCCGGCGTGGTGGCCTGCTCGCACCACATGGGCCGGTGGCGGCTGCACGAGGGGGAGGGAAGCCGCTGGGCGGCCGCGCGCGTCAGCCTGCAGGAAACGCCGGAGGGGGGCTGGCTGATGCGGCAGCTCGACGGGCTCGGTCCCTTCGCCAGCGCCGACCCCGACTCCCGCCGGATCTGGTGGAGCGACGGCGGCGTGCACCAGAACCTCACGTTCGCGGTCCACCCCGATCCCGTCTCCGGGATGCACTGCTGGCACCAGAAGGTCGTCGTCGCGCGCGCACGGACCCCGGACCGCTACGGCGACGTCTTCGTCGACACCCAGCGGTCGATGGAGGTGTACCGCGAGTGGCTGGGCAAGACGCGGCCCGGCCCGGGGCCGGGCGGGCTGCGCCGGCCGCTCTGGCTGGACCGCCCGCTGCGTCCGGCCGAAGAAATGTTCCTCATCAAGCAGGGGGGCGCTGCGTCGCGCCCCCCTGACCCCCCGCGCGCTCCGGCGAAGTGAATTCGCCTCCGCGCGCAGCCGTTATTGTCTAGGTTGCTCCTTGACGGCTGTCTCGGAGCGGCCGGCGACGGCCGCCCAGGTCTGGCGCGCCTTGCTCGCCGCGCGGGCAGGAAGGTCCGGAACCATCAGCCAGGCCAGGCCGAGCAGCAGCGTCTTGACGGCGTAACCGACGGCGACCAGCTTCAACGTGCGCGCGCTCAAGGACGTCGTCCGGTGCGGGTCAGGGTCAGGGCCACCATGGCCCCGAGGGCGAGGAGGAGCTGGGAGGTGCGGGGTCCGGTGAGGCCCGAGGTGGCCACCAGCGCCGCGGCCAGCGCGGCCGCGCTTCCGACCAGCAAGAGTGTTCTCGTGGTGGCCACCCCGGGCATACCTCCGACGGACGCTGAAGCACGCGTCGTGCCAACACCGCGACGCACGCAAACGCGATCCTGATCAGCATTACGGCGGGGCCGCCCCGGCCGTTCCGTGGTCCGCGGCCCACACGGGCTGCGGCCAATCGGCACGAAACAGCGGGGGGAGCTAGGCCCTGGCGCTGACCGGGAGCGCCTCGGCGGGCAACGAGATTCGAAACGTGGTCCCGACGCCGTTCTGGGTGGTGTAGTCGATTGTCCCTTGGTGGCGCTCGACGACCATCAGTACGGTCGAGAGCCCCAGGCCTGTGCCCTCGCCTTCGGGCTTGGTGGTGAAGAAAGGCTCGAAGATCGTCGGCTGGACCGCCTCGGGGATCCCCGGTCCGGTGTCGGCCACGGTGATCTCCACCCGGCCGTCCCGAAGAGCCGATGTCACCCGTAGCTGCCCCCCGGGCGTCCCCTCCATGGCCTGGACGGCGTTGACCACCAGGTTGATCAGGGCCATCTCGAGCTGGTTGGACACCACCTTCACCGGCGGCAGGCCCGCCGTCAGGTCCTTCTCGAGGTGGACGCCGCTCTTCAGCACCTGGTAGTGGCACAGCTCCAGACTGCGCTCGATGACGCCGTTGGGGTCGACCGGGGTCATGTCCTCCGGCGACACGCGGCTGAAGGCGAGCAGGCTCCGGGTGAGGCTCTTGATCCGGTCCGCGCCCTTGGCGATCGAGCCGAGCATCTCCTCCTGGTTCGCGGTGAGCGGGTGGGCGTGGAGCAGCTCGAGGTTGCCCATGATGTAGGTGAGGGGGGTGTTCAGCTCGTGGGCGAGGCCGGCGGCCATGCGCCCGATGGTGGCGAGCTTCTCGGACTGGAGGAGCTGCTTCTGGGCCTCGCGCAGCTCCCGGATCCTCCGCTGCTCGCGCTCGAACAGCCGCGCGTTCTCGATGGCGAGGGCGGCGTGGCGGGCGAGGGCCTCGGCCGTCTTGAGGCTCTCGGGGCTGAACGGGGCCGAGGTCTCCTGGTTGTCGACGTAGAGGGCCCCGAGCGCGGCGGCCACGCCCCCTTCCCCTTCGGCCCGCGGCGAGCACAGGGGGATGCAGACGATCGTGCGCAGATCCATGAGGATCACGCTCTGGGCCAGGCGCAGGGTGGGATCGGCCATCGCGTTGCCCGTGGCCACGATCTGGCCCGACTCGAGCGCCCGGCGCACGACGGAGCGCGAGATCCCCTGCGATTCGGTGAGGGGGAGCGGCTCGCCGCGCCGGCGCGCGACCCGCAGGCGCAGCCCCGCGACGGGCTCGAAGCGCGCGTCGTCGGCCGACTCTTCCGCGAGGAGGAGGAAGCCTCGATCGGCGCGCGTGATGCGCATGACCGCGTCGAGCACCTGCTCGAGGACCTGGCTGAGGACGAGGGAGGAGTTGAGGGTCTGGACGAGGGAGAGCAGGAGCTGCTGCTGCTCGACCCAGGGGAACTCGGCCGCCGCCGCCGTCGAGCCCTCGAGGCTCGCGCGCGAATACTTCAGGGTCAGGTTGCCGAGCTGGACGACGTCGCCGGAGGAGAGGACCGCGCGCGGCACCTTGGCCGCGTTCACGTAGATGCCATGCAGGCTGCCCTGGTCCTCGATGGCGAAGCGGCCGTCCTCATGCACGAGGCGGGCGTGGAACTTCGACACCGACGGCTCAGGCAGGCAGATGTCGTTCTGGCGGGCCCGCCCGATCGTGTAGGTGCGGGGCGATAGGGAGAAGGAGCGGTCGGCGACCTGGCCGCGCACCACCTCCAGCGTCCCCACGGCGAGGTCGGCCCCGCACTGCGGGCAGCGGTCCTCGGAAGGCTTGGTTACGGCGCCGCACCGCGCGCAAGGCATCGGCCGCGATCATCTCCGATGCCCCACCGACGCGTCAATGGCTGGGAGCACACAGGCCAATCGCCTGCAGCACGTAGAAGCGAGCGAGGGATTCACTCCCGAGCGAGCGACTTGGGGGGAGCGCGAATCCGCGCGGGGGGGTGTCGTGGTGCGAACGCACCCCCCCGATTCTGACTAATTACTCAGGCGCAGCTGCCAGCGGCTGCGGTCGCGCATGCCCTCGTAGGGCTCGCCGGGGGTGAGGGCCAGCTCGAGGACCTCTTCGATGGACGACACGAGGTGGAGCTTGAGGTCGGTCTGGACGTTCTCCGGGATGTCCTCCTTCACCGCCTTCTCGTTGCGCTTCGGGAGGATGACCTCCTTCACGCCCATGCGATGGGCGGCCAGGACCTTCTCCTTGATGCCGCCCACGGGGAGCACCCGACCGGAGAGCGTCATCTCGCCCGTCATCGCCACCCGCGGCCGCACCGGACGCCCGGTGAGGAGCGAGACGATCGCGGTGACGAGGGTGACGCCGGCGGAAGGCCCGTCCTTGGGAATGGCTCCCTCGGGCACGTGCAGGTGCAGGTCCACGCGCTCGAAGAACGAGTCCTCGATGCCGAGCTGGCGCGCATGGGAGCGCACCCACGACAGCGCGGCCTGGGCGCTCTCCTTCATGACCTCGCCGAGCTGGCCGGTGAGGGTGAGCCCCTTCTGGCCCCACATCTGCGTGGCCTCGACGTAGAGCACCTCGCCGCCCGCCGCCGTCCACGACAGCCCGATGGCCACGCCCGGGATCATGGTCCGCTCCTCGAGCTCCTCCTTCATGAAGACCGGGGCGCCCAGGAACTCTTCGACCTTCTCGGGAGTAACGGCCACCGTCTCCGTCAGGCCTTCGGCCCGCTTGCGGGCCACCTTGCGGATGATGCTCGCGATCTCGCGCTCGAGGTTGCGCAGCCCCGCCTCCCGCGTGTACTCGCGGATCAGCTTCTTGAGCGCCTCATCGCCGAAAGCCACGATCTCCGCCGTCATGCCGTGGTTCTCGAGCTGGCGCGGAATGAGGTGGCGCCGCGCGATGTGGAGCTTCTCCTCCTCGATGTACCCGGCCAGGCGGATGACCTCCATGCGGTCGCGCAGGGCGGGAGGCACCGTGTCGAGCACGTTGGCGGTCGTGATGAACAGCACCTCCGAGAGGTCGAAGGGCAGGTCGATGTAGTGGTCCTTGAACGTGTTGTTCTGCTCCGGGTCGAGCACCTCCAGGAGCGCCGAGGCCGGGTCGCCGCGGAAGTCGGCGCCGATCTTGTCGACCTCGTCGAGCATGAACACCGGGTTCTTGCTCTCCGCGCGGCGCAGCCCCTGGATGATCTGTCCGGGCAGGGCGCCGATGTAGGTGCGCCGGTGGCCGCGGATCTCCGCCTCGTCCCGCATGCCGCCGAGGCTGATGCGGTGGAACTTCCGGCCCATGGACGAGGCGATGGAGCGGCCGAGGCTGGTCTTGCCCACCCCGGGCGGCCCGACGAAGCAGAGGATCGGCCCCTTGATGTCGGGCTTCATCTTCCGCACCGCCAGGTACTCGAGGATGCGCTCCTTGACCTTCTCGAGGTCGTAGTGGTCGTTGTCGAGGACTGCCTTGGCCTTGATGATGTCGATCTCGGCCTCGGTGCGCTTCGCCCACGGCAGCGCGACGAGCCAGTCGAGGTAGGTGCGCGCGACGGTGTACTCGGCGGCGGCGGGGGACATCTTCGAGAGGCGGTCCAGCTCGCGCAGGGCCTCCTTCTTGACGTCCTCCGGCATGCCCGCCTTCTCGATCTTCTCCCGGAGCTCGTTGTACTCGCGCTGCTGGTCGTCCCCCTCGCCCAGCTCCTTCTGGATCGCCTTCATCTGCTCGCGGAGGTAGTACTCGCGCTGGTTCTTCTGCAGCTCGGTCTTGACCTGGCTCTGGATCTTGTTGCCGACCTCGAGCACCTCGAGGTCCTTCACCAGCACCTTGTTGAGCCGCTCCAGGCGGGCCTTGACGTCCATCGTCTCCAGCAGCTCCTGCTTCTGGGCGGTGTTGAGCGAGGGCAGGCTGGCGGCGATGAAGTCGGCGAGCCGGGCCGGATCCTGGATGTTTGCCGCGAGCGTCTGCAGCTCGTCCGAGAGCGTAGGGGAGAGCTCCACCACGCGCTGGAAGAGCCCCTGGGCGCTCTGGGCGAGCGCCTTGACCTCGATCTCCTGCTCGGCCGGCACCGTCTCGCCCAGCAGCTCGATGCTCGCCTTGATGAAGGGCCGGTACTGGCTCACGCCCTTGAGACGGAAGCGCTGCACGCCTTGGACGACGAGCCGCAGCGAGCCGTCGGGGAACTTGAACATCTTGTGGATGTGGGTGAGGGTGCCGACCCGGTAGAGATCGCTCTCCACCGGGTCGTCCACCGCGGGGTCGCGCTGGGTGATCACGCCGATCACCTTGCGCTCGCGGACCGCGTCGTGGACGAGGGCGACGGAGCTCTCCCGGGCCACCGCCAGCGGAAGGATGGCGTGGGGGAAGAGGATCGTGTCGCGCAGGGGGAGGATGGCCAGCTCGGATGGCACGTCCGTCAGGTTGACCTCGGCCACGCCCTCCGACTCGAAGTCGGGGGTGCGGTCGTCCTTCTCGCTCATCGAATTCTCCTGGTCGCCGCGCCTTCCGCGGCGAGAACGGCCTCGAGCGGGCGCGCCTCGGGGGCGCGCTCGCGCTCTTCGGCCTGGCGGGACTCCTGCGCCTCCTGGCACGCCCGGCACAGGGTCGCGAAGGGGACCGCCTTCAGGCGGGCCTCCGCGATCTCGGCTCCGCACTGCGCGCAGGCGCCGTAGGTCCCGGCTTCGAGGCGTTGCAACGACTCGTCGATCTGGCCCAGGGTCTCGGCGGTCATCTCGATGAGGGCCAGCTCGACGTCGCGGACGAAGTCGTTGACGCTCTGCTCCTCCGCGTCGGTGACGTCCCCCGCCTCGGCGGGAAGCGTCTCCCTCAGCGTGCGGAGCTTGTCGTGGATCTGGCGGCGCCGCTCCTCGAGCATCGCCTTCAGCACCTGGTGACGCTCGCGGTTGCGGGCGCCCTTGTCCCGTGTCATGGGTCCCTCCTTCTGCGCGCCCCTCAGCTGAGCCTCAGCGTGGTGAAGGTGTACACGTTGCCGCGGCGGAACCGGAGTCGAGCCACGCCGTCCGCCTTGGCCTTGGCCAGCTCCTTCTCGACGTCGTCGACGGAGTCCACGGTGCTGCCGTTGACGCTCACGATCACGTCCCCGCGCTGCAGGCCGGCGTCCTCGGCGTTGCTCCCCGGCTCCACCTGCATCACGACCACGCCCTTGAAGCCGCGCGGCAGCTGGAGCTCCGCCGCGAGGTCCGAGGTCACGTTCTGCAGGCTCATGCCCTGGTGGCTGCGGCCCTCGTTCTCCGAGCGCCCGTCGGCCCGCGTCAGTCCCTCCTCCGGGAAGGTGCCGAGCGTGACCGCGACCTCCTTCTCCGCCCCGTTGCGCAGGATCTTGAGGTGGACGGTGCTGTCCGGCGGCCGGGAGGAGATGTAGCTCGTGAGGTCGGAGTGGTCCCGCACCTCGCGGCCGTCCACGCCGATGACCACGTCATCCGGCTTGAGGCCGGCCTTGTCGGCGGGGCTGCCGTCGGTGACGTCGGCGATGATGGCGCCCCTGGCGTCCTTGAGGTGATAGCTGCGGGCGAGCGCCTCGGTCACGGGCTGGATCTGCACGCCCAGCCAGCCGCGGATGACCCGTCCCTTGGAGCGGAGCTGGGGCAGGATCTCCTTGGCCACGTTGATCGGCACCGCGAAGCCCACCCCCGAGGACTGCTGGGGGCCATTGGTGATGATCATGGTGTTGATGCCGATGACCTCGCCCCTGGTGTTGACCAGCGGGCCGCCCGAGTTGCCGGGGTTGATCGCCGCGTCGGTCTGGATCATGTCGACTCCGGTATTCCGGGTGAGCTGCATGTTGCGGCCCTTGAAGGAGACAACCCCCACCGTCACGCTGGGGCCGCCCACCTGCCCGTCCGCCCACAGGCCGAACGGGTTGCCGATGGCCATCACCCACTCGGCGACGTCGGTCGTGTCGGAGTTGCCGAGGGGGAGGGTGGTCAGGGTTTCCTTGGGCTCGATCTTGATGAGGGCGACGTCGGTGCGCGCGTCCTTGCCCACGAGCCTCGCCTCGTACGTCCGCCCGTTCGAGAGGGTGACGGAGATCTGGTCCGCGCCCTCGATCACGTGGCGGTTGGTGAGGATGTAGCCGTCCTTGTCCACCACGAAGCCGGATCCCAGGCTGCGCTGCGTCTCTGCGTCGGGCCCGCGCTGCGGGCCCTGGCCCTGCGGTCCCTGCGGACCGAAGAACCGGTCGAACATGTCGTCGCCGAAGAAGTCACGGAAGGTGGCCCCGCGCTGGCCCTTCACGAGCTTCTTGGTGTTGATGTTGACGACCCCTCCCGTCACCCCATGCGCGATGTCACGGAAGGTGTCGAGCGTCGGCGGCCCGAGGGGGCGCGCGGGGGCGGCCGCCGTGGCCGGCTCGGGCGAGCGGGCCATCGCGGCCTGAGGCCGCATCTGGGTGGTGACGACCGCGCCCAGCAGCATCGCGGCCATGGCCACCGAGAAAAACGAGGCGATCGTACGGGTCCGCGTGTTCATCGAACTAGATCCTCCAGCGTGCCCCCGTCCGTTCTGGAGCGGCGGGCGGATGAGACGGCGTCATGAGTGCAAGGAGCATACCGAATCGGCTGTGCTCCGGGGACCGCCTGTGCGCGGCGTCAAGGCCCCTGATTCCAGGTGTAAACATCATTGTCCAGTAAGGTTTACGCGCCAGGCGAGTAAAAAGTTGTAGCGGTGTGCCCCACACGGTGCCGCCGGAAAGCGTCACTGTGTCTCGGAAAGCGAGCAGTGAGGCTGGGGGGACCTGGGGCCCCCCCAAACCCCCCCGCAGCATCAGTAATCGTCCATCCCGCCCGGAGGCATCGGCGCCTCCCTCTTCTTTTCGGGGATGTCGGCCACGATGGCCTCCGTGGTGAGCATCAGGCTGGCGATCGAGGCCGCGTTCTGGATGGCGGACCGCACGACCTTGGTCGGATCGATGACACCCGCCTCGATGAGGTTCTCGAACTTGCCGGTCTGGGCGTTGTAGCCCACCTCGGAGTCGAGGTCCTTGACCTTCGCCACCACGATGTTGCCTTCCTCGCCGGCGTTCTGCGCGATCCAGCGCAGCGGCTCCTCCGCCGCACGGCGCACGATCTGGGCGCCGATCTGTGCGTCGTGGCTGAGCTCGCTCGACTTGGTCAGCTTGTCCAGGGCGGGAATGGAGCGGAGCAGCGCCACCCCCCCGCCGGGAACGATGCCTTCCTCGACCGCGGCCTTGGTGGCGTGCATGGCGTCTTCCACCCGGGCCTTCTTCTCCTTCATCTCGGTCTCGGTGGCGGCCCCGACCTTGATCACGGCCACCCCGCCAACCAGCTTGGCGAGGCGCTCCTGGAGCTTCTCCCGGTCGTAGTCCGAGGTGGTCTCCTCGACCTGGGTCCGGATCTGCTTGACGCGGCCCTCGATGTCCTTGGGCTTGCCGGAGCCCTCGATGATGGTGGTGTTCTCCTTGTCGATCACGACCTTCTTGGCTTTGCCGAGGTCCTCCACCTTGATGTTCTCGAGCTTGATGCCGAGGTCTTCGGTGATGGCCTTGCCGCCGGTGAGGATCGCAATGTCCTCCAGCATCGCCTTGCGGCGGTCGCCGTAGCCCGGCGCCTTGACCGCGGCGACCTTGAGGGTCCCGCGCAGCTTGTTGACGACGAGGGTGGCGAGGGCCTCGCCCTCGACCTCTTCGGCGACGATGACGAGCGGCGCGCCCTGCTGGGCGATCTTCTCGAGGATCGGAAGCAGGTCCTTCATGCTCGAGATCTTCTTCTCGTGGACCAGGATGAAGGGGTTCTCGAGAACCACCTCCATCCGCTCGGGGTCGGTCACGAAGTAGGGGGAGAGGTATCCGCGGTCGAACCGCATCCCCTCCACGACCTCGAGGACGGTGTCCATGGTCTTCGACTCTTCCACGGTGATGACGCCGTCCTTGCCGACCTTCTCCATGGCCTCGGCGATGATGGAGCCGATCTCTTCATCGTTGTTGGCGGAGATGGAGCCCACCTGGGCGATCATCTTGCCGCGGACGGGCTTGGAGAGCCTCTTCAGCTCCTCCACCACCACCTGCACGGCCCGGTCGATGCCCTTCTTGAGCTCCATGGGATTGATGCCGGCGGTGACGTTCTTGATTCCCTCGCGGTAGAGGGCCTGCGCGAGCACGGTTGCCGTCGTGGTCCCGTCGCCGGCCACGTCGGAGGTCTTCGAGGCCACCTCGCGTACCATCCGGGCCCCCAGGTTCTCCATCGGGTCCTTGAGGTCGATCTCCTTGGCCACGGTCACGCCGTCCTTGGTGATGGTGGGGGAGCCGAACTTCTTGTCGAGGATCACGTTGCGCCCCTTGGGACCGAGGGTAACCCTCACCGCGTCGGCCAGGGCATTGACGCCCCTCAGGATGGCGCTGCGGGCGTCCTCGCGGTAGACGATGTCTTTGGGCATGTCTTCAGTCTCCTCCGTGACTCAGTTGATCACGCCGAGAATCTCATCCTCTTTGAGGATGAGGTATTCGGTGCCGTCGATCTTGACGTCGGTGCCCGACCACTTCCCGAGCAGTACCCTGTCCCCTGCCTTGACCGACAGGGGCACCCGGGTCCCGTTCTCCAGGATGCGGCCCGAGCCCACCGCCACCACCTCCGCCTGCTGGGGCTTCTCCTTGGCGGTGTCGGGGATGATGATCCCGCCGACCTTCTCCTCCGCCTCTTCCAGGCGGCGGACGAGGACCCGGTCTCGCAGCGGCTTCACGTTGAGCATCTTGGCTCCTCTCGAAGGAGTAGTGGGGGCCGGCCCGGCCGCGGACGGCCGGCCGGCCCTTGCCTTCGCCCTTGTCGCCTTGGCCGTCGGTTTCGACATCACTTGGCGACGTTGATCTGGATCTGCTTCGGCTTCGCCTCCTCGCGCTTGGGGAGGGTCACCCGCAGCACGCCGTCCTTGAACTCGGCCTTGATGTTGCCCTGGTCCACGACGGTCGGGAGGGTGAAGGACCGCGTGAACGCGCCGTAGGCCCGCTCGACGCGGTGGTAGTTCTCCTTCTTCACCTCCTCGTCGAACTTGCGCTCGCCGCGGAGGGTGAGCGTGTTGTTCTCCAGCCGGATGTCGACGTCCTTGGGGTCCACGCCGGGCAGCTCGGCCTTGAGCACGATGTTGTTGTCCTGCTCGTAGATGTCCACCGCCGGCGCCCACGAGCCCCCGAGGGCCCAATCCTCCTCGCCGGTCGGGGACGACCGGTAGGACTCACTGAACAGACGGTTCATCCGATCCTGCAGGTCACGGAATGGTTCGAAGCGAACGATTGCCATGAGTCATCTCCTTCTCTTCCTTCAGTGCTTGACCGTGTATTCGGCGTCGACGACGTCGGACCCGCCTTCGCGGGGCGGCTGACCGGAGCCGGCGCTCGCGCCGGCCTCGGGACCGCCGCCCGGGGGCGGCGCCGACTTGTAGAGCGATTCCGCCAGCTTGTGGCTGAGGCCGGTGAGCTTGTCCACGGAGGAGCGCAGCGCGGAGGCGTCCTCGCCCTCCATCGCCTTGCGGGCCTCCGCCACCGCCTCTTCGATGGACTTGGCCTCGGCCTCGCCCACCTTGTCGCGGTTGTCCTTCAGCAGCTTCTCGAGGCTGTAGGCGAGCGTGTCGGTCTGGTTGCGCAGGTCGACCAGCTCGCGCCGGTGCTTGTCCTCTTCGGAGTGGGACCGCGCCTCGGTGACCATCCGCTCGACCTCGTCCTTGCTGAGGCCGGACGAGGCCGTGATGGTGATGTTCTGGGTCTTGCCGGTGGCCTTGTCCTGCGCCGACACGTTGAGGATGCCGTTGGCGTCGATGTCGAACGTGACCTCGATCTGCGGCACGCCCCGCGGCGCCGGCGGGATGCCCACCAGGTGGAACCGGCCGAGGGTGCGGTTGTCCCGCGCCATCTCGCGCTCGCCCTGGAGCACGTGCACCTCGACCGACGTCTGGTTGTCGGCGGCGGTGGAGAAGACCTCGGTCTTCTTCGTCGGGATGGTCGTGTTGCGCTCGATGAGCCTGGTCATCACGCCGCCGAGGGTCTCGACGCCGAGCGAGAGGGGAGTGACGTCGAGGAGCAGCACGTCCTTGACGTCGCCGGAGAGGATTCCGGCCTGGACGGCCGCGCCCACCGCGACCACCTCGTCGGGGTTGACGCCCTTGTGCGGCTCCTTCCCGAAGTAGTCCTTGACCATCTGCTGGATCTTCGGCATGCGGGTCTGGCCGCCGACGAGGACCACCTCGTCGATGGCCTTGGGCTCCACGCCGGCGTCCTTGAGGCACTGCTTGACCGGCCCCATCGACCGTTCGAGCAGATCCCCGACGAGCTGCTCCAGCTTCGCGCGGGAGAGCTTCATGGCCAGGTGCTTGGGCCCGGAGGCATCGGCGGTGATGAAGGGGAGGTTGATCTCCGTCTCCATCGTCGTCGACAGCTCCATCTTGGCCTTCTCCGCCCCTTCCTTCAGCCGCTGGAGGGCCATCTTGTCCTTGCTGAGGTCGATGCCCTGGTCCTTCTTGAACTCGCTGATGATCCAGTCGATGACCCGCTGGTCGATGTTGTCGCCGCCGAGGTGCGTGTCGCCGTTGGTGGCCTTGACCTCCACGACGCCCTCACCGACCTCGAGGACCGAGATGTCGAAGGTCCCGCCCCCGAAGTCGTAGACGGAGATCGTCTCGTCCTTCTTCTTGTCCAGCCCGTAGGCCAGGGCGGCCGCCGTCGGCTCGTTGACGATGCGCGCCACTTCGAGGCCCGCGATCTTGCCCGCGTCCTTGGTTGCCTGCCGCTGGGCGTCGTTGAAATAGGCGGGCACGGTGATCACCGCCTTGGTGACCTTCTGGCCCAGGTAGTCCTCGGCCGCCTGCTTCAGCTTCTGGAGGATCATGGCCGAGATCTCCGGCGGCGAGTACAGCTTGCCCATGACCTCGATGCGGACGTCCCCGTTGGGCGCCTTGACCACCTTGTAGGGAACCATCTTCGCCTCGTCGGCGACCTCGTCGTAGCGTCGCCCCATGAAGCGCTTGATGGAGAAGATCGTGTTCTCCGGGTTGGTCACCGCCTGACGCTTGGCCACCTGGCCCACCAGTCTCTCCCCATCCTTGGTGAAGGCCACGACCGACGGCGTCGTGCGGCCCCCCTCGGAGTTGGGAATGACGACAGGCTCCCCACCCTCGAGGACGGCCACCACGGAGTTGGTGGTTCCCAGATCGATACCGATGACCTTGCTCATTCAATGCCTCCTGCTCGCGCTGAAGTGCCTCCCTGACGGCCCGGCCGGAGACTCTTCCGCCGCTTCACGGGAGATAATAGGCCCTGCATTAGCAGATGTCAAGCATTAAATCTTAGTCCTTTTGACTCAAGTCAGCCACAGGGCTCAGATTCCATCCAATCATAGGCTTGCGGCCATGGGTCAAACTGCTGGTACAATAGACACGTTGAGGATTTGCCCCTGATGCCCCCGGGTGACCTGTCCCGACCCTCCGGAGGTGAAAGTCCACCCGGAGCGGGTGTCCTGGATCGCTCCCGCTGCCAGGTGGGGGGGATCAACCAGAACTACACCTCGCGGGCGGGCACCCCCTATCACATCCAGATCGAGGACAGGGGGCCCGTCGTCGACGGGGTGTCGGAGCAGGAAGTCCGGCGCCTCAACCTGATCGTCTACGCCAACTACGGCGAGCCGAACGCCCGGATCGTTCACGGGCGGGACCACGACTTCCCGGACCTTCGCACCCACGAGCACAACCGGTTCATCGAGCAACAGATCCAGGAGCTCGCGGCGCAGACGCGGCAGGTCATCGAGGAGAAGGAGGACCGGCAGGTCGCTCGCATCAAGGCCCTCATCCGCGAGTACTACGCCACGAAGGACGACGCGACCAAGAAAGAGTTCGAGCAGGCCAATTCGAACTTCCCGTTCGTTTTCTCGCGGGCCTGGATGGAATTGAAGGCGGACAAGAGCGCAGCGGCGCCGGCGCCGTCGGAGGCGGAGGTCGAGGCTCCCGAGGAGGTCGTCTACCCGCTCGACGCCGAGCTGCGGGAGCGGGTGATCGAGATCGAGCGGATCATCATCGAACTGGGCCAGGACCTCCGCGTTCTCAAGGGCCAGGGCGGGGCCGACGACATCCTCCTCCAGACCTGCCGCAAGCTCGTGACGCGGGCCAAGGAGAGCCTCTCGGGGCGTGAGCCGGCCGAGTTCAGCGCCCGCCGCCTGGACATGACCCGGGGCAGCCTCATGACCACCTGGCGGCAGGTGAAATCGCGCCTGAAGTAGCTACTCGTCTGCCTTCGGCGCGGCGGCGAGCGTTTCCGCCATGTTGTACCGCATCTCCAGCGCCAGCTTCGTGACGCGCATGCCCGCCTGCCCCTTCACGCGGCAAGCCAGGGCGGACTGCTCGGCCCCGCGAGTCTCGGTCCGGTAGCTCACCTCGCAGTACCGGCACTCGCCGTTCCAGCAGTAGCGGCCCGACGAGATGTCGGGCGCGACGTAGCTGAGCTGGCGCAGCAGCAGGTTGTTCTCGGGGACCTGTAGCTCCTTGCCGGTGACCACGATGCGGATGAGGCGCTCATAAGGCTCGAAGAGATCGTCCATGCGCAGGATGCGACGATTACACCACGTCGCCCCCGGGCCCGCAAACGAGTTGCTAGAATGCGGGCGACGTGGCCCAGATCCTGGAGCGCCCCGCGCCGGCCGCCCCTGCCTTCAAGCCCTTCGTCCCCGACGAAGCGCGACTGCCCGAGCTCACCGCCCGCGCCCTCGTCCTCGGCTCGTTCCTCGGCCTCATCTTCGGCGCCTCTTCCGCCTACCTGGGCCTGCGCGTGGGACTCACCGTCTCCGCCTCCATCCCCATCGCGGTCATCTCCATCACCGTCTTCCGCGCCCTCTCGCGGTGGCTGGGGTCGCCCGCCTCCATCCTCGAGAACAACGTGGTGCAGACCGCGGGGTCCGCGGGGGAGTCGATCGCGGGCGGGGTGATCTTCACGATCCCGGCCCTCATCTTCCTGGGCTTCGAGCTGGACTGGACCCGTACGACGGTGCTGGCGCTGATGGGCGGCATCCTCGGAGTGCTCATGATGATCCCGCTCCGGCGCTACCTGATCGTGAAGGAGCACGGGGTGCTCACCTATCCCGAGGGCACCGCCTGCGCGGAAGTGCTCATCGTGGGAGAGGAGCGGGGCGCCCAGGCCGGGCTCGTGTTCGCCGGCCTCTTCGCGGGTGCGCTCTACAAGTTCCTGAACCTCATCCTGGCCCTCTGGAACGAGTTCCCCGAGCGGCTGCTGGCCTTCTATCACCGCACGGCGCGCGTGCGGCTCGACACGGATCCCGCTCTCCTCGGGGTGGGCTACATCATCGGCTACCGCTCGTCGGCCCTCATGGTCGGCGGCAGCGTCCTCGCCTCCCTCGTCCTCATCCCGGCCATCGCGCTCTTCGGCGAGGGCCGCTCCACGGTCCTCTACCCGGCGAGCACGCTCATCTCGCAGATGGACACCGACGACATCTGGCGCAACTACATCCGATACATCGGGGCCGGGTCGGTGGCCGCGGGGGGGATCATCAACCTGGCCCGCGCCATGCCCACCATCATCGATTCCTTTCGCTCCTCGTTCCGCGACATCCGGCTGCCGGGACGGGAGGATCCCGGCACCGTCGCCCGCACCGAGCGCGACATCCCCATCACCGTGGTGATCGCCGGCTGCGTGGTGCTCGCCCTGGCCATGACGCTCGTGCCGCAGCTGCGGGTGAACCTGCTGTCCGCCGCCCTCATCGTCGTGTTCGGCTTCTTCTTCGCGGTGGTCGCCTCGCGCATCACCGGGGAGCTGGGTTCTTCGTCGTGTCCGATCAGCGGCATGGCGATCGCGACCCTCATGGGTACCTGCGCGCTGTTCGTGCTCCTCGGGTGGACGGGCCATGCCCACACCGCCGAGGCGCTGGCGGTGGGCGCCGTCGTGTGCATCGCGGCCAGCAACGCCGGCACGACCAGCCAGGACCTCAAGACGGGCTTCCTCGTGGGGGCAACGCCCTGGAAGCAACAGGTGGCGCTCATGGTGGGGGTCCTCACTTGCGTCTTCGTGGTGGGCGAGACCGTCCGTTTCATCAACCGGAGCTTCACGACGATCAAGCCCGCCCATTACGCCGTTGCCCTCCCGGCCGAGGCGGAGGCGCCCACGCAGCCCGGTCCCGACGGCGCCTCGTACGAGCTTCGCCGCGTGGGGGGCGTCAGTGGAGTGCCGGACGGAACCTACCTGGCCGATACCGCGGGTCTCATCCATTTCGAGGTCGTGCAGGGGATCGGGTCGGAGAAAGCCCCCGCCCCCCAGGCCCGCCTCATGAGCCTCGTGATCAATGGGATCCTCACGCGGCAGCTTCCGTGGGGGCTCGTGCTCATCGGGGTCTTCATCTCCGTGCTCATGGAGATGGTCGGCGTGCCCGCCCTCGCCTTCGCCGTCGGTGTCTATCTTCCCCTGGAGAGCACGACGCCCGTGTACGCGGGCGGACTGGTGCGCTGGCTCATCGACCGCCGGCGCGGGTCGGAGGCGGAGTCCGATGCCGGCCCCGGCGTGCTGTACAGCTCCGGCCTCATCGCGGGCGGATCGCTCATGGGCCTGGGCTATGCCGCCCTCCAGCCCTTCGAGGGAACTCGCAACCGCCTGGCGTTCCTGGCGCAGATGCTCCCGTCATGGTGGACGCAAGGCTCGCTCGTCGGGCTGATCACGTTCGTGGCCATCTGCTGGCTGCTCTATCGGAACGCCCGCTCGGCCCCGTTGGGGGAGCGTCATTAAGATCGCCTTCATCGGGACGCACGGCGTGGGCAAGACGACGCTGTGCTACGAGCTGGCCGGCGTGCTGAAGCGCCACGGGGTCCACGTCGACATCGTCAAGGAGGTGGCGCGGCTCTCCCCGTTGCCGATCAACCGCCAGACCTCGCTCGACGCGCAGACCTGGATCCTGATGACGCAGGTCGCGGAAGAGATCCGCTCCGCCGTGCATCACCAGGTCGTCGTGTGCGACCGCAGCGCGCTCGACAACTACGCCTACATGGCCCTCGCCTGCGGCCGGCAGAAGGCCATCGAGCGCTTCGTCGCCCACTGGATGAAGACCTACGACCTCTTGTTCAAGGTGCCGATGTCCGGCGCCGCGTCGGCCGACGGCGTGCGGGACACCGATGAGTTCTTCATGCGCTCGATCGACGCGCTCGTGGACACGCTGCTCGCCGAGATGAGGCTCCCCCATGAGGTGCTGGCTCCCGGCGGCCGGTCGGACTGGGCGGACGTCGTGCGCGAGGTCGTCCTCAAGCGCCCCGAGCTCGCGAGGTTGTTCTAGTGCCGTTCCAACTTGATGGACCTACGATGATCTCGAAGATTGGAGTTGGGACGCAGCATCGACACTCGTGCCAAGCTCGGTGCGAAAAGTTGGAACGGCACTAGCCCCGCATGGTCTCCCGCTTTGGGCTTCTCGTCCTGATTCTCCTGCCCTCGGTGGCCGCACCGACCTTCGACTATCGCCCCCCGCTTCGCGTGCCCGAGACCGTACAGCCCTTCCTGAGGCAGCTGGCTCCCGGCGGGGATGCGTTCCTCGAGGAGAAAGAGGCCGCAGAGCTGGCCGCGCGCCTGGAGGAGTTCAGTCAGAGGCTCCGCCGGAGCCCCCACGCCGCCAACACGGCGGCCTTCCTGTTGGCGCCAGAGTTCAAAGGCGGGCGCCTGGTGCCGGTCGGGGAAGCGACGGTCGTCGACGGCCCAGCCCTTCAGATCTTCCGGGCGAAAGCGATGGCGGACGGGCTCTCCCGCAACGCCCGCTCGTTCGGGGAGGAGGTCCTCGCCCTGGCGGCGGACTTCGAGACGGTGGACGTCGCCGAGTTCCTGATCACGGCGATCGACGTGGACCGCGAGAAGGGGCTCGCCCGTACCGATGTGCGCTACGACATCGTGGGCCGAGGCCGGCAGGCGTGGCGCGCCGAGTGCGTGGGGCGCTGGAACATGCGCTGGCGCCGCGACGCGGACGGCTCCTGGCGCGTCCTGGAGTGGACCGCGTCCGCGCATCAGCGGAGCCGCGCGTCGGCCCCGGTCTTCACCGAGGTTACCACCACCGCGTTCGGGGGCAACGACTCCTTCCGGCGCCAGCTCACCACGGGCCTCGATGCCTGGGTCGCCACCATCGACTCGGGGCTCACCCGCGACTCGAACGGCCACCACGGCGTCTCGGTCGGGGATGCCGACGGGGATGGTCTCGATGACCTCTACGTGGCGCAGCCCGCGGGGCTGCCCAACCGCCTCTACCGGGCGCGCGGCGACGGCACCTTCGAGGACGCGACGGAGCGCGCGGGCCTCGGGATCCTCGACGACACGTCGCAGTCGCTCTTCGCCGACGTCGACAACGACGGCGACCAGGACCTGATCGTCGCGACGAGCGCGGGACCCATGTTGTTCCTGAACGACGGGACGGGTCGGTTCACGCGCGTCCCCGACGCCTTCCGTTTCCAGCACGGGCTCCAGGGCTCGCCCATGTCGATGGCGATGGCGGACTACGACCGCGACGGCTTCCTCGATCTCTACCTCTGCGTCTATGCCTTCTCCTACGGCGCGGGCGAGGGGAAGGCGGGCACTCCCATGCCCTACTACGACGCCCGGAACGGCCCGCCCGGCGTGCTCTTCCGGAACGACGGCCACGGGCGGTTCGTCGAGGTCACCCACGAGGCGGGCCTCGACGCGGGCAACGACCGCTATCACTTTGCCGCGGCCTGGGGCGACTACGATGGCGACGGGTGGCCCGACCTGCTGGTGGCCAACGATTTCGGGCGCAAGACCCTCTACCACAACCAGGGCCTCCGGGACGGCCAGGTGAGGTTCGAGGAGGTGAGCGCGCAAGCCGGCGTCGAGGACTACGGGGCGGGGATGAGCGCGGCCTTCTTCGACTACGACAACGACGGCCGTCTCGACATCTACACGGGCAACATCTGGAGCGACGCCGGCCAGCGGGTGACCGCGCAGGCCGCCTTCATGCCTGAGGCCCCGGCCGACGTCCGCGCGCTCTACCGCCGCCACGCGCGCGGCAACTCGCTCTTCCGGAACCGGGGCGACGGAAGCTTCGAGGACGTGTCGCTCCGCGCCCGCGCCGAGATGGGCCGCTGGGCCTGGTCGTCGGATGCGATCGATTTCGACAGCGACGGGTGGGAGGACCTCTACGTCGTCAACGGCATGTTGACGCGCACATCGGGCCCGGAGGACCTGGACGGCTTCTTCTGGCGCCAGGTCGTGGCGCGGTCCCCGCTCACCCGCGTGACCGGAACTCCTTATGACGATGCCTGGCGCGCCATCAACCAGTTCCTCATCCACCGCTCGATCGCCAGCCACCAGCGGAACGTGTTCCTGCGCAACGACGGTCAGGGCGGATTCGACGACGTCTCGGGAACGGTCGGGCTCGACCTCGATCAGGACGGGCGATCGTTCGCCGTGCTCGACTACGATGGGGACGGCGACCCGGACCTCGTCGTGATGGCCGCCCGGGGGGCGCCCCAGCTCCGTCTTTTCCGAAACGATTTTTCGGGGCGGGGGGCGGCGCTCGCCGTGCGCCTCGTCGGCACGCGCAGCAACCGCGACGCGGTCGGCGCCCGCGTGACGGTCGAGACGGACCGTCTTCGGCGGACGAAGATCGTGAACGCAGGCTCGGGCTTCCTCTCCCAGCACTCGAAGGAGCTGCTCTTCGGCCTCGGCGCCAGCCAGCGGGTGCTCCGAGTCACGGTCGAATGGCCCAGCGGAGGGAGCCAGACCTTCGCCGGCGTGCCGCTCAACCACCGGCTACGGATCGAGGAGGGAGGCGAGCCCAGGGTAGAGCCCTTCCGTGCGGGGCCGACCCTGGCGGCGGACGTCGCCGCCCTGCCCCGGGCGGCGACGCCGGCCACCAGCTGGCTCTACGAGCCGTTTCCCGCTCCCGACCTCTCGCTTGCGGACCTCCGCGGAGAACCGCGCTCCCTCTCGGCCCTCCGGGGGCGGCCGGCGGTCATTCTGTTCTGGGCGGCCGGGGCGGCCCTGTCCCAAACGGCTCTCCTGGCTCTGGACCAGGGAGGCGACGCCCTGGCCCGGGCGGGCGTGGGGTGTCTCGCCATTGCGCTCGGTCCTATCGAGGATCTGCCGAGGGTTCGAGCCGCAGCGTCCCCCGTCACGACGGTGCCCGTGCTCGCGGCCACCGAAGAGGTCGGCCGCACGTACGCGATCCTCTACCGCCATCTCTTCATGAACCGGCAGGCCCTGCCCCTGCCGACGGCCTTCCTCCTCGACGCGGAAGGGAGGGTCGTCAAGGTATACCGCGACCTTGTGGACGTCTCCGAGATCTTGCGAGACGTGCCGCGGATCGAGGCCCCTCCGGGCGAGCGTCTCGCGCGGGCCGTGCCCTTCGAGGGAACGCTTTATTCCTCACCGGGCCTGCGCAACTACCTTCCCTACGGCCAGGAGCTGCTCGATCAGGGTCTCGAGGGTCCGGCGACCCTGGCCTTCGAGACGGCCGCGCAGGGGAACCCGAACGCCTCGACGCTCTACCGGCTCGGGACCCTGTTCGTGAAGGGCGGGCAAGAGGCGAAGGCGAGGGCGGCCTTCGAACGGGCCCTGGCGATTCAGCCGGACCTCGCCGAAGCCAACAACGATCTCGGCGCGCTCCTGGCTCGGGGCGGGGATCTCCCGGCGGCCATCGAGCGCTTCCGCGCCGCCCTGTCGGCGACACCCGACTACCCGGACGCCCTCAACAACCTGGGCTATGCCCTCCTCCAGACGGGCCGGCAGCAGGAGGCGCGCGCGGTGTACGAGCAGGCCCTGAAGCTCCAGCCCGACTTCCCCGAGGCCCTGAACAACCTCGGCCTCATCCTCGGGCGTGAAGGCGACGTCGATCGCGCGGAGCCGTACTTCCGGCAGGCGCTCGCCCGGCGGCCCGCCTACGGGGAGGCCGCCAACAACCTGGCCCTGGTCCTCGTGACCCGCGGCCGGCACGACGACGCCGTCCATCTCTTGCAGGAGTTCATCGAGAAGAACCCGGAGGCCGAGAACACGTACATCACACTCGCGAAGATCCACCTCAGCACGAATGACCGTCGCGAAGCGCTCGAGATCCTCGAACGCCTCCTTCGACGCAATCCGACCCACGCGGTCGCGCTCGAGCTGGCGCGCCGGGCACGGGCTCAATGACGGGTCTCCCCGCCGCGCCCCTTCCGCCGTCGCCCTGAAAGCGGTGTCAGGCGGTTGGTATTGACATCGGGGCCGCGACGGACGTAATAACGAACCACCTTTGACCCCTTCGGGAACAAATCGGCATTCCGAGAAGAGAGGATCTATGGCCTTTCCGGGAAGATGCCGCGCGGCCGTGGGAGTGGCGCTGGTGGGCGCGCTCTGCCTGGCGGGCGGCACGTCGTTGCAAGGGCAGACCACCAGCGCGTCCGTGTCGGGCGCGGTGAAGGACTCCCAGGGAGGGGTCCTGCCCGGCGCCACCGTCACGCTGACGAGCCATACCCAGGGTAACTCGCAGACGGCCACCACCGACGCCGAGGGACGCTTCGTCTTCCCGATCGTGCGGCCGGACTCCTACACG
>Ga0207684_10000843_pt1 | contig 35325 bp, 40 predicted proteins | sample KBSK5501metaG_FD_184342 | JGI IMG/M metagenome (GOLD analysis project Ga0207684, IMG submission 184342) | Corn, switchgrass and miscanthus rhizosphere microbial communities from Kellogg Biological Station, Michigan, USA - KBS K5-50-1 metaG... | ecosystem: Host-associated > Plants > Roots >... | reverse complement strand
GATAGCATCGGGTTCGGCGTCACCCCGGACCCGGATCGGATTGGCCATTTAAGCCCCGGCCTTCCCGATGTTCAGCGCACTCTGAATTGGGTGCACCTGGCATCACGCTACCCGGTTCGAGTACGCGTTGAAAATCCAACAGCTGACTTGTTTCGAGTTGGAGAGTCCGCCGTAGTCACGATACGGGGCGACTGAGAATGGCAACCATTGCCCAGACCCTGCCTCGCCCATTTTCTGCGTTGACCTGGCTACGCGCATTCCTCCAAGAGGAACTCGCTCCCTACCCGGGCAGGACAGCTATGGTTGCGCGGATGACCATTGCGGCCACTCTCATCATGATTATCGGAATGACTTTCCGCATTCCGTACACGTGGCAGGGCGCCATTTATGCACTGATAGTTTCTCGTGAAAATACTCGAGCCACACTGAAGTCCGCGGCAACAATATTCCTGGTTACCGGTATCGGGGCGATATATTTCTTGACAAGCGTCCGGTTGGTTATCAATGTTCCCCTGCTTCACTTTCTTTGGGTAATCGGGACTCTGTTTCTCGCTTTCTATGCTGTGAGTGCGCTGACGAATTACACCGCAGCAGTGGCCTTCATCAACCTGAATGCCCTTGCTGTTCCCTTGTGGGATCGGCATGTGCCAGCCGAAGTCAATGTGGAAGACACTTTTTGGTTGTGTCTGGCAGTGTTGGTGGCGGTAGTAGTTACTGGGGCGGTAGAACTGGCATTTCTGCGGGTGCGGCCGGGAGATGAAGTCATTTTGCCCATCAGTGACCGATTGTTGGCAGTGACGAATCTGTTGACTTGCTACGCAGAGGGGCGGGCTGCAGATCCGGCTACGCAAAAACAAATCCTGCGGCTTGAAACGCTTGGGACATCATTATTGCGCCGCAGCTTGCGGCGCTCGAACTATTCGTCCGAGTACTCCGTCGCGATGGGCGGTGTTACAGCTCTCGTTGGAAGGCTGGTTGATCTCGCCGCCACTCTGACGCACCTCGGGTTCGAAGCTTCCGCCAGCGATCAAAAACGACTCCGGAACCTGGCCTCAGCTCTCGTGAGTATTCGAGACGATTTGGTGAACCGCAGGATTCCCGGCCCACTCCAGTTCAACACTGATGAAGAAACTGCAGGTGTGCCACTGCTACGTGAAATTGAGCACACTGTCAGCCTCATTCCCCGGGCATTTGCGGCGTCGCGATCCATTCCCGACTATTTATCACTGGTAGACGACATCCAGCGGCCGTCACTTCTCGCCTCAGACGCATTCGTTAACCCTGATCATCTTCGTTTCGCCCTCAAAGGCTGCCTGGCCGCCAGCATTTGCTATGTGATCTACAACGCCATTGAATGGCCCGGCATCAGCACAGCGGTCACAACATGCTTGCTGACGGCACTGTCCACGATCGGTTCATCCCACCAGAAGCAGATCCTTCGAATCCTCGGCGCAGTGTTTGGCGGATTTGTTCTTGGGATGGGGTCGCAGATTTTCATTCTGCCGCATCTCGATTCCATAGGTGGTTTTGTGCTCCTTTTCGTGGCCGTCACCGCCTTTAGTGCCTGGTTCATGACCACGAGCCCCCGCTTATCGTACTTCGGCATACAGGTCGTAGTGGCTTTTTACTTGATCAATGTGAGCGAATTCAAAATGCAGACCTCACTCGAGGTGGCGAGAGACCGCGTCGTCGGCATCTTGCTCGGACTGTTCGCAATGTGGTTGATATTTGACAAATTGTGGGGTGTGCCTGCAGCACGCGAGCTGAAGGAGACCTTCATTTCCAATCTCCGGCTGCTCGCCCAGTTTGCAAGAGAACCAGGCTCAAAGGACCTGAAAGCCGCAACGGCACGAAGATTTGCTCTGGGCGAGACCATCAATACCAATCTCGACAAGGTAAGGGCTCTCGCAGACGGTGTTCTCTTGGAGTTCGGGCATTCCCGCCCGCGGAATCTCGCATTGCGAAGCTTGATCCGTCGAGCACAGCCTCAAATGCGAGTCCTTTTCATCATGCAAATCGCCGAATGGAAATATCGGGCGCAACTGCCTGGTTTTGAGCTGCCGGAAGCCATCGCTGTGCAGCAGCGCGAGTTCGATGACCGACTCGCTGAATCGCTGGACGCGATGGCTGCGCGGATGGAAGGACGATCCACAGGCTCGCAAGAGAAATTGCAAGAGGCACGCGCCCGACTGGAACGGACAATTCAAGCTTACCGTCCGAAAGGAAATTCAGAGGGGCGCTTTGACGCGTTACTTCTGCTCGGCCGCAAAATCGAATCTTCGATCCTGTCCCTCACTAACGAGATCTAAATGGAGAAGGTGCATCATGCGATTGCGGTCAGGAAGCCACGCTGGCTGATCTTGGTGCTCGTGACATTCGCCACAGGTGTTACTTCCGGGCTCGGCGGACTGGCGCTCGCCTTATTGTTACGCATAGTCCAGCACGTTGCCTACGGTCACGGCCCGCACACGATGGCGGGGCAGCAAACCTTTCTGCAGGAAGTTACGGCCGCTTCGGACTTGCGGCGCTTCCTAGCGCTCTGTTCGTGTGGCGCAGTTGCTGGGATCGGCTGGTGGTTGCTCTATCGTTTTGGTACTCCGTTGGTATCTATCCGCCAGGCGGTTCGAAAAGGCGGCCGCATGCCTTTTTGGGCTACGCTGACACACGCCATTCTTCAGATCGTGACCGTAGGACTGGGTTCGCCGCTCGGCCGGGAGGTCGCACCACGTGAACTGGGCGCCACATTGGCCGCGAAGCTCTCCGCTCGCGCCAATCTGACGCCTGAATGCACCCGGATCATGATTGCATGCGGCGCTGGAGCAGGTTTGGCTGCCGTCTACAATGTCCCTCTCGGTGGAACGCTTTTTACTCTCGAGGTGTTATTAGGGACCTTTAGCCTTTCTGCTTCTGTGGCAGCGCTTGCAACGTGCGTAATCGCAACTTTGGTTGCGTGGCTGGGCCTGGGCCATGGGCTGCAATACTCACTCCCACCGGTCGCAGTTTCCCCTTCCATCATCGTTTGGTCGCTGCTCGTGGGACCGGTGATTGGGGCAGCGGCCTACCTATTTGTACGGGTGACTGATGCGGCCCGCGCGAGTGCCCCTAGAGACTGGCGTCTAGCTATGTGGTGCGCTCTGGTCTTTCCAATCATCGGCCTGCTCGCGATTCAATTTCCGCAACTACTCGGGAATGGAAAGGGACTGGCGCAGGCAGGATTTGATAATGAAGTTGGTCTCGCACTTGCGGCAACACTACTGCTGCTCAGGGTTATCGTTTTAGTTGCCTCGCTCCGCGCAGGTGCAGAAGGTGGCTTGCTCACGCCGGGCCTGAGCATCGGCGCATTGCTTGGGATCATCCTTGGTAGCTTCTGGAATCACATTTGGCCCATACAGTCCTTAGCGGGGTTCGCCATCATCGGCGGCGCCGCGTTCTTGGCGTCGTCGATGAAAATGCCTCTCACGGCTATCGTGCTCACAGTTGAATTCATGGGTATTGGCCAAGAGTTCCTAGTTCCACTTTCGCTCGCGGTCGCGGGTTCTGTGTCGATCTTCCACCTCTGTCGTGCTTATGCAGATCAGCTGATGCGAGCGCCAGCGGCGATACGGAATCAGGAGCGCACGCCCGAACCGCTGCCCGCGGGAGACTGATCGCCGGTGCGCATGGAGGATTGCAGCCGGATGCTGCGGACAACTCTCGAACGCCCGTTGACGCGAAGACTGAGCATGAATAGGAAGATCACGATGTTGGTGACAAGCACAGCACACTTGAGCCAGCTTGGGTGACGCAGCATCCAGTACAACTCCGGTGGCAAATATAAGGCCGTGGACAATAGCGAGCACCATTGTGCCCACTCTCGCTCTCGCCAAAGGCCGTATGCCTCGGTCGACCTCACCGATGCGTAAGCCAAAGTGCCTAGAGCCAGCACCCACAGATTGCGATCACTGGAGTGGCTCGCTAGCTCAAAAAAGAGATTCGAGAGCTTCCCTTCGGGACTGACGTGAAGCACCTGGGCGACGCGCTCGGCAACATCGTCGAGATTTTTGTGCATGAGATGAAACAGTCCGCAACCGAGCAGTAAGACGATCGCTGCCTTTGTCACTTCGAATATGGCGACTGTGCGGAGGGCGACCGATGTCTTACTAAAGTGAGGTCGATCTAACGCATGGCGTTCCATAGTCTCCGAAACCTTGGACTGTACCCATGACGACGCTATTCTGCATAGGACGAACCCCGATGGGTTTCTGTAGCATGGAGGTTTGCATTTAGCATCCACCGACACTAGGAAATCTACTCATGGGCACAGCAGGATGCGGTCATCGCGGAGCAGTGGTGCGGCGCCAGACGCCAAAACTATCTAACGCTTGCTTGATCCCGGCGGAAAGTTCTTGAACATCTTGGCTACGCCTTTGTCGAGATTCTTTTCATTCTTCTCGGCTTTGTCGGAGAGCACACTTTCGGTGCTCCCCCGCCAAATCAGCTGCTTCGTCTTCCCGTCGTACATGTCGATGACCAACGTGCCTTCCTGGTAATCCTGCTCGGTTGCGGTTGACTCGCCGAAGCCGCCAAACCCGCGCCATCCCCAACCACCACCGAAGCCGTCGTAAAACGTTTGGAGCGTCCGCTGCGTTTGGCTCGTCTTGATTGCCACAATGGCAATGTCTCCGCTGTCCGCAACTTGTGCTAGTCCCTTGGCCTCCAGCTAGGCATTCACCGCGTTTTTTATGCGTGAATCCCACAGAGAAGCGCCAGGCTTGATTTCCTGCCAGGAGTATGTTTTGTATCGAGCGAAATTCGCCTGGTGATCAAAGTCGGTCTGGACGTGCTGAGCGAAGCCTGCTGTCGACGTGACGAGAAAAACCGCAGCGCACACCGTAATGAATCGTAGGATTTTCATATCAGTCTACTTTTCCTTTCTGGACGTTCGCACTCCAAATAGTCGGCAGCCAACTACAGCCCTTCTTCAAGGCTCTTGTTAACCAGAACTTTGACATCGACCCGGCGGTTGAGTTCACGGCCTTCGGCGTTGCTATTGCTGGCCAGCGGATGCGTGCTGCCATAGCCGACGGGAATAAGAATGCGCCGCATTGGGATGTTCTGAACCTCATAGAAATAACGGGCGACAGCGGCAGCGCGTTCCTCGCTTAGCTTCTGATCCGTTTTGCTGCCCAGTGTGTTCGAAGCGTATCCCGAGATCTCGATCAAATACGCGTGAAATGACTTCGCGAGTTTCGCGAGATCGGCAAGAGCCGGTTTGGCGTCCTCTATCAGGATCGCTGAACCTCGGGCAAAGAAAACATCGTTCTCCGATTCAATCTTGTAGTCATCCAACTCCGAGACGCGTTGATCGACAGCTGCGATCGCAGCCGCGTCCGCCAGTCCAACTACGCCAGCCGCTTCGGCCTGCAAGGTGGCCTGATCTGCTGAATTCTGGGCCTGATCGGCGGAACTTTGTGCAACCTCGGCTGCAGTTGCAGCCTGGTTGGCGGTCGACTGGGCATTCTGGGCGGCCGCCTTATTGGCCAGCACTTGTTGTTGTTGGGCTACTTCGATAGCGAAGTCGTCCGGCGTGAACCAGATCTTGCTGGCTTCCAGCTGTCCGTTGGAATTAGCTACGCCCTCAGCCTCGATCGTCAAGCCCGGAAGCAAGGCAGTGACATCCATGTCGGTATCACGGTAAAAGGGAAGTTTATGGTTTTTCCGCTCGATCTGGGTTGCATCGCCGATGCTCACCGTGATCACCTCATGCGACTTCTTGTCGCGCACGCGCACCAGATCTCCATCCCGAGACAGAATCAAGCCCGACATTTTGGCCTTCTCGCCCGGTGTAAGTTGACGTGTTTTGCCGGTGGCAGCAAATGCGGAGCTTGTGATCAGGACGGTAGCAACTGCACAAAGGAGCGCACTGAGCTTTGATATACGGGCAAGTTTCACTGTAATCCTCCAAGAACTTCTTGTTTCGATTCTTTACTTACGTTCGAGGACGGATGTGCACGACTCATGCCAATCGGCTGGTCGCTGAAGCTGTTGGTAAGCGATTGAGACTTAAGCGGCACAAAGGAATACTTCGGGAGCGCGAGGGTCATCTGCTGTCGAAAGCCTGGCAGTGTCAATTTCGTGTGACGCATTCGCGCGTCATTTCTATTGCCCGCGCGTCTGCTGTGGTTTTCGTAGGGACACCTTCTTGGCCTTCCTGTGCTAGACCGAAAGCTACTAGCAGGACGCACCACCACTACTCCGCAAATCTCCTGATCGCTCATGATTGTTGCTTCACCTTGCTCAATCTCAGTTTCGCCGTGCGCGTTTCAGAAGCGGTCACGCCGATTTTCGTACTGCCAGTGGAAATGCCAGCACCTTGCCACGTTCGGCTGGGGGGACCCACTTTGAAACCTTGCGAAGGCTTTGCGGTATGTAGAACTCGATTATCTTTGCCATATGTCCTCCGAAGTACTTCATTGCTCCGACAACATGAGAAAAGCACGCCATTGGCCAAAGTGGCGCTTGACAGAGTCAACACGGGCGAACGGAATTGAGAGCCGTTGCAGTGATTGCACTGCACCACTTCATGTCGTAGATCGTGCTCGCTGAGCGTTCCATTCTGGCGAACATGAATTTGGTCAAACTTCGCTGGAGTTGCAGTCGGAAAATCCTGCCCATCTTTTCATGAACGCACGCCAAAGAAGTGGTCCGCACCAGATCTGCGAATGCCTTTAACGCTCGCATCAGCTGGTGAAAACAATCGGTCAATTGCCAGTCCCGCCAACCTTTGTCCCACGGGCGACCGACGAACTCCCGGGCGTAGTGTCAACCTCCGGACACTGTCACTTGAGAGACTCAATTGACACCATTTTTGCCCCATGTTGCAGGTAGAGCAGAGTCATGATGCCGAGACTTTTGGCAAGCTACGTGCTTTTTCCTTTCGTGGGACGAAAGAACATGCCGGACGCAGGCGCACGTACACAGAATGCTCAATACTTGGACGTGGCCGACGATCAGAGCGCAGCCCGCGAACTGCAGAGAGTGCTCTCGCTCAGTTCACCGTCTTTTTATCGTTGTGCTTTGCGTCTTCTGGGGAATAGAGCTGACGCAGAGGATGCGGTGCAGGAGGCGCTGTTGGCCGCCCACAAACATCTGCACCAATTCCGGGGACAGTCGCAGATGTCCACTTGGCTGACGACGATTGTCTGCAATTGCGCACGGATGCAATTGCGCAAACGGCCACGCCAAATCCATACGCCGTTGGATGAGCAGATTGGCGAGGAGCAAAGATACTTCCTATGCGAAAGACTGGCGGACGCGGGGCCCAGCCCTGAAGATGAGTGTCGCACCTCTGAACTCGCTGCGCACCTGAGAAAGTGTACCGCCCTGCTCTCGCCCAGCTTGCGAAGAACATTTCAGCTACGCGTCGTGGACGGTCTCTCGATCTTTGAGACAGCCCAAGTTTTGGGATTGCGGCACGGAACAGTAAAGGCTCAGCTGGCACGCGCGCGACGAAAGCTTGCGCGGTACATGCAGCGAGCGCTCGAACCACGATCCCGTACGGCACAGCGCCACGCGCACATAGCACGAGCCGTCGACGGAAAGTGATCTCAAGAGTCGACTAGCGGACCGAGGGCCCCTAGCGATTCTTGTCCAACAAGGGTAATCGACGTTAATTCGCCGTTGGCCGATGCCGTATTGCGCAGGGTAAGCAGCTTTGGCGTTGAGGATCAGAAGAGTGAGGAGTATTGTGTGGAGAATCCACAGCCCAATATGACGGCCATAGAAAAGACGGACGAGGAAATATGGCGGGCAATTCGCGATCTCGATCCTGATCAACGACGTAATACGAGCGACTTGGCGTGCGTGATTGCAATAGCGGTTGCCTGCGTGGTGTGGTATTACCTGATTTTCGCTGCCTCCAAGTGATTGGCAAGATCGATGGGGGTTCAGCCACGATGATACGGAAGATGCGAGACACCGCTTGCTGCGTTGTCAATCCTACATGGCGACTGCGACACAGCCAGCATCCTTAAGGATCATGTGAGATCGTTTTAGCTGGAGCTCTGAATGTTAAGAATCATTGTTCCGCGTGATCGCCTTCCAACGGCGAAGACCAAAATTGTGCGAACATTATGAATGATGTAATTCGCGAGTACAACACCATTTAGTATCAGAGCTCCTGCTTTGGTCTCATCACGGTTGAATAAACTCTCAAAAGCTTAGATGGTCAACGTTCTCTCTGCGCCGGTGAGATTTTTCCAGACCGTTTGATCAGGTTCCTAGCAGATTCATTTGCAATTTCTCGTAGCCGTGCTCGCGCGCCCATAGATCCAAAGGTATTGTTGCCAATTCATCTACCACGGCAACTGCCAGTCCCGTCTTCGTCAAATCGACACTCTTCAGATAGGTATGGCAGGTGTCGCAAACATCCACTCGGACGTGCGCGATTTCCGGTGCCGAATAGTATGCCATCTGCGGTTCTCTTTCTTCCCCGCATGCCGGACAATAAATTCTTCGAAAAACCCATTCATGCGCGCAGAGCATGCAAAGCAGCGATTTTTTCGCACCATCACCTTCGCTGCGCAATACGCCGACGATAGGCTTACAGCCGCAAAGCGGGCAGGTCGACGGAGTTCCGTCCACAATTTCGATTTCGCGGCGATCCGCAAGATATTCAGCATACGGCTGCAGAAAAATCCACGGGAGCAGCCGATCGAGAGAATTCGCATTTTGCGAACCGCCGGCCCGGGCTGGCTCAATGTCGTCGCCGGCAGAGGCCAGTTCGGGATCTCTGTGCCAGAAGTTTTCAATCGCGTGCTGCCATCCCGCTGGACCTTTCTGCGCCAAGCCAGCAGCGGCCTGTGCAAGCGGCACTGGCGCAATCTGCTCGATCAGCGACAGGAATCTGGGAAACTTTGGGAGGAGTAGGAAAAGATCTAATTCGTCTCGCAGAGGGCGATCGGCAGAAATCTTCGGGGAATCTGCGAGAGCTTTCTGGATTTCCCCATAAAGGCTTTTCTGAAATGTTGCCACACGCGAGTAGAAGCGCAGTCCTTCTGCGGCGAATGCGTAAGAAGAAGTTAGTTCATTCGCGCGACGGATGCGACGATCCCACATCGCATGGATCATTGCGTGCGTCGGGATCCACGGCTCACCTGGTCATACCAGGAGCGATGGAACGTCCAGGCCCAGGCGCTCGTCACCTTTCCGTGAATCATGGAGGTTAGGCTGCCCTCTTCGAGAATCGCGCTCATGTACACATGAATCAGAAACAGGCCAATCGTGATCAGCGCTACGCTTGCATGGATCAGGATTGCCGCATAGCGCACAAACCGCAGGCTCCACGGCAGCGCTTCCGTGTACCACAAGGCGATTCCAGAGAGCAGCAGCAGGATTACGCCGTAGAAGATTCCCCAGAAGAAAAGTTTCTGTCCGTAGTTGAAACGTCCCACCGGAGGCAGTTTGTCATCCTCGTTCTCGATGTAGTAGGGAATGGCCTTTGCCCACGCGCGATCGCTTTCATCCATTTGCATGTCGCGGCGCCACTCTTTAAACGTCCAAAAGACTGATGTCGCAAAAATTAGCCCAACCCACGGATGCCAGGAGCGTGCCACCGGCCCGCCACCCACGACAGCAGCCAGCCAATAGAGATACGGCGACCAGAACGCGAGGCCGGTGATCAACAGGTACATGTAGGCGAGCGCACCAATCCAATGATTCACGCGCTCGGCAAGGGAGTACCGCGGGATCATCTCATCGTTATGACCGACACTGGAGCGCGAAACGGCGTCAGTTGTCATTGCCGCCTCCCGTCATCATCCGGCTTGATCTCTTCTTCCTTCTTCGGCCCAAATCGCATGTAATGGAATACCATGCCGACGATGCCGCCGACCATTGCCAGATTCCCCAGCCACTTCAACGGCCCTTTCCACAGCCGCAGCGACAGAGGGACGTGCGGATCGTTCGGCAATCCACCATACAGCTCCGGATGCTTTGCATCATGGAGGACGTAGATCACGTGGGTTCCGCCGACTCCCGCCGGATCGTAAACTCCCGCATCGGCGAACCCGGACTGCTCACGAAGTTGCTGCGCCCGCGTCTCTGCCAGTTCCTTCATCTCTGGCTTCGTCCCGAAATGCAGGCATCCTGTGGGACACGCCTTGATGCAAGCCGGTTCGAGTCCCACAGACACTCGGTCGTTGCACAATGTGCACTTGAAGACTTTGCGTGCCTTCGGACTGAATTTTGGAATATTGAATGGGCAGCCCGTCATGCAATAGCCGCAACCGATGCAGTTCGCTTCCTGGAAATCGACGATGCCGTTGGCATACTGGACGATAGCTGCATCCGCAGGACACGCCGCGAGGCAGCCCGGATCGGCGCAGTGCATACATTGATCTTTGCGCATCAGCAACATCAAGGTGCCGTCTTCGCGCTCGTGCTCGTTAAATTTGATCAGGTTCCAGTAATTCCATGCCGTCTCCGGCATCGTCTGGTAGGTATTATCAAAAGTGGTTTCACTGAATGGGTAGCCGTTCCATTCGAGGCAAGCCACTTCACACGCTTTGCAGCCAATACACGTAGTGGTGTCCACCAGTTTGCAAACTCGGGATTCACGATTTAGCCCGGCGCCCGGAACGGCCCCGGCGTGACCTGAGATCCGGATGATTTCTGTTGAGGCCTGGCTCATTGTCGTTCCTTTACGCCTTCTCGACTTTCACTAGGAAGCCCTTGGATTCGGGGGTGTGAGCATTCGGATCGGTGACTGCTGGCGTCAGCAAATTTGCCGGCGTCCGCGCGTCTCTTCCTTCATCTTCGGTGATCCCGCGGAAACCCTGGTGAATCGGCAGCCCTATCTGGTAAACCTTCTTGCCATCGATCATCATCGGTTTGAGCCGACGAGTCACGAACGCTTTTGCGATGTAGGTTCCACGCGCGCTGATGACCTTGATCTTGTCGGTTCCACGAATTCCCTTTTCCTCCGCCAACTCCACCGGAATCTCCACAAACGGCTCCGGGATCAACTGGACATTCATCGGATTGTTTTTCGTCCAATAGTGATACTGCTCGGTCAATCGGTACGTAGTACAGACAATGCTGTACTCCTCTGGAGTTCCAAACTTGTCATACGGCGTGCTGAACTTCTTGACCAGCGGATTATTCGAGTGATCTGGGTGCAGCGGATTCTTGATCGGGCTTTCGATGGGTTCGTAATGTTCCGGGAATGGGCCATCGGCGAGCACTCCGATGGGCGCGAACAGCCGCCCAACGCCTTCCGGGTTCATGATGAATGGACCCAAATGCTCCTTTGGCGACGAATCCGGCTTGAAGTCGGGCACGTCATTGCCGGCCCATTTCCCCGCCGCCTCGAGCCACCAAACCTGGGGGCGTTCCGCGTCCCAGGGTTTGCCGTTCAGATCGCACGAAGCGCGGTTATAGAGCACGCGCCGGTTGGCCGGCCACGACCACGAGAAATTCGGATAAATTCCCAGGCCCGAGATGTCGTCCGTACCCCGCCGTTGGATCTGCGCCCCCGCCTCCGTCCAGCAACCGGAGTAGATCCAGTTGCCGCAGCTGGTCGTCCCATCGTCTTTCAGCCACGCAAACCCTGGCAGTTGCTGGCCCGCTTTAACCACTTGTCCTGTCTTGTCGTCCTTCAGGTCCGCTATCGCTTTGCCGTTGATTTCCATAGCCACTTGGGAAAGTGGCGGGTGAGCCGCGTCTGCGTATGCCCAGCTCAAATTCAGAATGGGATCGGGGAATTTCCCACCCTCTTTCTTGTACAGATCCCGGACAAGCAGGAAAATCTGCGCCACGATGTCCTGATCGAGCCGCGCTTCTCCGGGAGGCGGAACGGCGGCATACTTCCACGTCACCCAACGCGCCGAGTTGGTCATGCTCCCGTCTTTTTCCGCAAAGCCCGCGCATGGCAACCGGTAAACCGTCGTCTTAATGTTCTTCTGTTCATCTGTCGTAATGCCCGGCGCTCTCCAGAACTCGCTGGTCTCATCCGGATAAATTTCGCCCACGACCAGCCAGTCGGCCTTCTTCAGCGCGTTGATGTTCTTGTTCGTGTCCGGGCCGACCATCACGCCGTTCATTCCGAAGGCCATCATGCCCTTGACCTTGCCGTTGTACATGTCGTCCCAGATGTGGGTCCACGAGCAATCGCGGCCCGGCTTCGGCAGATAATCGAACGCAAATCCGTTTTCCTTCGTCGCTGCAGCGCCATACAACGCCTTAAGGAACGAAATGAAGAATTTCGGAGTGTTCGAGTAGTAGTTCATCGAGTCCCATGGTGCAGGCTTCGACGCTGTCGGTGTGACGCGCTTCAGGAACGTTGGCAGATCCGTGTCGGCGGGAACCGGCACTTTCAGATACCCGGGCAGGCTGTCGAACAGCCCGGCCATATCCGTCGCGCCCTGAATATTTGAATGGCCGCGCAGCGCGTTCACTCCCCCGCCAGCTCTTCCGACGTTCCCCAGCAGCAGTTGGATCATCGCTGCTGTGCGGATGATCTGGGTTCCGAACGAATGCTGCGTCCAGCCGACCGCGTAGATAATCGTCGCAACTTTCTTCATGTCCCCGTCCTTGCGGACGGATGTAAACATGTCGGCGGCCTTCAGGAACTGGTCCCTCGGGATGCCCGTGATCCGCTCGACGGTTTCCGGCGTGTAACGCGAATACTGCTGTTTCAGCAATTGGAACACACAGCGCGGATGCTGGAGGGTCAGGTCGTAGGCGACATCGGGAGGAAGAGAGAGTGGCGGTGCTGGTCCTGCTGGCTGGACAGGCGTGGGTTCAGGTGCCTCGCCGCAAGTCGCAGCGGCGGTGCACATCTTGCCGCTGGAGGCCCCGACCGCCTGATAATTCCAGGTGGATTTATCGTAGGTACCCGCCGCGGAATCAAATCCCGAGTAAAGCCCGTCCTCCGGAAGCTTGAAACCTTCTTTCACGATAAACGCGGCGTTCGTGTAGTTCACCAGATAATCCTGCGCGATCCTGTTGTTTTCGATCGCGTAGCGGATCAGCCCACCGAGGAACGCAATGTCGGTGCCGGCGCGAATTTGCAGAAAGAGGTCGGCCGTGGAAGAAGTCCGTGTGAATCGCGGGTCTACGGAGATCAGCTTGGCGTTGCGGTTGCGCTTGGCCTCCATCGCCCACTTGAATCCGCAGGGATGGTTCTCGGCGGGATTCCCGCCCATGATCAACATCATGTCGGTGTTCTTGATGTCGATCCAGCCATTGGTCATGGCCCCGCGTCCAAATGTTGGTCCCAAACTTGAGACCGTGGGGCCGTGTCAAACACGGGCTTGGTTTTCTAAATACACCAAGCCCAGACTCCTCATGGTCTTAACGACCAGATAATTGAACTCATTTGTGTCCGTGCAGCCGCCGATAAATGAAATGCCTTCGCACCGGTTCACGGTGTGCCCGTTCGTGTCTTTTTCAACGAAGCTGTCGTCGCGTGTCTTCTTGGTCCAGCGCGCAATCTCATTCAGGGCGTTATCCCAGGAGATGTCCTCCCACTCGGTCGCGCCGGGACGCCGGACTTGCGGCTTCGTGAGCCGCCGCGGGTTGAGCATGTCCTGTTCGAGCGAAGAGCCCTTCGGGCACAGCGTTCCCCGATTGGTGGGATGATCGGGGTCGCCTTCGACGTGGATCACCTGCGGCGTGACGTTCTTCGCCCGGTCACCAATCGTGTAGATAAGGACGCCACAACCCACCGCGCAATAGGGACAAGTGGAGCGCGTTTCGGTAGCACGTGCAATCTTTAACTCTTTGAGCTGGGCGTAAGCGGGCTTGAGGTCGAATCCAAAGATGGTGGCGGCGACCCCGCCGACGGCTGCTACCCTGAAGAAATCTCTGCGGGACGTTGGCATCGGAGGGATCTCCGCATCCGGCTCAAGAATGGCTGTACTCCTAATTTTTTTAGGCTTCTATGAGTCATTTGTCAAGCGAGCGACAGGACAGCGACAGGACCGCAGCGACTGAGGTGCGCGATGCCAATCTCTCGGACAGAGCTGCTTGACAGCACAGCCCGCTTGTTCCGTGTTCGAGCCCAATAGCCGACCCTTGTCGAAGAGCCCGCGATTGGCGTCCGTCGGATCGATATATCTCATCACGCAAATCAAAAACGTCTTTCAGGCGAATCCTAAATTCGTCAGCCTACGTATTGCGTTCGAGCTGAGTGGCGTCCAACTTTTCAGTATCCATGCCCCTCTTCCGGCCGCACCTTGCCACGAAACATGCGATACACAAAAACGAAGTAGCCGAAAGCGAGGCCCATCCCCAACGCCCACCAAATAAGCCCCACGCGTAACGCATACTCGCCTGTGGCGGCATTGTAGATGGTGATGTCGCGTGCCGAATCGCCGCTGCACGGCAGCAGGCTAGGATATAGCGCCGCTGCGACGCCCGCGAGCATGGCTACGATATATGCGCAGGAACTCAGAAACGCAGCCATCTCCCTCGCTTGCCGTTCGAAGGTCCACATGGCGGCGAGGCTCACGGCAACTGCCAGCGGAATCACGTAGGCCAGCGGATATTCGCTGAAGTTCTGCATGGTGCGCGGACACACGGCAGCGGTCACGGGCACGCCCAACGCGGTCAGTACGATCAGCAATGGCAGCAATCGGCGGGCAAGCTTGCGCGACTTTTCGCTCACCGGTCCCTCTGTCTTGAGCGCCACGTAAAGGGCTCCGTGGACTACAAGAGCGATAAGCGCAAGAACCGCCACGCCACAGGTGTACCAGTCGAGGATGTCGGTGTCGGCGCCAGTCCGGAAGTTCGTCCACAGTGGCTCAAAGAAGAAATGATCCGCTCCCAAAGGGAAGCCGCGCACCACGTTGCCGAGCGCTGCACCGAAGAATATCGCCAGCAACGCGCTCGATATGGCAAAGAATCCGTCGAACAGCGACCGCCACACGTGATTCTCGATATGCATGCGAAATTCGATTCCAATGCCGCGCAACACTAGCGACCACAAAACTATGTTGAGCGGCAGGTAGAAGCCACTGAAGCTGGAGGCATAGAGCAGAGGAAAGGCGAAATAGAGCGTTCCACCGCCGGCAATCAGCCACACTTCATTGCCGTCCCACACCGGGCCGATGGTGCGAATCACGGTGCGGCGTTCTTCTTCGGTGCGTGCAATCAGCAGGTGCAACACCCCCGCGCCCAGATCAAAGCCGTCGAGCACGACATAAGCGATGATCATGACGGCGACGAGCACAAACCATACCGGTTCCATTCACAACTCCTACGTTCTAGTGATTGGCGCGCCCGCGCGCACGAACTTGGCATCGATTAAGGGACATTTCTAATCTGGACGACTTTTTCAAGATCGCTTGATGATGAACACAGTTTTGTCGTCGATCAAGGCCTCGTCGCCGTTCTGTCGGAGATGGTCATCTTGCTTTATCGCGTGATCCAGCAATGCATTGCAGATGTCCCTAGTCGGCTGTTGGTAGTGTTCGCGCAGAACCGCTTCAAGTTGCTCGCGCGCTTCCTGGTCGCTGCCGTCGTAGACTCCATCGGTATAAAGAACAAGAATATCTCCCGGGCTCATCAATGTGATCTCGGAGACATCGGAAAAGTCGACCTCTTTTTGCCGGAAGTTCAAGGAATAGTATTTCTTGCGATCCGGATGATCGGCGGGGATCTGTAAGCCCAGCGCGAGGAATTGCACCATGCAGCTTTCATCTATGTTCATGAACTTGCGATGCACCGCAGAGAACACCAGCGGTGGAGGATGCCCGAAATTCGCGAAGCGAAAATGACCGCCAGGGCGGACTTCGCCATATAACATGGTCGCGATTTCGCGCGCACTTTCTCTCTCACTTATTCCCAGTGCGTTGCGGGCGCTCACCGATTGCGCCAGTCGCAGGTTGAGGTTTTCCAAGAGCTCCGGCGTTGCTTTTCCGTAGCGATCCAGTTCGGTGAGCATCAAAGCATGGAATGTGTCGTGCACCGTAGACGCAATCTTTGCTGAGATGATTCCGTGTCCCTGCGCGTCTACCACCAGAACGCCCGCCGTCGAACGAAGGTCGCGCATATCTTCCGCGACTCGAACCTGCTCGGAGCTCCTTGCGAATCTATACTCGGTTTCCATCTCGGACCTGTAGTCGGGAGTTCCTTGCAGCCATTGCACATGGTCGTCAACCGAATTGCGTACCGGGACGCCCGGAGGCAGTGGTTCTAAAAACTCCTTTGACTGGCGTTGAGCCCGCTGAATGCGTGCATCAACGTCGAAGCGCTGCTGAAAATTGATGTACTCAAAAAGGTCGCCACCGACAGTTCCCGCAGGAATTGAATTCCCAAACATCTCGATGCCGGGAATGTGCGGAATCGCACCTTCCACGGGCATTAACCGATCACGCAGATATTCATCGATACTCGGAACTGGATACGACTTCTTCATAGGAGAATTTGTGCCGCTGGACTCTGAGCTTTCAACATGCCTCCGAGCGGTGCTTCCACCGTTTGATCTGATCGTCGATCCTAATCCTGCTCGCTGAGAGTTTGGGCGTAGGTCTTGCCGTATGGATAGAAGAGCTCTTTGCGGCCTTGCTGCCACGCCACCCTCATTTCCGGCATTGTCATGTCGCAGTCGAGCCGGAATTTCTTGAGCACTGTACGCAGGTCGTGGCAGTCGCTCAGGCGACCTCTTGTCTTTGTGGCCGTATTTCAGCTTCCATGGCGACCTCAGCCTGCAAGCTTTGGAGATCGCGAGAGATGGTTACGATAGCGAGAGTGCGACCGCCTTTCTTGTACGCCACGGCACAATCGCGCGCATCGAGGCTCCCATCGATCTGGATAGCCTCCCACTTCTCGGCGTGGCCCACGTAATTAATAGCCAGGTCATAGTGTTGACTCCAGAAGAATGGAACAGCGTCAAACTTTTCGCGACGGCCAAGAATATTCCTGGCTGCTACTTGCCCCTGGCGCTCAGCAACCACCCAGTGCTCGACGCGAATTCGCTCGCCGGTGTGCGGATCGGGCCAGCGGGCGGCATCGCCAGCAGCGAAGATTCCGGCCACGCTGGTTTCGAGGTATTCGTTGACTGCGATACCCCGATCGACGGCGAGCCCGGCTTGCTCCGCCACCGTCAGCGACGGCCGCACGCCTACACCCAAAACCAGGAAGTCTGTGTCCAAAGTTGTTCCGCTGGTTAAGGTGACTGTGCGACCATTCACCCGGCTCACAGTCTCCCCCAAATGAAAGGTTACGCCGTGAGCTTCGTGAAGTTTGCGGATGAAGAGGCCAACCTCAGCTCCCATTACGCGTTCGAGTGGATGGCTCTCAGGCGCTACTACATCTACAAGAATTCCGCGGGCGCGCAGCGATGCGGCAACTTCCAAGCCGATAAAGCCGGCGCCAACAACTACTACACGTTTTGCTGAAGCTGCCTTGGCAATGATTGCCTTGCTGTCAGCGAACGTGCGGAGATAATGGAGCTGAGAATCAGTCGCGCCTTCAATCGGCAAACGGACCGGGTCGGCTCCGGTGGCCAACAGGAGAGCGCCAAATTCGAGTGCCCTCCCGCTCCCCAAAGATATCTGCTTTTTTCTTGTATCAAGCGATGAAACTCGTGAGTGAAGGAGAAGATCGATCCGGCGGTCGCGATAGTAGTCCGAAGGCCGCAAAGGAATCCAGTCTTCTTGAGCCGTGCCTGCCAGGTAATCCTTGGAAAGGTTCGGACGATCCACTGGCGGAGAGGCGTCGGCACTCACGATGGTAAGAGGACCGTCGTAGCCCTCTCGCCGCAGCATGTCGGCCGCAGCCAGACCTGCGGCACCTCCGCCCACAATCACAACCGAGCTTGGACCGTCCGTCCCGTGCTTGGGAGCCGGTGGTGAGACTTTCTCACGAACAACAATCTTGTCGCCCAGTCTTTCAACTCGCCAACAAGGGACCGGGTCAAGAGCGGGTGCCCGCAGCGCGTCGCCATTTCGGAGACTGAAACATGCATGGTGCCAGGGACAGCGCACGGTGTCGCCCACGATTAAGCCTTCTGTGAGCGGGCCACCGTAGTGGGTGCAGTGGGCGCCGATGGCAAAGACCTCATCACCGCGGCGGGCCAGAACCAATTCTTCGCCGTCGGCCTGGCCCGATATCATGCTGCCATCGCCGAGATCGCGAATCGGAAATCCATTTCTGAAATCCGGTTTGTTCGTCTCTGGTGTCTCTGCCATGATTGGCTTTCCTCCGGCAAGCTTTTCCTCAAAACAGATACGCATCACAATTCAGTCTCGCTCATGCGGATCGCGAGAGCGTTGCACGATAATCAGCGGCGAACTTTTCAATGCCCTTGCGTGTAAGCTCGTGGCGTACATCAAACGTTTCCCACGGTCGTTCCAAGTCAAGCTCTTCGTACGGGATCGATTTACCGGAAGCCTTGTACTGAAACTGCCTGTCGGGCATCGGGAAATTGCTGTTCGCCCACAGTTCCAAAACTTTCGCAGGTACAGTTACAAGCTCCGTTTCGAGCACAAAACAGTAAAGCAGGTGTTCTAGACTGCGGATGCTTGCTGCTAGTACCAGAACATGGCCGTCACCCTTGAGGAACATCTGTTTTATGTTCTTAACAACATCCATCCCGTTCTGGCCTATGTCGTCCAAACGCCCAACAAAAGGCGAAACGTAGGCAGGTTGCTTTGTGCCCTTCGTCGCTGCGTACACTGCGGCAGCCTGTTGCTGCGAAAAGCAAAGGGTTATATTGACCCGCATGCCTTGCCTGACTGACATTTGTGCCGCACGAAGGCCTTCCGCCGTGCATGGATACTTGATGTACGCATTGGGAATCCACGAAAACATTTCCCGGCCTTGGTCGAACATCTCTTGTGCCATTGTCCTCTCATCCGAGAAAACTTCGATAGACACTCCCGCATCGCCAACCAATGGAGAAATTGCCTGGACGATTTTCTTGTATTCGTCCATTTCTTCCCGATTCGAAAGTTTGTGCCCCGACGCGATTAGGTCCCTGATGTGCGGGTTCTTCGCAATCAAAGATGGGTTGGTCGTCTGTCCATCGACAAACCCCAACCATTCCTTCACCCGTCGAGTTTCCTGCGGGTCACCACCATCCACCAATATTTTAGTCTTGGGTCGAGTCATCGGAATTCTCCTTTCCGTGCGAACCGCGCTACCGGCGCTTGCCGAGAGTGCGTCCTTGCGGACCACCGCTAACGTCTGGAACTTCTTCTCCGAGCGCAGTGGCTAGCTCGATTTGATGGTCCTGCTCCTGCACGAGGATCTGCCGAATCTGTTCCGCCATCGCGAATTCTCCAAGAGTTTCGCATTGCCGGATGCGATCGCGATAATTCCGAATGGTGTCGCTTTCATTTTCGAGATCGAACCGCAACATCTCTTTCGCATCTTTCGACGTGCGCACCGGCTTGGGAGTAACCGCCGGCATTTTGCCCAGATAGTCGATCTGCCGCGAAATGATCAGGGCATGGTCGAGCTCCTGCTTGGCGTGGATTTCGAGCTGCGCAGCGATGTCCATGTACTGCGCGCCGCTGAGGACTTGTGAATACACTACGTAGCCGATGATCGCTTGATATTCGCGAGCACGGTCTTCGTTCAACAGCTCCGCGAGACGCTGGCGGGAAACTTCGTTTTCGTTTGCAGTAGCTTTATCAGCCATTCGATTTCTCCTTATGAATTGGAAAACCAGATTGAGGTCTATTTGGCGCCCTGCAGTTATTGCTTCATTTTGCCGGCCGACAGAGATTGAGCCGTGCGATATGCCGCTGCCCACGCCTGGGTGTCCAAATACTCCTGGAAGTGTGCAACTTTGCCATCGGAAATTGTGAATGCGCGTACAGAGTCGCTCTCGTATGAGTGCCCGGTGGACTTTATGCGCCATCGGTAGTGTCCTAAGGCAACTACCATGTCACCTTGGGCTACGAAGTCTCGAAGCTCAAACTGTTCTGCGTCCGTTGCGATGAACTGAGCGACCTGCTCGCGGCCATGTCGCTGTCCCGTAAACGAAATGATGTCTTTGGGACCGGGAATAAACCAGCCCACATCTTTGGAGAGTGTCTTCAAGGCGCCGTTGATATCTCCTCCCTTAAAGGCTGCATAAAACTGCTGTACCAACCGCAAAGTTTCTTGCTCACTCATCTGTCACTCCTTTCACGTTATTGAAGAATCGCTGAGGCTAATGCATAGCTCAAACCGAACGCCCATGCTCAACAGTCAGGGCTTGTGCGGCACCCCCAGGTAGGGGAACTCGGGGAGCATATCTGCGTGCGGTCCTACCTTATCCCCCGTCACCTTCCCATTTGCGAGGATATGAAGGAAGACATCGACGGCATCGTCAGTGAGTGATCGGCCATTGTCCGGAAAGGACGCCGGCTGCATGGGGTCATAGCGCAGCACCTCCGGCAGCAATGTCTTTGCCACCCGCTTTGCTTCCTCCGGCTTGTACCCACCCGTGTGCTCCAGCGCGTGCGCGAACGCCCCGACAAAACGGACGTCGTCCGCTGGCGCCCCAGAAATGTAAGCGTCTTTCTCCGCGCCGGAGAGACCCAGCACAAGGAAGAGTTGCAGTGGTCGTGCGCCGCGCTCCACTTGGACCCAGCCCCCGCGCGTGCTGTCCGCTGGAACCAACGTACGATGCCACAGACCAACCTCCTTATCCCCTAAAGCAGAGTTGGGCACTTCCAGCACGATGCTGCATACGTTCTTGTCAGCGAAGAAATCATCGCCCGTGAACTGCAAATTGTTTACTGCTCCTCGCCTGTCGAAGAAAAAGGGATCGCTGCGCCAACCTGCGAAGAACCGGTAGTCGCCAGTCTTCGTCACGCGTGCCTCCCGCCCTGTCGAGACCGGCGCTCCCTCGATGAGAGTCTGGCCGTCGTAGCCCGCCCCAATGCCTTGGGCACCCTCCGCGCGGGACAGCGTCGCGGTCTGTGCCCCGCCCTTGGAGGACGAGAAGCGTACTCGGTACGCGATCTCGGCGACGGCATCGCCGTCTGTGTCAACATTGAGCTCATACAGCGCGTCGGGCGCGAAGGGTTCGGCGGTAGTCGGTCCCAGCGGGTTCTCGTGGTCGAGATAATCATGAACCGATGGGTGCACGTTCATGACTAGAATCGACCTGCCAGGGTCTCCCGGCTTCGGGAAGGCATACAGATCGGTGAGGTCTAGGCGTGCGTCCCCCCGCGGGAATCCCCAATCGGGGCCGGAGTAATGGTGCGACATAGATCATCTCCTCCCTTGCTATGGACAGTCAAAGCCCTCTGCCTCCGGGACGAAACGTACGGGCCACTCGAAGTTGCTGGAAACGGTCTCGATTGCTCAAGAGCCATGCGCCAGCGCTTCTCGCACATTTTCGGGCCGGATCGGCAGATGACGAAGGCAAGCACCCGAGGCCGCAAAGATCGCGTTGCCGATTGCCGGCGCGACTGGGGTGGTCGCTGGCTCGCCAATCCCAACTGGCATTTTCGAGCTTGGTAGGAATTCGATCTCGACCTCCGGTACGTCGCCCATCCGCAGCAGGTTGTAGCTATTGAGATTCGTGTCCTTCGGCTGGCCTTTCACGAACTCAGATCCCTCGAACAAAGCCATGCTAAGTCCCCATAAAGCCGCGCCCTCGACCTGGGCAGTGGCGCTGTTCGGTTAAATGATCGTGCCAGCGTCAATCACAAGGGTCAGTTTCTCTACCGTGACGTAGCCGGTGTTGCGGTCGATCCGCACGCGAGCGGCGCAGGCAGTCCATGTGGGCATGGCACGTTCTTGACCAAAAGTTGAAGCAACGCCAAGCCCCACATCCTTCGGCAACGGTTTGCCCCAGCCTGCCTTCTCGGCGACGCCGTACCCACCAGCAAAGGGCTGTCCGCCTGGTCGGGTATGGCACGACATGCAATGGCCAATTGCAGCGAGTGCCTCTCCTCTCGTGACGGACTCGGAAGAGAAAATTGCAGGGTTTGGACGCTCAATGGGGGCGATATCCCGCCGCCACGACAAAAAGGCGAAGCCAATCAGTATGAAGAGAGCTCCCGCGATCACCACGATCGCAGTGCGCCGAACCGTTCGTCTTTGAGTGAAGGTTCTCATCTGACTGGGGCAAAACTCACTGCCGATAAAATCTTCCGGACTGTGCTACTCGGCATCCCGTGGCTTCACCGCTGGCATCCGTCGCCACGAGCGCGATATCCCGAGCAATCCCCCCGATCGATCGCGTTCGTAATGGCGTGATCACATCACAACGCCTAAATGCGAAACAATTGGACGATGGTATAGGCGATACCTTGGTATCGGTCAATACCATCGTTCAATAGACTCGTATCCGCGCTTCTGGCTTAATCACACGTGGGGACAAGGAATCCAAATTTGAAATGATGAGAAGGACTCTCAATGACAAGTTCGAACACAAAGATTCGGCTTCTAGCCATCGCGACGTTGCTGCTCGCGGCAACCTCTTGGGCGCAGACGTGCCCGCCAGCCGCCGAAAAAATTGCCGAGGCCTATGGCCTCGACTCTTTCGGGCAAATTGATGCGGTTCGCTCCACCTTCAACATAGATTTTCCAGGACTCAAAATCTCCCAAAGCTGGATCTGGGAGCCCAAAGCCGACCGGGTCACCTATGAGGGAAAAGACAAGGCAGGCAATCCGGTAAAGATTACCTACGTGCGCTCTCAGCTCAGCAGCCAGCCTGACAACGTGAAGAATGAAATCGATCCGAGTTTCAACAACAATCTATATTGGCTGTTCCTTCCCTTCCATGCCTGCTGGGACACCGCCGCTAAAGTGGAGGATACTGGCATGCACAAACTGCCGATGGGCAGTGGTTCCGCCAGGCGTGTCGTCATGACATACCCGCCCGAGGGCGGCGGCTATACTCCTGGCGACACCTGGGAAATGTACGTCGGCCCTGACAACCTGATCCAGCAACTTCTCTGGCGCCGGGGCCCCGGGAAGCCGATTATCGTTAACATTGTTAACGCGAAGTGGCTGGATTACAAGAAGGTCGGCCCTCTGCTTGTCTCCTTGGACCATCGCGGGACAGGCGACGGCAAGCCGCTGCGGATTTTCTTTACGGATGTGGCCGTGAAACTGACGGGATCAGACACGTGGGTGAACGCACAGTAAAGAGGATGAACGAGCAGTAAGAAAATGGGCGGGGTGCACTCCAAGGGCTGCCGCCCCTTTCCCCGCGCCCCTTTCTCCGCTAGCGGCGCTCTGCCTCCGCTGCGCTCCGGACAGGTTTCACGAAGCCGAACATGTTCCAGCACAATCGAGAAGCCAGTGTCGCCACCTGATGGATGGTGTAATGCCGCAATGGCGTATCCGGCGGGTTCAGTTGAACCAGTTGCGAGTTTGTCAAAAGGAATGGGTCTACCAATCAGGTTTCCCGTTATTCCTCATCTCTTTCAGAAGATACTTGCCTGAGGTCAACATTCCTCCAGATCCATGTCCCGTAGACGAGGCGTTCGTCATGGTAAAGCGGTCTGGTTTTCCCTCCTTGTGCCTCAAATTGTGCCCCCTACTTGCCGCTACTGTGCCACACCACTTGATACTGCGTGATTGGGTGAGTTCAGAAGGTCGGCCACAAGCACAAGAAATAGCACGTGATAACAGGAGAGAGCTGGTAGCGTCAAACTACTGGTGATCGTCATGCCACGCTTCGTTCAGGGGCAAGCTCTCCCGTCAGAAATTGCGCGCGGCCGTTCCCGAAGGACCAATCCTCGTCAGAGTTCGTAACCATCGACACGACGACGTCGGACGGTGGTATGCCGCACGTCGTCTCCAACTCGCGGCAGAGCAGCTTGTAGAAGCTCTCCTTCGCCTCCCGCTCCCGCGGCCTTGTCGTGACCTGGATAACGACGCATTTGCGCGTCCGCGTGATGCCGAGTCCGGTGTCCTCCACGACGAAGTGTGAGGTTGGATGCTCGTGAACAATTTGGTACCGATCACGCTGCGGAATCTTGAAGACTGAGACCAGCATGCGATGCGTGGCGTCCAGCAGCTCCTTGATCTCGTCGGGGCTGCGGCCTTCGATCATGTCGACTCGAATGAGCGGCATATGCATCCTCCTCCATCACTAGCGAACGCAATTAAACTTCTTTGTCTTCCATCTGACCCTGGCTAATAGCTAAGTTGCCCTGATTGCTACGCTGCGCTCTCATGACGATCTCAACCAGCACGCCGAGCCCTCAACTCTGAGCGCGAAACGGCCATAAAGTTTCCCACCCATGCAGCGATTTCATCTGCCGCCGTATCGAGGGCGAAATGACCGGCATCAAGAACGTGAACTTCAGCCTTCGGCACGTCTTGCCGATAGCGCTCCGGTTCGCCGAGATCGAACGACAGATCGTACTTACCCCAGATGACCAGCAAGCGCGGCTGCTTCTCGCGCATCCATGCTTGCCACTTCGGATAGGCGTCCACATTGGTTCGATAGTCGTAGAACAGGTCGCTTTGAATCTCGGCCTGGCCGGGCTGGTTGAGAAAGTAAAATTCATTGGTCCAGAGATCCGGATCGTAGTGTTTCACGTTCGGATCGTTTCCCACATGGCGTGTGCGCGTGGTTGCGAGCGATAGGAGGTTTGTGCGCAGCGCGCTTTCGTTGGCCGCGCGATCAGCCCAAAACGCTCTTCTCGTTTTCCAATTCGCCCCCAGGCCTTCGTTGTGCGCCACCGCGTCCTGGACGATGAGAGCCTCGATGCGATCGGGATGAGCCAAGGCCATGCGAAAGCCTACCGGGCCGCCGTAATCCTGCATGTAAAGCGTGTAGCGCGAGAGCGCGAGTGCTTCGGTGAAATGATTCATGATCTCGGCATAACGATCGAACGTGTATGCGAATTTCTTCGGGTCGGGCCAGTCGCTGTGTCCGAAGCCTGGGTAATCAGGCGCGACAAGGTGATAGCGATCGCAAAGCCGGGCGAATAGCGGCTCGAACATTCGAGAGGATGAAGGAAGTCCATGCAACAAGAGAATCGTTGGGGCGTCTTTCGGGCCAGCCTCTCTATAGAAGATGGACAACCCCTCTATCTGTGTCGTTCGATAAGCAGTAGGGTGCTTCATGATAGGTTCCTTTTCACGGACTTGGGCCAGTGATTGAGGTGACGCTAGCGCCACCGAAATCGCAATCACGAAGACGCAACAAACCTGCAAGCACTGGGTACAACTGCGCAATTTTAAAAAACGCATGCAAGCTCCGCTATCTACGGAACTCTCGAAACCAGTGCCCGCAGGCTCTTGCCAACCTCACATGGTCAGCACAACGCGAAATTGTGCCTTGCCGCTCATCATCCGGGTGTAGGCCTCGTCCGCCCTTTCGAGCGGATAGGTTTCTATCATTGGACGGACGCCGGTGAGTTCGGCGAAGTGCAATGTATCCTCGGAGTCTGCTGGTGTTCCCGTGGACCAACCCTGCAGGCTTCGACTTGCGCTGATCAGCTGTATCGGTGTGACTTCAATGGGATCGAACGTCGCACCAACCACTAAGAGCTTGCCGTTCGGCCCGAGACCGTCAATCAACTCAGACATCGCTTTCGAGCTCGGCGCTGTCGCCAGGATTACCTGCGCCCCGCCCAGTTTCTGCAGTTCTTGGGCAGAATTCGTCGATTGGCTATCGATGTAGATGCTTGCTCCGAGCTTCTTTGCTAGGGCCCCGTTTTCAGGCCCGCGACCGATTGCCGCGACCTTGTACCCAAATTTATTAGCAAATTGGACTCCAAGATGGCCCAGACCGCCAATGCCCTGGACCGCCACGAGATCACCGGGCATCGCACCGCTGTGCCGCAGTGAGTTGTAGGTGGTAACTCCAGCACAGAGCAGAGGCGCTGCTTCAACATCACCTAGACTGTCTGGTATCGGGATCAGCGCTTCTACGGGAGCGGCCATGTATTCCTGGTATCCACCGTCGTAGCTGATGCCGGGAATAGTCAGATTTCGGCAATTGTTAAAATCGCCTCGCCGGCACTCGCGACATGTGCCGTCGTGGCCGCCGTGCCAGCCAACACCGACACGCTGGCCTTTCTTCCATGCTGAAACACCAGCGCCCAGTTCATCGATGATGCCGGCGACCTCGTGTCCTGGAACCCGAGGGTACTCAATTCCGGGCCATAAACCTTCTTTCGTAAGCACGTCACTGTGGCAAACACCACAGGCCTGAATCTTGATTCGCACCTGTCCTGCGCCGGGCGTTGGAATTTCGCGCTCGACTATCTCGAAATCTCCGCCAGGCTTGGGGATCTGCGCTACCCTCATGGGTGCTGCTTCTGGTTTTGCCGCTACTCGCATTGTCGCCATAACTCCTCCTAGAAACACTTTTAGATTTAAAAAAGGTCACTCGCGAAATCTGGTGACCATCGTTTGATTCCAGTCAACTTACTTCGAAAATGACTTCAAGTTCCACCAGCGTGCCTAGCGGAAGGCTTGCGACCCTGTATACCAGGCGGCAAGGGTTCTTGTCTTTTCCAAAAACGTTTTGCAACAACTCGGAAGCGGCGTCAGCGACTTTCGGCTGATCGCGCACATCTCCCGAAGTTGCAACCGAGACCCCAAGCCGGACGATGCGCGTCACTTTGTCGAGGGACCCCAAGTACTCCCGCGCGACAGCGAGGACGTTGAGCGCAGCGAGGTGAGCTGCCTTGCGGCCTGCATCGACATCGAGCTCCGCACCCACACGCCCAATGAATTTCGCGCCGTGGCCTTCGGTGGGAAGCATCCCGGTGAGAAAAAGCAGATTGCCTGTCTGCACCGCTTCGACATAGGTGCCGAACGGCTCAGGTGGCGCCGGGAGCTTGATTCCAAGTTCTTTCAGACGCTGCTCCGCGCCTGGCCGCCCAGAATCTTCTAACGTTTCAAGTGTTGTCCCATTCGGACTTGTACTCATGATGTCCGTTCTCCCATTAGGTACCCATGTTGATCCGCGACTGCCACGAGATTGCTAGGATGACTTGGGTGCCAGCTCAGGCGTATGCCGCAAGGCTAGATTGCCAAAGGCTCCGAACACACCACACGCCACGACAATCCCGGTGGCGAGCCGCGGGATTGCCGTATCCAGACCAAGCACATGGTCTAGCGAGTACTTTCCAGGATCGCGACTGTTCCAGCTATCTTCGGCGAGTCGGACCTTTTGAATCGCACTCTCGCGCGTGAACGGGGGCAAAGGGGAGCGGGTTGTCATCGTTGCAGTTGTCATGGCTTCTGTCATAGGTCCTCCTTGGAATTTTCAGCCGTTGTTCAAGCCAAATTCAATTTGGATCGCGGCGTACAGCGGTTGCCAATCGTGCGGCGGCCCCAGGTACGGGAACTCGTCTAGCGATCGCCGTGCGACCCAACCTTATCTCCTGTCACCTTTCCGTTCGTAATCATTGAGAAGAAAACGTCGACAACATCGTCGGTCAGTGTCCGGCCATTGTGACATCATTAAAATGCCGCTGCGCCAGCTGTCGCGACGGCATGGTCCTGATCGCCGCTACCACCGCTGACACCGATTGCACCTACTACTTTGCCCTCACGTTTCAGCGGGACGCCGCCAGCGAAAATCATGATCTTGCCATCGTTTGACGCATGAATGCCGAAGAACTGGCCTCCTGACTGAGAATGCTTTGCCAAATCTATGGTCTCAATATCGAATGCGCGCGACGTGTAAGCCTTCTTCATAGAGATATCAATGCTGCCAATCCAGGCGCTGTCCATACGAATGTGAGCCACTATGTTTCCGCCTTCGTCAGCCACCGCGATATTCATTGGCTGCCCAATTTCCTTGGCTTTCTTCTCCGCCGCGCTGATCACGCGCCGCGCATCATCTAGCTTCACTGCGGACATAGATTCCTCCTCCTTACAATTGTTTCAACACGTTGTGCGGCCCGAGGTACGGGAATTCATCCAATAAATCGCTGTGCGGCCCGACCTTGTCTCCTGTTACCTTCCCGGTCGTGATCATAGAGAAGAAAATGTCGACAACATCGTCGGTAAGCGTCCGGCCATTGTGAGGATAGGATGCCGGGCGGCGAGGATCGTAGGAAAGGATATCTGGCAGCAACTTTTTCGCTGCGCCAATTGCGGCCTCGCGGGTATAGCCGCCCGTGTGTTCCAATTCGTGAGCAAAGGCGCCTGCAAACCGATCATCATCTGCCGGCTGCCCATTGAGGTACGCCTGTCTCTCCTCTCCGGGCAGAAAGACTGCTTGCAACGGTCGTCCACCGCGGTCTGCGTGGATCCAGCCTTCTCCGGTTTTGTCCACTGTGCGAGCCCAGATTCCCACCTCATTGTTCGCCAGGGCCGAGTTGGGCAGCTCAAGCACGATGCTGCAAACGTCCTTGTCCGCAAAGAAGTCGTCACCCGTGAACTGCATCTGATTGAAAAGGCCATTTGCGTCGAAGAAGAAAGGGTCGCTGCGCCAACCAAAGAAAAATGGGCAGTCGCCGGCGTTCGACACCGAGGCTTCTCGCCCGACTGAGACCGGTGCTTCCTCTACTATGACTTCGCCCTCGTTGCACGCCCCAACGGCTCGCGTACCCTGAACCCGCCGAACTGTCGCGGTCTGCGTGCCGTCTTCGGAAGCGGCGAACTGTGCGCTGTAACACACGTCGGCAATGGCATCGCCGTTGGTATCAATTTTGATTTCGTACAGCGCGCCGGGTGCAAAAGGCTCTGGCGTTGTCGGCCCCAGCGGGTTCACGGCCATCGACGGGTGCACGTTGAAGATGATGATTGACTTGCCAGGGTCTCCTGCCTTGGGAAACGCATAGAGATCGGTCATGTCGAGTCGGGCATCCCCTCGCGGAAACCCGAAGTCCGGACCTGAGGCATGGTGTGACATTCGTGTTCTCATTTCTTCGGACGCTTAGCGCCCGAGTTGGCCGACGTAATATCCCAAGCGGTCTTCCACATCACCCGGCCGGTGAAATCCCTGCTCCATCAACTTCCTGATCCTCTCCTGCGCCGCCGGACGCATGATCGAAGCAAGGCACACATCCCACTCCGGTGCGATTTCGAAGTCAGGCGGCAAGCTGGCCACATCGGCGAAGTGCTTGGTTTCGCTGATCGCTTGCTTGTCGAACGATGCTATCCGGGTTGCGAGCGAATCGACAAACGCGTCAAGGTCGGAATCCGGCAATGACCGGTTGACATATCCGTATAGTTCGGCCAGATCACCCGGGATGTCGTTGGCGCCCAGAAGCACTTCCAGCGCGCGTCCTCGTCCCATCAGACGCGGTAGGCGTGCCATTGGGCCACCGCCGGGTACCACACCTGCCCCGACTTCAAAGTGCGACAAAATGGCTTTTTCGCGGCTGGCGAAGCGCATGTCGCAGGCCAGGGCGAGCTCACTTCCGACACCAGTGGCACGGCCGCGAATTGACGCGATTGAAACAACCGGAGCCCGGCTCAGGCGCACGAGCATGTCGGGCAAGGGCTGCAACCCGGTCGGCCCCGGTGGCAGACTGGTTGTGTCCTCAATTTTGGGTCCCGCGCTCCTCTGCGCCAGACTCAATAGCCGGCATCGTAAGCTTGAGTTCCAAGATTTGCCCTCCGCGCGGAGTAACGTTCCAAGCGCAGGCTCTCCTCGTTGCCGCTACGGTTGAGTTCATCAACCTAACGGGGTTGAGTTTCGCTTTTGCAATGGCGGCAACTTGAGCATTGACGGCACGAATATAGTCTTCAGGGGCCAGCGAGATCTGAAGCCCTCTCATCCGGCGGACACTGAAATTACGTCGTAGATTTCTGCAGACTCGTCGATATACACCTGCATACACCTGATAGTCTCTTTTGCAGGCCAAGGCGGTAACTCCACCGCGAATGTAGCCAGTCGCATCTTGCACGTCCTTTAAAGGAACCATGTCGACCTTCCGATCCCCTGTGTGGTGTGCAAGCGCTTTCGAGTCCAGTTCTTCGTTCCCAGGAACTACAGCTAAGTAAATCCGATTCCGATCTCCCTGCACGGCGAGAGTCTTAAATACCTGCTCTGGTGGTAACCCGATCTTTGCCGCTACCGTCTCTGCGGACAAATCGGTAGGATCCACCTCGTACTCGCGCAACTCGTACTGATCCCAAGTCGATCCAGAACTCGCACCGCGTTCGTCTTGACCATGTTCACGTTTAATCCGCTGGGAGGAATCCAACCGCCAATCTGCTGCATGAGCGAAAGGAGATTGCCGACACCCCAATGGTCGGTAGGTGTGGCGATAGGACACGCGACTTCGCTCTTTATTCCTCAAAGAGCGCAATGTGACCAACGCATGAATCAAATCAAGCTCGCGATTACCTGCATTCGGGAATAACGACACACCGGATGTGTCTCTATCTGCAACCGGTATGCACGAGTAATGCAGCCGGAATTCCAACTAAATGGGGTTTTGTGATGCGAACAAGCTAATTACAGGTGCGCTGATCGGTTTCGCAATGTTGCTTACAGCCAACGCGTTTGCCGCTAACAAGGGTTCCATGCAGGTACAGTCACCAGTGATGGTGGGCGAAACACAACTGCCTGCGGGCGACTACACCGTACAGTGGGAGGGTACTGGGCCTGACCTAGAGCTAACGATTAAACGGGACAGGAAAGTTAAAGCCACGGTTCCGGCAAGACTGGTGCCGGAGAACTCCGCGTTCGACCAGAATGCCACGATCATTCACGTTGAGAGCGATGGCAGCCGTAAGTTGATTGCGATCCGGCTTTCGGGGAAGAGGTTCACGCTCCAAATCGAACCGCAAACAGACGTGGTCGGTGCCGGGAGGAACGATCCAGAGGCTTGGTAAAACGGGCCACCTCGCGAGCAATCCCAGCGCAATGAATCCGGATTCCATTGGATCGAACTGCGTTCGAATTGCGAACGGAGCACTTCATGGTAGAGATTATCGCCGCTTGGGGACCCCGATGCTAATGATGGGCAGGTTCATCGGCAGTGGGCACAGACACTGTCCGAAAACCTGGCACCGCACTCGCTGCCGAGTGCCTATTCCAATATCTTGGGGCCAGACCAACACGCGAAAATCGCACACGCTAACACTGGTCGCTCTAGCTCCCCCCGGTTCCTTTTACGGCACTCATCGGTTGCTGACTGCCGATGTTCAGATGCGAAATGGATGCTTGAAGTCGCTCTGGTCATTTTTGAGAGGCACCGCGCAACGCCACAAGCCGAACTGTAGGAGATAAATATGTCGCTTGGTTCTTTCTTGACGTCAACCAAAGATGAGGAACTTTGCTCCTCAAATTATCGACGGGACATTGCATTTATGGATCGGTTTTGGCGGTGCAACTCGCTTCTTCATTTCTTGGCGTACCGCATCCTCGGTACACACGAAGAAGCGGGCAATGCCGTCGAAAACTGCAGGATTGTCGCCTCGCGGAATCCGCCGGATTTCGCGTACGAAGGCGCTTTCCGTAGTTGGGTCGCGAGAATCCTGATCGATGAAGCGCTGGCGATTTTGCGCCAGAGAAATGCTGCCCAAACGGAACTGTCCAAATGAGCAGTCCAGACGCGCCTATCGAGAAACGGAGTGGCATTGATGCGATTTTGATGCGAGCACGACTTCGCTGATGTTGCGTCCCAAACCGCTTGCGCTGGCGGTTACGAACCAGACTTTAGACATGAAATCCGCCGTTCCGCGTTCTAGATGCAAAATCGCCGTCTGGGCGCCAAGAAAACTAGGCGAGATTTCCTCCGCCCTGCATCACTAGCTGCAGGGTAACCCAGTCAGCATCCGCTTTTTCTGAGGGGTGCGCTTCTTCTAAGAGACAAGTTATTTACAAAATGTTCCGCCTCCCCGCCTGGTCACTGGAAAATTTGACGGGCTGTTGCTGGGCAGCAACGGTAAGCCTCTGGCCATCAACGGTATCTGGTCTCTTAGTCCGGAAATGTGAGCCCGAGCAACAGTGATTCGTCATCAGCGCCTGGAGCTGATGGTCTACTTTACGGCCGGACCCACGCAAGGAATCGGTGGGCTTTTTGGATATCTGACCGCAGTCTCCACTGAACTAACCGAAGGCAACGCCCAGTAGAGTCCGCATCGCCGAACGACCGTCGGGGCAGAATGCAACTCGACTGAGTACATTCTTCCCCGACGATCTTCCGTGAATTAGCGGAATCTTGCCGAATTCTTCTCAGGCACAAAAAGCCACAAATCTGGGTGGAATGCAACGACCGTTTCAGGCCGAAGGAGGTTGCAGCTCTGATCGAAGAAGCTGCATCGCACCCGCGGCAGAAGAGGTTTGGAAACTCCATGCGCTCCGAAGCATCAGACTCTCCTGGCTTCTCTCCTAGCTATTCATTCTGTTCATTTATCGGTTAATGGAATCGGGAACTACTGCCTACACTTTGTGTTCCTCCCGGAGGATTTCTGCGGCGCTCTCAACCAACGCGACGCGCCAGGCTCGCGGTGTTTCTCGATCGCGTTTTTGACCAACTTCACATCGTCAGAACGACGCGGAACTGTGCGTTGCCGCTCATCATCCGCGCGTAAGCCTCTGCCGCTTTTTCGAGGGGGAATGTTTCAATCATGGGACGCACGCCAGTTAGTTCAGCGAAGTTCATCGTATCCTCGGAGTCCGTTGGTGTTCCTACAGCCGAACCTTGGATGGCGCGCTCTCCGCTGATAAGCTGTAACGGTGTGACTGCAATCGGGTCAGGTGATATGCCTACGACCATGAACTTTCCAGTCGGCGCCAAGCCGTCGATCAACTCGGTCATAGACTTCGAGTTAGGCGCTGTCGCTAGAATCACTTGCGCTCCGCCGAGTTTCTGTAGCTCCTGGGCCGCGTTTACGGACTGGCTATCGATGTACAGGCTCGCCCCGAGTTTCTTTGCGAGCGCCGCATTTTGAGAGCCTCGGCCAATCGCAGCAACCTTGCAGCCAAATTTGTTCGCAAATTGAATTCCAAGGTGCCCCAGACCGCCGACGCCTTGCACCGCAACGAGACTACCCGACGACGCGCCGCCGTGTCGCAAGGCGTTAAAGGTCGTGACTCCGGCACAAAGCAGCGGCGCTGCTTCGGCGTCGCTCAGCGTGTCGGGTATTACCGCCAGTGCTTCGACGGGAGCGACCATGTACTGCTGATATCCCCCGTCGTAGCTGATACCTGCAACTTTGGGGTTGCGGCAGTAAAGGAAGTGTCCACGCCGGCATTCGAGACACGTGTTGTCTTGCCCGCCATGCCAGCCGACGCCAACGCGCTGTCCCCTCTTCCATCCGGTGACCTCGGCGCCCAGCTCATCGACGATGCCTGCCACTTCGTGCCCAGGCACCCGCGGATACTGGATTCCCGGCCAGAGGCCTTCTTTCACGAAAATGTCACTGTGGCAAACACCACAGGCCTGCACTCGAATGCGCACCTCTCCCGCACCAGGTTCGGGAATCTCGCGCTCAACTATTTCGAAACCTGCTCCCGGCTTAGAAATCTGTGCCACCTTCATCGTTCCTACTGCGATAGTTGTTGCCATGAATCCTCCTTTGAATTTTCAGCCATTGTTGGTAAAGCATTTACTACTGCTGTCGGCTGAACCTTGCTCGCCGAACAACGCCCGCCGTGCCTCTGCCAAACCACCTCAGAAATGTTTTCCAGCCCGACTGGGATGCCGAGCGGCGACGCAATACACCAGGCGGCCCTTGTCTTTGTCTACTCCGCGCAGGCATTCGCTACCCGAGGTCGGGCCCGCCGCAAAACAGACCCCGATACTCCGCCCGCGTCTTTACAGTGCGAGTTCTCCCTTGCCTCCATGAGATGACGGACGAGACCGATCGGTCGCACTCAGAGGGCACTAAATTTGAGGACTGGTACCCGCAGGGGTGCGAGTAGCGAACAGCAAAACATGCGACCGATCGGTCCCTTACGTCATCGAAAGCCCAGGAAGGAGAACACTCTCCGGAAATGGAACTGGTCGCGCGTGGTGTACGAGCATCACTATGACCAACAGCGAAGTGGCGAGCCGTTGACGTTCGATGACCTGGACTTCGACATGATCGAGCCTGTCGCTGGGTTTCAAGGGGGGCAGGGATAGGCGATCCGTCGCTGTCGCATTTATTGCGGCCTGGGACCAGTCGGTCTCATCCAGATTTATGACGGGCGACCATCAGTCGGGGGCGCCTATTCAAGTTACAAGGAACACAACATGCGTAAAGGCGAGCAAACGCGGCAAGAAGTTATTCGTAAGGCAGCGCCAATCTTCAATCAAAAAGGATACGACGGCGCCGCCCTTTCCGATCTCATGCGAGCCACTGGTCTCGAAAAAGGCGGGATTTACAGGCACTTTGAGAGCAAAGAAGAGCTTGCGGGGGACGCCTTCGACCACGCTTGGAAAGTTGCAATGGATGCACGCTTCGAAGGAACAGAGGAGATCCCGAATACCGTTGATCGTCTCAAACAAATCGTGCGGAACTTTCGCGACCGACGTACAGGGCTGGTGCCGGGAGGCTGCCCGCTGCTGAACACGGCCATCGATTCCGACGATGGCAATCCTCAGTTGCGAGCCAAAGCCCGCCGGGCTCTCAGTTCCTGCAAAACTATTCCCGGAAGTCTGTCTGCCGGGACCCAGGCCGGTTCTCGAATCGACCCGTCTAGCCAGATCGAAGTCTGTTCGGGCAATGCCTGTTCATGATGATCGGGCAGTTCATGAACGCCATCATCTCTTCGAGGTCCTGACCGTGGTTGTTGGAGAGCACCATGTGCGCGTGGGCGAGGGCAAGGGCAACGTGCGTCACCGTCCAGTGCTCGTGCTCGCCGACCTCAAGGATTCGGGCGGCGAACGGGTAGTCGTAGTTCCGCGCCAACTCTCGAATCTCTGCCCATAGCGTCTCTGCGTCGGCTTCCATCAAGCGGGCGCTTACAGTGCGCAAGTCTTTTGCTACGGTGTTCCCAAATTTATTTGTTGTGTCCGTTGTGATCATTGTTTGTCAGCCCCCTTTCTGGTTTTGCAACTCTATCGACTACAGCGCATAAGACACGCGAGCGCGTGTTGTATTCCCGGCACGACGGGAACGGGGTGTGGACAATATTGTTGTGCAGCCGCTCGACGGCTCACCCGGACCTCAGGTCACCGACTTTACCTCTGAAAATATTTCCCAGTTTCAATGGTCGCCGGATGGCAAGACTCTCGCTGTCGCGCGCGTTCACGACACATCGGATGTGGTCATGCTTAGCGAAAAGTAGCCCAGGCGTGCGCGGCGGCGGCTAATTCTTCGAGGCCTGCCGCTGGGCGGTGACCATGATCTCGACATGAGCAGTGGGCACGGCGAGCGCCGCGACGCCGACCGTAACGCGCGACCGATTGAGTGAGCAGGTAAAAATTTCTCCGCGCTGTGTGGGCTATTTCTCCCGAGCACGCAGGTCTGTTGGCCTGAGCGTGATCCCAGGGGAGTAGTCCGAGACGCCTCACAGACTTGGTGCCC
>Ga0207684_10000842_pt1 | contig 35365 bp, 32 predicted proteins | sample KBSK5501metaG_FD_184342 | JGI IMG/M metagenome (GOLD analysis project Ga0207684, IMG submission 184342) | Corn, switchgrass and miscanthus rhizosphere microbial communities from Kellogg Biological Station, Michigan, USA - KBS K5-50-1 metaG... | ecosystem: Host-associated > Plants > Roots >... | reverse complement strand
GGCGTCGTCAACTCGAAGGTGAAGCTCACCTTGCCCTGCGGGCTGACCTCCAGCTCCTTGATCATGCCGAGGCTGACGACGTCCCGGCCGAGGTCCGGGTCCTGGATGTGGGCGAGGACGTCGAGCACCTGCTGGGGAGTCGGGCTCATGGCCTGGATGTTACCGGCCCTCGGGATCGGACCACCATGTAGGGCTATGGCGCCACGAGCCTCGCCGGCCGCATTGCGCAAGCACCAGGCGGCCTGCCGCGCCTGCCACGTCTGCGTCGATGCGGGCATCATCCCGGAGGCGAATCCAACTTTCTCGGGCGAATGGGGAGCTCCGTTCTACCTCGTCGGCCAGGCGCCAGGGCCGGCTGAGCGTGAGTCGCGCCGTCCGTTCTCGGGCCGCGCCGGCAAGGAGCTCGACCGCTGGATGCTCCGCGCGGGCTTCTCCAGCGCGGAGGAGTTCCGCCGCCTCACCTACATCGCCGCGTTGATGCGCTGCTTCCCCGGCCGCAATCGCACCGGCACCGGCGACCTCCGCCCACCGCCGGCGGCCGTGGCCAATTGCGCGCACTGGATGGACGCCGAGCTCGATTTGCTCAAACCGCGCGTGATGATCCTTGTGGGTCAGATGGCGATAGCGCGGTTTCTGGGGCCCGGTCCGCTGGAGGAAAGAGTCGGGCGAACGTTCGGCGACAAGCCCGTGATGGTGCCGCTGCCTCATCCGTCCGGGCAGAGCCGGTGGCTGAACGATCATGCCAACCGCGAGCGCCTGGATCGGGCCTTGACGCTGCTCGCAAAGCTTCGCGCGGACGCGCTAGGCTGACCGCGTCCGCGTCCGCAACACGACGGGAGGGAGTCAGCGGTGGCGAAGTATCTGCTCGTCTTCTACGGTGGCGGCATGCCCGAGACACCGGCCGCGCAGGCCAGGGTCCTCAAGCAGTGGGGCACGTGGTACGGAAAGCTCGGGCCCGCGGTCGTCGACATGGGCAACCCGTTTTCGGGGGCGGTGAACAAGGTCAAGGCAGATGGCACGGTGGCCAAGGGACCGATCGGCCAGCGCGCCAGTGGCTATGCCATCGTCGACGCCGGCTCGCTGGATGCCGCCACCAAGATGGCGAAAGGCTGTCCGATCCTGAAAAGCGGCGGGCAGATCGCGGTCTACGAAACGTTCTCCATGATGTAGGCGGCGTTGCCATCGTTTTTCGCTCAGCGTGAAGGCGGGCGCGCTGTCATCGTCGGTGGCGACGCCCGCCACCTCGCCCGCTCTCTGCGGGCTCGCGTCGGGGAGGAGGTCGAGGTGGTCGACCCCAACGGATTTCTCCTCACCGTGCGTCTCGACAAGATTTCGGATGATCGTGTCGAGGGCACCGTCGTCGCCGAACGCGAGCACAACCCCGAGCCCATAGCCCGAATCACGATCGCCATCGCGCAGCTGCCCGCGCCCGCGTTGGAGCTCGTGCTTTCGAGGTGCACAGAGGCCGGCGCTTTCGCCTTCCAGGTCATGCAGGCGGACCGCAGCGTCGCGCGTGGCGCCAAGCTCGAGCGCTGGAACACGATTTGCCGCGAAGCGGCGATGCTCGCCGGACGGCTGCGGGTCCCGCCGGTGGCGGGGCCCTCGACCATCGATGAGGTTGTGGCGATGGTTGAGAACCCGGTGATGCTGGTCCGCGGCGCCCAGGATGACCTGGCGGACCTGGACCAACCGCGCGACCTGACCCTCATGGTGGGGCCGGAGGGCGGCTGGTCCGACCGCGAGCTCGCTCTGGTCGAGACCAAGGCCGGCCTGGGGCCGCGGAACCTGCGGGCGGACACCGCTGCCCTGGTCGGGCTCGCCGTCGCGCTCGCCCGGCGCCGCTAGCTTCAAAACGCGCGGTTGGCGCCAGAGATGCGGAATTCTTGCTTTGGATGAGCGCGTTTGGATCCAAACGTGCGGAAACCGCAACCTCAGCGCTTCAGGGCGCGGTAGGTCTCGATCTCGCCCGCGATGGCGATCACACTCGCACCCGCGAACGTGATCCCGCCCAGCACGATGAGGCTGGTGCCGATCGGCACGTTCCAGCCGGCGAGGCCCAGGCCGAGCGCGAACATCCCGATGGACAGAACGAGCGCTGCATAGGTGTTGAAGCCGCGGCGTGTGGCGGCGAAGCCCGGCGCCAGCTCGCCCAGCGACTGAGACGTGACTCGCTTCATGACCACGTCGGCGGCGCCGCCGACGTTGAGCAGGAGCACGATCCCGGCCGCCGATATCAAGACCCCGAGGGCGAGAACCACGACCGCATGTTGGCACGTCGGGTCGATCAACGAACCCCACTAGCATTTGTTCGTGCCCACAGCCACCCAGGCGCGCGTGCGCAACTTTTGCATCATCGCCCACATCGATCACGGGAAATCGACGCTGGCCGACAGGCTGCTCGAGTTCACCGGCTCGATCAGCCAGCGCGACATGCAGGACCAGGTCCTCGACAGCATGGACCTCGAGCGCGAGCGCGGGATCACGATCAAGCTCCAGGCGGTCCGCATGACGTATCCCGCGCGTGACGGCGAAAGCTACGAGCTGAACCTCATCGACACTCCGGGGCATGTCGACTTCGCATATGAGGTCTCACGCTCGCTGGCCGCGTGCGAAGGCGCGATCCTGGTCGTCGACGCGGCCCAAGGCATCGAGGCGCAGACGCTCGCGAACCTCTACCAGGCTGTCGAGGCGGGGCTGACCATCATCCCGGTCGTCAACAAGATCGACCTCGACGCCGCCCAGCCGGAGATGGTCGCCGAGGAGATCTCTGACGTCACCGGCATCGCTCGGGACCAGGTCATATTCGCGTCCGCCAAGCAGGGGATCGGAACACAGGACATCCTGGAGGCGGTCATCGCCAAGGTTCCGCCGCCGCGCGGCGATCCATCAGCGCCCCTGCGCGCGCTCATCTTCGACTCGCATTACGACACCTATCGCGGCGTCATCACCTACGTCCGCGTGGTCGATGGTGAGATCAAGCCGCGTACGAAGATCCGGATGATGAACACAGGCAAGGTTCACGAGGTCGACGAGGTGGGCTGGTTCGCCCCGCAGCCGCGCCCGGCTGGGAAACTGATCGCCGGCGAGGTCGGTTACGTCACGGCGGCCATCAAGAACGTGGTCGATGCGCGTGTCGGCGACACGATCACAACCTCCGAGAACGGCGCTTCGACCGCGCTGCCTGGATACCGCCAGGTGAAGCCGATGGTTTTCGCCGGCCTGTTTCCTACCGATTCCGATCAGTTCGCCGACCTCAAGGAGGCGCTCGAGAAGCTGCAGCTCAACGACGGATCTCTGTCGTATGAGCCTGAAAATTCCGCGGCTCTCGGTTTTGGCTTTCGCTGCGGGTTCCTCGGCCTGCTGCACCTCGAGATCGTCCAGGAGCGGCTGGAGCGCGAGTTCGAGCTCGAGCTCATAACCACGGCGCCGACTGTCGAGTACAAGGTCAAGTTGAAACGAGGCGAGATCGTCGACGTCGACAACCCCGCCCTGCTGCCTGATCCCACTGCGATCGAGTCGATATCGGAGCCGTTTGTGAAGCTCTCGATCATCGTCCCGTCGACATATGTCGGTCCGATGATGGAGCTGAGCCAGGAGCGCCGCGGTGTCTTCAAGAAGCTCGAGCACCGGCCCGGCGACCGTATCGTGCTCGAGTATGAGATTCCGCTGGGCGAGATCATCCACGACTTCTACGACCAGCTGAAATCGCGGTCCAAGGGCTACGCGTCGATGGACTACGAGATGATCGGATTCCGGGAGGGCGAGTTGGTCAAGCTCGATGTGCTCGTCGCCGGCGATCCGGTCGATGCTCTCTCACTGATCTCCCACCGCAGCAAGGCCCAGATCCAGGGTCGGAAGCTGGTCGAGAAGCTGAAGACGATCATCCCCCGCCAGCTGTACGAGGTGCCGATCCAGGCCGCCATCGGAGGTAAGGTGATCGCTCGCGAGACAGTCTCGGCGATGCGCAAGGATGTCCTGGCGAAGTGCTACGGCGGCGACGTCACCCGCAAGCGCAAGCTGCTGGAGAAGCAGAAGGAAGGGAAGCGAAGGATGAAGCGGGTCGGTTCCATCGAGATCCCGCAAGAAGCGTTCATGGCGGTGCTGAAGCTTGATTAGGCTTCTGCGTCCGACTGCCCTGCTGCTGGTGGCCGCCACGCTGGCCACGGCGTGCGCGGGCATCGCGTCGGGGCGCGCCTTCAACTCGAAGCCCGCCGACCTCTACGCGATCATGCCGACGCAGTCCGACATCCGCTCGTTGATGGGCGACAGCACGTGGTGGGGAGGACCGCCGTCGTTCGAGGTGCCACCGCTCAACTGGATGAAAGCGCCTCAGACCGAGAAGTTCGCTGTCATCCAGGAGTTTCTCCACCTGGGCAGCGACGAGCGAATGGCCGCGCGTTACCTCGTCTTTGACAAGACGTCGTCGGCGAGCGCCGAGATGTCAAACCTCCAGTCCATCTACAGCGGCCGCCCGACCACCCCGAAGGTCGGCGACCAGACGCTTTACGTGCTCGAGGCGGGATCGGGCGGGGCGCCATATGAGTTCTTCACGTTCGTCCGCGTCGGCCAGGTCTTCCTTACGGTCATCTTGACGCGCAAAGACGCGAATACGAACACAACCGCCCTGAGCAAGATCGCCAAGAAGTTCGCCGACCCGCTCCGCGACCTCGGCAAGTCGCATGCGAAGCTAACGCCGGTCGACCCGAATCTCCTGCCGCCGCCTGGCCTGGACGTCACGATGCTGGGGAGCGCGAACTTGCCGCTCGAGAGCTTCGTCGTGATGCAGGGCACCGTCTTGCCCGACATGGTGCTCGCGATCCTGAAGCAGGCCGGAGTGACGACGTTCGCATACGGCGATTACGCGTTGAACGCCGATCCCACGATGGAGGTTCAGACCGGGATCATTCGCTTCCCAAGCGCGTCGGCGGCTGTGGAGTGGGCGAATACGTTCTCGCCCAACCCACCGGACGAGAGCGGCATCGGGTCCGGATACATCAAGGGCGGCAGCACGCCCGGAGCCGGCGTCTATCACTACGTCTTCGCGTCCGGCAGCTTTGGGGCGCTGATCGTCTGCAAGGCGGCCACCACCGGCACGGCCGCAACGAGGGAGTGCGAGGACCCGGGCGAGAGGACGGCCATCGCGTGGAAGGCCGGGCTCGAGGGTCTGCGCTAGAGCCGAGACACCCCGGCGCGCCTCGGCGAGGTCGCCTGGAACCAATCCCACTGCTTGGCCAGGCCTTCGCGTAGCGCGACTCGCGGCTCCCATCCCAGTCGCTCACGCGCGAGGTTGATCGACGCCCCCGTGTGGCGCGGGTCGCCGGGCATGGCGGGTAGGTTCTCGCGGCGCACGGTGACGCCGCTGATCTCCTCCAGGGTGGCCAGGACCTTGTTCAGAGTGGTCCGGCTGCCGCCGCCCAGGTTGAACACCATCCCCACCACGTCGGCGGTTGCGGCCTTGACCGTGCCCTCGACCGCGTCCGAAACGTACGTGAACTCCCGAGTCTGCTCGCCGTCGCCGTACACCTCGATCGGCTCGCCGTCGGCCAGCGCGCGCATGAAGCGCGCGAACGCCATGTCCGGCCGCTGGCGGGGTCCATAGACGGTGAAGTACCGAACCGACACCGCCGGGATGCCGAAGTTCCGCGTGTACAGGTGCGCAAGGTGCTCTGCTGCGAGCTTGGTGACTCCGTAAGGAGAAACGGGTCGGGGGAGAGCCGATTCGCGCGTCGGAAAGGCCTCCGCGTCGCCGTACACGGACGAGCTCCCCGCGAACACCAGGCGCTTGAGGCGGCTTCCTTTCAAATGTTCGAGGAGCCGCTGCGTGGCGATGATGTTGTCGCGTGCGTACCGATCGAACTGGTGTCCCCAGCTCGGCCGGACCCCGGGCTGGCCGGCGAGGTGATAGACCACGTCGGCGCCTTCGAGCGCCGCGGTGAGGTCGGCGTCGACGAGGTCCAGCTCTTCGAACGAAAAATTGCGATGGCTCCTGGACACCTCGAGGTTTTGCTCCTTCTGGGCGCGCCGGTAGTAGTCGGTGAAGCAGTCGATGCCCACGACCTCATGGCCGTCGGCCAGCAGCCGCTCGCTCAGGTGAGAGCCGATGAAACCCCCCGCGCCGGTGACCACCGCCTTCATCACCGGCAAGCGTGAGGCGTGGCGACCGCCATTTGCAACCCGCCCTATCTTTTGAATATGTCTCGGTTCGAGTCATGGCTTGCCGATTCGGGTATAGGCGTGTCCGTGAAACAGTTTCCAGCCGGCACTCGGACTGCAGTCGATGCGGCGCGCGCCGTCGGGTGCGACGTCGGGCAGATCGTCAAGTCGCTCGTGTTCGTGGCCGCGGGCAGGCCCGTGATTGCGCTCGTCAGCGGGGCGAACCGCCTGGATGAGGCCCGGCTCGGAGCGGCTGCCGGCGAGCCGGTGACGAAGGCCGATGCGGAGATCGCTCGGACGGCCACCGGGTACGCCATCGGCGGCGTGCCCCCGTTCGGCCATGCCACCGACCTGCCGGTGTTCATGGATCCCGATCTACTTGGACACAGGGTCGTGTGGGCGGCGGCCGGACGGCCCGACTCGGTGTTCGAGATCGAACCGGAGCGACTACTCGAGCTGAGCCAGGCCACGGTTGCCGACCTCAAGATCACGACATGAGCTCGATACTCATCTTCTGCCGGGATTGCGGCAAGCAGGTCCCGAGCTCCGAGACACGGGACGGGCGGTGCCTCGACTGCCGCGTGCGCCGCTCGGTCGCGGACCTGCGCGACGAGCACGCGCGGCTGTGGCGCAAGCGGGAGCGCTATCGAAGCCATAACGCGAACGTCGAGCAGATCGGACAGCAGATCGCCAGGGTCGAAGACCGGATGGGGCAGCGCATCAAGGAGCTGGTCTCGAACGACAGACAGGCGACCGACTACCTGCGCAAGGAGCTCGAGGCTGCTCGCGGGCAGCGCTACACGATCAAGGGCGTTTGACCGTGCAGTCGATAGCGAATCTCTACGTGCACCTTCCGTTCTGCAAGCACAAGTGCGGCTACTGCGATTTCAACGCCTACGCGGGGGATGGACGGGCTGATGCCGGACTACGTGTCGGCGCTGGAGCGCGAGCTGGCCGCCGCGCGTGAGGAGCGTGATTTCTCGCGACTGCAGACCGTCTACCTGGGCGGCGGCACACCCAGCCTTCTGCCGCCAGAGCTCATCGCGCGATTGCTGCGTTTCATACGCGACACGTTCGAAATCGCGCCGGATGCCGAGGTCACCCTCGAAGCCAACCCCGCCAGCACCGACGAGCCAAGGCTGGCTGCCTGGATCGAGGGCGGCGTCAACCGGATGAGCCTCGGAGTCCAGGGATTCGAGCCGAGGGCGCTCGCGGTGCTCGAGCGCAAGACGGACGCGGCGCAGGCGACACGGGCGTTCACGCTGGCTCGCGCGATGGGCGTCAAGAACCTGAGCATCGATCTGATCTACGCGGTGCCGCACCAGAGCCGCGACTCATGGGTCGAGACTTTGCGGCGCGGGCTGGCTCTCGGCCCGGATCACGTGTCCACGTATTGCCTGACATTCGAGGAGGGGACGCTCCTGTGGCGCCGCCGCGCTGAGGGCAAGGTGCCGGAGCTCGATCCCGACCTGCAGTGGGATCAGCTCGACTCCGCATGCGCCGAGCTCGATGCGGCGGGCTTCCGCCGGTACGAGGTCTCCAACTGGGCGCGGCCGGGCTACGAGTCGCGCCACAACCTCGCCTACTGGCGCTGCCGCCCGGTTTACGGCGCCGGCGCGGGCGCCCATTCGTACGCCACGGATGGCGTGCGCGCCTGGCGCTGGTGGAACATCGCTCGTCCCCGCGAGTACATCGCCGCGTGCCCGGCACCAAGGGCGGATGGGGAGGAGCTAGCTCAGCGCAAGGCAGGGGCCGAGGCCCTGATGCTCGGCCTGCGCACCGCCGAGGGCATGGCGCCGCCCGACGGCTTCGAGGCGGAGCTCGGCGACCTCACATCGGCCGGCCTCATTGAGAGGGTCGACGGGAGAGTGGCTCCCACGCGCCGTGGCATGGACCTGCACAACCAGATCGCGCTCGCGGTACTGTAGCTAGCACTCGGCCCAACCGAGTGCCAGAACATGATGGAGAACAGGAAGCAAGCGATCCTGCGCGCGGTGGTGAACGAGTTCACGACCAGCGCTGTGCCTGTGGGCTCCCAGTCGCTGCACAGCCGCTACTTCGTCAACCTGTCCTCCGCCACCATCCGCAGCGAGCTTGCCGACCTCGCCGACCTCGGGTACCTGACCCAGCCGCACACGTCCGCCGGCCGCATCCCGACCGATTCCGGCTACCGATACTTCGTCGACTTCCTCATGGACCTGGAAGAGGTTCCCGAACGCGTGCGCGGCTTCATCAACGAAGAGCTAGGGCACACAACGGCGGACGTCCAGGGCCTGGTCGAGCGTGTGGCGATGACGACCGCCGCCGTGACCCAGAACGCGTCCGTGGCCAGCGCGCCCCAGGGTTCCCGGGGCCGCATCAAGCACGTCGACCTCGTGTCGCTCGAGCCGAAGGACGTGCTGCTGATCCTTCTCCTCGAGGGCAATTTGCTGAGGCAGCAGGTGGTGCAGGTGACCGACGCGACCAGCCAACCGGTGCTCGACGTCCTGGCCTCGAAGCTCAATCAGTCGCTCGGCGGCAAAGCCGGCGAGGAGGTTCGCCGGCACTACGGCAGCGCCGCGCTCGGGCTCGAAAAGGAGCTGCTGGGCCGCATCGTCGCGGCGCTCGACCAGTACGAGAAGGGGGCCGAGAACCTGGTCGTACACGACGGAGTTCGCAACCTGCTCCGCCAACCCGAGTTCGCTGAGTCGTCGCGGCTCCAGCAGGTGCTCGAGGTTCTCGAGGAGACCCGCTACCTGACGGTGCTCCTGCGCGAGCTCATCGGAAACTCCGACCTTCAGATCGTCATCGGCTCTGAGAACTCTTCGAGCCAGCTGCAGGGATGCGCGGTGGTCCTCACGACCTACGGACCGTCGAACCACCTCAAGGGGGTGCTGGGCGTGATCGGGCCGACGAGGATGGCGTACAGCCAGACTGTCGCGCGGCTGCGGGCGGTCGCGCGCAGCGCCAGCGACCGTATGGCGGAGCTCGGGGTTTGAGATCGGGTCTCAACGCGGTAATAGTTGAAGAGTCATGACCACTCGTAAGTACCCTCACGAACCGCATCACGAGCAGTCGGAAGGTGTGCGGCCCCAAGAGAAGGGAGACCCGGCTGCCGCCGAGCAGGTCGCGGCCCTGGAAAGCAAGATCGCCGAGCTCGAGGCCGCCGCGGCCGAGGCCAAGGATCGGTACCTGCGCCTGGGGGCCGACTTCGAGAACTACAAAAAGCGCGCTCGCCAGGACCAGCTCGAGACGATCCAGCACGCGTCAGCGGAGCTGATCAACCGGCTCCTGCCCGGGCTGGACGACCTCCACAAGGCGCTCGAGCACAGCCCCAAGGGCATCGACCAGTCGTGGTTGAGGGGAGTCGAGCTGAGCGTGCGGAAGCTGGAGGATGCGTTCGGGGCGCACGGTCTCGAGGCCATCAAAGCGGTCGGCGCGCCCTTCGACCCCAAGCTGCACGAGGCGGTCGGTCATGAGGAGTCCCGCGAGCATCCCGAGGACACCGTCGTCGCCGAGTTGCGGCGCGGCTACCGGATTCGCGATCGCGTCGTGAGACCCGCGCTCGTCAAGCTCGCCCGGCGCCCAGAGCTTGCCACCGACGGCTCACCTGACCCCGATCAGGCCTAACCGACAAAATCTATCTGGTGGCTGTAAAGCGCGACTACTACGAGGTTCTCGGTTGCAGCCGGCAGGCGTCCGCCGAGGACCTGAAGAAGGCCTTCCGAAAAATCGCGATGGAGTCTCACCCCGACCGCAACCCCGACGACCCCGTGGCCGCGGCTCGGTTCAAGGAGGCGAGCGAGGCGTACGCCGTGCTCTCCGACGCCGGCAGGCGGCGAACCTATGACATGTTCGGCCACGCGGCCGTCGACATGGGGGGCGGGCCGGCGGTCGACTTCTCCGACATGCCGTTTGCCGACATCTTCGACACGTTCTTCGGCGGCGGTATCGGCTCGCGCGGGCGGAGGCAGCGGTCGGACCGGGGCGACGACCTCCGCTACGACATGACCATCACCTTCGAGGAAGCCTTCACCGGCGTCCAAAAGCAGATCGACGTGCCGCGGATGGCGACGTGCGATCGGTGCTCAGGCAGCGGCGCCGAGCCGGGGACCGGCAGCGAGACGTGCCCAGGCTGCGGCGGCTCGGGTCAGATCCGCCGGGCCCAGCAGTCGATCTTCGGCTCGATCATGACGCAGACCACGTGCCCCACCTGCGGTGGCGCGGGCCGGTTGCTGAGAAGCCCGTGCACGCAGTGCCGAGGTCAGGGGAGGACCACCGTGACGCGCCGGCTCGCCGTACGGATACCGGCGGGCGTCGACACCGGCTCGCAGATCCGGATCAGCGGCGAAGGCGAGGCCGGCATCCGAGGCGGGCCGCCAGGCGACCTGTACGTCGTGCTCCGCGTGAAGTCGCATCCTCACCTCGAGCGCCGCGACCAGAGCGTGGTCTACGAGCTGCGGGTCAACATCGTCCAGGCGGCCTTGGGCGACCGCATCGAGATTCCGACGCTCGACGGCCCGGTCGAGATCGCCATCCCCGCGGGCACCCAGCACGGGCAGTCGTTCCGGCTCGCGGGCAAAGGCATGCCAGACGTGCGCGGCGGGCGGCGCGGGGACCAGTACGTGCTGGTGCAAGTCGTGGTGCCGAAGGACATGACGCCGGAGCAGAAGGCCCTCCTGCGCAAGGTCGGCGGCCTCACCGGCAAGCCGGAGAAGGTCTCGAAAGGCTTCTTCGAGAAATTGCGGGACGCCATCTCTCTAGACCTGTAGGAATTTGGCGCCGGCGCTATAAACTTCGGTTCGCGATTCGTGCGTAACGACGTGGAAGGGAGGAGGGTTCGCGGCGCGCTCGTGTGCGCGCTGGTGGTTGCGCTTGCCGCGTGCGCTCGGCCGAACAACACCGTCCAGGTCGCGCCGCCCACTCCGTCGCCTTCACCAACCCCGACCACGCCGGTTGCGCTCACCGCGACGGCGCCATTTCACGGCGGCGAGGTTGGCATTGCGTATACACCCGTCGCTCTTTCCGCGACCGGAGGCGTCCAGCCGTACTCGTGGACGATCAGCGCCGGGGCCCTGCCCAACGGACTGACGCTTGGGCCAGACGGCACGGTCTCCGGTAACCCGACCACCGCGGGCAACTTTGGCTTCACAGTCCAGGTCGCCGATTCGGGTGACAGCACTGCCACGATGCCCGGCTCGATTCCTATCGCAGCTGCTCTGTTAGCGAGCCTGATCCCGGCCTGCGCCACCAACTGCTGGGTGGAACTTGGCTGCGTCAACGTTTGCGGCGCCTTCGGCCAGCAAAGTGGCGGCTTGGGCCCTTACTCATACGCCCTCACATCGGGCCAGGTTCCTGCCGGCACCGCTCTGTCGGGCCTCACTCTGACCGGCACCTTTACGGGATTGACCGGCTACCTGCAATTCTCGGTCCAGGTCACCGACAGCCTCGGAGCGACCGCTTCGGTCGCTCCAGTCTTCTGGATGCACGAACACATCTCGTTTGGCGGTGGGAATGTCACGTGCCCGTACAACGGCTGCGCCGGCCCATCGACGTTCGCGTACCAAGGCGGTCGCGGAACACCGGCTGTTCAAGTCACCGGCTGGAAGACGACGTGCACGTACCCGCCGTGCTACGTTCCGCCGACGCCTGCCGTTTCGGTCAGCGGAAGTTCTGTGTCTATCAATGTGCCACCGTCGGGCGGCGGCAATGGGTACCAGGGGGTGCTGACGTTGGTCCTCACTGATCAGAGCCCTTGCGGACAAGGAGTGAATTGCTCCACGTCAGGAACCGTAAACGTGGTTGTTCTGAACGGATAGCTTCTCAGCGAACTCTCAGGTTCCAGGCATAACCTGACAGCTTCCTGGGTAGTTAATTGCGGGTAGTTACAAACAAGGGCTGTAGCCCCGTAACGTATTAGGGGAAAGAAGTGGCAAAAACAATCGATCTAGAACTGACCCGAGCCGAGGTGGAGGTGATCGAGCTGGAGGCCCGCCTGCGGGTGGTCCCCATGAACGACACCCAGCTCTCCGACGCCCTCAAGGCCGCCCTGGCGGCCAAGAAGGACCGACTGGCCAAGCTGCGCACCCAGCACGCCGCGGCCGGCCGGCCGAACCGGGGCGTCTCCGAAAGCGACGCCGCCAACAAGCCGCTGCCGCTGCATGCGACCCGGCGGCCGCCTCTCAAGCGTTCGGTTCCTCAGCGCCCAAAGGCGAAGTCGGCCAACTAGGGACGGCCGGCAGCGCCGGCTGTTAAGCGAGCTGTTGCGCACCCGCAACAGGAACGTGTCCCGAACGTTATCGTTCGACGTGGTGAAAGCGGCCGTGCGCTCAGGTCCTGCTTGCCGGTAAGTGGCAACTGACGGTCCCCCGCCTGCGGGCAAGCCCGCGGGCAACCCCTTCAGTCTGACTCCGGGAACCTGGGCCGGCGTGAGCACGCGGGGCTCGTGGCATCTGCCTCTCATCAACGGTGTCGCTGCGGCAGCGATCATCGCCGCGATCGGCTTCCGTCTCTGGGAAGCCCACCTTCCGCCGTACGCCGTAAATCAGGAATTCATCCTGATCGGCTTAGGTGTCGTATTCGCGGCCGTCGCCGTGGCGGTACGTGCGTCGCGATTCAGCGCCGACGTCAGGATCCAGGTGCTGCTGATGCTTGTCAGCGCCGTCCTCACCGTGCTCGTGCTCGGGGTCGCGGGACCGTGGCTCGGCGACGACCTGCCCCCGCTGGCGGCGGCCACCTTCGCGACCATCCTTCTGCACTTCGAGCTCGGCCTCCACGCGCGGCATTTCGCCTATCTCTTCGCCATCGCGCTGGCCGGCCTGGGCGCGCTGTGGATCTACGCCGTCACGGCGCTGATGGTCACGTTCGGGGCGATCGCCGTCTGGACGTTCGTCCTGCTTGGGTTGGGACTGCTCGCTTTTCTCACACGACGCGCCGTCGACCGCGACCTGAGCGTGCAGATCGATCGCCAGGCCTCGCTTCTCCTGGCCCTCAGCGACCTGGGCGAAGGCCTGCTCATCACCGAGGACGGCAGGTTCGTCGCCGGCAACGACGCGTACCTGAAGTTGACCGGATACTCGCTGGAAGAGCTCCAGGCGCTGCCCTCGATGATCGATCTTGCGCCCGCCGACGAACGTGAGAGGCTCGCGGCCAACCTTTCGAAACGGTTCGCGGGGGATCCCGCCGCCCCGGTCCGCTACGAGGCAGGATTGATTGCCAAGGACGGCCGCCGCCTGCAGGTCGAGGTGGCGATCCACCGCCTCACCTCCGAGGGTCCGCATCGGCTGCTGGCGCTGGTCAGCGACATCACCGAGCGGCACCGGGCGGAGCAGGCCGAGCGCGTAAGCGAGGCCCGCTTCCGAACGTTGTTCGAGCAGGCACAGGCCGGCATGTCATTCGCGGGTCTCGACGGAAAGATCATGTCTGTCAACCCCGCGTACTGCGAGCTCCTGGGGTACTCGGCGGACGAGCTCAAGTCGATGTCTGTGTACGACGTCACCCTCACGGACGACATCGAGGCCACCAAGGAGGCACACCGCCGAATGATGGCGGGCGAAGAGGCCAATGTCCGTTTCGAGAAGCGCTTCCTGCGCAAGGACGGCGACCAGGTGTGGGCAGACGTCGCCGCGCGCCTGGTGCGAGACGTCGACGACAAGCCTCTCTATTTCCAGACCGTGATCATCGACATTCGGGATCGCAAGCGTGCCGAGGTCATTCAGTCGGCGCGATTCTCGGTGACACGGGCACTTGTCACCTCGCCGGGTTGGGACCGCGCCGCTCCCGCGGTGCTCGAAGGCCTGTGTCAGACGCTCGACTGGGAGCTCGCGGAATACTGGGAGGTCGACCTGCAGCGCGAGGCGATGCACTTCGTCGCCTCCTGGAAGCGGCCGGGCCGCGACACCTCCGCGTACGAGGCCACGGCTCGGGATGTTTCGTTTCGGCGCGGAGAAAGCCTAGCGGGGAAGGTATGGGAGACGGGCGCGCCGATCGCCATCGCCGACGTCGCCGCGGATCCCTCCCCGCGTTCGGCCGCGGCCGTCGCGGCCGGGCTGAGGGGAATCGTCGGGTTCCCTGTCCGCAGCGGCCGCCGGGTCGTCGGGATGATCTCGCTTCACTCGTGGGCGCCTCGCCATCTGGACGACGCGCTCGTTTCGGTCATGAACGACATCGGCTCGCAGATCGGGGAGTTCGTCGAGCGCAAGCGCGCCGAGGTGGCGCTGCAGGAGAGCGAGAAGCGAATGCGCTCGGTCCTCGACAACGTATCCGATGGTCTGGCGACCATCGACGCCACGAGCCTGATCGAGTCGGCGAACCCTGCCGTCGTCAAGCTGTTCGGCTATGTCGAGCAGGAGCTCGTCGGGCAGCCCGTCGACACGCTCATCGCTACCACCCATCGCAGCGGGTTCGTCAACTATTTGCAGCGACGGCTGAAGCTCGACCTGCCGTCCAGCGGCGCGCACGAGACGATGGGCAAGCGCAAGAACGGCAGCCTGTTCCCGCTCGAGTTCGTGGTCAGCTCGATGCATGTCGGCGCGCGCCACCTTTTCATCGCCACCATGCGCGACATCTCCGAGCGCAAGGCGCACACCGACGCGCTCGAATACCAGGCTCTCCACGACGCACTGACCGGGCTCCCGAATCGCAGTCTTTTCGGTGACCGCTTGCGCCAGGCTCTGCTCTCCGCGCGGCGCAACCAGCGGATGTTCGGTGTGCTGCTCCTCGACCTCGATCGCTTCAAGGACATCAACGATGCACTCGGTCACGACCGCGGTGACAGCCTCCTACAGGAGGTGACCGCGCGCTTGCGCAGTGTGCTGCGCGCCACCGACACCATTGCGCGGCTGGGGGGCGACGAGTTCGCGGTGCTGACGACCGACGCCAAGCATCCCGACGACGTCGTCTCGACCGCGCGCAAGATCCTGGCCGCGCTCGAGGGCCCGTTTGCTCTCGGCGACCAGATGGTAGAAACCGGCGCTTCGATCGGCATCGCTCTCTACCCGGTGCACGGCGATGACCCGGGCACACTGCTGCGCCGTGCAGACGTGGCGATGTATGTCGCCAAGCGTTCGGGCGGGGGCTGCTCGCTGTACGCACCCGAGCAAGAGGCGCAGAGCCTGCGCCGCTCGGGCCTGGCAGGCGAGCTGCGCCGCTCGATTCCGCAGGGTGAGATGACGCTCCACTACCAGCCGCAGGTTCTGCTCGCGAGCGGTGCGGTCTATTCGGTCGAGGCGCTGGTGCGCTGGAACCATCCTCGCGAGGGCCTCATGCCGCCGGACCGCTTCATCCCCATGACCGAGGAGACGGGCGTCATCCATCCGTTGACCGCGTGGGCGCTGGATTCGGCCTTGAGCCAGCTGTGCAAGTGGCTTGCCGCGGGCATCGACGTGTCAGTTGCGCTCAACGTGTCGCCGCGCATCATCGAAGACCACTCGCTGGAGGAGATGGTGGCGCAGGCCCTGGAGTCGACGAAGGTGGACCCGCGACGCCTGACCCTGGAGATCACCGAAGGGGTCGCCATGGCCGCGGCGGCTGCGAAAGCCCTGCACACCCTGAACGACATGGGCGTGCGCCTCTCACTCGACGACTTTGGGACCGGATACTCCTCGCTCCTTTATCTGATGCGCCTGCCGGTGCACGAGATCAAGATCGATCGCTCCTTCGTGGCCGGCCTCGGCACGGACAGCGACTCTGGCGCCATCGTTCGCTCTGCCGTCGGGCTCGGCCACAACCTCGGTCTCCGCGTGGTGGCGGAAGGCCTGCAGGACCGGATGGCGGAGGCGGTGCTCATCGAGGCCGGCTGCGACGCGGCCCAGGGTTTCCTGTTCGGACGGCCGGTCACCGATGCCGAGATGACGACCCAGCTGATGACGAATCCCGGGTCGACGGGCGCGGCGATCGAGCCGGCGCCGCATGAGGGGACGGCGGTCTCTAGTTCAGGAAGTTAGCGATCCCCAGGGGATAAAGATCGGGGTGCGCCCTCATGGCCTTGAAGATCGTTTCACCGGAGAACTCTCGGACGTCGTACTGGCACAGAGCGACTACGGGCAGACGTTTGGAGATCGTGTTGAATGCGACCTCGAAGTCGATCATCTGATCGTCTGACGCGAAGCCCTTTCGCGCGGAGCTCATCTCACCCACCGCGCGAAGCAGCGTTGGGCCGGCTGCAAGCGCCCGAGTCAGAACGCTCTCCCAGAAGTGCAGCGCTCCTTTCACCGACGTCCCCGGACGGGGCGCGGTGATGAACTTCTGATCGCGAATGGCCGCGTCGATGTCGATGCCGTCGCGGCCACGCAGCGCTTGGAGATATGCATCGAGAACCTCGCCCTCTGCGATCAGAAAGCATGGCTGGCCGGAAACCAGGCCTTCACGAAGGAAGGGAATAGTGAGCCGCAGACGCGATTCGTCGCTGTTGTAGAAGGTCGCGAGGTGATTGTGAACCGCGACGTACGTGCCTTCGATGAACACTCCGGCGGCGGTGTTCAACCGGGTCGGAGCGGGGGATGGGCTGCCCTGCGACAGGAAGATGGTCAGGTCCGCTTCCCTGAAGCGACGTTCCCTCCTGCGCCCGACGCGTCGAGCGTACAGAAGCCCGCTGTCGCTCCATCGCCTGACCGAGGCCTGACTGACGCGGAGAAAGCGCGCCGCCTCTGCCGTGTTGAGGAGCTTGTCGCTCATGGTGCTAGATCAGGAAGGCCGCCAGACCAAGCTCGAACAGGTCCGTATGCGCCCGCAGCGCGCCAAAGATCGTCTCGCCGCTGAAGACACGGACGTCGTATTGGCACATGGTCACGGTCGGGAAGCGCTTGGCGATCAGGTTGTATGCGACCTCGTACCTGATCATCTCGTCATCGGTGGGGAATACGGTCCGCTCGGAGGCCATCTCTCCAACGACGCGGATCAAGGTCGGGCCGGCGGCGAGCTCGTCTGACATTGCCTGGCCCCAGTAGGCGAGGGCCCCCTCCACGTCCGAGCCAGGCCCGGCCACGATGTGGAACGACCCATTGCGGACGGCGGCATCGATATCGATTCCCGGCTCGCGACGGAGAGCTTCTAGGTACGCCTCCTGTATCGCGCCCTCCGCGGCCAGAAAGCAAGGCTGGCCGAGCAGCAGCCCGTCCCTCAGGAACGGCACGGTCAGCCGCAAGCGGCTTTCGTCGCTGTCATAGAAGGTGGCCAGGTGGCCGTGAATGGGGACGGTTGTGCCGCCAACAAAGACATCCCGCTGGCCGGCGTCCGGGCGTCCAGGCGGGGCGGAGCTTCCGGGTTTGAGGAAGTTTTCGAGATCGCTCTTGGTGAAACGGCGCTCTCGCCTGCGCCCAACCCGCCGTGCTTCGAGCAGCCCACTGTCGCTCCAGCGCCGGACCGAGGCCTGGCTCACTCGCAGCATTCGGGCCGCTTCGGCGGTGTTCAGCAGTCTATCGCTCAATGTGACTTTGGTCTCGCCCTCTGACAGTATTGCAGATATTTGTATAATCTGACCGCATCAATCATGAATAACCAAACGCTTGCTGTCAGGCGGGCATTTCAGTAAACCGGTCGACCTGAAGTGGAACTCCGGCAGCTGAGGGCGTTTCTCCAGGTGGCGAACAAACGCCATTTTGGCAAAGCCGCGGCGGAGCTCAGGATCACGCAACCAGCTCTGACCCAGCGGATACAGGCTCTCGAGCGGGAGCTCGGGGTCCAGCTGTTGACCCGAAGTGCGAGAGAGGTGCGGCTGACCCCGGCCGGCGAGGTCCTGCTGCCTTACGCGACCAGCCTCATCCATGTCGAAGACCGCGCGCTTCGTGATCTCGCCGACAACGTTGCCGGCCGCACAGGCATGCTGCGCATCGCTTACCTGCTTCACGGCGATATCGCAACACAGGGCAGAATCGTCACCGAGTTCAGACGCCGTTACCGCGATGTCGCGATCGAAACGAGCATGGCCCACTCCAGCTCGAACCTCGACCACCTGGTCGCCGGCGATGTCGACGCCGCCTTCATCGTGCCCAGTGATCTGCCGCCGGAAATCGCTGTGAAACAGATCGGACGCCGCGCGCTGATGCTCGCGCTCCCGACGGGTCATCCGCTGGCGCAGCTCGAACAGGTTCCCGCGAGCTCCCTTCGAGGCGTACCGATCATCGTGTGGCCGAAGTCGTGGAATCCGCGTATCTCCTCATCGTTCCGCGAGTGGCTGACGCGGCACATCGGCGAGGAGCCGAATGTGGTCGCGGAGGAGCCCGCGGACCAGGCTTTCGAGGCGGTGGCGTCTGACGGTCTCGCGGTCACGCCGGCCAGCAGCTGGCGGGCGGCGGCTGCCACAACCAACGGCATCGTCTTTCGCCCCATGGTTCCGCAGCCGCTGCTCGAGCACCAGCTCGCCTACGTGCGCGACAACCCTTTGCCGGTGCTGCAGCACCTGTTGCGTGTCACCGATGAGATCATCAGCGCCAACCACTCCGCCCCGGCTCTGGAGGGCGACCTGCTCTAATTCCGGTTCGTGAGAGCGCTGGTGCTCGGTGCAGGCGGTCTGCTCGGAACCGAGCTCGTGAAACTCCTTCCGGATTCCGTCGGCGTGACCCGGACGCAGCTGTCGGTGGCCGACCTCGCGGCGATGAACGGGGCGATGTCCCACTACCAGCCCGAGGTGGTTTTCAACTGCGCCGCCTATAACGCGGTCGACGGTGCCGAATCCGACGAGGAAGCCGCCTACCAAGTCAACGCGCAGGGAGCATTCAATGTCGCGCTTGCGTGCGCCCAGCACCAAGTTCGCCTCGTTCATTTCTCGACCAACTTCGTTTTCAGCGGGGCGCTCGAACGTCCTTATCTCGAGACGGACGAGGTGGGCCCGCTGGGGGTTTATGGGAAGTCCAAGCTCGAGGGCGAGAAGCTCATGTCGATGGTGATGCCGGGGGCGCTGATCATTCGAACCGCAGCGCTCTTCGGCGGTGATGGAAGCCAGCAGCGGCGCTCATTTCCTGAGCGCATTCTCGAACGCGCGACAGCGGGCGAGCGGCTGCGGGTCGTGTCCGACCAGACCATCAATCCGACTTACGCAGCAGACCTCGCAGCGGGGGCTGTTGCGCTTGCGTCAGCGGACACGGATGGCGTGGTCCACCTCGTCAGCGCCGGTTGCTCGACGTGGCACGAATTCGCGCGCGCAACGCTGGATGTGTTCGGTGTCGCCGGCGAGGTCGATGGGGTATCGAGCGCCGACTTGGGGGCGCCGGCACCTCGACCGCCCAACGGCTGCCTCGAATCGTCTCGCACCCAGGCACTGCGGCCTTGGCGTGAAGGGCTGAGCGCGTGGGCCCAAACGCGCCTCGTGAACAAGCCTACGAGCCCATAAAAAAGGCTCGGGCCGGGCGATTTCTCGACACCGGCACCGAGCTTGGCTGCGGGGGGTGAGGTTCTAAGTCGTTGACGTTCCCCGATCTCCGATCCTTTCTGAGGGTCCAGGCGAACGCCTCGACCGAAAAGTTTGGCAGGGAACCCAGCGCGAGTTTGCGTGGTCGGTGCACGATTTCAACGACAAAGCGACTGCGTCACTCTGGGAATACCAAGGGGCCCGTTGCCCGGGCCGATCCCGTCATGCTAATGATGCGTTCGTCTTCTAAACGTCTTGCACTGCTTGATCGCGTCACGGGAGGTCTCCGAGTGGCCTGGTGTCTTACCGGCTGCTGTTCGGCGCGCCCCGGCGAAGGTGATCTTCGACCACGCGATGAGCTCCCGACATGCCCGCGCCTGACACGGATCCGAAACCTGCAGGGCCGGTCTCGTTTTGGGCTCGGCCGGACCGAGGTCAGCTTCTTTGGTCGGTCGTCCTCAACGCGATCGTCGTGTTCGCGATCGTCATCGCCGTCATCCCGATCGCGGCCCTGCTGCGCGGGTTCGTCGACCTGGTCGTGCGATCGAAGGCCCTCTCCGGAGCCGACGCCTTCGCGTATGGGTTGGCGTTCACCGGGCTGTTCCTCGGAGCGATCTTCTTCACCTACGCCATCAAGTACTACCTCGGCACCGGGATCGTGTTGCTCACGACGCTGGTATCGGGCGGCCGCAATGGCAACGGCAACGGGAATCACAAAGGTGAGGGCGACCGCCACGCTGCCGGCCTGAGCCGCATCAATCGCAACGGCAGCGGCAACGGCAACGGGAACGGGTATCACATCGACCTCGGCTACCACCCGTTTGTGTCGATTCATGTTGCGGCTTACAACGAGAAGCGAGTTATCGAGCGCCTGCTCACGAGCCTAGAGCAGCTCGACTACCCCGAGTACGAGGTTGTCGTAGTCGACGACTCCACCGACGAATCGGTGCAGATCCTGGAGCGGTGGAGAGGCCGGCCTCGTTTCAAAATCGGGCACCGCAACAGCCGGCTGGGCTTCAAAGGCGGGGCGCTGCGCGAGGCCCTCAAGGTCATGGACCCGCGCACCGAGTACGTCGTGATCTTCGACGCCGACTCGATGCCGTTCCCAGACTCGATCGAGCGGTTCCTTCCTTATTTCTATGCGGTCAACGGCGACAAAGAGGTCAAGCGCCGCGACGAGGTGGCCGCGGTGCAGAGCTACCAGTGGCATGTGCTCAACAAATCCGAAAGCTGGCTGACCGAGGCGGTGCGAGCCGAATACGCGGGCAGCTACATGATCGAGCGTCCGTTCCAGGACGCCGTGGGCTCGCTGAAGATGATCGCGGGAACCGCATACATGATCCGCGCGGACATCCTCCGCGAGGTGGGCTGGGGCATGAGCCTCACCGAGGACTGGGAGCTCACGCTCAGGCTCTACGCGCACGGCTACAAGGTTGTCTACACCCCCTGGGCCGAAACGCCGGCCGAATGCGTGAGCACCTTCTCGAGGCTTGCGCGGCAGCGCATGCGCTGGGCCGAAGGCCACACCTACAACGTCCGCAAATGGTTTCTGCCGATCTTGCTTTCACCTTTCGTCAGACCCCTCGAGAAGGTCGAGTTCCTCTTTGACGCCGCGTACTACCTGCAGGCGGCCCTGTTCGCCGTCGGGACCGTCAGCTGGCTCCTCTCCGAGCTCGTGTTTCGCGCGCATATTCCCGGATGGACGGCTGCGCTCGGTTGGTCGCTCGTCTTCTCGAACGTTTTCGCGCTGCCGCTGATGAACCTCGGTGGCCTGATCCTCGAGGACGCGCCGGTTCGCGACATGCAGGGCGTGTTCGGTGCCCTCGTCCTTTCGTTTGCACTGGTGCCGTTTCAGGGTTGGGCGGCCCTGAAGGGCCTGCTGGAGAAAGAAGAAGGTCCATGGTTCCGTACGCCGAAGACCGGGAACATCACCGACCCGGTCAAGCACCTGCGCCGGCTACACCTGCTTCGGCGCTGGCTGCTCGGACCTGGCCTCCCCACCACGTGGGGAGGTGGCGCCGTGCGCCGCAGGGGGCGCTCGAGTAACTCGGCGCATTCCCACACTCGGAGTTCAAACCGATGGATCGGCTGGATCGTCGCGACGGGCCTGCTACTCGCATTCGGCGCGCTCGCGTGGGGATCGACACGCGTGCCGATCGTGCAGGCGGCGGGCAACCCACTGTACCTGCACGGCGGTGCGCTGTGCGCCGCGCCCTCGATGAGCCAGACCGCGGGATCGCTAGCCACTCCCTGCAGCATCCAGTCCACACCCGGTGGGGTGGCGACCGTCTTCGGGTTCACCAACCTGCCGGCTCAAACCGTGGCCGCGGGCGCGTGGAGCTTCACGATGTACTGGACCGGTGGCGACGGGAACACCAACGACACCGTCACGCTCAGCGCCGGCGTCTCGTTGACCGCGAGCTGTGCGGGGTTCGTGGCTACCGTGCCCAACCCGCCGAGCACGTGGACCACGACGTACGGTTCAGGGGGCGCGAACACGACAAGCCCGTTCACTGTCACGACGAGCGCGAGCCAGCTGCCGCTCGTCATCCCACCAGGCGGTTCGCTATGCCTCCAGGTCCTGCTGACCCACAACACCGGCGGCAAGCCATCGATGATTTACGACGGCGCCATCGGCACCGCTGACACGCGACTCGTTCCGCCGAGCACCGTGGTGCCCGAATCGCTGGTCGGCTGGCTCGGCCTCGCCTTCGCGATTCCCCTCGTCACCCAGCGCCGGCGCTTGCTCGCTCTCGTGAGGATCTGGAAGTGAAGCGTCAGGATCGGGAGGCTCTCAACATGACGCTGCTCGCAATGAGCTGCGCGCTGTTGATGCTGCTGCCGCTGGTCACGACCTTCGACGACCTCCTCACTTCGTGGGCCCTGGCGCTCGGCGCCAACAACCCGCTTCAGTCGGTCGTGCCGGTGGAGGCGCGGATGGTCGTCAGCCTGCTCGGTCTCGTCGGCGTCCGGGCGGCTGCTTCCGGCAGCCACATCGTGGTCTGGGATGCGGCCGGCAGCATGCACACGCTCTTCATCTCGTGGAACTGCATCGGCTGGCAGAGCCTGCTGCTGCTCGGCGTGAGCTTCTTCTCCGGCCTGCGCGGCCGCCAGCCGCTGACGTCCAGGCTCCAGGTGATCGTGATCGGGGTGGCGGGAACGATGCTGCTGAACCTGATGCGCGTCGCCGCGGTGGCCGCGCTCGAGGCGGCCTGGGGACACCTGCCCGCGCTCATCTTTCACGATTACGGCGGCACGATCCTCGTCATCGGCTGGCTGTTCGCCTTCTGGATCGTGGTGCAGCGCTGGATTCTGGTCGCTCCCGCGTCGGATGACATTGAGATGGTCACCGAATGAAGAGCTCGAGTCTCCCCACCGGCGCTACGCGCCACCTCCCCACAAGGTGGGGAGGCTGGTTGCGGGGCATCCTGCAGACAGCATTCGCCGTTGCGCTGCTGGTCCTCTGGCTGCGGACGGTCTCGTTGGGCGAGGTCCTCAACCACGCGACCGTGCGCAACTGGGCGGCGGTTATTCTGATGGTCGCGCTGGCGTTCGTCACCAGCATCATCAGGGCGCGGCGCTGGCTCCTGCTCCTGCGTCCCCTTGCGCCGGTCGGCATGGTGCGGGCGTTCGCGATGAACGCCGGGTCCACGCTGCTCAACTACGTCCTGCCCATCCGCTCCGGCGACGCGATGCGAGGGTGGTGGCTGTGGCGGCGCCACCGCGTGCCACCCGGCTCTGCCCTGGCCACCATCGTCATCGACAAGGCGTGTGACCTCGCCGGCGTCGCGGTCGTGCTCGCGGTCCTGGCGGCCGTCGCGGCGACCGGCGTCGTGAGCGCACCGCGGGGCCTCATCGGCGCAGCCGCCCTCGCGGTCGCGCTGCTGGCCGCAGTGCTCGGCACAGCTCTGCTTGGTCCGCGCATCGCCCGCTCACCGCTGGCGCGGCGGCTGCTTCCCGAGCGCCTGGCGGCGGGCCTGGCCGGCCAGGCCTTTGCGTTTCGCGCGGGGGCCAGGGGCCTGTGGACGCCATCGCTTGCGGGCCGGCTTGCGGGGCTCACCGCAGTCGCCCTGCTCATCGACGCGTTCAACTTCAGCCTTCTCTTCTGGGCCGTCGGCGTCCCGGTCCCGACGCTCAAGGCCATGGCCGCCTACCCCGCGCTGCTGCTCGCCTTCGCGGTTCCGGCCGGGCCTGGTTACGTCGGCAGCCTCGAGGTGGCGGGCTCCCTCGTCCTGGGCGGTGGATTGGGATTGAGCACGGCGGTCGCCGCCGGCGCGATCGTGCTGTACCACGCGATCACGGCCGGCTACGCCCTCGTGCTCGGCTTCATCGGATTTCTTCTGGTCGGCGGGCGTCGCCGGGCGCGCACCGCGGGACCGCGGCGTATCGCGGTGTTCCACTGCGGGTTCACGTACTCGGGAGGCGGGGAGCGCGTCGTGATCGAAGAGGTGCTCGGCTTGCGCAGGCGCGGGTTTGCGGTGGAGTGCTTTGCACCGACCGTTGATGCATCGCGCTGCTATCCCGACCTGATCGGGGAGGTGCGGGTGCGCACGTTCCTGCCGCAGCTGCCGCGCTGGTTCCCATTCCGCGAAGCCGTGCAGATGGCCGCGACCTCGCTGCTGATGCCGCTCTATGCGTGGCGCTTCCGCGGCGTCGACGTGATCGTCGGCTGCAACCAGCCGAGCGCGTGGATCGCGTGGTGGGCAGCCCGCCTGATCGACGTGCCGTATGTGGTCTACCTCAATCAGCCCAACCGTCTCGTGTACCCACGCGGGATCGATCGCCAGACGGGTTGGGTGGTGAACGACGACTACCGCCTGCTCGCGGCGATCGTCATGCGTGCGACGAAATTCGTCGCCTGGGCAGACCGGCGCTCGGTGCAGGAGGCCGACCAGCTGCTGGTCGACGGCGACTACATCGGCGACATCATTCGCGGCATCTACCGGCGCGAGGCGATCGACTGCCCGGCCGGGTGTCATGTGTCGTCGTCAGGCTTTCCGCTTCCGATCAAGGCACGATTCTCCGGCGGGCTCACCGTCAACGGCTATCCGATCCGGCGGCCGTATGTGCTGCTGACGAATCGCCACTACCCGCAGAAGCGGTTCGACCTCGCGATCCGCGCCATCGATGAAGTGCGCAAGCGTCACCCGAAGGTCCAGCTCGTGATCACGGGTCCGCCGACGCCGCATACGGCTTCATTGCAATCTCTCGTCGCCGAGCTGAAGTTGAGCGAGGGCGTGCTCTTCCTGGGGACGGTGACCGAGGCTGAGATGCAGAAGCTGTACGAGGGCGCGGCGGTGTACGTGTACCCGGCGCCCGAGGAGGACTTCGGGCTGGGCGTGATCGAGTCGATGGCGCGTGGCGTGCCGGTGGTGGCCTGGAACCAGGCCGGACCGACGGTCACGGTGGGTCCGGGGACGGGCTACCTCGCCGAGCCGCTCGAGGTGGGGGAGTTTGCGCGAGACATCACCCGGTTGCTGGACGATCCCGCGGCCAACCAGGCGATGGGCGAGCGCTCCTTCGAGTGGGCGCGGCGCTTCGACTGGGAGAAGCACCTCGACATCCTCGAGCGATGCATCGTCGACGTGGCCCGTTCGCACGAACTGGTGGCAGCCGAGGCCGCGACCGCTTGAGACTCCTGCCGAAGATCCTTCCCGACGAGGAGGAGGAGGATCGGCGGCTCGATCGGCACGAGCCGGTGGTATTGGAGGCTGGACCCGAGGTCACGCGCCTGCATTGGGGCTGGACGGCCGCACTGGCGGCGGCGGCCGCCACCCCGCGACTTCTCTATCTGCTCGTCTTCAGCGATCCCGAGAATCCAGGCCCGTATGGCGATGTCTGGCACCACTGGCAGATCGCTTACCTGACAAAGGAGATCGGCCTCTCCGCTCCGGGCGGACCGCGGCTGTGGGATCTCAAGGGCCTGGACTACATCTGGGGCGTACTTCACCCGCTGTTGATGGTCGCGGTGTTCGATATCACCGGTTCGATCGACATCGTCCTGACCAGGTTGGTGAGCCTGCTCTTCGGAGTGGTCGGGGTGGTGGTGCTGTTTCACCTGTCCCGCCGGTACTGGGGTACGCAAGTCGCCATCGGCGTGGCCCTGCTTGCGACGCTGCTTCCGACCAGTGTCGTCAACGACGCGTCGGGAATGGTCGAGCCGCTCGGAGTCGCGCTCTGTCTGCTGGGCATTTGGGCCTGGGCTCGCCGGCAGGGAGTGTTGGCCGGCCTGGTGTGGGGCTTGGCGACGATGGCGCGGGCTGAGGCTTGGATCTTCGGCCTCGGCCTGGTCGTCGCCGCCCTGCTGCGGCCAGTCCGGCAGCGCGTGCCGATGGTCGTTGCATTCGCAGTGGTAGTGCTGATCTACATGAAGGTGCTGCTCGACCAAACCGGAAATCCCATCTACCCGCTGTGGTGGAACTTCTTCGCCACCGCGCTTGGAAAGTGGCAGCCGGCCACGATCAGCGCGAGCCAGGCGTCGATGCGGCCGGCCCTGGGCGTGCTCTTGATCGCAGGCGCCGCCGGACTCGCCTGGAGTCTGTGGAGGCGGCCGCCTTCATACATGCTCCTGACGTTCGGTTTCGGCTACTGGGTCTTCGTCGCCGGCATGTTCGGCTTCACCGCCTTTCTCTCCACCTGGGTGTGGTGGTTGCCGATCAGCCGTCGCTTCGAGTTCCCGGTGGTGTTCGCCGCTTTGCTCGTAGCGGTTGTTGCGTTGAGCTGGGCCCCGCGGAGGTTCGGCAAAGTCGCGATCCCAATCGGATGGATCGCTGTGGTCGCGACGCTTGTGGGATCTCAAGCGCTGTGGATCCCGATCGAGAGCGTTTTCGCGCCCACTGAGGCGACATGGCAGCAGACGCTCGCTGACAGCCGGCAGCTCGGCGCCTGGTATGGCGAACCACCGTACGCGGGACACGCGCTCGCGGTTCCGGCCGACCGTCCCGACATCACGTACGGGTTGGCGCGGTTTGGCGGTGTGGAGGGCAAGCACCTGGTCAGCGAGATGTATGACCCGTTTTCCTACCTACGCTCGGGCTACACCTACGCCGACCACCAGGAGACGGTCGCCACCATCGTCTCGTGCTGGCTGGCCGACACCGACACGCGGATGATTGCGTTCCGCGACGACAATGACAATTACGCGCTGCTGCTCGCTGACAACCCGGGGTGGTTCGTGCGCCTCGGGACCCTGAGCGCAACCGGCTGGTCGGTGGTCGGTGTGAACGCACCGCGTCCATCCGCGGCGGAGTGCAAAGCGGCACGAGAACGATCCCTAACATAGACGGGTGGCGGCTCCGACCACGGTCTCTCGTCTGTCCGACTCCGATGCCAGGTCGCTGCGATCCAACTGGGCGGGCGAGGCGCGCATGGCCAGCGTCTACGAGGCGTTGGCCCAGGTCGCCACGAATCCCCGCGCACGAAACCGCCTGATCGCGCTATCCGCGACTGAGAAGCGCCACGAGCATGCATGGGCCGAGCTGCTCGCCACGTGCGGCGTGAAGGTGCCGGACCGCCGCCCGACCGCGACCGCGCGGGTCTTGGCGCTCTTCGCTCGAGTGGTGGGCATCGGTCCCGCGCTTTCGCTCGCGGGTCTCGCCGAGGGGCAGGTGCTCCGCGCATACCTGAGCCAGGTGTCGACCGTGTCCAACCAGCAGGCTCAGGGCGTGCTTCGGCGCGTGCTGCCCGAGGAGCTCGACCACCAGTCGCCAGACGATGTCGCCGAACGGCCCGAAGACGAGCGGTCGCCTGTCGTTGCCGACGAGGAGTGGCACGGCGGCGGCGCAGAGAGCATCCGGAACGTGATCTACGGCGTCAACGACGGGCTCACTGCCACGCTCGGGGTGCTGGCGGGCGTGGGCGGGGCGAGCATCGATCCGCGCGTCGTCCTCATCGGTGGCCTGTCGGCCATGGTCGCGTCGGGCGTGTCGATGGCCGGCGGCGCTTACCTCGCGACCAAGTCGCAGCGCGAGGTGTTCGAAGGTCAGCTGGCACGCGAGGCGGCCGAGATCGAAGCCATGCCAGAGCTCGAGAAGGCGGAGCTGGTCGAGATTTACCGATCCAAAGGACTCACGGCACCCGAGGCGAAGACGATCGTCGATCGCATCACGCAGGACAAGAAGGTATGGCTGGAGACGCAGGCGCGCGAAGAGTTGGGCCTGGATGCCTCGCAGTTCGAGAACCCCGCGCGTGAGGGCCTGGTCGCCGGCATCTCGACGCTGATCGGCGGCGCGATCCCGGTCCTCGGCTACCTGTTCGGCAGGCTCCTTCTCGGATCGGCGTTCGCCGGCGTCGGCTCGCTGGCGATCGCTTTCATCATCTGCGGCGTCTTTCTTTTTCTCATCGGGTCTGCGCGCTCGTTCTTCACCGGCAAGGGCGGCGTGCGTTCGGGGCTCGAGATGCTGGCGGTGGGAACGGTGGTGGCGGCGTTGACGTACGCGGTGGGTGTCCTCTTCCGCGCTTCTTAGGGCCGCAGCCTGGGAAGGATGAATCGCCTCCAGAGCCGGGGTCCCATGAGGCTCCAGGCGATCCACGCGGCTGCGCAGGCCAAGAACCACCAGACGAAATAAGGTGCTTCAGACACGATCAGAGCCACGAGCACGAGAACGATGACCACGTATGGTCCGGCCTTGTATAGACCCCGCACAAGTTCCAAGTTCCGCTGACGAACCAGCTCTTGCCGGTAGAAGCGATCCACATCCGGACTCAACGTCCGGCGCCGCCTTAGGCCAAACCACCAGAAGCCGGCGATCGTCAGGGCGACACCGCCCAAAAAGCCGGCGCCTTCGATACCAGTCGGTAGTCTGGCGGCGCGAGCAATCAACGGCCAGAAGTGGAGCCAGAAAATGAATGCGGCGACGCCGCCCGCGCCTACGTAGGCCTGTGTGGCGGAAAAGAGGTTCTTCTTGGCTTTCGGGCTCGTGGGGTTTGCCCGCCACGCAGCCTCGAAGGCGGCACGCGCCTCCGGCTTCCGATTCTGTTCACGCAAGGCGACGCCCAAGTTGTTCATCAATGAAGCGTTGCCTGGATCAAGGGTCAGGGCGTGCCTGAAGAAAGCCTCGGCGTCGACGAATCGCCGCCTCTTGAGGTCGACGCGGCCCCGTAGGTTGTATGCGGCGGCCGCTTCGGGGATGAGCTGAATCAGCCGTGAGGCGGTTTCGCCGGCCTCGCTGGTCTTGCCACAAGCGAGCTGTGCCTCGGCCAGTGCTTCGAGTATGTACGGATCTCCGGGCTTCTGCAGCTCTGCACGCCGCGCGATTTCCAGTGCTTTACGGGACTTTCCGCGGTTGAGCAGTGACCAGGTGAGAGCTACGTCGTCGTCTCGGTAGCTGATGTCCGCAGTCACAACCCGACACTTAGTATCGCGGTGGATTGGAGGACCAGCTCGTCATTTCCGGCGTCATCAACATGGCCCGCATGTGGGAAGCGCCCGCCAGGGCGATGGGACGGCCCTGGGTTCGATGGGACGATGCGTGGGCGGCCGATTCAGAGCTTCCGAGCCGATTCTTCAGCCGGGTCATCGTCGTGCGCCGGCTCGATCCCGCTGCCGCCCCTGGGTTGGCCGGCCGGATCCACGAGTTCTACGCGTCGCACCCTGACGGCGGGCCCTACGTGGTCGTCGACACCTGGGCGACGATCGATCTGGAGCCGCACGGTTTCAAGAGGGCTATGACGCTGCCGTTCATGGTCAGGCTGCCCGGTGGACCTGCGGGCCCCCGACCCACCCGCGAGATCCGCGAAGCCCGATCCGACAGCGACCTCGCGGACTTCATCCACGTCGTGGTCGAGGGCTTCGGAATTCCGGAGCTGACCGACGTGCCGGCGTCACGCGTCATGGATGAGCGAGTCCTGGAAGAGCGGCCGCTGAGGCTGTGGGTCGCCTACGAGGAAGGGCGGCCGGTCGGAACCTCGGCCGCGTATGTGGCTGATGGAGTCGTCGGGGTGTACTTGGTCGGTGTCGTACCCGACATGCGACGCAAGGGCATCGGCGAGGCGCTCACGTGGCAGGCAACCCTGGTCGATAGAGCGTCGCCGTGCACGCTTCAGGCCAGCACCGGCGGCCGCCCGATCTATGAACGGATGGGTTACGTGACCGCCGCCGAGTGCGCGATGTGGATCAGTAAAAACCGGCGAGACCGCTAACCCGTCAGCGGCGTTGTTCGCGTTCGCGCTCGGAGATCTCGTCGATGCACACCGCGGCCGCGAGCAGGAGCGGTTCGTCCTGTCCAGGCGCGATGGCGATGCCGTAGGCGTCGCGAATCGAGAACCACTGGCGCGATATCTGCGCCACCTGCGCGCCGTTGGCCTGCACCGAATATTCGTGGTTGGTGATGTCGCCCTCCGCGTCGTAGGTGAGCCCGCCTTCGACCTGGATCTTGTAGCTCTGGTGTAGAAAAGTGAACAGCGCCTTGGTCACGGTCGCGTAGCGCTGGCCCCGACGCTCGATGGTCATCGTCGGTTGGAGCGCGAGGAGTTTGGATTCGACGGTCAGCAGCTCGTTTCCGTTCTGGTCTTCGAGCAGGAATTTGTGGCGGATGCTCAGCGCCTTGCCATCGACCTTGTAGACGGCTTCCTCACGCTCGTTTTCGATCCAGAAGTCCTCGCCGATCGCGAAGAGCTTGCGCTGCAGCTTGTACCGCGCCCATGCGTCGGATGCCATCGTCCCCCTCAGCCTGTCGAGATTCCGCGCAAGTATGCGATCGCCACGATCCACGCCGCGCCGACGAGGACCACCGCCTCGCGCCGCTTCGAACCGCCGTGCGCGTAGAGATAAGCGCCGGGCAGGAAGATCACGGCGAAGATCCCATAGACGACGTGCAGCAGCCGGGCCAGAGGGTGTCCAGTAACCAGGAGGGCGAGCCCGAACAGGCCCTGCAAGGCGGTGAGGCCGGCCATGATCAGGTAGCTCGAGCGGAAACCTCCGCTGACCTGCGCGTGTCGGAAGTATCCATACGCGCCCCAGATTCCGAGCACCACGGCGAACGCGACCAGCGCTCGCGCGCCCAACGTGTGGAGGAAGACGAGCGAATCCGTCAACTAATGTGGGCTCAGCACCTGCTCACGGAAGTAGTCGACGGTCAAGCTCAGGCCTTCCTCGAGCTCGACGTTCGGCTCCCAACCGAGCTCTTTGAGCGCGCGCGAGTTGTCGAGGGCGATCCGGTAAACGTCACCCTTTCGCTGGGGGCCAAACCTGGGCTCGAGCTTGTAATCCGTGAGGATGGCGAGCTTGCGAAACAGATCGTTGACCGTCACCGGGACACCGGTGCTGATGTGATAGGTGCCGCCTGCCCCGCGGTCCAACGCGGCGATGTTGGCGACGGCCACGTCGGCGACGTGAAGCATGTCCCGCGCCTGCTCGCCGTCGCCGTCGATTGTCACCGGCCTTCCCGCGAGCATGCGACTCGCGAAGATCGCGATTACGCGCCCCTCCTCTGCGTGAAAGTCCTGGCGCGGGCCGTAGATGTTTGCGTAGCGCAGCACCGTGTATTCGAGCCCGAACGTGCGGTGGAACGTGCCCAGATACTGCTCGAACGAGAACTTGCTGGTGCCATACGGCGAGAGCGGGCGAACTGGATGGTCCTCGTCGGCCGGCACCACGTCCGGCTCTCCGTACAGAGCGCCGCCGGTCGAGATGAAGATGAACTTGCGCACGCCCGAATCGAGGCTCCCACGAAGCACATTGAGACCGCCGACGATGTTGACCGTCGCATCGAAGCCGGGATCGGCGACCGATCTCGGGACCTCGGACTGCGCCGCGTGATGATTGACGACCTCGGGACGGAACGCGGTGATGGCGGCCGCGACGCCTTCTTTGTCGCGGACGTCGACCCGGAGCACCTCGGCTTCACGGTTGACGTTGGCCTCGGTGCCAGTGCTGAAGTCGTCGAGTACCGCGACCTCGTGACCGGCCGCGATGTACGCGTCGGCTACGTGAGAGCCGATGAAACCGGCGCCGCCAGTGACGAGAATCTTCATCGAGGTGACTGTAATCGAACCGGAAGTCGTCAAGGCCGTGCGCGCCGACGTGGCGCCGGCGTTCGTCCGGGGCGTGCTCACACAGGCGGCGAAGGTCCCCGAAGTAGCGGCTCGGCTGCCCGATGACGGGGGCACTGTCGCCGTCCGGATCACAAGCGACGAGGACATGGCGCAGCTCAACCGCGCCTACGCCGGCGAAGACCACGCGGCCGACGTGCTCTCGTTCACAGGGTCGGGCAGCCACATCGGCGACATAGCCATCTCCTGGCCGGCGGTCGTCCGCCAGGCTCGTGAGTACGGGCACGACGAAAAGACCGAGCTTGCATTGCTGTCCGTGCATGGGCTGCTGCACCTGCTCGGCTGGGACCACGGCACCGCTTCCGAACGGAAAGAGATGAACCGCTTGACCCGAACAGCCCTCAAGGTCTCGGGCCTGACGCCGGCCCCAGGCCGCCTCTAAACTCAACGACCTGGTCTGCGGCGCTCGCCGCGGGCCTTTCCGCGTCTATTTCTCAAAAGGGCGAGTTGAGTCAGGAAGAGCGATTGATCGTCGGGCTGGGCAACCCGGAAGCGGACTATGCCGACACGCGCCACAACCTCGGGTTCGCGTGCGTGCATGAGCTCGCCCGCCGCATGGGCGTGAAGGTCGAGCGCAAGCGCTGGCAGTCGCTGGTGGGCCGCTCCGACGAGCGCGGCGTGTGGTTCGTCCTTCCGCAGACCTACATGAACCTCTCCGGCCAGGCGGTGGCGAAGGCGCTGCGCGACACCAACCTCACCGTGGAGCAGCTCTGGGTGGTGCACGACGAGCTGGACCTCCCCTTGTGCCGAATGCGCATCCGGCGCGGTGGCTCCGGCGCCGGCCACAACGGCGTGCTCTCGATCATCAGCGCGCTTGGCACGCCGGACTTCGTTCGGTTTCGCGTCGGCATCGGGAAGCCCTCGCGTAAGGGGTCACAGGCGGGACGGCACTACGTACTCGGCCGCTTCACCAAGGCAGAGGCGGAACGGGTGCCGAAGATCGTCGACGGGGTCGCCGACGCGCTCGAGGTTGCCCTCGAAGCGGGGATAGAAAGAGCGATGGATCGATTCAATCGCGCCGGCGCGCTCGGCTGCGAGGAATTGCCGTGACACCGTTGTGGGGGCAGACCCTGGATGCGGCGCCTGAACTGCGGCGGTGGACGTCGACACCAGGAACGGACCCACGTATCGCGCGTCTGCCCAGGCCCGCCTGGCCGATCGTGGCGGGTGCGGTCGCGCGTGCGCTCGCGGACGCGGGCCGTTCGATCCTGATCCTCGTGCCAACCCCAGACCGGTTCGCCGACGACCTGCGGCCCTGGCTCGCGGGCCGGCCCCCCGTATACGTGTTTGCCGAGGTCGCGATCTCGTTCCTCGACCGCCCGCCCGCGTTCGACGACGCGGTGAGCAAGCGGATGGAGGCCCTGAACGCACTCGCCGCCAGGACATCGCCGAGCGTCATCGTTTCGTCCCGCCGGGCCATCACGCGCGCGACCATCTCTCCCGCCGACCTCGCGCTGGGCACGCTGGTGCTCGCGCCTGGCGGAGGCCCCGATCCGGTCGAGGCTGCCGGCCGGCTGGTCGAGATGGGTTACTCGCGTGAGCCGCTCGTGGAGCAGCCTGGCCAGTTCTCGGTGCGCGGCGGAATCCTCGACGTATTTCCAGCGGCATCCGACTCGCCCGTGCGCGCCGAGTGGTCGGGCGAAGACATCGAGACCCTTCGTCTGTTCGATCCCGAGAACCAGCGCTCGGTGATGTCGGTCCCCTCGATTTCCATCCACCCGGGTCGCGAGCTGTTGCTCGGAGCCCGGCGCGGAGCCGCGGCGGCCAATCGACTGCGGGAGGGCGTTTCGCTCGAATCGCTCCGCGCCGACGTGCGCGCGGACTGGGAGGAAGAGCTGGAGCGCCTCGAGGCTGGCGGCGCGTTTCCCGGCGTCGAGTTCTATTCCGCCTACCTCGATCCGTCGCTGCCGTCGCTGCTCGAGCACCTGCCTGAAGGCCTTGCCATCGTCGACTTCGAACCTGGCCGCCAGCTGTCGGATGCGCGGGTGCTCATCGAGGAGACGGAGATGCTTGCCGCCGCCGAGTCTGGCGGCGCGGAGCTTCCACGCGGGTTCGCGCTCCCGGTCGTCCGTGCGGAGCGGCTGCAGCCGATTCCGGGCCATGCGCGATTGGAGATAACGGCGGGCGAGGGCGCCGACGGTGCGATCGATCTCGGCTGGGTGGAGGCTGAGCCTCTGATCGGCCGGCCGCAGGCGACCGCACAACTGACGGCGCTCGCCGCCTCGTCGAGCATCGTCTTCGCGACCGAGCAGTCTGAGCGCCTGAGGACGTTCCTGGACGAAGGCGGCGTTCGCGAGCATCCCAGGGAGGTCGAGCTCGACCTCGATCTCGAGCTTGAGTCAGGGTTTCAGCAGGCCGACATCGACGTAGCGGCGGGCGTCTTGCATCGAAATATCGGGTTCCACCTCATCACGGACGCCGAACTCTTCGGACGGCTCCGTCGACCGGCGCGGCCCACACGCTCGTCGCGCGGCCGCGCCGACAAGCTGACCCGGGAGTTCACGCTGGACTTCGCGCCGGGCGAGCTGGTCGTGCATGTCGACCACGGGATCGCGCGCTTCGCCGGCATGCGGCTTATCGAGTCCGACGGATCGCATCGCGAGTATCTCGAACTCGAGTACGCCGAAGCCGACAAGCTGTTCGTGCCGGTCGAAAACCTCGACCGCGTCCAGAAATATCTGGGCGGTGATGCCGAGCCGTCGCTCCACCGGCTCGGGTCCGGCGACTGGTCGCGGTCGCGGAGCCGCGCCCGGAAGGTGGTTCAGGACGTCGCCGAAGAGCTGCTCAAGATTTATTCGCTGCGCGAGGCCAGGCCAGGGATCGCGTTCGGGCCGGACACCGCCTGGCAGGAGGAGCTCGAGTCCTCATTTCCTTACGAAGAGACTCCCGACCAGCTGGCCGCGCTGGCGGAGATCAAGGCGGACATGGAGTCCGACCGGCCGATGGACCGTCTGCTGTGTGGTGACGTCGGCTTCGGCAAGACTGAGCTGGCGCTGCGCGCCGCGTTCAAGGCGGCCATGAGCGGCAAGCAGGTGGCGCTGCTCGCGCCGACCACCGTGCTGGCGCAGCAGCACTTCCACGTCTTCACGGAAAGGCTCGCGAAGTTCCCGGTGACGGTCGAGATGCTGTCGCGATTCGTCGACGAGGAGACGCAGGCCCGGACCATCGAAGGGATCAAGGCCGGGCAGGTGGACATCGTGGTCGGCACCCATCGCCTCCTTCAGCGAGACGTTCGCTTCAAAAGGCTCGGCCTTCTGATCGTCGACGAAGAGCACCGCTTCGGAGTCATGCAGAAGGAGCGGCTCAAGAAGCTTCGCACGCAGCTCGACGTACTGTCGCTCTCGGCGACGCCGATACCTCGCACGCTGCACATGGCGGTGGGCGGCATTCGCGACATGAGCGTGATCCAGACGCCGCCTGAGGAGCGCCAGCCCATCAAGACGTACGTCACCGCTGATGAGGACGAGCTGGTGAGAGAGGCGATCACTCGCGAGCTCCAGCGCGGCGGCCAGGTGTATTTCGTCCACAACCGAGTGCGCTCCATCGAGAAGGCGGCTGACCGGGTGCGCGAGCTGGTCCCGAGCGCACGCGTGATCGTCGGTCACGGCCAGATGCCGGAGGACCAGCTGGCGAAGGTGATGGTGGAATTCGAGTCCGCGAAGCACGACGTGCTCGTGTGCTCGACGATCATCGAGTCCGGGCTCGACATCCCGAACGTCAACACGATCATCGTCGAGCGCGCCGACCGATTCGGCCTCGCGCAGCTCTACCAGCTGCGCGGCCGCGTCGGGCGATCGGGCCGGCGAGCCTACGCATATTTCCTTTACGACCCCCGCC
>Ga0207684_10000840_pt1 | contig 35434 bp, 26 predicted proteins | sample KBSK5501metaG_FD_184342 | JGI IMG/M metagenome (GOLD analysis project Ga0207684, IMG submission 184342) | Corn, switchgrass and miscanthus rhizosphere microbial communities from Kellogg Biological Station, Michigan, USA - KBS K5-50-1 metaG... | ecosystem: Host-associated > Plants > Roots >... | reverse complement strand
ATTCCAGGTAAGGGAGTAATATCGTCGGCATCCCCATTCATAAAAAAGATGGCGGTATGACCTGCAAGTTTGTGTACATAATCAATTGGACGTGCTTGTGTAATATCGACGCCATAGACCTCTTCCACCAACTGTTGATCTGCTTCGCGTGTTGCATCATCGGGAACATCCGCTTGTACCCGCGTCGCATCGACAGGGCAACTTTCAGCGACCAGTGCCAGAATATCGCTTGAACGCGATGCGGCCAGCACTGCCGCTGTCGCTCCCATCGAGAGTCCTAAGACGCCAATTTTACTGTACATGGTATCTGGCAGCCCATGTAGAAATGAAATGCATGTAACCTCTCGCTTACGCAGGAAATTGCTTACAAAAACGTTCGTAAGCCGCTGCAACCTGTTTACGTGTATCATCCATAGAGCCACTATTGTCAATTATCTCGTTAACAAGTGGTAGCCTGTCAACAACAGAAGGTTGGGCACGAATACGTGCCCACACCTCTTTAGGGTTGAGCTGGTTTCGAGTGACTAAACGTTCATACTCCAGTTCCTCCGGGCACACAACCATCCATTTACTCCGGGCAAGCTTGCCAGAACCGCCCTCCAAAAGTTTCACAGCATCAATAACTACTATACCGGAGGGAGTTACAGAAGCTAATTCGTCGGCCAATGCCTGGCTAACCGCTGGATGCACAATCGCTTCGAGCCGGCGCATAGCTTCAGCATCCTGAAATACAATGGCTCCTAATGCTTTTCGATCGATATCCCCATTAGAAGAGACAACGCCAGGGCCAAAAGTCTCAGCCACTTTGACCGCAATAGATTGACCGCTCCTGTAGAATTTGTGGACTACTGCATCCGCGTCAATGTAGCGTTCTGCCCCCAACTCTAGCAACATATGCCCAACAACAGTTTTGCCACAGGCAATGTTGCCAGTAATTCCTATAATCCGAGGCATTCCCAGCCTATCCTTAATAACACTATGGATTTCCATCCTTGCCAGGGAAATGCCTTCCCGTATACCCCACCCCAGGGCGAGGACAAGCCGTCGCCCTGGGGTGGGGTGGTCGCCCTGTAAGGATCGCCTTGTTCTCTCGCCCTCTTTCATCCCCAATGTCATTCGCCAACAGAGTACTCGCCGTCCCTCTAAAGGATGTAGATCCACACGAATTCATCGAAAAACCGTTTTTAGAGTATATCACACAGCAACTTTTCGCCTTTAGCCGATAGCTTACCTCTCCAAAAGTACCTATTTCTTCTTTGTTTTCGACCAACTGGCGTACAATACAAAAGCTTTGAAACGAAATACCATATCAGGGAGATACAGCTTGGGTAAACGCCTGGGATTAATCATCGGCATAAACAAATATCAAGATACAGCCTTTCAACCATTGCAATTCGCCGAAAATGACGCCAGAGCGCTCGCACAATGGCTGGTTAATAATCGTGGAGGTAATTGGAATGCTTCTGACTTACAACTCTTGCTGGGAGCACAGGCCACCTCTGAGCTTACAGAAGCCTTGATCATGCAGCTTTGCTTGAATGTAGCAGATCCAGGCGATCTCGTTTTCCTCTACTTTGCTGGGCATGCCTATTTAGATGAAACAACAGGTGAAGGATACCTGGCCTTTGCAAATACATACTATCAGCAACCCACAACAGGTCTATCTATCCATTCGCTTGTTAACAAAGCTGCACTCAGCAGCCAAACAGCCCAGATAGTGCTTGTGCTTGATTGCTTCCAAACAGGCCCCAGCTGGAGCAGGCGTAGGATTTCTCCGTTCGATTACAAGCCGTTACCTGGTCCAACGCTGTTAAAGGCATTAAAACAAACACAGGGTTGTTTGCTCTATTGCTCGTGCCGGGGAAATGAGTATGCACCAGAGGTTGGCGAAAAAAACGTTGGGAGGTTGCTCTACTATATGATTGTGGGTCTGAGTGGCCCAGCAGCAGATCCCATCTCAGGAGAGACTACCCTACAAAACCTGCATGCTTTTCTCTCAAGTTCTCTGGATGAACAGCATCAACTACAAGTGTTTGGGCAGGAGCAGCGGCCTATCGTGCTTGTAGGTGATATGCCACCTCTTTTTAATGGGCAAGAGAAAATATCCACTTCATCCTTATCTTCGCCTGCTAAAAATTCGCCAATGGTTTCACCATTAATGAACAACCAGCCGGCAGAGTATCTCCAACAATCCTCCGTAAGCATAGCAAGCGCACAGATGTCGCCCTCAACATCGGGACAACTTTCGATTGAGATTCTTGAGCGAAACCGCAAACAACAATGTATGAAGTTGTTAAATCAAGCGCGACAACAGATTCAGCTGCAGAATATTCCTGGCGCGCTCAATACCATCGAGAATATTCTCCAGATGGCGCCAGACTATATCGACGCTCTTATTCTCAAAGGACAGCTTTTGGGAACAATTGGCCTTTTTCAAGATGCTTTATCTGTCGCAAACCAGGTGGTACAGCTAGATCCCAACAATGCTCTTGGTTGGAGCATGTGTGCAGCCTTATTGTCAAATATGGGTCAGCTGCAAGAAGCTTCTGCCGCAATAGAACGATCAATCATTCTCAATCCAAACAATCCAGAAGCCTTAGCTATCAGAGACACGATTATGACAAACCTGGCAAGAGATTCACTAATCGAGCAAGATGCAAGCGCCCAATCAGCGACTACCTCTGCTGGGAAACAAGGGGGAGCCAAATCTTTCCTGATTGGAGCAGTTATTCAGATCATTGCTCTGTTTGCAGGCGCAATAGGTGCCTCGATTCTCATTGTTAGACCACAACTGCCAATTTTCATTGCTTTCCTCTCAGAAAGTTTAGCATTGGCGATTTTATGTGTTAACGCTGCACGCGGAGCCTACCTCTATGGCATTAAACGTTTCTTGTTCACATCCCTAATCTGCCTGCTAGCACTCGGTATGTTGGGAGGATTATACAGGTTTGGTTATCACTGGATTACGAACAAAGTAATCGCATTTCCTCCGCTCATCGTACCCGTTCTCTTCCTCTGCTTCTGGCTAGTTGCAGCCGCGGTTTTACCTCTATTAGCAGCCCTGGGCGGCTTGGTCAGCAGGATTATCATTGGAAGGCGGCGAAAACGCTAATCATGTCACATTTGATGCGCCCCTAGCAGAGCGATAATGCAGATTAACCAAACAATCCATGCATCCTTATGGTGATAGCACTGTCATGCTGAGTGCAGCGAAGCATCTCTCGTGGCCCAGCGCAACAGACCCTTCGCGGAGTTTACCCTGAGCGAAGCGAATGGGCTCAGGCTGACACTGGGGGAAGCAGCAGGTGTGACACTGCTGTCATGCTGAGCGCAGCGAAGCGTCTCTCTGCCCAGCGCGACAGACGCTTCGCTGCGCTCAGGGTGACAAAGTGCGGCATCTTAGGTTCTTCTGAAAGTCTCTCCTAAGATGGAAACAGGTCAGCAACAGAAGAGCCTCTTTCATCCAGGGTGGTGCACCTTTAGTGCATGACTTCTTGATGCTTATTGGGTAGGCCTTTAGCCCACCCTGCATCCACCCAACCACCCTCGCCCCTACAGCGTTTCAGCGAGTCGTTCCCACTCAAGAAGCAACTCCTCCACACTTGCTCTGGCCTGTTCGTAATCTGCCGAAAGTTGTGTCAGTTGCGCAGCATCAGCATTGCGAGCAGATTCTGCCAGTTCTTCTTCTAAAGCACTCACACTTGCTTCAGCCCTCTCAATGTCGCGTTCGACATCCTCAACAGTGCGGATTTTGATTTTTGCGCTTTTTTTACCTCCCGCTCTTGAAGGTGAACCAGCAGATTTCGTTGTATTTGATACACGCTTACCCACACTCTTCACCAGGGGAGAAGGAACCTCAAGCACGATTGGTCGCTTGCGTGTACGGTACTCGGAATAATTTCCCATATATGGAATTAACACTCCATCTTCGATAACCCATACTTTGGTTGCCAGGCTATCGATGAAGTAGCGATCATGAGAGACAAAGAGTAATGTACCTTCAAATTCACCCAGAATCTCCTCAAGAAACTGACGTGATTGCAGGTCAAGGTGATTCGTTGGTTCATCCAACACCAGAAAATTCGACCCTTGAAGCGTCAACTTTGCTAGCGCCACACGACTGCGTTCGCCACCACTAAGTGCACCAATAGGCTTAAAAACATCATCGCCTGTAAAAAGGAAGCGAGCCAGAAAACTGCGAGCAGCATCTTCACTCATGGTGCTCAATTGCCGTATTTCGTCAACTATAGTTCTACCTGGATTCAATCCACGGTGTGTTTGTGAGTAATATCCAATGCGCACATTGTGGCCAGGATAAACCTGTCCACTAATTGGAGCTATTTCTCCAATAATCGTACGTAACAGCGTAGTTTTACCAGCACCATTGGGACCCAGCAATCCTACACGATCGCCACGCATCAGTTCCAGGTCGGCAACACGAACAAGCTCCGTAGGTTCAGTCTGAAGTTCCACTGGCGGATAACCAATTACTAACTTCTGGGTTGAAAGAACGACTTGACCACTCTCGAAAACAGCATTGAATTCAAAATGCATCCCTGGAAAATCCTGCGGACGTTCAACGCGTTCCAATCGATCAAGCAGCTTTTGACGACCCCGTGCCTCACGGCTGCGTTGGCCAGCCTTATACCGACGAATAAACTCCTCGGTATGGGCAATATGAGCTTGCTGCGCCTCATACTCGCGAGTACGACGTTCCATACGCTCTTCTCGCAAATGGAGGTATTTTGTGTAGTTACCTGGATATTGCTCTATGCGGCCAAAGGCCAGTTCAATTGTACGTGACACAACTTTGTCCAGGAAGTAACGGTCATGGGCAACTACAACCATAGCACCCATCCAGCTTGAGAGATACGTTTCCAACCACTCAAGCGCTGCCAGGTCGAGGTGGTTGGTAGGCTCATCCAGAAGCAACAAATCTGGCTCTTGCAACAGTAACTTCGCTAGAGCAGCCCTGGTCTGCTGTCCACCACTCAGGTACATAACTGGAGCTTCTTGCTGATCGCGCGTGAAACCCAGGCCATCTAACACCTGGTCAATCCTATTTTCATAGGTGTATCCACCTATATGCTCAATGCGAGTTTGCAGTTCGTCGTACCGCTTCAACAATTGTTCATGTAAAGCAGTATCATTCTGAGCTGCTGGGGTGGCTAGCTCAAGTGCCAGTTCGCCAAGCTCACGCTCCCACTTGCGCACTTCAGCAAAGACGGTGAGCATTTCTTCTCGTAATGAATTCTCTGGGTGGAAATCTGAAATCTGTGTCAGGTAACCAATACGTGTATTGTGTGCGATTGCAACTGTCCCCTCATCAGGTTCTTCTCGACCTGCCAGGAGATTAAGCAGTGTCGATTTTCCAGCCCCATTCGGACCAATGAGACCAATACGATCCTGTTCGTTTATTTGAAAGTTCACTCCAGCGAAGATGCGTTCAGCTCCAAACGACTTCCCAACCTGTACGGCACTGACAATTGGCATATATATTCACCCAGAAACTAGCAATATATTTCTTTTTGGCATTATTCGCGCAATAGCGTATCATACGAAAGCTGCTGATGCAAGTTTGATTACAGGCTGTCAGTAATTGTTCCAAGACGAAGCAAGGTATGATATACTGAGTAAGCACATGGCCTTATCAAAAAGAGAAAGGATGCTGAGAGGTGGCGAAAGAGCAGACTCTGGACAATTTGTGGTTGGCGCAAACACTATTCGATCTTGGCGGAGTGCAATTCGGAAATTTCACAGTCAGCGAATCAGCAGTTAGCTCCCCCGTATTTGTGAACCCCAAGGTTCTCATCAGTAACCCAACCGCATTGCGTGTTGCAAGCAAACTCATGCAACAAGAAATCAACCTCGCTCAATCATTGCGTCGCGCGCGAGTTCACCCCTTTGCCGTCGTTGCCGGCGTCCCCGTCGGGGGGTTGCTGCTGGCAACAGCCTATTCATTAGAAACGAATATCCCCATGATATATGCTCGCGTTCGACCAGAGGGCACAGGCAAACGTGGAATAGAGGGTCGCTTTAGCACGGGCGAGGCTGCCCTCATTATCGACGACCTGGTTACCAGAGGAAGTAGTATCCTGGAAACAGCCGAGTTACTCGAAGAGAATGGGCTTAAGGTAAAGGATGTGATTGTTCTGGTTGACCGTGAACACGGAGCAACTGAACGATTAAGACGAAGAGGATATAACCTCATAAGCATTTTGAAACTTGATGTAATGCTAAATCACTACATGTCCAGAGGCTTGATTTCGGAGGAAACCTACAATACCTGCGCTGAGTATTTACGTAGCAAACAGGCTGGAACGGAATAACTGATAGGCGTGTTGAAGTGGCTGTGTCTGGCGTTACTGGACACAGCCACTTCAACATTACTTGCAGTGTCTCTATTCAGACTTAGGCACTTGAGAGGAAACAGGTACTTCGTATCCGTCAGTTGGAGAAGTTTGACGCCCTTCATACCCATTTACCGAACTAGCCTCTGCGCTATGCTTCAAAATTCCCAACAAAGGCTCGACAAGATCAATGGGCAGTGGGAAGATGATAGTTGAGTTTTTCTCAACTGCAATCTCTGTCAGCGTTTGCAGGTAACGCAGTTGTAACGTAGCGGGCTGTGAGCCAATCACTTGCGCAGCCTGTGCCAGTTGGGCAGACGCCTGTAGTTCACCTTGGGCATGAATAATCTTTGCGCGCTTCTCACGCTCTGCCTCGGCTTGCTTTGCCATAGCACGCTGCATCGAAGCCGGCAATTCAACATCTTTGATTTCTACAGCAGTCACCTTCACTCCCCAACGCTCTGTATGCTCATCTATGATGATTTGTAGTTCACGATTGATCTTGTTGCGCTGGGACAACAACTCATCCAGTTCCGATTGACCAAGCACATTACGCAGGGTTGTCTGACCGATTTGTGTTGTTGCCTGCATATAGTTCATCACATTTACAACAGCCGAAACAGGATCTACTACGTAGAAGTAGACGACAGCAGTGACTTTTATTGTCACATTATCACGCGAAATCACCTCTTGTGGTGGGACTGTTAATGTGACGACACGTAGATCGACCTTAATCATGCGCGTGACGAATGGTGGCACCAGGAATATTCCGGGTCCCTTGGCGCCGGTTAATTTTCCTAGCACAAAAATCACGCCCCGCTCGTACTGCTGTACTACTCGAATGGCCGAGAATAGGAGCATCAGTAAAATTATTACTACGAATGCTACGATGATAAGTGCCACAATGGCTCCCATGGAACTCCTCCTTTATGACCCCTCGATGTATCTAGGGGCCGTATCTGATAGTCTATCAACAACAGGTTGTACATGTAACAACAAACCTTCAACGGCAACAATCCGTACCTCGGTGCCGGGGTCGACAGAGGTGGATGGATCGTCAAGCACTGCAGTCCAATCTTCTCCTTTATACTTCACTCGTCCAACTGGCTGAAGCGAAGTCAACGCAATAACGGTAGCGCCAATCATGCCGTCAGTTCCTGTTTTGACAGTTCGCTGCCGGGTCCGCACAATCAAAGTGACGATATATAGACCAATTAAGCCTACTAACCCACCCATTGCATACACAAGAATGGGATTTACCTGTGGTCCCTGGGAGGAACCACCGCTATTGAAAAAGAGTAAGGCCCCAATGATAAGAGAGATCACAGCTCCTATTGTCAGCACGCCATGTGCAGGTAATTTGATATCGAGAATAAGCAATACGAACGCTAAAGCCATTAATGCAAGTCCAGCCCAGTTTGGAGAAAGAGACCAGGCTCCAAAGAGGAAGAGTATCAATGCTATACTTCCAACAACACCTGGAAAGATGGCCCCCGGATGTGATACCTCAACGAAAATACCTATCATAGCAACAATAAACAATAGAAAGATTACATTTGGATCTAGAAGCAGCGTATAGAGGGTACTGCCTAGACTGGCACTGATGACTGGTACAATTGCAGGGCGCGCATTCATGGCTAATTTCCTCCAGTTTGTAATCTAACGCGCCTAATCACTATGCTTTTATCAAAACACATAACTATCATACCATAAATCATGCTATTCATACTCATATCTCAATTAATAGCTCATCAGATCTCATAGCTATGTTAATAGCGAATTGCTATAATTAATATAACATACTGCTATTCCAATGTCAAGAGAAAAAACTGCCACCGATTCATGAATCGATGGCAGCAAAAGATTTGTAACGAAGGTAGATGAAATTTCCACCCAACTATAGAACTTAGGACAGTTTCTGTAATGCCTCAAACAGTTCCTCGTTATCAGGTAAATCAGCTGGATTGTCAAGAACTTCAATGTAGCGAATGACTCCGCCTTTATCTATTACGAAAACAGCACGATCTGGAAACCCTCCGCGGTTACGCACACCATACTGATCTACAACCTGTCCCTGCGGATAAAAGTCTGAGAGCAATGGGAACGTTACGCCTATCGATTTAGACCAGGCATTCAAAGAATAGGCACTATCCATACTCACACTCACTACCTCGGAATTAAAGTCCTTAAAGCGTGCAAGTTCTGCTTCATAGGAGGGTAATTGTGTAGAGCAAACACTACTAAAAGCATAAGGAACGAATGCCAGAACAACATTTTTCTTGCCCCGAAAGTCAGCTAACTGCCATTCATCTCTTTTAGCAGTCTTTAGATTAAAATCAGGGGCGATATCTCCCACTTTTAGCGTCTTTGATTCATCGTGACTTTTAGTTGCCATTAGTATGCATCCTTCCGAAATAACTTTTCTTTAATTTACGCTACTTGTAAATACATAAGAGCGTTACTTGCCCATTTGACCAATCGTATAGCAAGGTGTAGGCTACAAGCATAAAAAATGCGCAGGGCGCTTAAAAGCTCACTACACCGGATTCTAGCACCGGGCAGATGAGCATGTCAACTTTGAAACAGGAGACCAGGAGACAGTCACGAAGATTATCGAAACAAAGAAGCCACGGACAACGTTCTGGAATGCCTTGCTGGCACGGCAGGGAGTTGTAGCTTATATGCCAATTATCGCAGTCAACATTCTTATGTTCTGTGTTGCATCCTGGCAATTTTTGTGGCTAAACACTGACCCGGCACGCTATCAATGTTATGCCTTGACCTATTGGATGGGAAGTAATGGAGCACAATTCCTTCCCGCCTCTCAATGCTCATTTTTGCCCACTTCGATGCTGGCTCAACCACCTTTGCATATGCTACCGCTTGAATACCCACCATTCGCACTTGTCATTTTCTCGTTGCCACTCCTAGTCCCACTGCTCTATTATCAGTTGGTCTTTGCGGTATTGATGGCCTTGATTTCTACGCTGATCTACTGGCTGCTTCTTCGATATGGACCACGTGGAGCAGCACTGGCCTTTGCATGCTATTTATTTATCGGCGCCTGGGCTATAGCCCAAGAACGCTTTGACCTGGTGCCAGCTGCGCTTACTCTACTCTGTCTCATTGCAGCCGAGCGCAAACATTGGACATTTGCATATATTGCATTAGCCTTTGGTTTCTTACTGAAAATATATCCCATCCTCTTCCTTCCAGCTCTTTTCATTGCAGAGCAGCAAGATACACAAAACATATACATTCCAGCGAAGTTTTACAAACTCCATACTCTACCAGGAGAGCTCTGGCATACCTTGCAAGGCATACGACACTGGCACTGGAAAAATACATTGCTCTTCTTTGCCATATCACTCGTAATCACAGGTTTCTTCGCGCTTTTCGACTTCAAGGGAGCAGTAGTGAGTCAGGTGAGCTACTTTGCAAATCGTCCCCTACAGGTCGAGTCTACCGGTAGTATTCTGCTCTGGCTAGGAACGTTTATCGGCTTCCCTGTGTACATCGTGTTCTCTTTTGGATCCGTCAACATGATCAGCGCGCTTGGAGGAGTTGTTTCCAACCTATTAGAAATTCTATTTGTAGTGGGATATGTCTATGCTATTTTCCTGCAATGGCGTGGAAAGTTAGACCTAGTCCAAACATGTATTTCGCTCTTACTTGTTTTTATCGCCGCGGGAAAGGTTTTCAGTCCGCAATACTTAATCTGGATCATACCTTTGCTTGCATACAGTGGAGCTTTTGACAGGTTCTGGCTCGTTGCCTGGGGAAGTATCTCACTTCTAACCATCATTATTTATCCCTACTTCTATACACGCATTATCGATGCTGTCAAAACACCTTATGTTCCTGGCTTCATTCAAATCGTAACGGCACGTAACTCATTATTCGTTCTATTGACACTTGCTTACCTTTTCAACTGGTTTCACATTCGGAGGCGCAGGGCATTACCACCTGTTGAAAAGATACAAAATACGGATGTGCAACCCATGGTAAATAGTAACGGAAATTGAGCCAGAGAAAATTTCTCTGGCCTCACTAATCTTTTTTAACTTAATCTCCACCGCAGATGATCCGCATTATGGAGTAATCGATTCATAATGTTGTTCCGCAGACGATAGATATCGTGTACGTCACTAAACTCCCGAGGGCAGAAATGCATAATCTCCCTGGGTTTGAGACCACAGTGAAAAAGCAAGTAGGCTAGCCTCTGCTCATCACCCTTGTGGAGTACCATTTTTAAGACATCCCAAACTTCACTACTCTCAAAATCGTCTTCGATTTGCAATTCTTCTGGCTCTCCCGGCTCCGGCAATGGGATTTCTCTTGATCGTGAATAAGCCCGCAGTGTATCTAATATAGTCCCATTCAGACACGCATGCAGGTATTGCAATGCACCAGCAAAAGAGTTAAATTCAATGTGTTGAGTCAACGCTGTAGCCTGCCAGAATCGTTCAAAGGTCTGAGCTACATAATTCTCTTCGCTATCTAGACGACAAGCCGTCTCTCTATTTGGGTGACGATGCAGCCAACCAAGGACTAGCTCACCCAGACACTCCTGCGTCCATGCCCATGCTTCCTGGTCTCCCTGTACAGTCGCACGCCGTAACAGCTCGACGCCATACATTTCGATACTTGGCTTTCCCCGGCGAAAGTTATTGAGTTCTCTCACACAATGTGCAGCGAGCTCCGTGGCACGCATCTCACTGCATCGTTGGTTCAATGTGAGGGAATGTTGCCTGTTGTCATGTTGAGATCCCAGATGACGCTCAACAACCAGCTTCTCATGGATCCGCATAGTCGGATTCATAACCTTACTCCTTTGCTTACATCCCTCTTTGTAAAGAACACTTCTTCTAGTTCTAGAGAAAAAGTTCGATTTTTCACTATTTAAAGTGTATGCGAAGAAAGGCTATGATACATCTGTAGAACAACGTATTTTTTATGAGCTAAAATTCCGGTAATGTGAGCTCATCTAAGTAGTTTAACCTATTCGAGACAGAATGTTGCGGCTTAGCACTGACGATTTTTCGCTCCTTCTGTGCTCCATTGCTCCTTTTCCTGGCATGTAAATACCAGTTCACACCCTCGAAAACTCCACGTATAACATCATACTCGGGCTCATATCCCAGTTCACGTCGCGCCTTCTCGATAGAGAATTCTTGATTGCCGCCTAACAGCGTTACACCGTAAGTGGTAACGGGAGGAGGCGCAGATTTGCGGCGACCTATTGCCTGCCACACTAATTCAGCGCTGCGGCCAGCTGTAAACAATACAAAATAGGGAATGTTACGCGTTACAGGAGGTACTTCCAGGAAGTCAGCAATCATATTCAAATACACGGCTTGGGTCACCCGTCGATCATCGGCAATGGTATAGGCTTTACCAATTACCTCATCACCGGAGTCTCCGGCTTTGATCAGACCCTGTGCTACATCACGCACATACACTACAGGTACGATATTTTTGCCTGAACCAATCAGGAAACCCTTCTCTGACTCTACCATGGCCACGAATCTTCCAAAACTAGTGGTATCACGTGGACCATAAATCCATGCAGGTCGAACAATTACTACGGGCGCTCCACGCTCTGTAACAAAGTCAGCTATCAACTTCTCGCAAGCAATCTTGGTACGGCTATAGGGATTGTCCTCTGCATGAAAAGGATGATCCTCGGTAATGATACCTTGTAGATGATGCCCATACACTGTAATCGAGCTTGTGTGCACAACGCGCTGCACTCCAGCATCCATCGATGCAGTTATCAAATCTGCTACGCCCCATACATTGACTGCGTTATAATCTTTTTCCAACCCCCAGGGACCTGTCTTTGCCGCAACATTGTATACGCGCTTCACACCCTGCACCACTTTGTTAAGCGATTCTCGGTCAACTAAATCTCCCAGTACAACCTCAACGCCATCTAGCTTGCGCAGGCGTGATGCGTCCTCCACAGGACGTACCATAGCCCGTACTTCATCGCCGCGTTCCAATAGCATATCGACAAGGTGACCACCCAAAAACCCGGCAGCCCCCGTAACCAGAACTTTCACCTACAAAACTCCTTGTTTGTCTTTTGATTTCAGGATACCATATTAAAAGTTGAGCAAAGAAAAACCGACGCTAAAAATTGCGCTCTGCTACGTACAAACGTAATAAAAGGTTCAAAAGGGGTACCTCAGGGGGAGCACGATTATGACCGACCATATAACACAACAAATAGGAAATTATCAACTGGTACGCCATCTTGGACGTGGCGCTTTTTCTGATGTCTATCTCGGAATTCATGTTCACTTGAAAACTCCGGCGGCCATCAAAATACTGCATACCGAATTGACAAGCAGCGATGTAGAGAAGTTCCGCACCGAGGCGCGTACAATTGCACGTCTGGAACATCCCCATATCGTGCACGTGCTTGACTTTGGCATTGAAGATCATACTCCTTTCCTTGTCATGAGCTTTGCTCCCAATGGCACGCTGCGACAACGTCACCCAAAAGGAACGATCCTATCGCTTGCAACCATTATCTCCTACGTTACGCAGATAGCTGAGGCCTTGCAGTATGCGCATCAGCAAAAGTATATTCATCGCGATATCAAGCCAGAGAATATGCTACTTGGGCGCCACAACGAGGTACTGCTTAGCGATTTTGGCTTTGCCTCAATTTCTCAAAGTTCCATTTCTCAAAGCACAAAGGAAATGGCCGGTACTATCCCATACATGGCGCCTGAGCAATTTCACGGTAAACCTCGTTTTGCCAGCGATCAGTATTCACTTGGCATTGTCGTGTATGAATGGTTAACCGGAGAGCGCCCTTTTCAAGGCTCTGTTCTCGAAATAGCCACCCAGCATATGATAAACCCTCCTCCTCCAGTACGTATAAAGAACACTGCAATACCACCAGAGGTCGAAGAGGTTTTACTCACTGCGCTTGCTAAAGACCCACAGCGGCGCTTTGCGACAGTGCAGGCCTTTGCTAATGCCCTACAGCAGGCTAGCAATATAGTCTTTCCCATTGCCTCTGCTTCAACTATCTCTTTTGAAGAAGTGTCCGAGCTTCCATCTATCGGCACACAACCAATATCTGCTGGGATGCCACCTGCAGTGCTTACTCACAACACTCCGCCTCTCTTTCAAACAGATACTTTCAAAGAGAGCTATTCAAATATAGAATCATCCAATAACCAGCAACTGGCGAATGTATCTGTTGAATCCACTACACATTCTCAGCGCCGTCTCTCACGACGAGCAGTCCTTTTCGGGTTAGCAGGTGTGGCTATAGGAAGTGTAGTAAGCAATGGTATCTGGCTAGCAAAATCTGCGGGAACATTAGGTGAAGGTTCTAAAACTATTCCTCCCCCACCAGTGACCGCTCTCTTCACTTACATAGGACACAAAGGGCCTGTACTTACTGCCACCTGGTCTCCCGATGGATACCGCATCGCCTCGGGCAGCTATGACACAACTGTTCGGGTCTGGGGCGCCTTTGCAGGGTGGCCTTCGTTTACTTATCCGTTGCACAAGGATTATGTATGGTCTGTAGCATGGTCGCCTGATGGAAAGTACATTTCCTCTGCAGGTGGTTCCTATGATAAGAGTGTTCGGGTCTGGGATGCTGCAACTGGAAATCCCCTTTACATCTTCGACGATTACACTGATGGAGTGAACTCGGTCGTTTGGTCTCCTGATGGGAAGCTCATCGCTTCGGGAAGTTACGATAAGTTAGTAAAAGTCAGGGATCCTTTCAACCTGACAACTCCATTCACTTTATCAGGTCATACCAGTGCAGTAAAATCTGTAGCATGGTCTCCCAATGGGAAATACATCGCTTCTGGGAGTTTCGATCAAACGGTAAGAGTATGGGATGCTTCGACCGGAAATCTCATCTATACTTTGTCACATAATAATTATGTAAAGTCCGTTGCCTGGTCTCATGACAGCAAGTTTATAGCTTCGTCAACTGGTGATACAGGTAGTGGAGGGAGTGGTGAACACCTCATATACATCTGGAATGCGACTAACAGAAAGTTGGTTCGCAAGTACAACGGTCATAATGATGGAGTGGCAACCGTTGCCTGGTCACCCGATGGGAAACGCATCGCCTCCGCGGGCGGGAATATCAAGACGGGATTTGGTGACTCATCTGTACAAATCTGGGATGTCTCTAGTGGCAATAGGGTCTTAACCTATACTGGACATCATAAAATGGTGAATTCTGTAGCCTGGGCGCCGGGAGGATCATACATCGCTTCTGCTTCCTGGGATATGACCGTGCAAGTTTGGAAGGCGGTGTAATAAAAATAAGATTCACCATACACTACTGATTTCTTGTATGCGCCCAAAAATCCAGCAAATCGCTCTTCGTAACTATTCCTTCTAATTCATCGCCATTCATCACGGCCACTGCATATTGTCCAGAGCTGAAGAGAGTATAGGCCTCATGCGCAGGAGCACTTCCTTGCAATTCGGCAAATGGCGGACCTTGAAGATCACGAACAACCATTGATTCCAATGGCTCCCCACCTGCAAGATGGCGTAATAAGAGGTTCTCTGTGAGACTACCAACTATTTGCCCATTCTCTAACACAGGAGTCTGGCTGATACCATACCGCCGCAATAACTCAACGGCGTCAGCGATTGAATCACCAGGCGTAACACTAACTACCAGAGGCATTGTGCGCGAGTGAGTACGGCGATGAGTAAGCACATCGTGCAGAGTAGGTTCGTCTGTCTCCGTCTGCACCAGCATATTATTCTCACGCATCCAGGTATCATTGAACTGTTTGCTCAAATAACCACGACCGGTATCAGGAAAAAGCACAACGATAACATCGTTAGATGTCAGACGGCGCGCGTAGACATGTGCGGCAGCCATGGCAGTACCAGCAGAACCTCCCACCAGAATGCCCTCTTCACGCGCCAATCGTCGTGCCCAGTTGAATGAGGTACGGTCATCGATACGAATGATCTCATCCACCACCGATGGATCATAATTATGCGGGAATAGCTCCATCCCAATACCTTCGATCTTGTAGGGCTTCGGCGTATCACCTGAATAGACCGAACCAGGAGGGTCAGCTCCAATTACCTTTACATTGGGATTCTGTTCTTTAAGGTAACATGCTGTACCAGATATTGTTCCTCCAGTGCCAATACCAGCCACAAATGCGCTAATACGACCGGCAGTGTCACTCCAGATTTCAGGCCCTGTTGTAGCATAATGTGCAGCCGGATTTGCCGGGTTAGAGTACTGGTCAGGGCAACAGGCACCCGGGATCTCATCCGCAAGCCTGTGAGCGACGTTTTTATAATGTTCAGGCGAATCATGCGTCACACTACTTGGACAGATGACCACTTCAGCTCCATAGGCACGTAAAAGGCTTCGCTTCTCCTCACTTACCTTATCGGTCATGACAAAGATACAGTGATATCCATTAATCGCTGCTGCAATGGCCAAACCATGTCCCGTATTACCACTGGTAGGCTCAACAATTGTTCCACCCGGACGCAATAAACCTTGTTTCTCACAATATTCGATCATTCCTGGCCCTATACGATCTTTGACACTTCCACCTGGATTGAACATCTCCATTTTTGCCAGGATCAATGGATGTACATCACTTGCAACCCGATTGAGACGAATAAGCGGCGTATTGCCAATCGCATCGAGCATCGAGTTATAATAGCGCATCTCACCTTGAGGAGTTTCTGTCAACATATCCATTGCACATTTCCCCTTGAACATTTCGAACAATGCGGGCCACTCTGCCGGTAAACACTTTGACGGCATCCAGTATAGCACATTGGAGAGAAGCTACTCACTACACATTTACCAGCACAATCCTGATCTGATCAACAGAAGCAGGTAAATGATCGGCACCAAAGGGAAGTTGTATCTCAACATTCGATACACCAGGTTGCGTAACAAGATATGTCTTCGCCAAAATAGGTGTTGCACCCTTAATAGATTGCTGCCATTGTCCAATTTGTTGAGAGGAAAACTTGTGTATCCAGAGTCCATGTGCCGAAACACTCAAATAAATAATTCCATTTTGACTTTGTTGCACAACCACAGGATTAGCAATTGTCGGTACGCCTTTCAAAAGATAATGACTATCCAATTGTAATGTGGCCTGCTTATTTAATAACTGGGCTGCAACTAAGCGAGCAGTTGTCTGGTTATATACGAATGCCGTGGCCAACACACTAACTTGTACCCTCACCTCATCCACCTGTGTACCAGGTACGCTATCTGATACGACTCTCGTAACATATGTTGGTTGTCCAGCCTCCGCCTCGTTCGCAGCAATCTGTTTCTGGAGTTGCTGCAATGCCTGTCTTCGCAGTTGAGCAACCAGAGTATTTCTTACACTATCAATGTCAACCTGCGTCACTATACGAACATCATGCGGATCCACTCCCCCGCTAAAAGACTGAGGATTACTAACAGTCAGATGATCACCACAACACATGGTGTTTAGAGCATTTGCGGCGATATTTCCAGTTACACCAGGAAAGACCGCCACTGCTGAAGCTGAAATTGAACCATCTTGTCCTTCATTACGTGGCGGCACCATCACCGATTGCCTAAGTTTAACTTCTACACCTGTAGTTGTTGTAAAAACGATCCCCGCTGGTAGGGAGTATGCCGATGGACTGCTATTATCAATGAGAATAGACCCACTTGATTGAGTACCAGGTATCGATTTGATACCCGACGTTGCTGTAGTGCGACTGGCTATTGCAGTAACTAAGAGGGACCGATCAGGAATATTTCGCGTGGTGAGATTCGGATTGCTAATTTGTGGTGAAGCTGTCAATAGATAGGTGTCTTGTACTATTTTACTTTCAACGGTCACTGAAATGGTAGCATAAGGCGCTACACCAAATACAGGAAATCCCGTAGGAAAGAAGCTGAAGCCAGATACCCTGGGCAAGAGCATCAAGACCAAAAGCGTGAGGGGTACCAATGTTGCAGCCACTACTGACAGCGTAAAAAGCTTGCGGTTCTGTCTCACATTCCTCCTCACCGGTTGATTCACCTGGGATGGAAAGAGAGAGGCAACATGATAGCGTTTCAATCTCCGTTGAAGCGCTGGTTCCCCTGTTTTTGTTGGCGATAATGGCACAGAGTTGCGTCGTGGGGGTGGGGCTGTACCCATCAAATCATCTGATTCTGCTAGGTCACTATCATCTTTGACAGCAGGCGCCGGCCCTTCAATTGCCGCTAGAAAAGCCTGGCGCATTTCGGCTACACTGCCAAATCGATCTTCAGCCCGTTTTGCCATGGCTTTACGTGCCACTTCTCCTAGTTCGATGGGAATGGACGCATCACGATCACAGGGGGACGGAATCGGCGCATTCAGGTGCATCTTCACGACTTTTACATCATCGGGATCATCATAAGGAAGTTCTCCAACCAGCATCTGGTAAAGCAACACCCCAAGGGCATAAATATCGGTTGCAGTGGTAACAATGCCTCGTGCCTGTTCAGGGGCCATGTAGTGTGGCGTTCCCGGTATCTCGTCCAGCGGAATAGGTTTGCCGATTTGCTCACCACCAATCTGCTCGGAAAAACGTACCAATCCAAAATCAGCAAGATAGACATTTGGGGGACCGTCGCGACGAGCCTCTAACAGTACGTTCGAAGATTTAATATCACGATGAATAAAACCCTCATCATGCGCATACTCCACCGCATCCAGGAGTTGTAAGAAGATAGCAGCAACATCACTAAGATCAGGCAGGGAGCGTCGCAGGTAGCCAGTGAGCGTTCCACCTTCGATAAAAGGCATGACCAGGTATAAAATCCCTTGCTCATCGCCAAACTCGATCAACGGCAGGATATGAGGGTGATGCAACTGCGCAATTGTGCGTGCTTCTCTTGCAAAGCGACGGCGCATTTCGCGATCAGTGGCATAGCTACCTAGAATAACTTTGATTGCCACACGTCGACCAAAGGCTGAACGCTGCCGTCCCTCGTAGACAGCACCCATGCCTCCAACGCGCATGCGCCGCAAGACATCATAGTTTCCGAGTTGCATACCCTCCAGAGTCAGCATCGCCAGTTTCTTTCCAATCTAGCTACCTCCCAATCCCTGAGTGGAAGTGGGTGTCGGATGGGTGGGATTTACAGTAGGACTGCCTGTCGGTGACACGGATGTAGGGGTGGGTTTCCCAGGTGTAGGTGACCCGATTGCCCCAGGTATGGGTACTAGCTCTATCGTAATTTGCGTGGCATCCGGTAAGGTAGTGCCACTGGATATCTCGATCTTGACATCCTTGACACCTGGCTGACCTTTGAGATAATTTATGGCATCTTGCTCGCTCTTATTTGCAATATGATTCTTAAAATCCTGCTGTACGGTATCGCTGAACTGGTAAACCCATACGCCCTCTACTCTGACAAGTATGGCTACAGTTCCCTTGGTATCTATCGAAGTTACACTGGTAACCCGTGCCACGATATTGCCTGTCAGTGCATAGTTAGGTCCAAGATCTGTGCTGGCCTGTTTTGTGAGCAGGTTTGCCGCCATTGTCAGTGCTGCCTGTTGATCATAGACCTCTTCTTTGCAGGTAATCGCCACCGTCACTGTCACATTAGGTGCGTGGTCTCCTGCTGCATGATTGGCAGTGAAGGTGGATTTATTACATTGAAACGTATTGGGCACAACTTGTTCACCAGGTTTCACCTGCCCTTGCAATGCTGTCTTCGTGCCTGGAGTAAGCGATGCAGCTAGAGCATCTGCCGCGCCGGTGATGTCACTCTGTTGTACGACAGAGTTTGGCTGTGGATCTTGCCCTCCACCAAATGCTCCATTTTTCACCGTAATGCCAGCAGCACAGCAAGGTCCACTTATATCGAGTGCCCCAATGTTTCCGGCGGATCCAATGTTGACTGCGTAACCCGTTACAGTTAGGAAACCAGGCAAAGCAGAAACAGTTATCGGCCCATTGAAGGTAACCGGTACTCCAGAAGCTCCTCGAAGAATAACACTGTTAAAAGTCTTTGTAGATCCACTATTCAAGAATGTTAATGCTCCTGTCGCACGCGCCCCTGGTATAGACCCGGTCGAAGTCACAGTCTTCGACTGTTTCGAAGAGGTAGCAGAGATGATACGCGCTGGCACTTCGCGCATGTTAGGATTTGGAGTGCCTGTCACGCCTATGATCTGAAAAGTATTTGACTCAACTTTACTATCTGGAGTAATTGTCACCGTAGCGGTAATCGTTGAGCCAGGTATTATATTGGTTATCTTATTAAATCCGCCCGGAATGGCAGCAATGGTGATACCACCAATCAACAACACAGTGAGTATGCCAAGCAAAATCGCGAGCAATATGCGTGTTTGTCTCGAAGTACCGCCTAAGCCGCTGCCACCTGGCCCTCCAGGAGCATTCCCGCTGGGAGGTAGACCGCCACCGCCACTAGCAGTGCTCCCGGCCCTCGTTGCCCCTACTCCCACAGCAGTAGCGCCACCAACTACAGCGCCCATTTTCCTCGTATCACTTTGCCTGTTTGATAGGGCAGTATTTAATCCATTTTGCTTTGTTACTATTTCTGATGCTACGATTGGATTAGCAACAACTTCTGCTGGAGGTACTGGAAATTTGCGAGTAATTTTGGGACGAGGCGTAGTAGAAGAAAAAGTGATAATTCCTGGTTCTGGATCAGCCTGGTTCTGAGCTCCATTAGAATCAGCATGTTCAGGTTCTTTATCCTCATTTACTAAGATGTTATTTGAAGATGTATCTTCGTTTGCCTGCGATCCTGCTCCTGTTGCAGACTGAGCATGGGAATCCTCGTCGATGGGTTCAAGTATTGAACTTGAATTTTGATCTTTGGCAAGAGCAGCTAAATCTGCACCAGCGGCCAGGCCCGCCATTCCTAAAGCTGTTACATTCTGCCCGTTTGAACCATTATTCTCACCTGCTATATCTAAATCTTCGCCATCTTTAGGAGAGTAGAACTTCTCCTGAGGTGCCATCACCATTCCATTAAGGGGAAGAGGGGAGGTACTTTCTTCACCAGCGCGACTACCTGACACAGACGCTACTGCAGCAGTATCAGCAACCTCTTGCTTGCGTCTGAATCTGAAAAGCCCTCTTTTAGTAGATCCTGTGGCGGTTCCAGAAACGATAGTTTCTAACTTGATCGATTGCGAGAAGCTTTCTAATGAAGAGTAAACAGGAAAGCGGCGTTGACGCGCGAAATCAGCCGGACCTGAGCCATTGGGTGCTATAAAAATTATCTCTGCCTTGAGACCGCGCCGCATGTTCTTAAGCCCATCAAAATCAACTGGCCTTTGAAAGGCTTTATTTTGATCAGGTAATACAACCACCACCCGTTTAAAACCAAGTTTATCCTGAGTCAATATGGCAGTTAAGACGCTCTGCCTGTCATCGTTCGGATCTACATATATCACCCCGATACTTGCGCTGTGTGGGTCACTCGGGCCCAGCAGATCTGTGCCGTCACCCTGTCTCATCGCTCTAATCCCTCTTTACACCTAATTTTGCAAATAATGCTACTGGTGACATTTTACACTATATGAAAGAAATCGCAAGTAGATAGACTAACTTCACTATCACAATGAACGGGAACTTGAGCATTTTAAGTTTTAATTCGAGGGCAATATGCGCGACATCCGGCAGGGTATTACTATTGGAGAAATCGATTCAGAGGACAAGATCCCTGGCGATCACAAAGACCGCCAGGATAATGTACACGAACAAGCTATCTAGGACCAGCGTTACGCACCTCATCGCTGGGCAACGTGAACTGCTTGAAATTCTTTTTGAAGCGCGCAGCGAGGTCGGCAGCCTGGCGATCATACGCTTCTTTATCAGCCCAGGTGCTCCGAGGAATGAGTAAAGCTTCCGGCACACCTGAACAGGACGTGGGCGAATGCAGACCGAAGATAGGATCTGTAAATATCTCGACCTTGTCAAGCTCTCCACTGATTGCCGCCCTGACCATCGCTCGTGTATAGTTGATATTGATGCGCTCACCTATCCCAAACGGCCCACCAGTCCAGCCTGTATTGATGAGATAGCAGCGTACTTTGTGCATTTCAATACGTTCACGAAGCAAGTTTGCATATTCTCCTGGCCGCAGCGGCAAAAAGGCAGCACCAAAACAGGAGCTAAAGGTTGCCTGTGGAGTCGTTACACCTGCTTCTGTTCCTGCCAGTTTACTGGTATAGCCGGATAGAAAATAATACATAGCCTGTTCTGTAGTGAGTTTCGAGATAGGCGGTAGAATGCCGAAAGAATCGGCCGACAAGAAAATTATCGTGCCAGGATGCCCTCCTCTACCCGACTCAATCACGTTATCGATAAAGTTTACAGGGTAGGCAGCACGCGTATTCTCTGTGAGTGAATCATCGCTATAATCTGGTACGCGCGTATTCGGATCCACCACCACGTTTTCATAGACGGCACCGAAACGGATGGCATTCCAGATCTGCGGCTCATATTTCTTCGAAAGATTGATACACTTTGCATAACATCCACCTTCAAAATTGAAGATACCATTATCACCCCAACCATGCTCATCATCGCCAATCAGCCGACGACTCACGTCAGCCGACAGACTCGTCTTTCCGGTTCCTGAAAGGCCAAAGAAGAGTGCAACATCACCAGCGCTACCAACATTGGCTGAGCAGTGCATTGGCAGCACACCTTCTGCAGGCAGCAGAAAGTTGAGAACGGTAAAAATGGACTTTTTCATTTCGCCAGCATATTGCGTGCCAGCGATTAGCGCGAGACGCTCTTCAAAGTCTAAAATAATAGCTGCCTCTGAGCGAGTGCTATCTATACGTGGATCTGTGTGAAAATTTGGTACACAGAGGATGGTAAACCCTGGGCGCTCTGTGGTCAAATCGCTCTCAATAGCACGCAAGAAAAGTTGCCGGGCAAAGAGGTTATGCCAGGCAAGTTCGGTAATCACTTGCAGTGGCATGCGGTAATCAGGATCAGCTCCAGCACCAGCATCTAGCACATAGACATCACGCCCCTGTAAATAAGCTGCGAGGCCACGCCGTACCCCTTCAAAGGTCTCGGGAGACATCGGATGATTATACTCGCCCCACCAGATTTTTGCTGCTGACTCTTCATTCGCAACAATAAATTTATCCTTGGGCGAACGTCCAGTATGGGAACCTGTTGTAGCAGCAAAGGCACCATTGGCGGCAAGTATACCCTCATTACGTGCCAGTGCATGCTCGACTAAAGCTGCTGGTGAAAGATTCCAGTTAATTTTGCCTAAGTTAACCAGCCCATATTCTTCTAGGGCTTTCCTGCTCATCATTATCGTCATGGTTTTTCTCCTATTAGCCAGGGTGCGTCGGCGACTGCACTGTCAACATTGTACGGCTTCTCGTGGTATATATCAACGCTCTTGGTATCCCTATTCATCTAAGTCTACCAAACATATTATGGCTACGCAAGACAAAAAGTAGCTTGCCATTTACTACGATGATGGTAGAGACCCTTCGAGCTTGCGAACATAAGCTACAAATTTATCTCCTCTATCAAATTCATTCAGGAACATACCAAAACTTGTAAAACCAGGTGAAAAGAGTAAAACATCACCCATTCGTGTGAGAGATACGGCAGTATCCATCGCAGTCGTAAAGTCGTCAAAGACGCCACGTACTGGATCTGCAATCCCGAGTTTTTGCGCCGATTCCTGCAATACCGGCAGCAACTCATCTGTACCTGTACCTTTTAACAAGACTACATCACGACATCTTCTGACGATCGTCTCAGGCCAATCCTCCAATGGCAGAAACTTTGTGTTGCCTCCAGCCACCAGAACTATCGGTGCGTAAAAGGCATTCAGGGCCACGCGGCCCGCCACAGGCGTGGTACTGGTCGTATCGTTAATATAACGCACGCTATTCACTAACGCGATTTCTTCCAACCGCTGAGCAACGCCTTGAAAACTTCGCACAGTGGACGAAATAATCTCATCTGGTACGCCAAGCAGTCTTGCAGTTGTCGTTGCCAAAATGATATTTTCCAGGTTATGTTTTCCAACCATAGGTGTTTCGGAAAATGTAAAGGGGAGTAAGTTTTTTGAATTACGTAGAAAACTGCCCCAGCGTTCCAGGCTTGTATACCAGGTTTCAGCAATGGCTTCCTCGCCAAGGCGGCGCGTCCAGGGATTATCATAATTAAATATTGCCAGGTCCGTTGCACGCTGATGACGGAAAATATTGGCTTTTGCCGCAGTGTATTCTTCCATGCCATTATAAGTATTCAAGTGATCAGGATAGATATTGGTCATCACAGAAACGCACGGGCTGAGCTTGTGCGGAGCAAGTCCTTCAAGTTGCCAGCTTGATAATTCAAGCACCACTAATGTCTCTGGCGTAATCGTAGAGAGTAGAGAAAGGGTTTCAACACCAGAAACATTCCCCCCTATTGTCGTGGGCATACTATTGGCTTGCAATATTTCATATAGAAGTGTGGTAGTCGTAGTTTTCCCGCGTGTTCCTGTTATGCCGATGATCCTTCCTGGACAAGCCTGGAAGAAAAGTGCTATCTCCTGTTCAATACTTGCGCCGTTTTCGCGCGCCAAATGCAAGTAGGGCGAGTCTCGGTGCACGCCAGGAACGCGAATTACGATTTCAGCCCAGAGAAAATCTTCATCGCGATGTTCTCCTAGCACATACTCGATAGGCAGACCTGCAAGTGAAATTATGCTAGGCGCCAGAACTTCTGCTGACCTCAGATCGGTTACACGCACAATACCGCCTTGTTGCGCTGCATACCTGGCAGAAGCGATACCTGATCCGTGTAACCCTAATCCCATTATCAATACATGCTTACCACGCAGATCCAAATTCATGCTTCCTTATAATGAACAATTTTCTCAAAATACGCTGATGTATGATAGCAGAATAGCTTCTGAGATACAAACCAGCATTGTATGCAAAGAAATCCTTCATAGAAATTTGATAACCTGGCGTTCACACACGGCCAAAAAACGCTATAATAGAACCAGATAGAATTATTTCACGAAAGGTGATTGTTTTCACCTGCGAGTTTAGGAAGTAATTCGTAACTGGTACCTAGAAATTATTCATATATGAACTCTGTGCAGCCCGCGCTACTCGAAGATATCCTGGAGCGTATGCCGGTTGGAGTCGTAATCCTCGACTGTACCAACCTCCGTCTTCTGTATATAAATTCGTACCTTCAGTCATTACTACCTCCACCCTGGCATACCCAGAGCCCAATCGGTCATAGATTGCACGAAGTAGTACCCTTTGACGTGCACAATATAGCCGAGCCGCTGATACAGCAAGTTTGCTCAACGGGTCGAAGTATAACGTTCTCCGATATTCCTTATGAAGGATTCCTGGAAACGCGAGGTCGCACTTATTGGCATATATCTATTGAACTCCCTATAAACTCCTTAGCAAACACTTCATACGAGGGACAAGCACCTGAAGATCTTCAAAACCCGGAGCACAGATTACTTATAACAATCAAGGATGTGACCAATCAGGTACGCTCGAGCTTGCATCTGAATGCCATCCACCATATTTCTTCTACCATTTTAGAGCGATTCGCTCTTCCACAAGTTCTCGACAGCATTCTGCAGGCTGTACAGGACCTGGTGGGTTCCACGCGTTGCGCTATTTTGTTGCTTGACCATAGCGTATCAGCAAGCAACCTGGATACTGTGGACTTCAAGGAACACAATCGGAACAACAAAGATCTTCGGAACAGTGGTACCCCTACAGTCGCGGTTGCAGCACAGAAAGGTCTGCACCTCAGTTCACAGAACTGGTACCCCCAGGTAAACGAGCAGTTACTACTCAGTCAGGTGCTACATAGTCGCAGCTCCCTGGTAATTCCAGACACAGATGCCTGGCCCGACATCGAGTTTCCTCTACTGGACGACAATGGCATACCTCGCCGACCAGGTTCGGTACTCTGCGTACCCATTTTCGAGCCAGTTCCTACCACAAGCACCGGTAATAATTCTTCCTCACATTTGGAACACGATTTAGATAACAAATTAGCTGCTAAAACAATATTAGGGACAATAGAAGTTTATCATCGACGAGCACGTGGTCTTCCTATTGAAGAGGTGGAATTATTAGAGCAATTCGCCCAACAAGCTGGCCTGGCGATTCAAAATGCGCGTTTGTTCCTCAGTATCGACCACTTAGCACAAGCCGCTAGAGAGCAGGCCAATCAGCGCGAGAATGTCATGCAAGCCATCCCCGATGGTGTTATAATCTACGATGCACGCTGGCATGTGGCCGACACGAATAACGCCATACGAAATCTGCTGGGGTGGACAGAAGATGTGACAGGTCTGTATATTAGCGAGGCTTTGAGTCGTAGTACCGCCATTTTTCCTACCGAATCTCCCTCAATTGCTGATCTCCTAAGTGAACTCGAACGCTATCCTGATGAGAAACGTGTAGACGAATTCAAAATGGTTGGAGCAGATGGACGGAATTACAGCATCCGCCGCTCGAAAGCTCCAATACAAGACGACTCAGGCAATATCTTTGCCTATGCTGTTGTCTATCATGACGTGACAGAACAGGCAACTGCAAGAGAACAGATCGAAGCTCAGGTCAATGCTCGCACAATGGAACTGGCACAACGAAACAAGGCTCTACAAGCAGCACAAGCTGCACAGGAATTAGAGAGTGCGCGCTTGAGGCTTCTTATGAAACGATTGCCATCAGGTGTAATGCTTGTTTCGGCTGATGACAAACATATCTCTGTCATCAATCATCAAGCAGTAGAGTTGCTGCAACGTATGGGAGTTCAATTAGGCACATTTGATGATCCTGATCAGATTGCTGAAAACGCTGTTGGCTTGAATATTGAAGATGCTTTTCGTGCTATCACGCTCTACGATGCTTCAGGGTCGATTATTACATATGAAGAACACCCTTTGTTCCGCGCATTGCAAAAAGGAGAGGCAAGCGAAAGCGAACTGCATATGACACAACCTGATCGACAGATGTTTTTTTTACTTATCAGCGCGGCACCTTTACTTAATCATGATGGAAGGATTACCGATGCTGTGTTAGTTTTGCAAGATTTCACAAAACTCAAGGCGTTAGAAAGAGCGCGTGAGGATTTCTTTACGACTATGGCTCATGAACTCAAAACACCTCTTGCCAATATCCGTGCTCATTTAAGCGCACTGCAGGCCGACGATTTCCAGTGGTCATCCGAGGCGCAACACAACTTTCTGGAAACTGCAGATGAGCAGGTAGAACGCCTGGTGGGTATGATCAACCATTTTCTTGATGCCTCACGCATTGAAGCCGGGGCCTTACGTCTCGAACTCGAACCAATACTGCTTCCTGAGATGTTTGAAGACCTGCAAGAGCGCCTGGAAGCATTGATTGATTCATCCCAGCGGCGGTTCGAAGTACATGTTCCTCTTGATTTGCCTGCTGTACAAGCTGACTACGAACTCATTATGAGCGTACTCACCAATCTACTTAGTAATGCTTTCCGCTTCGCTCCCGAAGGTGATACTGTCCGCCTGGAAGCAGAGCCACTGTTTGATCCATCCTATGATCATACTTCAGAAATTGAGATACGAGTAATAGATCGAGGTCCAGGTATCACCGAGGAACGACAGGCTGAACTGTTCACACGCTTCAGCACTTTCGCTGCATTGAGGCGTCCAACAATAGAACGTCCTGGACAACCGATTGCAGGGACTCAGCGAGGCAATCTTCGCTGGAGCCCTGCTACAGGACTTGGCCTGTACATTAGTCGAGGCATTATCGAAGCTCACGGTAGTGCACTTCGGCTGAAGAGCAATCCAGGGGAAGGAGCTACTTTCGCATTTACACTTGGTGTGGCAAGTTCGATCAGCAGCGAGGTTTGATACTTTAGGAGAGGTTGATGTCCACTACAGATAAAAAGGTACGTGTCCTATGTGTCGAGGATGATCCACAATTGCGTACATTTCTACTTGCTCAGTTAAAAGCCAGGGGCTTCCATGTACAAGCTGTGAGCGATGGCGCTCAGGCTATCGACCTGGCAGCCATATTTCAACCTCAACTGATCTTGCTTGATCTCTCTCTTCCCACGTTGGATGGGCTGGAATTTTTGAGGCGTTTGCGCGAATGGAGTGGAGCGCCTGTCATTGTCCTATCAGCACGCGACGAGGAACTGGTGAAGATTAAAGCTCTTGATGAAGGTGCTGACGATTACCTGACTAAACCTTTTAGCATAAATGAATTGCTCGCCCGTGTGCGTGTTGCTTTACGACGAGCCGATGAAACTGAGCGTCTCCGAAGTGGTGCAACGGGCAGTGATCTACAACATCCTGTATATCAACGCGGTGGAGAGAATGGACTTGTGGTAGATTTTGCGCATCGACTTGTACGAACTGGCGGTGAAGAGGTGCATCTCACTCCCACTGAATATGATTTGCTCTGTGAGCTCAGCCGTAACGCAGGAAAAGTGTTGACACACCGCGAACTTTTACAGCGTGTCTGGGGACCAGAATATAGTGGTGAAAATACCTACCTCCGCACCTTCATTCGTCACCTTCGCCGTAAGTTAGAACACGACCCCGCGCAACCTCGCTTCTTACTCAACGAGTTGGGTGTAGGTTATTTTGTCCCACCACCAGATGCCTCAGAATTGTAGGTGTCGAAATATGGCGTGCCGGTGGTGAGCTATTCCGCAAAGAATGCATGGAGACTAATAGTTTGTCGTTGAATATATATCCACTGTATGTTTGGATAATTTGGTTGCCATCTTCTATGGCTTATAAGTAAGACTTGTTCCCTCATAAGCGTCTGCGATAGGGAACTGGATACTAAGACTTTCTAATGTGATAGTGTCTCCCGGTTCAAATATATTTATTGTCCATCTTCCCTCTTCGCGACGGTGAACTTCTACGAAGACTTCTTCGGAGTCAACCATCACGTATTCTTGAATGGTTGGACTTGCACGATAGTATGGCTCTTTTTTGCCTCTATCGGTTGCTTCTGTAGTTGGAGATAGCACTTCGACGACTACGAGGGGATAGTGAATCGTTTCTTTCTGATTCCTGTCGCGCTCATCGCAGCTAATCGTGATATCGGGGAATACGTAGCGTTTTTCGGATAGTTTTAGTTGAACGTCGGAATTGTAGACACGGCATGGGTTGCCCTTTAGTGGTCCCTTGATCGCGGCTGTCAGATTAGCGATGATGATGGAGTGATCGGGGCTTCCTCCGGCTAGCATTTGTACGTCACCGTCGAGATATTCGTAGCGCATGTCCTTGCTGTTCCTGTTGAGTATCAGGTAGTCATCGACACTCATCATTAAGTATTTACGTTGTGCCATCGTGCCCTCCCTGCTGCTGTCGTCTGCCTGAACGTATTCTATCGTAAATGATACCACATCTGGGTTTGCAGGGTAGTTGCCAAGCATGCTAACGACCATTGGCAAGATGACCTCTTTATCAACAGTACAGGTAAATCGCTCGAAGCAGTCATATAGTTGAACTTGTATAAGCAAGGGGTAATGCGAGGCCATTTTCACGTCTTTTTCACAACATTGATTTTTTTTTCACATCTTTGTCACCAGTTTTCATGTACTATTCATCTAGAGAGCGTGATTCTCTCAATACAGAACCGGTGGTCTACCACAATATTACACTTACCTTTGCGGGAGTACGGTGTCAGTCATGCAGGTCAAAGACGCTACATACATGCTTTCAGATGGCGGTGATATGAGTATGTGGAACAAGTCTACATTGTATGGCGCTCAAAGTTTAACGAACTCAATACAACAGCAGGTTCGCGAGCAAGGTTCGTCCCAGCGCATACTTGTTGTAGAGGATGATTCCTCACTAGCTAATTTGGAATCAGACATTCTGAATGCCCATGGCTATTTAGTGACGATCGCATGTAATGGAGAGATGGCCGTCACAGCGCTTGAGCAGGAATTGCCTGACCTGGTTTTGCTTGATCTAGATCTTTCTGGCACTATCAATGGCTGGGATGTACTACAAATGTTACGCGCCGATTCCGCGATACCTGTATTACTCACGAGCGCGGAATCGGCAGTTAACAGGCAAATTCGTTTTCGTGGCGAAGCCAGGTCTTCTCTGGACCTTCTACCCAAGCCATATCTTATGCAGACACTTCTCAAGCGTATCGAACGCATGTTAACGATAGCACCTTAGTAGTTGTTTGCAGTGAAAAGGAGGTTCAAATGGACCGCAAACAAGAACGCGACATTATGCGAAAAGGAAGTTTGTCAGAGGGAGAAATGAAGCGATTAAGTCAACTTCGTAGAGTTCACCATGAAAAAATGAAACTCAAGGAAGTCGAAGAAAACCGGCGTCTAGAATTTATTCGCTGGCTGGTTAACACCGGTAAATTGACGGACCAGGTCACTTTATAGAACGATCCTGACATGTCGTCTTCACATACGGGAGTGTAATTGCGCTCCAAATTATAGGTTTGCACATGCTGGCTATAACCCCGGCAGATTAGGCGAGCTGAGCATACGGTTGTAGAAGCGACTCGCTACCTGCTGATCAACACGCTTGCCAACACGCGCCAGCAGAACATTTGCAGGTTCCATACTCACATTTGGTTCGGTCGTTGGATATTCAACGAAACCCTGAGTCGCGAATAAACGTGAAATCAGTTCGCGATAACGGTAAACATTCAGTCCTAGATCCTCAGTATCCCAATGCCAGGATAAGCCTATCGCAAACAGAATCATGTCTTCCAGGGCATCGAGTTCGAGTGCAAATGCTAATAAATCGCGTGCGACACCCATTCGACGCCAATTTGAGCTCACTTCGATAGCCACCTCATACACATTCTCCAGTCCCTCCCACCACTCATCACCAGGCGCGATCGTCACTTCACCAACAATCTCACCAGCAGGCGTGTGTGCCAGTGCTAGCGCGCAGTCCGGACGCTTCGCAATATTGAGAAGGAGTTGATGCTCACGCTCTGGCAGGCGAGCAAAAGCATGTAAACCATTATCTGCTGTAAGTCGTTCAACCATCGAAGGAGGGCAGAAATCTCGCAAAAGTAGTGGTCCGGCGGGTGTTTCTAGCGTTTTGCTAGGCGATGGTGTAGCGGCGCCATGTATATGCAAGAGATCAAAAAGACCCGCCAAGGGCGAATGATGTCGGGTCGATGGAAACGCATGGCGTATTGAAGAAGGTAAGACAAGATGGCGTACAAGCGCGACTGTATGACGATTTGTGCTGCTAATAGCCCACCTACGAGGTTGGGCAGGAAATTCCTCTGGACGATCCTCAAAGAGCGTTGGAAAATGCGTTGACACTGGAACTTTGCCCATTACCTTTTGCGCTTCTTCTTCCTGTTCCTTAACCTTACTCCATACAGGTAGCCAGCGATTCACCCATTCAGCTGGCAATTGCCTGGGTAGAGTTTGTTCTGACATTTCTGCCCACACTATACTCCAGGCACGTGGCACGACTCGATAAAGATCGTATCCTCCTCCTCCTAATGCTACCCAACGTCCCTGACAATAACTATGAGCCAGTTGATGGGCCAGTCTGATCTGAGCCTGGATACCTCGTATAGTCAGACTAAGATGCGTCAAGGGGTCCCACGCATGTGTATCGCAACCATGTTGAGTAACGATGACATCGGGCGCAAATGAGAGAACCAGGGGAGATAGTAGTGAGTCAATCACCTCAATATATGAATCGTCTTCCGTAAAAGGTTCCAGGGGAACATTAACAGAGTAGCCCCTTCCTAATCCATTCCCCATTTCAAGCACTTCACCTGTACCGGGGAACAGATAGCGTCCGGTTTCATGTAGTGAGACGGTCATCACACGCGGCTCATCATAGAAAGATCGTTGAACACCGTCGCCATGGTGAGCATCAAAGTCAATGTACAGTATTTTTGCTTCGCTGGCACGGAGTGCACTGGCTATCGCAACAGATATATCGTTATAGATACAGAAACCCGAAGCCCGCTCAGCCCAGGCATGATGTAGTCCCCCCGCTGGATGAAAGACATGCAGAGGACGCTCAGCCTCTGGAATGATTGTATCATCATCAGAAAGCCCCATAACAGCGTTCAGCGCCACCAGAGAGCCACCTGCAATATGCGCGCAAACTTCATGCATACGAGGTAAGACAGGAGTATCTCCCTCAGCAAAACCGTACTTCATAGCTAGTTGTACACGTTCGCTGTCTTGTCTTTCCACTTCACCAGAGGCACCGAGGGTTTGCACTGCAGCGATGTAATCATGTGAATGAACCAGGCTCAGTTCTTCAACTGTAGCGGCACGCAAAGGCAATGAGTTATATTCGGCTGTACTATGCCAAAGTCCGCAAGTTTCAAGCAAATCTATCAAGGCAACGATACGTCGTGGCTGCAGTGGATGTTCCGACCCAAAGTTATAATCTAACTCGTCTGGGTCAAAGATAAGTCGCGCTCGAGAGTCGGATTTTCCCTCAGACATACTTGTCCTCTTCTCTTTGCAAATCAGCAAACGAATATTGGATATGCTCTTCTTGTAACCTGGCCAGCAAGGGAGTCGGATTAATCGTTCCCAGGCGTACAGTTGCCTCAAGAGGTATAACTATGTGAAGAGGTGCAGCTATCACACTACGCACATGTATGTGTAGTTCCGCAGCTAGCAAAAGTGTCCGCGCCAGCGGAGTCAAATCGCCCAGTGGAAGAGGTAGTATCAATTGCATCCCTGGTTCAAATGCACCCAGAGAACGTGCCAGTGCCATTAGTAAATCACTACGAGTTAGCAGGCCAACCAGGACAGCTTGTGTTTCTTCTTCGTTCCCTTGCTCCTCGGATGTCTGTCCAATGCGCTCATATTCAACAACAGGCAGGCAATTCAAGCCACGTTCTACCAGGATTTGTGCGGCTGCTGCTACACTTGTGTTTGGTGACACACGGATTGAAGCTCGATTCATTACTTCAATGACCCGACGTTCCTGCCATGGTTGCTGTAACACATCACTGAGACTCAATGTACCTGATGACGCAGCCAGCTCGATATCATGTGAAGTAAGCAAACCCTCTAGAAGTAAAGTCCTGCGCGATGAATGATTTGGCTCGAAAGCTTCAATGGCACTTGAATCTCTTACGACAGGCAAATGATGGAATTGATATTGCCTTAACAAGTTGGCCGCGTGGCTAAGGGTATCATCAGGTGCAACTGTCACTAGCTTGGTCGTCATTACTTCGCTAACTATCATTAGATCTTCCGGTATTACCCCCAAGAGGCCCAAACAATCAGTCCGTAATCTATGGCATCAATTAAAAGAGCTTCCTATGCGTTTATAATAGCACAAAAAAGAGTTTCAAATTCGCCTCACTTTTTGTTCTTGTTTTCGAGAGCCAATTCTGCTATACTCATCCTGACAAAGTTACAGAAAGAAAAGTAGATCAGCAAGCATGCATAATTATCTATATGTTGTAGTAACTCAAATCCAGCAGGCAAACCAGACCGAACAGAGGTTTGGATCCTTTTGCCTGCCTTTTACTACCTGAGTAGAAGCGGAAGCACTGAGTCGCCAGACCTCTCGAAGGTCTGGCGACTTTTTTTGTTCATTGACATCAACCTTTCACAGAAGGAGAAAAAAATGGATCTTAGTTTCTTTATTCGAGGTCTGCTGATAGGTCTATCTATTGCTGCCACGGTCGGCCCTATGTGTTTCTTGTGCATCCAACGTACGCTGAACAGAGGACAACTCTATGGCCTGGTATCGGGCCTGGGGATTGCAACAGCCGATGGAGTCTACGGTAGCATCGCGGCCTTTGGACTCACGTTAATTACTCATTTCCTCATTAATGAGCAAACATGGATTCGCTTGATTGGTGGTCTGTTTCTCATCTATCTGGGTCTCAGGACCATTCTCACCAAACCAGCCGAGCGAGCAGCAGTACTCAAAACCAGAGCCAATGGCTACCTCGCAGCGTACGCTACCACCTTCCTGCTGACACTTACCAATCCTCTGACTATTATCTCCTTTGCAGCCATCTTCGCCGGGATTGGAGTAGGGACTACTGGTAAAAGCTTTTTTTCTGCAACCGCGGTTGTTCTTGGAGTGTTCTCCGGTTCAACCCTCTGGTGGATTATTCTGACTAGCGGTATCAGTCTATTGCGGAAAAAAATTACCCCACAATGGCTCATTTGGATCAATCGAATCTCTGGTATGATTATTACGCTTTTTGGGGTGCTTGCCCTGCTTACGCTGTTGAATCTCACGAGCTGAAACCTCTCCGAACCTAAATGTGATAAACTGTATAAGTTACTTACACAGCGTGACCTTTTCGGGTTATTCACATCGTAGCCTTACAGGGAGTTGTAGGAAACCAGCCAGCGACGGCGTTGTTGCCAAGTGAGCGGGCGCTGTTGAGCCCGCGTTTTGGCAGCCATGCGTTGGACAGAGTCGTCAAAGGAGCAGTGCTGATGGTACAAGCCCTTGAGTGGCTGCTCGTACTGGAGCACGAGCAAAGCTTGCTACGCCGCATCGACGTGCAGGGCAACCGCCTGGTCAGCCAAGGTGTGCGAAATGGAATAGGGATGCAAATCGACACTGACCAACTCCCGTGCGTTGCCGGTATACCCCACGCGCCAACCATCACTGGACTGCAGCCAGCGATCGGGGTCGATCTGCGCATCCGCCGCAGGCAGGGATGGCAAGCTCGGGAACGTGCTCCGCGGAGGGCGGTTACCACAAAAGAGGGCTTGATCGGGCCGCTGCTTCTATTGCTTGACCCAGCTGACCGACATACCGCAGGTGTGGATCGACTCGGCCTGCTTCAAGTCGGGGTGCAGAGCCAGCAAGCACTTCTGGTTGCTTCGTGCGGCATGGTATAGTGCTTCCATGACGGTCATTCCTTGCTGAAAGATGTGATAGTTTCAGCAGCAGTGTACCCTCTTTTTTTGCTCTGCCCATAAGGCTTTGATGTAGATACACCATTGAGATTGCGATGTGAGTAAAGCATATACATACCGCGAGCGAGCGGTCAACAAGCAGTTCGTCTCATTGATTAAGCTCAAAAAGGGGGAGCAAGCTACATGACCAAACTCCGCAAAGTAAGTATTTCAACCTCGATCGCTTCAATTGTAATGCTCATCAGTATGTTGTTTCAGGTGACCTCGATATCGGCCTATCGCTCCGCTGCGACGAGCCAGAGTCCCACACTCTCAGTCTCGAGCAATCTCGCCAATCGGCGCTACGCCGCCGCCGGCGACCGCGCCTACGATCTCGGCAGCGAAGACGGCCGCTACCCGGCCATGGGCTTTCACACGCGCGGCGAGATGGGCGGCATCTGGACCCCTCCGATCAAGCTGCTCGACGGTATCTGGTTCGGCATCAACGGCCAGTGGATTGGGCCGGCGACGAGCTTCACCTCGGGCTTCGGCAACGTGCAGATGGCCCTGCCGACGACCGGCAGCCTGAAGATTACCCGCACAGACTTCGCCCCTGATGGGCGGCGCGCCGTCGAGTTCGGGCTCACGCTCAGCGCGTCCAACTCCGCGCCGTTCGAGCTCAACGTCGACGCCCATTCCGAGCTCATGGGCGCGTACCCGTGGGGCTTCACGACGCCCAACCAGCTAGATTTCAACCTCCCCGACACCGCGGCGTTCAACGGCCACCAGCTGGTCTTCCAGGAGAACGGGACGCCGCCGGTTGCCAACGCCACGCCCCACTCCTGGGCGGCCGTCGTCGGTGCGACCGGCCTCACCCCGGCCTCCGGGACGACCGGCAGCGCGTTCCGCGGCCCTCAGGACCCGCCGGTGATCTGCCCGGCATCGGGACCCGACCAGTTCCGGTGCGATGACACGGGCTTTGGCAAGGGCGCGGGCGGCGAGCTGACCTACAAGCTCAAGCTGCACGCCAAGACCAGCATGACAGTCTGGTTCACGGTGGCCGGCTCGGACCAGGGGCTCGCCGCGGCCCAGGCCGAGTACCAGGCGGCGAGCGCGAACCCGGCCAGCGAGCTACAGGCCAAGGTCGCTGCGCGCCTCGCACTGGACAGCCAGACCCAGGTGTCACTGCCGGGCGATCCGGCGCTCGCCGCCGCGGTCACCTGGAGCAA
>Ga0207684_10000838_pt1 | contig 35493 bp, 35 predicted proteins | sample KBSK5501metaG_FD_184342 | JGI IMG/M metagenome (GOLD analysis project Ga0207684, IMG submission 184342) | Corn, switchgrass and miscanthus rhizosphere microbial communities from Kellogg Biological Station, Michigan, USA - KBS K5-50-1 metaG... | ecosystem: Host-associated > Plants > Roots >... | reverse complement strand
GTTCACCTGCCAGACCTCCGGCAGCTTCAGCTTCGCCGGTACCTACGACTACTGGGCCGACTGGCTCCAGGGCACCGCCTGGCATGAAGGCCAGCTCGGTCCCCACCGGACCTTCAGCCTCGCGGCGGCGGCGACGCGTCCGTACATCACCCTGGACTCCTCGACCATCCCGCAGGGCGGCACCAGCAGCAGCGACATCACGGTGAACTGGACGATCCACCCCGGGACCTGCAACATCCTCGCCTTCAGCCAGAAGTGGGACGCGATCGCCGACAACTACCCGGGTCAGTTCAGCGGCAGCGATTACCACGGCACCTCGCACTTCAGCGACATGGGTCAAAGCTGGCCGTCTGGCCCGCACACGCTCTACGTGAAGTGGCGCTGCTGGACCGAGGACCGCAACTTCCCCGGCGACGCCGACATCCTCGCCATGGGTCCGTTCACCGCCAACCCCGCGACGTCCGGGACACTCATCCTGGGCACCCCGCTGAGCGTCACCGCTCCGGGCGGCTCCTTCACCACCGCTGCGACGCTCACTTTCACCTTCTCGGTCAAGAACACCTCGAGCTCGACGGTCGATGCCGACCGCATCAGCGTGCCGATCCGCGGCCCGGCCGGCCAACCCCTCGACCTTGCCTGCACCGGCGGGACCAACGCGCACATCGCGCCCGGGGCCGAGTTCACCTGCCAGACCTCCGGCAGCTTCAGCTTCGCCGGTACCTACGACTACTGGGCCGACTGGCTCCAGGGCACCGCCTGGCATGAAGGCCAGCTCGGTCCCCACCGGACCTTCAGCCTCGCGGCGCCTTGAGAACTCTCACGAGGCGGGCACCTGGCTACAGATCGAGGCCTCCGGCCTCTAGTTGATCGTCGCCCCGGCTTGATAGACGCGCATGCGCACCTGACGGACGCGAAGCTCGCGGACGATCTGGATGCGGTCATCGCGCGTGCGTCCGCGGCCGGCATCACGCGGATCCTCACCTGCGGCGAGGATGTCGCCAGCAGCGAGCGCGCGCTCGAGCTCGCTCGGCGCTACCCGCGGCTGCTCCGCGTCGCGGTCGGCATCCATCCGCATCGCGCGTCGAGCTGCGACGACGCCGCGATCGGTCGGCTTCGCGAGCTCGCCAGCGATCCGCTGGTCGTCGCGATCGGAGAGATCGGACTCGATCAGTCGGGTCGGAGCGAGTCGCGTGAGGCGCAGGAGCACGCGCTCTCCGCGCAGCTCGTGCTCGCCGGCGACGTGGGTCTCCCGGTGGTGCTGCACATGCGCGAGGCGAGCGAGGGCCTGCGCGCGGCCCTCGACGGCGCGGCCAGCCTCCGCGGGCAGCTCCACTGCTACAGCGACACGCCGGAGGCGGTATTGAGCTGGACCGCGCGCGGCCTGTGGCTCTCGTTCGCTGGCACCGTGACGTTCGCCGGCAACGGCGCGCTCCGTGAGGCCGCCCAGCTCGTGCCGACCGACCGGATCCTGGCCGAGACCGATGCGCCGTATCTCGCGCCCGAGCCGCGCCGCGGAAAACGCTGCGAGCCCGCGTTCGTCGTCGACACGGTCACGCGACTCGCCGCAGTCCGCGGCGTGACCGGCGAGGCACTCGCCGCCACGATCGAGGAGAACGCGCGAGCTCTGTTCGGAGCGCGCTGGATGTGAGGCGCGGTCTCGCGCTCGCGGCGGCCCTCGTGCTCGTCGCGAGCGCATCCGTCGCGTGGCGCGGCGCTGACGACGCCTCGGCGCGCCTGTCGCGCTCGCTCGCGAAGATGGACGCGCTCGCGGGCGTGCGGCTCACGATGGACGCGACGGTCGCGGCGACGGGTCCGGCGGCGCCGGGTGGCGCGCTCGAGACGCGAGTGCACATCGATGGCGTGCAGCGTCCGCCCGACCGATTGAGGCTCGCGGTGGACAGCGCGGACCGCCACCTGGACGTCGTGGTCATCGGCCAACGGACGTGGGTCGACGAGGGCACCGGCTCGCACCAGAGCGTCCGTCTGGCGCTCGGTCCCCTGCGCGACGCGACCGCCGCGCTCGGCGTCGCGCGCGGCCCCGGGGCGCCTCGTTTCGCAGGCCTGGGCGTGTTGGACGGCACGCTGACCTACCGCCTGCGGATCGACCTCTCCGCCGGTGACCTGGCGGCGCGAACGCTCGATCAGGACGTCTCGGCGGACGCGCGGGGCTCGATCGAGCTCGAGCTCGGCCTGTTCGACGACCTCGTGCGCAGCCAGGTCGTCGAGATCACCGAGAGCGGCAGCGACCTGGGGACCGGCCTGGCCGCGGTGAGGACCCGTTACCGTGTCGATTACCGGGAGCACGGCCGGCCGGTGGACATCCGGGAACCGGAGTAGCCCGGCCGTCGTCCTGACCACCAGGGGCCGCGCTGCGGCCACCAGGAGGTCATGAGATGCGCTTCGCTCCGATCGCCCTCGCGGCCATCGCGATCCTCGCCGCGGCGTGCGCCGGCAATGCCGCGACCAGCGCCCCCGCCGACCAGATCCGAACGGACTCCGGGCAGTCGCAGCCGGGAGCGTTCGGCTACACCACATCCGGCCAGGCCGGACCCGCCGGCCCGAACGCCATCCCGCAGCCGGCCTCGCCGGCCGACGCGCAGAAGGCCCAGGCCGGTGGGAACCTCGCCATCCCCGCCGCCTTCGACCCCGACCGCATGCTCATCCTCACCGCGAGCATCGCGATGCAGGGGAAGGACCCGTGGGCGGCCGCGGACCGCGCCCAGGCGGTCGCGGTGGGCCTCGGCGGCGATGTCGTGGGACTGTCGCAGTCGGGCAAGGGCGACGCCAAGACCGCGAACCTCACCCTGCGCGTCCCATCCGCGCGCTTCACGGAGGCGCTCCGCCAGCTGCGCGACCTCAGCGACACCGAGGTCGTCTCGTCCAGCGTCGACGGCAAGGACGTTACGGAGCAGTTCGTCGACCTCGACGCGCGCCTCAAGGCGAAGCAGGCCGAGGAGTCGCGCTACCTGAGCCTGCTCGCGCGCGCCGACAAGATCGACGACATCCTGAAGATCGATCAGTCGCTCGCCCAGGTTCGCACCCAGATCGAGCAGCTCACCGGGCAGCTCAACTCGATCAAGCAGCGCACCGCGTTCTCGACCATCACCGTGTCGATCACGCCCGTCCCGCTCAGCCCCATCGGGCCGGACCCGAAGGGGGCCTACGACCCCTCGAAGACCGTGCAGGCCGCGATCGCGACGCTCGCCGTCCTCTTCCGCGTCGTCGCCGACCTCGCGATCTGGGGACTCGTGTTCGGCTGGATCCCGCTGGTGATCCTCGCCGGCGCGCTGTTCGTCCAGCGCGGGCGACGCGTCACGACCGCCGTCTAGCGCACACGTCGCGCATCGCAATGAGGCCCGGTGACCGTTCGGTCCCGGGCCTCGTTCTCCTATCCTTGCCACGGTGCCCGACGACGTTCGCATCCGTCCCCTGACCGAGCTCGACATCGAGGGCGTGACGCGTATCGACGAGCGCATCACCGGCGGCTACCGACCCGAGGTGTGGGAGCGGCGCATCGCGTACTACATCCGCCGCGATCCCGAATCGTCTCAGGTGGCGGAGCTCGGCGGCAAGGTCGTCGGGTTCATGCTCGGCGAAGTGCGCGGCGGGGAGTTCGGGCTCGAGGAGCCGACCGGCTGGCTCGAGTTCTTCGGCGTCGACCCCGACGCGCGGGGTCGCGACATCGGCCGGAGTCTGGTCGAGGCGCTGCTCGGGCACTTCCGCTCCGAGGGCGCGCATATCGCCCGCACGATGGTCGCGACGCGCGACGAGGACATCGCCGGCTTCCTCGGAGCGATGGGCTTCGCGCCCGCGCCGGTCTCGGCACTCGAGAAGCGGCTCTGACGCCCGCGGGACCTCGGCGCCGGCGCAAGGCCGTCCCGGTCAAGCCTCCCGACGGCCGCACGTTCCGCGCGCGTTCTCGCGGTCCGGCGACGCGGCCACCTGGGGAGGGCGGTACCAGTGGCCGCCACCAGGCCATCCTCGACGCGGCCGCGCTCCTCATGCAGCAGCGCGGCTTCGTCGGCACGACCATCGAAGACGTCGCGCAGCAGCTCGAGCTCACGAAGGCCGCCTTCTACTACTACGTCCAGAACAAGGAGGAGCTGCTCTTTCAGATCCTGTCCCAGACGCTCAACGTGACGGTCGAGCGGATCGCGCTCATCGAGCGGTCGTCCGCCTCGCCGCACGAGAAGTTGCGCGCGATCATCGACGCCTTCGTCCACCTCATGGCCGACCGCCCCGACTTCTTCACCGTGTACTTCCAGGAGAAGGGCCACCTCGACCCAGGGCACCTACGGACGATCACCAGGACCGAGGCGACCATCGTTCACACGATCGAGCGCGTGTACCGCGAGGGCGTGACCAAGGGGACCTTCCAGAAGATCGACCCGACCGTCGCCGCGTTCGGCATCCTCGGCCTCTGCTTTTGGGTCCACAAATGGTTCCGGCCACAGGGCCGCCTCGGGATCGAGGAGGTCTCACGCGCCTTCCAGTCGCTGGCGGCCGATGGCTACCTGGCTCGCCGGCCGGCGCGGTGATAGACTCCGCGATACTTACTAACTAGTTAGTGATGCCGGAGGTGCGCCGTGGCTGAGACGAGGACGCAGCTTCCGCGCAAGTACCACGACGCCGTGGTGCACTGGCAGCGGCACAACTTCCCGGACTACCCGTCGCTCCAGGAGAAGTGGGACGAGTTCTTCCCCAAGGACGAGCCGTTCTGCCTCTGCGCGAAGCTCGCGCAAAACGTCCCGAACGAGATCGAGGTCGGCGGCCGCAAGGGGCAGCGCAAGGCCCACCATCCCGCCGAGCTCGACCCGGAGTCGGGCAAGATCCTGCTCGACCAGATCATCACGCAGGCCTCCACCGAGTTCGGCTCGATCCAGCAGCACCAGCCGACGCTCGCCCGCGCCCAGGAGCCGCAGGACCAGGCGTGGGCGCTGCGCGTCATGGCCGAGGAGCTTCGCCACGGCTACCAGATGCTCCACCTGCTCACGAGCACCGACTGGTCGCCGGTGAGCGATCGCGCGCCGGAGGACATGGTCGAGGAGATCCTGTCGATGCGGACGGGATCGCACATCCTCGCCGCGTTCAACCTCGACTTCGACAGCTTCGTCGACAACGTCGTCTTCGCGGCGTTCATCGACCGCGTAGGCAAATACCAGCTCAGCATGCAGAAGGTCTCGGCCTACAAGCCGTACGGCGAGAGCATGCCGCCGATGCTGAAGGAGGAGGCCTTCCACCTCGCCGCCGGGGTCATCCCGATGCGTCGCTGGGTGGAGCAGGCGGCCGGCGCCTCGCCGCTCATCACCATGCGCACGCTCCAGGAGGCCTGCACGAAGTGGTTCTGCCGCGGCCTCGAGATGTTCGGCCCCGATCGCGACGACGATGGCGGGAGCAAGAGCGTCGAGCTGGGCCTCAAGGACCTGCGCAACCGCCAGGCCCAGGACATGTGGATCAGGGAGCTCGAGCAGATGCTCGACGACCTGAACCGCCGCTACGTCCGCGCGCGCTTCCCGACGCTCGGCCGCGAAGCGGCGGACGCCTTGCACGACCGGCTCGTGGCCGAGCGCGGGACGATCGACGGCGTCTCGTATGACGACGACCTGCTGAAGCTGCCCGACCGGCGCTTCTTCCGCCGGCGCGGCGAGGGCGCCTTCGAGCTGGTCGGCTTCTCGGGCGAGCGCTTCGACGACGTCGAGGCGTACGTCGGGCACATCACGCAGCGGCTTTCGGCGGCGTACCTCGCGTCGCTCGACGTGAAGCACTACCTCGCCAACCTGCGCGCCGTGCATGCTGGGACGATGACGGTGAAGGCGGCGATCAAGAGCATGCCGCGGCTCGCACGCATGAAGGGCACCTGCCCGTGCTCGAACTCGGTGCGCTGGGTAGTTGATGTCGCGCCGTCCGGAGAGAGCGCGGCACTCAACCCGTAATGCGCACGGTCCGCCCCTAGCGTGGAAGTCGCCCTCGGTCTCGATCAGCGGCTCGGCCTTTCGGTCGCGCAGCTGCGCGACCTCGCGCCCGACGCCGCGCGTGCCGGGTACGCGAGCCTCTGGACGCCGGCCGGCGGTCCGTACGACTCGCTGCAGCTCTGCGCCGCGTGGTGCGCGGTCAGCCGCCTGAGCACCGGCATCTCCGTCGTGCCGATCACCTGGGCGCCGCCGCGCGCGGTCGGCATCGCCGCACGGACCGTCCACGAGCTCAACGGCGGCCGCCTGATCCTCGGCCTCGGCGTGGGCTCCGTGAAGGAGAAGCCGATCGCGGCGATGCGCGACTACGTGAAGGAGGTCCGCGTGCACGCCCCTGACGTTCCGCTGTACCTCGCCGCGCTCGGCCCGCAGATGCTCGCCCTGGCTGGCAAGCTCGCGGACGGCGTGCTCCCGAACTGGTCGTCGCCCGAGGTCCGGCCGTGGCTCCGCGAGCGGATCGGAAAGGACCTGCCGCTCGTCGAGTACGTCCGCGTGTGCGTCGACGACGACGTCGCCGCGGCGCGATCGGCGCTGGCGAAGCAGGTGCTCGCATACGCGCTCCAGCGCCGCGGGGCTGCCCCGCACGGCGGCTACCGCGGGCACTTCGCGCGGATGGGCTTCGACGGGGCGCTGCGCGATCTGGACGCGCGCCGCGAGCGCGGCGCGACCGAGGACGAGCTCGTCGCTGCCGCGCCGGACGAGCTGCTGAACGCCGTGGGCTACTTCGGGCCCGCAGCCGGCGCTCGCGAGGCGTTCGCGCGACTCTCGCGGGGCCTCGACCTCGCGATCGTCCGCGTGCTTTCGGCCCATCCCGGAAAACGGGAGCCGGTCGTGGCCGCGATCGAGGCGTTCGCTCCGCAGAACGCGCGCACGTGATCCGGCCAGCGGAGGTTACTGCTGCGGAGGCGAAAAGCCGACGCAGAAAGCCGGAGCCGAAGGCGGAGGTTACTGCTGCTGAGGCGAAAAGCCGACGCAGAAAGCCGGAGCCGAAGGCGGAGGTTAGGATTTCCACGACCCGCCGCGAGGTCCCTTGCTTCAGGCGACGGAGGTAGGTATGTTCACTGACCAGGTAGAGTTCAGCGACATCCATCAGGGGAAGGTCGATCCCGAATACCTCGACCTGTTGCAGCGCGTGCTCGCGATCCAGGCGGACTGCGAGATCGGTGGCCCGCACCTGTACGTCGACAAGATGCTGCCGTCGGCGCCGGCCAAGATCGACCAGCTCGTCATCGCGCGTACCGCGGCCGAGGAGATCGACCACTTCCGCAAGTTCGCCAAGGTCGGCGGCGACATCGGCGTCGACGTCGCCTACATCCTCAGCAGGAACAACGACGAGCGCTACCTCCAGGCCTTCCGTGGCCTCATCACGACCTGGGAGGACTTCGCGGTCTTCGGGTTCCTCATCGATCGCGTCGGCAAGTACCAGCTCGACGAGTTCATCGGCTGCACGTACAAGCCGCTCGCCGCGGTCCTTGAGCACCCGTCGCGTGTGCTGGACGAGGAGGAGGGCCACATCGACTACGGCACGACGCGCACCGCGGAGCTCGCGGCGATGGGCGGCGAGGCGAAGGAGCGCGCGCAGAAGGCGGTGACCTTCTGGTACGTGACCGGGCTCGACATGTTCGGCAGCTCGACCTCGAAGCGCGCTGAGCGCTACCGGTACTGGGGCCTCAAGCGCCGCTCGAACGAGGAAGCGCGCGAGCAGTATCGGGCCGAGGTCGACCCCATCATCCGCTCGATGGGACTCACCGTTCCCGACCCGCTCGCGGGACGGAAGTACCTCTAGGCGTGAACGAGCCGACAACGATCGCCGAGCCGCTCGACACGTTCCTGCGCGATGTCGTGACCGCGCTCCATGCCGCGGTCAACCGCGGGATCCAGAGCGCCGAGCGGGATCCCAAGGCCACCGATAAGACGATCCAGGACTGCAAGGAGATCCTCGACGTCATCATGGCCGGGCACGTCGAGGAGTGGGTCGCCGCCTGATCGCGCGGCCCATCGGGTGCGCCACGTGACCGCCTCCGTGGCGTCCATGCGATTCAACCTCGCGACCGCGCTGGTGGATCGTCACGTCGAGGCAGGCGACGGGTCGCGCTTCGCCTTCCGCGCCGACGGTCGCGATGTCAGCTACGCGGAGCTCGCCCGGCTCGTCGCGCGATCCGGCAACGCTTGGCGTGAGCTCGGGCTCGAAGGGGAGCAGCGGCTCGCGCTGATCCTGCCGGACTCGCTCGACTTCGTCCTCGCCTTCCTGGGCGCGATCAGGATCGGCGCGATCCCGGTGACGCTGAGCACGCAGCTGCGGCCGGCCGATTACGCGTACCTCCTGGCCGATAGCGGGGCGCGCGCCGTCGCGGTCCATTCCTCGCTCGCGCCGTTGATCGACGCGATCCGAGCGCAGCTGCCGGAGCTGCGGACGGTCGTCGTCGCGGACGGCGCCGAGCACCGCGCCCGGATCGAGCGATCATCCGACTGGCTCGACGAGGCGCGGACCGGGCCCGACGACGTGAGCTTCTGGCAGTACTCGAGCGGAACGACAGGACGGCCGAAGGGCGTCATGCACCGGCAGCGCCGCTGTGCGGCGCCCGCGGAGCTCCACGGCCGGTACGTCCTGGGGATGACGCGCGACGACCGATCCTTCAGCGTCGCGAAGCTCTTCTTCTCGTACGGCATCAACAACTCGCTCGTCATCCCGCTCCATCACGGCGCGTCCAGCGTGCTGCTCGCTGAGCGGCCGGAGCCGGCGCGGGTGTTCGAGCTGGTCGAGCGTGAGCGGCCGACGGTCTTCTACGGCGTCCCGACCGGATACGCGGCCGCGCTCGCGCATGCCGAGACGATGCCGCGGCTGCCAGACGTCTCGTCGATCCGCGCGTTCGTCTCCGCGGGAGAGGCGCTTCCGAAGGCGCTCTTCGATCGCTGGAAGCGCGTGTTCGGCGCCGAGATCCTCGACGGGATCGGCTCGACCGAGATCGGCTACATCTGCATCTCGAACGTCCCTGGTCGCGCTCGTGGCGGCACGTCCGGCGAGGTCGTCCACGGCTACGAGGCGATGGTCGCGGATGACGACGGCCGGCCGGTCCCCACCGGCGAGATCGGCGAGCTGTGGGTGCAGGGTCCCTCGACGGCCCTGGGCTATTGGAACAAGCCCGCGGAGACCGAGCGCACCTTCCATGGCCCGTGGGTGCGCACCGGCGACCGCTACGTCGTCGGCGCGGACGGCTACCACACGTACGTGGGCCGCGGCGACGACATGCTGAAGGTGAGCGGCCAGTGGCTGTCGCCGCTGGAGGTCGAGTCGGCCTTGCTGGAGCATGACGCCGTGCTCGAGTGCGCGGTCGTGGGGGCGACGGACGCCGATGGCCTGGTGAAGCCGCGCGCCTTCGTGGTGCTGAAGCGGGGCCGCACCGCGAGTCCGGCGCTCGCGGACAAACTGAAGGCCTTCGTCAAGGCGCGTATCGCGCCGTACAAGTACCCGCGGTGGATCGAGTTCGTCCCGGAGCTGCCGAAGACCTCGACCGGCAAGATCCAGCGGTACTTACTGCGGAGCCGCGCATGACCTCCGCCGTCGGCTCCGGCTTTCTCGATCCGGCCGGCCGGATCGATCATTGAGCGAGCACACGATCCGGTTCTCGCTCAACGGGCGCGCGCGCGAGGTCCGCGTCCCGGCCGAGCGGCTTCTCGCGGACATGCTGCGCGACGACTGCGGCGCGACCGGGACGAAGGTGGGCTGCGGCATCGGGGTGTGCGGCGCATGCAGCGTCCTGGTCGACGGCGCGCTCGTGTCGGCGTGCATCTATCCCGCGACGTACATCGACGGCGCGAGCGTCATCACCGTGGAGGGCCTGGCCGCCGCCGACGGGACGCTCACGCCGCTGCAGGACGCGTTCATCCGCGAGGGCGGCTTCCAGTGCGGCATCTGCACGCCGGGGCAGCTCATCGCGGCGACGGCCCTGCTCCACGAGCGGCCGCACCCCAACGACGTCGAGGTGAACGAGTGGATGATGGGCAACATCTGCCGCTGCACCGGGTACGAGGGCATCCGCCGCGCGATCCGCGTGGCCGCCGGAGCGTCGGCTTGACCTACTACGGAGCCGCAGGCGCAGAAGCAAGACGGTCACGTCGGCGCGGAGCGACGAGGTGACCACCTACGACTACCACGCCGCCGGCACGCTCGACGAGGCACTCGACCTCGCCGCGCGCTACGGCGAGGACGCGCATCTCATGGCCGGTGGGACCGCGCTGGTGCTGCTCATGAAGCAGGGCCTCATCCGGCCCGCGCACGTCATCGGGCTCCGCGGCGCCCGCGAGCTCCAGGGGATCCGGCGCGAGAAGGACGGCACGCTTCGGATCGGCGCGCTCGTCACGCACCGCGAGGCCGAGCGCTCGCCGGAGGTCCGCGCGCATTGCGCGGCGCTCGCCGAGACCTTCGGTCGCGTCGCGACGATCCGCATCCGCAACCAGGCGACCGTCGGCGGCAATCTCGCCCACGCCGACCCCGCGCAGGACCCGCCGCCGATGCTCATGGCGCTCGGGGCGACGGTCCTCATCGCCTCGCGCGATCGCGTCCGTACGGCCGCGGTCGACGAGCTCTTCATCGACGCGTTCACGACGGTGCTCGAGCCGGGCGAGATCCTGCGCGAGATCCGCGTGCCCACCCTGCCGGCGGGTGCGCGAGCGACGTACTTCAAGTTCCTGCCGCGGACCGCAGACGACTACGCGACCGTGTCCGTCGCCGCCGTCGCGAGCGAAGGCCGCGTCCGCGTCGCGCTGGGAGGCGTCGGCTCCACCCCGATCCGGGCGCGCGCGGTCGAGCGCGCCATTGCCGACGGCGCGTCCATCGACGACGCCGCGGCACGGGTGGGCGCTGAGATCGAACCCATCGACGATGCCCGCGGCTCCGCCGCTTACAAGCGCGAGATGGCGCGGGTGTGGACCGCGCGCGCGCTTCGGCACGTGCTTTCTTGATTCTCCCGGAGGGACCCGCGTGAAGCTCGAGCACCGCGTGCGCGTGAACGCGCCGCCGGAGCGCGTCTGGGCGTACCTCATGGACATCCCCAAGGCGGCCCGCTGCGTCCCGGGCGTCGAGTCGGTCGAGGCCCAGGGCGGCGAGCGCTTCCGCGGACGGCTGCGGGTCCAGCTCGGGCCGATCCGGCTCTCGTTTGAGGGCGACATCTCGATCGAGGCGCGTGACGACACCGCGCGCACCGCGACGATGCGCGCGGAGGGCGCGGACAAGGCGGCCGGCGGCGGCGTTCGCGCGCTCGTCGCGATGTCGCTCTCCGGATCGGGCGTCCCTGAGTCGACGGACGTGACGCTCTCTACCGACCTGCAGCTGGCGGGACGGATTGGCGAGCTCGGCCAGCCGCTCATCAAGCGCAAGGCCGACCAGATGCTCGACGCGTTCGCGAAGAACCTCCAGCGAGAGCTCGCATGACCGTCGCCGAGCGGCCGACGACTGGTTTCGAGATCCCAGAGGTCCGCGTGGAGGGACGGGACAAGGTCACGGGCGCGGCGCGCTACGCGGCCGACTTCTCGCGGCCGAACATGCTGCATGCCGCGTATGCCACCAGCCCGTATCCGCACGCCCGCGTGCGCTCCGTAGACACGGCGGCCGCGCGGGCGATCCCGGGCGTGCGCGCCGTGCTGACCGGGGGCGACGTGCGTGGGATGCGGTTCGGCCGGACCCTGCAGGACTGGCCGGTGCTCTGTTGGGACACGGCGCGCTTCGTGGGCGATCGCATCGCCGCGGTCGCCGCCGACACGCTCGCGATCGCCGAGGAGGCTGCGCGGGCGATCGTCGTGGACTACGAGGAGCTGCCGGCGATCCTCGATCCGCGCGAGGCCACCGCCGAAGGCGCCCCGATCCTCCACGCGGAGAGCGAGGCCGCGAGCTACCGCTTCCTGCGCGGCAAGCGCGAGCCGGTCCCGCACCCGAACGTCCAGGGCTTCCGGCGTCACCAGCACGGCGACGTGGCGGCAGGCTTCGCCACCGCCGCCCGCGTGTTCGAGCACGAGTTCACCGTGCCGCGCGTGCATCAGGGCTACATCGAGCCGCGCGCGTGCCTGGTGTGGATCGCGGGCGACACCGTGCACGTGATCACGACGAACAAGGCGCCTTTCGCGCTGCGCGACCAGCTCGCGCTGACGATCGGGGTGCCGGCCGAGCGCATCGACGTCGACGCGGGCCACATCGGCGGCGACTTCGGCGGCAAGGGCCTCTCCGTCGACGAGTCGGTGACGTATTTCCTCTCCCTCGCCACGGGCCGGCCGGTCAAGTCGGTGATGCGCTACGCCGACGACGTTCAGGCCACGAACACGCGGCACGCGGCGGTCATCCGCATGCGCACCGGCGTGAGCGCCGACGGAACGATCCTCGCGCACGAGACGCGCTCACTGTTCGACGGCGGCGCATACGCGGCGGGCAAGCCGTCGCCGATGCTGCAGCCGGGCGACACGATGCTCTCGCTCGCGGGCTATCGGATCCCGGCGGCCGACGTCGAGTCAACGACCGTGTACACGAACACCGTCCCCGGCGGACACGACCGCGCGCCCGGGCAGCCGCAGAACGCGTTCGCCGCCGAGTCGCACATGGACCTCATCGCGCGCGGCATGGGCATCGATCCGCTCGAGCTCCGCGAACGCAACGCGATCAAGGACGGCGAGATCGACGTCACCGGCGCGAAGGCGAGCTCGTCGCAGGTCGCGGCAGTCCTCGCGCGGCTGCGCGCGGACTCGCGCTGGGGCACGCGGCTTCCGGCTGGGCGCGGCCGCGGGTGCGCCATCGGCGTGCGCCACGTCGGACGCGGCAAGAGCTCGCTCGTGCTGCGCATGGAGGCGGACGGCGCGGTCGAGATCGTCACCGGCGTGTCGGACCAGGGCGGGGGACAGCACACGCTCTTCCAGCGCCTGGCCGCGGCCGAGCTGGAGCTCCCGGTCGATCGGATACGCGTCCGGCGCGGCAGCACCGCCGAGGTGATGGTCGACGCCGGCGTCGGCGGCAGCCGGGTCACGCCGGTCCAGGGCAACGCCGTGCTCGACGGAGCGCGCAAGCTCAAGGCGCTGCTCGCCCAGGGTCTTACGCCGCCTTTCGAGGTCGAGGGCACCGCGTCCCAGGAGCACCACGAGTACGGCGCGTACGCCTACGCGGTCGACGTCGAGGTCGATCCCGAGACGGGCCAGACGACGCTGCGCGACGTGCTGCTGGTGGCCGACGTCGGCACCGTGATCAACCCGGTCGCGCTGCGTGGCCAGCTCGAGGGCGGCTTCTCGTTCGGCCTCGGGCAGGCCGTCATGGAGGAGCTCGTCATGGAGGACGGCCGCGTCGCGACGCCGAACCTCGGCGACTACAAGCTGCCGACGATCGCCGACACGCCGGCCCCGCGCGTGGTGCTCCTCACCGACGCGCCGGGCCCCGGCCCGTTCGGCGCCAAGTCCGTCGGCGAGCTCGCGAATCCCGCGGTCGGTCCGGCGATCGCGAACGCGATCCACGACGCGGTCGGCGCTCGCGTCTGGTCGCTGCCACTCTCGGCGGAGAAGATCCTGCACGCGCTCGACGCCATAGCGAAGGGGGCCAAGGCATGAAGGGCAGCGAGGTCGTCGATCCGCGCAGCCACTACTTCGTACAGCGCCGGCGGCGCTTCAAGTTCCTCGACGACTGGCGTCAGAAGCGGCGCTCGATCGCCCGTGGCGACGACGTGCGCCTCGAGCGCTCCGAGACGCGGCGCGTCTCGATGGGCTTTCTCTGCGGCGGCGACAGCGCCGCGCCCACGCGGGTCATCGACACGCGGATCATCGAGATCGCGCCCGGCGAGACGACCAGCACCCACCGGCACGCGCACGACGCCGTCTGCTTCGTACTGTCGGGCCAGGGCAACAGTGACATCGCGGGACAGCGCTACGCGTGGGCCCGTTGGGACACGTTCCACACGCCGGCCTGGGTCTGGCACCGCCACCGCAACACCGGGAACGAGCCGGCACGCCTCCTCGCGATCAGCGACGCGCCGCTCGTCGCCGCGCTCGGGCTCTCGCGCATCGACGACATCGGCGACAAGCCGCCGACGGAATACGCGGCCGCGTTCCTCGGCGGTGTTTCCGGCGACTCCACCTACGAGCGCGAGGTCAACGCCGCGGCGGAGTCATGGCGCAAGCGCACCGAGGCGCGCCGCCACACCTCGTTCGCCGACGTCCAGCTGAAGGCGAACCCGAAGGGAAGCCGCAGCGCTCTCCTGGTCGACGGATCGCTCGGGTACCGCACCACCGGCATCAGCATCGCGATGTTCGAGATCCCTCCCGGCCGCAGCCAGTCGAAGCATCGCCATCCCGGCGAGGCCGTTCTCTACATCGTCGACGGCGAGGGACACAGCGTCATCGACGGCGTCCGGCAGGACTGGAAGACCGGGGACGCGCCCATCGTGCACCAGTACGTCTGGCATCAGCACTTCAACGACTCGAAGGAGCGGCCGGCGACCGTGATCCGGATGCACATGTGGGAATCGATCATCGAGATCATGCAGGCCGCGATGGACCCGATCCCGCTTTACGAGGACGAGCCGGGGCTCGAGGAGCGCATGGCGGAACTGACCGCCGCGCTCAAGGGCTGATCCGGCAGGTCGCGCTCAGGGGTCGCCGGCGCGCCTAGCGCGCTTTCGCGAGGATCCCGGCCATCTCCTTCTCGTCGAATGCGCGCAGCGTCGTCGTACGCACGTTGCCGAGCGCGCCGACCTTCAGCGCGAACGCGGTCGCGGTCTCGTCGTCCGGGAACTCGCTGATGACGACCGCGTCGTACGCGCCGAGGGTGTAGTAGATGTGCGGCATCTTCCCGCCCATCTTCTCGATCGCCCCCCGCGCGGCGGTCGCGCGATCGAGCGTGCCCGCGTACGCCTTGACGCCCTGCTCGGTGAAACTCAGCAGCTGGATGTAGCTCGCCATTCGGTCCTCCCCTGCCGCGGCTCGTCGCAGCGACCGCCGGAGCCTAGCAGCGCGAGACGGGACGCTGTCGCGCGCTTGCCGTAGGCCGCGGCCGGCGGAGGCCCTACCGGTAGCGCTTCGGGACACGCCTCCGGACGATCGTGTCGACAAGCGCCGGCCGGCGCTCTGTCTTGACGTACGCGACCGCGCGGTTGAGCGCCGCGCGCACGTTCGCCGGATCCTCGATCGGACCCTCCGCGAACCAGCCCATCGAGCGCGCGAGAGCGGCGAAGTCGGGCGCGGGGTCGTAGAGGTCCATCCCGATGTGCGCGCGCCCCACCGGCGTGCCCCGGTGTTCGGCCATGCGGATCTGGTGCTCCCAGTCGTTGTAGTAGGCGCGGTTGTTGTACATGACGACCAGCAGCGGGATGCGGTGGTGGGCCGCGGTCCAGAGCGCGCCCGGGTCGTACATGAGATCGCCGTCGGGCTGGATGTCGACGACGAGCTTGTCCGTGCCGCGGTGAGCGAGCCCGACGCCCAGCGAGATGCCGATCTGCGTTCCAGTGCCGAAGCTCCGTCCCGCATGGCGCCGCGGGCCATCGACGTCCCATAGGCGCAGCGCCCAGTCCTCGAGCGTGTTGGAGGTCAGGATCCAGTCCTCGCCCTTGATGACCTCCCAGATCTCGCTCGCCAGGCGCGGCGCGGTCATCGGCGTCGCGTCCCAGTCCTCCCGCGCGGCGGTCGCCCACTTCTTCGCGATGTCGTCGTGCGCGGCGGCGGTCGCGCGTCGGCGCTTTTCGCGCCGATCCGCGTCGCCTCCCCGCTCGCGCACGAGCCGAAGTAGCTCGGGCAGTGCGATGCGCGTGTCCGCGACGATCGAGAGCGTCGCGGGCTGGTACTGGCCGAGATCCTCGGACCAGCTGCTGCGCCGCAGCTCCGACAACCCCACGTCGAGGATGGCGCAGCCCTCGGGGATCCGGCGGCGCTTCGCGCGCACCGGGCTGTCGCGGTCGAGCTCGTAGAGCGGGCGGTACAGGTCGCCGACGTCCAGCGCCAGGAGCACGTCCGCATCCTTCAGCGGATCTCCACCGGTGAGGTTCAGCCGGTGACGGTTCGGGAAGTTCACGCGCCCGTTCAGGTCGATCACCGGCGCCGCGAGCTCCTCCGCGAGCGCGACGAGCTCGTGCACCATGTCGTCGGTGCGGCCGGTGAACTCGGTGACGATGACCGGACGCTCCGCCGCGGCGAGCATGTCCGCCGCCCTTCGCAGCGCCGCCGGATCCGCCTGGACCAGCGCCGGCCGTGCGCCGGCGATGAATGGCGCGACGTCCACGGCCGAGGTCAATGGCTCCTCCTGGAGACCCGCGTCGTAGCAGAGATAGACCGGGCCGGCGGGCTCGGTCGTGGCCATCCGATACCCGCGCGCGAACGAGGCGGGGAAGTCCGCGACGGTCGCGGGCTGGTCGTCCCACTTGGTGAAGTCGCGAACCGCGTTGCCCTGCACGTTCGCGCTGTGGATCCAGTCGATGTGCGGCCGGCGCTTCTGCCGGTCGAGCGGGCCGGTCGCGCCCAGGACGAGCAAGGGCGAGCGGTCCACATGCGCGTAGTAGATGCCCATCACGCCGTGCAGGAGACCGACGACGTCGTGGACGATCGCCGCCATCGGCTTCCCGGTCGCCTTCGCGTAGCCGTGCGCGAGCCCCACCGCGATCTTCTCGTGCGTGCAGAGGATCATCTCGGGATCCTTGTTGCCGCCGTAGTTGACGATGGAGTCATGGAGACCGCGGAACGTCGCTCCGGGGTTCAAGGAAACGTATTCGATGCCGAACCCCTTGAGCAGGTCGACGATGACGTCGGAGCCGAATCGCTCCGCTATTTGCCGGCCACTCCGCGCTTCTCCGCGTCCGCGACGAACGAATCGTCGATCAGCCTCTTCGGATCGAGGTCCGCGACCTTCGGATTCGTCTGGATGAGCTGGACCCGCGACGACTCGAAGGCCGCGAGGTCGGGGTGGGGGTAGACGGGGAAGACGCCGCCGAAGTAGAAGTCGTAGGTCTCGCTGAGGGACTGCTCGTCGGTCAGGTTGAGCATCTTCTTCAGGACGGCGACGGCGGCGGGCCTGTCCTTTCGCGCCTTCGCGAGCGCCTGGATGAGCGAATCGACGTAGCGCTGCACCACGGCGGTGTTCGCGCGCAGAAATGTCCTTCCGACGATGAGCGCGTTGTCCGTCGCCGGCACCTTCTCCTTGGCGAGATCGACCACGACCTTGAATCCTGCCTTGGTGAGGACGCTCGACTCCGGTGGGTGGCTCGGCCCGGCGTAGACCGCGCCCGCGATCATCGCCGTGGCCAGGTTCGGCACGGAGCCGATCTCCGCGATCGTGACGTCCTTCGGATCCACGCCCAGGCGCTTCAGGGCGTCGTTGAGCGCCACGTGGGCGGACCCGCCCTTCGTGACGATGCCGAGGCTCTTCCCCTTGAGGTCCTGCGGGCCGCGATACGACGGCGGGACCATGAACGTCCACGTCGACACCGGCGCGAAGAGCGCGAGCGCGGCGATGTCCCCGCCGCCGACGAACGCGCTCATGGCTTCGGTCCCGCCCAGCCCGGCGATGTCGACCTGGTTCCCGAGCAGCGCGGCCATCGACTTCGAGCCGCCCTCGATGAGCTGCAGATCGACGTCGAGGAAGTTCGCCTGGAAGATGCCGGTCTCCTTCGCGAAAAACGCCGGCAGGTTCGTCGGCGTGATGTTCCCGTACGACGCGCGGACCTTCGCGACCGCTGGACTCGTCGGCGCGGCGGATCCGGACGGCGCGGTCGTGGGCGACGCGGCCGTGTTCGCGCCGCCTCCGCAGGCCGCGACGATGAGCGCTGTCGCGAGCGCAAGTCCGAGGCGAGCGCGCATTTCCGATCCTCCGTCGCGGGCGCGAATTGTTATACCATTCGCCCGATGAGCGAGGGCGAAGGCCGCGTTTTCCTGCGCGGACTGAGCTCCGAGACGTACGGTCTGGGCGAATTCCGGCGTCGCCAGCACGCCGCCCCTCGCGTCCGCCGAGCGGGTACCGTCGTCGACGACGCGAGCGTCGCGCACTCGGGTGACTCCGAGGAGTCGCGGACCGCGTGGATGCTCGGACCGGGCGACGACCCGTTCCTGACGCAGACGCTGCAGGTCCATTTCGTCGAGTTGCTCCCCGGCGGCGCGAACCACGGCCATGGCCATCAGAACGAAGCGTGCTTCTACATCCTCGAGGGCAAGGGCTACGAGATCCACGACGGCGTGCGCTACGACTGGGAGAAGGACGACTTCGCCATCGTGCACACGGACTGCGTGCACAAGCACTACAACGCGGACAAGGACGAGCGCGCGCTCGCACTGGTCATGAAGGCGAAGTCCACGTGGATGTATCTCGGGCTCATCCAACAGGGACGCAGCGCGCCGTTCGACGCGCCTGGCTACGGCCCGCGCGAGGACTGGTCGAGGCTCTGGACACCCGGTGCGACCGAGCAGAAGAAGGTCGTGAAGCGGTCGGAGACGCGCTGGGAGGACACGCGCGACGGGCGCGTCCGCGTCATCAGCGCGCCCGACAAGATCAACGTGCGCTCGCACGCGGTCGACGTCTACCAGCAGGAGATCGCCCCGGGCGGGCGCTCGGCGAAGCACTGGCACATGGCCGACGAGGTGCTCTACGTGATGTCGGGTTCAGGGGAGAGCCTGCATCACGACGTCGAGGCCGAGATCGCCGACAAGTACTACGCCCGCGTGGCGCTCGAGCCGTCGCGCTGGACCTTCGCGAAGGGCGATCTCGTCTACGTCCCGCAGAACACCGTGCACCAGCACGTGAACGCCGGGTCGGAGCCGCTCGTCCTGCTGTCGGCGCAGAACCGGCTGTTCAAGCTGCTCGGCTACGACAGCGTCGTGTACCTCGAGGGCGCTTCGGATGGGACCAAGCGCGAGGCGGTCACCGCGGCCCGCTAGCATCGCGGTCGTGCCGTTCCCCGGGTTCCCGAAGGACACGCCCCGTTTCCTCGCGGACCTCTCGCGGCACAACGACCGTCCCTGGTTCCAAGCTCATCGTCAGAGGTACGAGGACTCGTACCTTGCGCCGGCGGAGGAGTTCGTGCTCGCGATGGGCGAGCAGCTGCGCAAGCTCTCACGCGACGTGCGCTACGAGCCGAAGATCAACGCCTCGATCTCACGCATCAACCGCGACATCCGCTTCTCCAAGGACAAGCGGCCGTACAAGGACCACCTGGACCTCTGGTTCTGGCAGGGCAAGGACAAGAAGGCGTCGGCCGGGTATTGGTTCAGCCTCACCGCGAAGGAGGTCCACCTCGGCGCGGGCCTCTACGTGTTCTCGCCGGAGGTCCTCGTGCGCTATCGAACGGCGGTCCTGGATTCGCGGCGCGGCCGCGCGCTGGAGACGGCGCTTGCTCGGACCACGAAGGCGGGGGCGAAGATCGGTGGCTCCGCGTACAAGCGCGTGCCTGCGGGCTACGACGCTGACCATCCGCGGGCCGAGCTGCTGAAGCGGACCGGGCTCTACGTGTACGAGCCGCTGCGGCTACCCGCCGAGGCGTTCACGCCACGGTTCCCCGCGTTCTGCCTCGCGCACTGGCGCAAGATGGCGCTCGTCGAGGACTGGCTCGCCGCGCTGGCGGGGTGACCCTCACGCGCGCGCCGCGCTGAAGCGCGAGGCCGAGAGGAAGCCGATCGGATGCCGCGTGCGTCCATCGAGGGCGAGGTCGGCGAGGATCTCGCCCATGACGCTGGCGAACTTGAAGCCGTGCCCCGAGCAGGCCGATGCGTACGCGACCGGGCCGGCGACATCGACGATGAAGTGCTCGTCGGGCGTCACGGTGTACATGCAGATCTTCGCCTGACGCGTCGGTCCGTCGGCCGCAGGGAAGCGGAGGCGGATGAACTCACGCACCGAGTCCTCGTCGCTCGCGTGGGGCTCGCGATCCACCGAGTCAGGATCCGTCGGCGTGCCCATGCCGTGCGTCGCGATCTTCAACCCCTGGTCGGGGAGATACGGGAAACCGTAGCAGCCGTGCCCGTGTCCCGAGTCCACGATGTACACCGGCAGCTTCGCCAGCGTGTCCTTCTCGGCCACCGGCTCGAACCAGAAGAGCGGTACGCGCTTCACCACGAGGTGCGGCCCGATCCCGGGGAGAAGCCGAGCGTTCCAGGCACCCGCGGCGATCACGATCCGATCGGCGTGATAGGTGCCGCGGTCCGTCGTCACGCGCACTCCGCTCCCCTCCACGCTCCAGGAAGCGACGCGCTCGTCGAAGCGAAGCTGCGCGCCGTGCCTTTCGGCGACCGACAGGTGTGCTTCGATGCAGCGCTCCGGGAGCAGGTAGCCGGCTGACGCTTCGGCGAGTCCCCACCACTCCGGATCGAAGCGGAACAGCGGGAGCCGCGCGCGAAGCGTGGCGGGATCGAGGACCTCGTGCTCGAGCGCGTGCTCGCGCGCGCTTCGCAGCGACCCGCCGACGAGCTTGCCATCGCGCGGCCCGACGTACACGCCGCCGGTCTGACGGAGCAGCTCCCGGCCTGTCGCTCCCTCGAGCTCGCGCCACAGCGCCCAGGCCCGTCGCAGCAGCGGGACGTAGTCCGGGTGCTCGTAGTACGCGAGCCGGATCACGCGTGTGAGTCCACCCGACGACCCATTCGTGTGGCCGCGCGAGAACGCCTCGAGGCCCGCGACCCTGGCCCCGCGCCTGGCGAGATGTGCCGCCGCGGCGCTCCCGTCGGCGCCGAGCCCGACCACGATGACGTCGCTCACGCGGCCGCCGTCTCGCCGGGCGCTAGCTCTTCGGCTTCTCGCCCTTGCCGACCAGCCAGCCCCACTTCTCGATCGCGCGCCTCTTGGTCTCCGGCGTCGGCAGCTGCGACTTCGGGAAACGATCCATCCACTCCCACGGCCGCGTCGCGTCGATGATCGCGCGCGACGACAGTCCCTTCTTGTCGGGGTGGATGCGCGGGTCGAGCGGTCCCGACCACGCGCGCGGGATGATGTCGATCGACTCCGCGGGGTCGGACCGCGTGCACATCGCCCAGAGGACCTCCTCGAGGTCCATGACGTCGATGTCCTCGTCGACCACGATCGTGTAGCGGCCGAGGTACGCGCCGGTGTGCACGCTCGCGGCGGCATGCCCGACCTGGCGCGAGTGGCCGGCGTACTTCTGTTTGATCGAGATCGCGTTGAAGAGCCTCGATCCGCCGACCTCGTGGCACCATACCCCGGTGATGCCCGGGATGCTCGCGGCCTCGAGGTCCCCGTACATCCGTGCCGAGCGCATGAATGCGCGGTAGAACGACTGCTCGTCGGGGGGCACGTTCGGCGGCGACGCCAGGACGACCGGGTTGCTGCGGTAATAGACCGCTTCCACGCGCAGGACGGGCTCGGGCCGGTCCATGCTCGCGTAGTAGCCGGTCCACTCGCCGAAGGGCCCCTCGACCTCCTTCTCGGTCGGGTCCGCGAAGCCCTCCATCACGATCTCGGCGTCGGCCGGGAGGGGCAGGCCGGTGACCGGGCCCTTCACGACGCGATACGGCGCGCCGCGCACGCCGCCCGCCCAGTCGTACTCGGTGAGGCCGAACGGGATCTCGGTGCACGCCGCGAGGAACAGCGTCGGGTCGCTGCCCGGGACGAACGCGACCGGCATCTTCTCGCCGCGCGCGAACCACTTGTCGCGGTGCTGGCGGCCGTGCTTGCCGGGCGAGATGTAGAAGCCAAGGCGGTTCTTGTCGTGGACCATCACGCGATACGTGCCCAGGTTCACCCAGCCGTCGTCGGGGTCACGGGTGATGTCGAAAGAGCCCGTGCCGAGGTAGCGGCCGCCGTCGAACTCGTGCCACTTGACCGCGGGGAAGATCGTGACGTCCACGTCCTTGCCGCGCATCACGTTCTCGAAGATCGGGCCGTCCTTGACGACCTCGGCCTCGATCGGGGTGATGCCCTTGCGCACGCGGGCCTGCCACTGGCGGACGAGCTCGTGGGGATCCGCGGACGGATCGAGCCCAAGCGTCGCCGCGACGCGCGGGAACGATCCGAGCGCGTTGGACAGCACGCGGAAGCCCTTCTTGTAGCCGGGGATCTCGTCGAAGATCGTCGCCTTCGAGGGCCGCGTGCGGCCGAGGAGCTCGGTCGCCATCCCGATGTCCTCTTCGGCGGTGGCCCCCGTCACGACCTGGAGCTCGCCGAGCGCCTCGATGCGCTCGAGCCACGATCGCAGATCCACGGGTGTGGTCGACGTCAACCTTGGGAGCGTTGTGGCCACGGCGTGCCTCCTGCTAGTCGTCCTAGTCGTCGTCGCTAAAGGTACGCGCCAGAGCGCGCGGGCGCCATCCATCGTCGGCGATGGCGGTACAGAGCTCGACCGGGAACTCCACCCATACCTGCTGCTCGCGGCGCAGCTGTGTCGAGGGATGGGACTTCGCGCGGACGAGGATGTCGGCGATCTCGATGAAACAGTCGAGGTGATCGCCGAGGAACGCAGCCACACGGAGCGTGCCCGCGAACTCGTTCGGCCGGCCCGAGGGCGCGTCGCGCACGACGATGCTCTCAGGCCGCAGCACGAGCAGCGCCCGGCTGCCCGTCGCTATCCCTGGTGGCAAGACGCAGCGGACCGTGCCGCCGAATGCCCGGATGCCGCCCTCGGTCACCTCACCCGGCAGGAACGTCGCGTCGCCCACGAAGTCGGCGACGAAGCCCGACGCCGGACCGCCGTACAGCTCGCGGGGTCCGCCCTCCTGGACGATGCGGCCGGCCTGCATGACCGCGACACGATGCGAGAGGAAGAGCGCCTCTCCCTGATCGTGCGTCACGTAGACGGTCGTGATCGCCAGGCGCCGCTGCAGCTCGCGGATCTCGATGCGCATGCGCTCGCGGAGCTTCGCGTCGAGGTTCGACAGCGGCTCGTCGAGCAGCAGCAGCTTCGGCTTGCGAACGAGCGCCCGTGCGAGGGCGAGGCGCTGCTGCTGGCCGCCCGAGAGCTGTGGCGCCGGCCGATCCTCGAGGCCCTCGAGCCCGACGAGCGCGAGCGCCTCGAGCACGCGGTCGTGGATCGTCGCGGGTGGCAGCTTGGCGCCTGCGACGCGCAGCGGGAACGCCACGTTCTCGAAGACGCTCATGTGCGGCCAGATGGCGTAGCTCTGGAAGACCATCCCGATGTCGCGATCCCACGTCGGCACGAAGCGGCCGCCGCTCGACAGCACGGTGTCGTCGAGCTTGATGGTGCCGCCCTCGGGACGTTCGAGTCCCGCCAGGCAGCGCAGCGTGGTGGTCTTGCCGCAGCCGGATGGCCCGAGCAGCGTGTAGAACCGACCGTCCTCGACGGTGAAGGACACGTCCTCGACGGCTCGGACGTCGCCGCGGTCGGTGAGGAATGTCTTGCGCAGCCCCTCGACGACGAGCGTCATGCCTCGCGCACCGTCCTTCCTCCCACCCGCTGGAGCAGCGCGACCAGAATCACCAGCGACACGATCATCATCACGGACAGCGCGGCGATGGCGGTGTACTGGCCCGAATCGCGCATGTCGAAGATGCGGACCGCGACGACGACGCTCTGGCTCGAGTAGAGGAGGATGCCGCTGGAGAGCTCGCGGAGCGAGATGATGAAGATGTAGATCCACGCGCCGACGAGAGCCGGGCGCAGCAGCGGGACGGTCACGCGGCGGAACGTCGCCCACCAGTGCGCGCCCGCCGCCGAAGCTGCCTCCTCGAGCTCCTGGTGGATCTGCACAAGGCCCGCGGTCGTGCCGCGGATCCCGTAGGGCAGGTAGCGCGTCACGTACGCGATGAGCAGGATCCACAGCGTGCCGTAGATGCGGATCGGGATGGTGAAGTAGACCCAGATGAGGGCGATGCCCATCACGATCCCCGGGATCGTGATGGGGACGAAGGCCAGGAAGTCCAGCAGACCGCGTCCGCGAATGCGGGTGCGGACGTTCACCCACGCGATCACCGCGGTGAGCGCGACGACGAGCGTCGCGGCGCTCACGCCCAGGACCAGGCTGTTGACGATCGACCGCACGGTGAGCTCGTCTCCCAGGATGTACGCGTAGTTCTCCAGCGTGAGCTCGTTGAAGAAGTCGAATGACGGGACCGAGTAGACGCGGACGAGGCTCGAGTAGATCAGCACGACGAAGGGCAGCACCACGGCGAGCAGCCCGTAGAGACCGAGCGCGGCCATCGCGACGAAGCGGAAGCGGCCAAGCCTCTGGCGGCGCGGGCGGTAGGCCTTTCCCGTGACCGTCGCGTACCGCTCGGTCCGCCGCGTCGCCCGGCGGTGCAGCAGGAGCCCGCCGACCGAGATCACAAGGAGCACGGTCGCGTACGCCGCCGCCAGCCCGAAATTCGGCGGGGACTGGTGCAGCGAAAGGTAGACGCGCGAGGTGTACACGTAGATACGTCCCGGTATGCCGATGATCGCGGGCACCTCGAAGCCCTCGAGCGCGCGAACGAACAGGATCAGGACGACGGACGCGATCGTCGGGAGGAGCAGTGGCAGGGTGACGCGCCGCAGCGTCGACCACGGATCGGAACGCGACGTCGCGGCGGCCTCCTCAAGGCTCGGATCGGTCATGCGGAACGCGGCCGACATCAGGACGAACGCGAGCGGCGCCGAGTGCAGTCCCTCAACCCAGATCATGCCGGGCAGGCTGTAGATCGAGAGCGAGAAGCCGAACAGCGTCTTGAGCGGAGCGTTGATCCAACCGATCTCGGGGCTCAGGAGGAAGAGCCACGCGATCGTGTGGATGATCCCCGGGATGATGAGCGGCACGAGCGCGAGCCCGTACCAGATGTGGCGCGCGGGGATATCGCTCCGCTCGACCACCCAGGCGATCGCGGTGCCGATGGTGAAGGCCAGCAGTGCGGCTCCGGCGCCGTAGAGCACCGAGTTCCCAAGGAGCTCGATCGAGGCCTGATCGGTGAGGACTCGCTGGAAGTTGCGCAGCGTGAACTCGAAGTCGAGCGCGCTCGCTCCGGCCGAGACGCTGCCCAGGAGCAGCATCCCGAGCGGGACGAGGGTCAGATAGCCCAGGAGCAGGATCGCCGCGCCGAGGATCAGGACCCCGACGTTGATGCGCAGTGCCGGCGCCCTCAGACCGCCGGCACTGCGCGTGGCATCAACCGCCATGGCTCACTGATGGAGCAGCGAAGCCTGCTCCAGAAAACCGGAGCCGAAGGCGGAGGTCACTTGATGCCGAGCGTCGTCCGCCAGAACTCGGTGTCCTTGTCCTGGTCCGCCCGGAGATCGGCGCTGATGTAGAAGGCCTTGGCGAAGTTGTTGAGGTCGGGATACTTCGGTGCGGTCTTGCTCGAGGCGGGCACACGTCCGGTCGATTGGATCGCGGCCTGGCCCAGGGGCGAGGCGAGGAACTCCATGAGCAGCTTCGCGGTATTCGCGTGGGGCGGCTTGTTCGACAGCGCCATGGGCTGGATGTCGGTGATGATCGGGTCGGTCCGCGCCCAGTCGACGGGCTTCTTGTCCTCGTTCTTCAGCTGGGCGAGGCGGTGGCCGTTGGACGAGAGCGTGGCGGCGAACTCGCCTGCCGCGAGGAGATTGGCCATGTCCGTGTGCCCCGTGCGCAGCGACGGCTTGTTCGCCGCGATGCACTTCAGGACGCTCTGCGCCTCGGCGTCACCGAGGATCTTGCGGAGCGCCGAATACACGACGACGTCGCCCTGCTCGACAGCGATCTTGCCCGAGAGCGCAGGGTTGCACAGGTCGCGCCACGTCTTGATCGTGACGCCTGCGGGCATCTTCTGCGTGTTGATGCCGGGTAGGTCGTTGTTCATCCGCACACCGATGTAGGCGCCGTCCTTGCCCTTCACTTGATCCGGGAAGTCGGCGACCGACGCCACGGTGTAGGGCTGGGTGTACTTCTGGTCGATGATGAAGGCGACCTCGAACAGGTTCGACTCGACGACGTCGAAGAGGTCCTGTCCGGCCTTCTTCTCGGTCACGATCTTCGTGATGAGGTCCTCGCCCGAGGCACGCGTGTGATCGACCTTCAACCCTGGGAATTTCGCCTCGAACGCCCCGAAGACCTTCTTGCCGTCGTCGTTGTTCATCGACGAGTAGATGGCGACGCGGCCCTCGGCCTTCGCGAGCGCGTACAGGCGCGCCATGGCCTCGTCCGCGGTCTCCCTGGATGCCGCGGCGGCCGGGGTCGCCGCTGAGACGGTTGGGGACGCTGCCGCCGTCGGCGCCGTCGCACCTCCGCAGGCGGCCGCCAATAGGCCGAAACACGCGGTAAAGACGGTCAGACGCTTCACCGGAACCCCTCCTGTCGCCCTGGCGAGTCGAATGTTTATACCATTAGTCCGATGCCTGGACGGCTCGAGGCGCGCGGCGTCACGATCCACTACCGGCGCCGGCGCTTCGGCGACAACTTCCTCGCCGTGTCGCGCCTGGACATGACCGTCGAGCCCGGAGAATTCGTCGCCATCGTGGGACCGTCGGGATGCGGGAAGACGACGTTCCTCAATGCTGTCGACGGGCTGGTGCCGCTGACGGACGGTTCGATCATGCTCGGCGGACAGCTCATCACGAAGCCCGGCAATGACCGCGCGATGGTGTTCCAGCAGCCGAGCCTCCTGCCATGGCGGACGGTGAAAGGCAACATCGACTACGGCATGGAGACGCAGGGCGACGTGACGTCGAAGTCCGACCGCGACGAGCAGACCAAGCGCTTCATCGACCTCGTCGGACTCCACGGGTTCGAGGATTCCTTTCCGTCCGAGCTCAGCGGCGGGATGCAGCAGCGCGTGAACCTCGCGCGCGCTCTCGCGACCGACCCCGAGCTCCTGCTGCTCGACGAGCCCTTCGCCGCGCTGGACGCGCAGACGAGAGAGACGATGCAGCTGGAGCTGCTCCGGGTCTGGAATGCGACGCGGAAAACGGCGATCTTCATCACCCATGACATCGTCGAGGCGGTGTATCTGGCCGATCGAGTCGTCGTCATGTCCAGCCGGCCGGGCCGTGTCAAGATGAGCGTGCCGATCAACCTGCCGCGCCCCCGCGACCTCCGCATCAAGCGCGAGCCTCGCTTCCTGGAGTACGAGCTGAAGATCTGGGAGAGCATCCGCGAGGAGGTCCTCCGCGCGGATGCCGGCACGAAGGAGGCGGTCGCATGACGACGACGGATCCGCGAGTCGCCCCGCGGCCATCAACGCCCGGGTTCGACGCCGGGATCACCGGGTACGACGAGAAGTGGCTCGGCGCGGCCACGGCCGAGGTTCTCCCGGACGGCCCGCTCACCTCGCCGCGGCCCGACAGCGTCTACGCGCGCTTCGAATCAATCATCATCGGGACCGCCGCGGTCGCCGGTTTCGTGGGCGTCTGGCACCTCTTCGCGTCGGCGAGGATCGTGCCGCCGCTGTTCCTGCCCGGACCGCTCGATGTCGCGGAGGCCTACGCGGAGATCTGGAAGGGCGGCGAGCTCTGGCAGGACCTCTCGATCAGCGGCCAGGAGATGGCGATCGGCTACGGCCTCGCGGCCGTCACCGGCGTCCTTCTCGGGCTCGCGATTGGCTGGTACCGGCGGCTGTCCTACGCGCTCGATCCGTTCATCTCGTTCTTCTACGCGACGCCGCGCATCGTGCTGCTGCCGCTCCTCATCATCTGGTTCGGCATCGGCGTGCAGTCGAAGATCGCGGTCGTCTTCCTCGGCGCGTTCTTCGCGATCGTCATCAACACCGCGGCCGGCGTCAGGAACCTGGACGCGCATCTGGTGAAGGTCGCGCGCTCGTTCGGCGCGCGGGACATCTGGCTCTTCCGGACGATCACCATCCCCGGGTCCGTGCCGTTCATCCTGACCGGGCTGCGCCTCGGCACCGGACACGCGCTCGTCGGCGTGGTCGTCGGCGAGCTCGTCGCGTCCCAACACGGCATCGGCCATCAGATGGCGATCGCCGGCGCCACGTTCCAGAGCGCGAAGCTTTTCGCGTACCTCATGTTCATCGCCGCGACCGGCGTGATCCTGACCGTCGTCCTGCAGCGCCTCGAGCGAAAGTTCGACGCGTGGCGGCCGCGCGCATGAGCGCGACGTTCACGCCGATCCGGCAGGCGCGCGCCTCCGGGGAGATCGTTTCGCAGATCGAGCGCGCCATCTTCGCCGGGGAGGTCGCGCCCGGGGATCGGCTTCAATCCGAGCGCGAGCTCGCCGAGCAGTTCCGCGTTTCGCGCATCACCGTCCGCGATGCGCTCCGTGTGCTCGAAGCACGTGGCCTGATTAGCGTTCGTGTCGGCGCCACAGGTGGCGCGTTCGTCGCGGAGTCGAACAGCGACCATGTGGCCGAGTCGATCTCCACGATGATCAAGCTGAAGCGCATGACGCTGTCGGAGCTGGCCGAGGCGCGGACGGTGGTCGAGGCGGCGACCGCGGAGCTCGCCGCGCTGCGCGCGGACGCCACCGCCCTCGAGCGTTTGGTGGCGGCCGTCGAGCGCGGGCGCGCGGTGATGAAAGAAGACCTTCCCCACGCGGAGGCGAGCATGGATTTCCACGTGGAGCTCGCGAGCTGCGCGGGCAACGAGATCCTGGAGGCCACGGTGAGCGCGTACCGCGAGCTCCTGGTGCCGACGATCCGCGACATGCGCGACCCGCGCTCGGGCCGTACGACCCAGAAGGTGCACGAGGAGCTCGTCGAAGCGGTGCGGCGGCGCGATCCCGAGGGCGCGCGGCAGCTGATGCTCGTGCACCTCGCGGACTTCGAGAAACGCCTGCGCCGCTGGCTCGGGACCCGCGAGCAGCCGATCCCCGTTCCCGGGACGGGCCGGCTGATCCGCGCGAACGGCGGCTCGGGCCCGCGCGACACCGTCGCGGTCGCGAAGTCGGGCGGGACGGGACGATAGCGGCGGACTTGACGACGCCAGGGTGAGCTCGGACGCCTACGCGATCGCCCGCGCCGCTCTGACGCAGATCCCGCACGGCGTGACGATCATCGGCGCCGAGCACGGCGATCAGCGCTCCTGCGCGACCGGCACCTGCATGTACGTGTCGCTCGCGCCGGCCAAGGTCGCGATCGCCGAGCATCCCGGCTCCAAGACCATGCGGCTCATCCGCGAGTCCGCGAAGTTCAGCGTCTCGTTCCTGGACGTGACCCAGCAGGATGTCGCGATGAGCGCGGGCCGCTCGGCCACCGGTCCGGACAAGTTCGCCTCGCTCGGCATCCCCGTGCTCGAGCGCGAGGGACAGGCCCCCGCGGTGAAGGGGAGCATCGCCGTGATCTGGTGCGCGGTCGAGAGCACCCAGCCGACCGGCGACCACCTGCTGGTCATCGGGAACGTGGTCGACCACTGGGTCGACCCGACCAAGGGGGACGCCCTCCTCCGGTACCGCCGCCGTTACGCGAACATAGGCAGATCGACCAGCGACGAGGCCCCGGAGGGCTATCCCGTTTGACGCGTCGCGTCGTCGTCGGCATGTCCGGCGCGTCCGGCGCGATCTACGGCATCCGCGTTCTGGAGGCACTGCGAAGCGCGGTGGACGTCGAGATCCACCTCATCGTCTCGAGCGGCGCCGCCGCGACGATCGGCTACGAGACGAGCTGGACCGTCGACCGGGTTCGCGGGCTCGCGCATCACGTGCACGACGAAAAGGACCTCGCCGCGACGCTGGCGAGCGGGACGTTCCTCACCCACGGGATGATCGTCGCGCCGTGCAGCATCCGCACGCTCTCGTCGGTCGCGAATTCGCTGAACGACAACCTCATCACGCGCGCGGCCGACGTACACCTGAAGGAGCGCCGGCCGCTCGTTCTCATGGTGCGCGAGACGCCGCTGCACGCGGGGCACCTCGGGCTGATGCGCGAGGCCTCGCTCGCGGGCGCGACGATCCTGCCGCCGGTGCCGGGCATGTACACGCTGCCGAAGACGATCGACGACGTCGTGAACCACTCCGTCGGCAAGGCGCTCGACCAGCTCGGGATCGAGCACACGCTCTTCCCGCGATGGGCGGGCATCGAGCCGAAAGAGGCCTAGGGCCGTGTCCTCCGATCCGCGCCTCCTCATCGCGACGGCCACGCGTGCCCTCGCGGTCGCCGGACTGTTCGACCACAACGGGCACATCAGCGTTCGCGACGGCGACCACATCTGGATCAACTCGCGGCAGGCCAGCCGGATCGGCGCGCGGCCCGAGGACGTGGCGCACGTCCGCATCGCCGACGGCCACTGGAGCGACCTGGAGCCGCCGAGCGAGACGGCGCTCCATCTCGCCGCGTACCGTGCCCGACCCGACGTGGGCAGCGCGTCCCACTTCCACCCGCTGTACGCGACCGCATTCGCCGTCGCCGGGCGCCCCCTTGTGACCGCCTACTGCGCGGGGAGCGTCTTCGGGAGCGCGGTGCCGGTGTTCGACGATCCGGACCTCATCCGCTCCGACGACCAGGGCCGCGACCTCGTCGCCGTCTGGGGCTCGCACGACGCGGTGCTGCTACGCGGCCACGGCGTCGCGGTCGTCGGGACCGACGTCCCGGACTGCGCGCGCGCCGCGGTCTTCCTCGAGGAGAGCGCGCGGCGGCTGGCCGTCACCGTGCCGCTCGGCGAGCCTCGCGCGTTCACCGCGGACGAGGTCCGGCGCGTCCGCGAGACGCTCATGCGCCGCTCCGTCGTGCTGAAGACGTGGACGGATCTCCTCGAGCGCGCTCGCCGTGCCGGGGCGCTCTCGGATCTCCCGCCGCTCCCGCCCTCCGGGGCCTGATTGTCGCGCGGCGTCATCCTCCAGTACATCAACGCGGTCGCGGTCACCTCGGCCGAGGGGACGATCAACTTCCTCTACTCGCCGTACCTCGCGCACTACGGCTACACGCTGCCGACGATCGGATCGCTCTCGGCGCTCTTCGCGATCCTTCGGCTCGCGTCGCGCATCCCGAGCGGCGCCGCGTATAACGCGACGACCGCGCGACGCCAGCTCGCGCTGTGGCTGGTCGTGTTCACGCTCTCGACGAGCGGCTTCGTCTTCGCCGGGGGCAACATCCTTGCCGTCATCGCACTCACGGTCGTGCACGGCTACGCCTTCGGTGCGCTCGGCACGATCAACCTGGCGATCGTGATCGACCTCACCTCGGGGCAGCGCGTCGCGCCGGTGATGGGCTGGTACACCGCGTTCATCTCGACGGGCTACGCCATCGGCGCGTTCGCCGGCGGCTGGCTCGCGGACACGTTCGGGATCCCGGTCTCGATCTTCGTGATGGGCCTCGTGCCGGTCGCCGCCATCTTCACCGCCACCGCCCTGCCGCCGTTCAGCGCGCACCCTCAGGCGGTCGCCCGCGGCAAGGGTCTACGAGGCCTGTTCGACGCCCACGTGAAGCTCGACGCGCGCGTCTGGCTCGCGTTCGTCATCGCGCTGTACATCAACCTGCTCGCGGACAGCGTCGACACGTTCTACCCGCTGTTCGGGCTCGCGATCGGGATCCCGCTGGCGGCGAGCGGCTTCCTCCGCGGTTTGAAGTCCGGTAGCGCCACGTTCATCCGCCTCATCAGCGGCGCTGTGTTCCGCTACGCGGACCACCGCGCCGTGAACTTCTGGACGGTCCTGGCCTTCGCGCTCGGCACGCTCGTCCTTCCGTACCTCAGCTCCATCGCCATCCTCGTCGTCGTGTTCGCCGTGCTGGGCATCGCGCGAGGTCTCCTGCGCGTGACGAGCGCGGCGATGGTCGGCGAGCTGCGCGACGAGGGGAAGGACGTGGGCATCGCGTCGGGCGTCTACAACGCCGGGCTCGACGTCGGGGCGATCCTCGGCCCCGCCGTCGGTGGCGTGCTGGGCGACGCGTTCGGGCTCGGCGCGATGTTCCAGATCGTCGCGATCTCGAGTCTGGTCGTGTACTTCGCCGTCGGCCTTGCCAGCCCATCCGGGCGAAAAGCGCTCATGCTGGCGACGTCGCGATGATCACCGAAGGAGCGATCCCCGCCGCGGAGGGCTTCGAGGGACGGCTGTTCGTGCCGGACGGTGACGGTCGGCGCGGCGCGGTGGTGATCCTCCACGAGCGCTACGGGCTGGTCCAGCACACGCTCGATCTCGCCGCGAAGCTCGCTGGCGACGGCCACGTCGCGATCGCGCCCGATCTGTTCGGAGACTGGGCCGGCGACAAGGACGCGCTGCGCCGCGGGGACGTGCGCGTGGTGCTGCCCGATGCCAAGGTGTCGGAGGTCATCGATCGCTGCGTTGCGTATCTCGCGCGGCACCCGCGCGTCGCCCCGGATCGCATCGCGCTCATGGGCGTGTGCCAGAGCGGGCGCTATCCGCTGGTCGCCGCGAGCGGCCGCACCGATGTCGCCGCGTGCGTCGTGTTCTACGGCGCCGCGAACGATCGCGATTGGGGTACGGCCGCCGAGCAGCCGCGCCCGATGGCCCAGATCGTCGGCGGAGTTCGCGCGCCCTCGCTGCTCGTGTTCGGCGAGGGCGACCACACCATCTCGATCGATCACGTCCGGCGGCTGCGTGGCGCGCTCGAAGATGCCCGATGCTCCTATCGCATGCGCGTGTTCGCCGACGTCCCGCACGGATGGCTGAACGACACGATGCCCGGCCGCTACCGCCCCGACGAGGCGAGGGAGGCCTGGGCGTACCTGCTCGCGTTCCTGGACGACGTGTTCGAGCGCGCGTGGCCGGGCGACGGACGCGTGCGCTGGGAATTCTCGAGCGACTCCGGCACCGACTACGACTTCAAGAAGAACAGGCGGTACGAATGACCAAGTTACCGGCGGGCTCGGCCCCCCCGAACCCCCAGGGTCGCGAGACACTCGTTCCCGAGCGCACCGCGCTGCTGCTGTTCGACTTCCTGAACGGGCACTTCAAGGGAAAGGACGCCGCGACGACCGCGCGTCTCGCCCCGGTGATCGCGAACGCGGCGCGTCTTCTCGCCGCGGCCCGGGCGAGCGGCGCGCTCGTCGCCTACGCCTGCGCGGCCCACCGCGCCGACGGTGGCACGAGCGCGCGGACGATGACCGACACCGACAACCGCCTGCGCCCGTGGGGCGAGAGCGGACCGCGAGAGCCCGTCCCGATCGTCGCTGCGGGCACCGTGGCCGCGGAGATCATCGACGAGCTGGCCCCGACCGCCGCCGACTACGTCGTGCCGAAGTACCGCTGGAGCTCGTTCCACGGCACGTATCTGGACCTCGCCCTGCGCACGCGCGGGATCGACGTGATCGTGCTCGCCGGCGGGTCCACCGACGTGGGCGTCGCGAGCACGGCATTCGCGGCGCGCGACCTGGACTACAACCTGGTCGTCGCGAGCGACGCGTGCACGTCCGGGGAGACCGACAACCACGACCAGCTGATGCGCCGCGTCTTCCCGCGGATGTCCCGCGTCCGCACCACGGACGAGATCGTGGGCATGCTGCGGTGACGCCTCTTCCGCTGCGCGTGCTCTTGGCGCTTGCGCTCGCCAGCGCGGCGCTCGCGCTCGGCTAGGTTCCGAAGACCAGGCTCTTGATGATCACCGGCACCACCCCGGCCGGGCGGACGACCTCTCCGATATCCACGTAGTCCAGGTCGCGCAGCTCGAAGCCGTCCACGACGACCACGCCGCCGGTCATGCCGAGCTCCTCCGTAAGAACGCGACCCAGGGAATGCGCGATGTCGGACTCGAGCGCGATGACCAGGGGGCGTCGCCCGCCCGTCGCGCCCGCGATCGCCTCCGCGAGCGCGCGCAACGCCCCGTGCGATGGCTCGCCGCGCCAGTCGATGGCCAGGGCGATCGCTCCCGAGCCGGCATCCGCTTCGATCGCGCCCCGGATCGAAGCGCCGTCCGGCCGCACGCGCAGGACCGGGACGTTGTAGACGGGCAGGGGCGCGGGATCCGAGAGGAAGATCGTGCTGCCCGAGAGTTGCACGCTGAACTGCGACGCGCCCACGACGGTCGCGCGGATGCCCTCGGCGCCCGGCGCGATCGGGGCGGGCAGCCGCTCGCGCCGCGCGAGCACCGCGTCCCCCAGCGCGATCCCGAGGTCACCGCGATCGAGTCGATCGCGGCCGTACAGGTGCTCGGCGACGCCCCCGGACACGATGATCTCGGCGGGTCGAGGAAACGTTTCGAGCGGCGGGAGGAGGTCGAAGCGTGTCGTGCGTCCCCAGGTCGCATCCACGATGGCGTCGGCCATCTCGTCGACCGGCGCGGGTACGTGTCGCGCGCCGACGGCGAGCGCGCCGGTCGAGATCACCGTGGCGTCGACGCACAGGCCGAGCTTGGTCGTGCCGCCACCGATGTCCACGTTGAGCACCGGGACCCTTGCGTCGCGCGAGCGCGCGACGGCGCCGGAGCCATGCGCCGCCAGGAGCGCCTCGAGACGGTGGCCCGCGCTCGCGCAAACGAAGCGGCCGCCCTGCGCCGCGAAGAGCTCCGCGATGGCCTTGGCGTTCGGCCGCTCCAGCGCCGCTCCGGTCAGGATCACCGCGCCGGTATCGACCTGCTCCGCCGTCACGCCCGCCGCCGCGTGCGCCGAGGAGACGAGCTCGCGAAGCGCGTCCGCGTCGATGAGACCGTCGGCGCGGTACGGCGTGAGCACGATGGGCGAGCGATGGATGACCGTGCGCTCGACGACGACGTACCGGCTGGACAGCGCGTCGGCGAGACGCTGGAGGCGGAGCCGAGCGAGCATGACGTGCGACGTCGAGGAGCCGATGTCAACGCCGACCGTGGTGAGGACGACGTCGTCGGGCTGGAACTCGCTCTGGAGGCCGTTCTCGTCGCGCCGCTCGTCGTCCGCCGCGTCGTGATCGTGGAAATGGATCAGGCGGGCATGTACTCCCGCATGCGCGAGGGCACTCCGTTCTTCCGGAGCTCCGCTTCGTAGATCTCGCGGATCCGCGGGTCCTCGTCCTCGTACTCGATCTGGCGGCCGCCCTCCTTCACGTCCACGTCCATGCCCATGAACGTCGCGCGCTTGTCGGCGACCGTCGGGTAGCGCAGCCCGCCGAACGCGATCGCGAGGTACCGCGCCGGCTGCGCGCTGGTGTTGAAGTGCTGGTGGAACAGGCGGTCCGTCGGCGCGAAGACCGCGCCGTGCTTCCAGTCGAAGCGTTGGATGGTGGACTCGTTCTCGTGCCAGTAGAGGCTGTAGCCCGTACCCGTGACGGTGAAGACGTGGAAGTCCGGACCGTGGCGGTGTCCCTTCTTGTAGGTTCCGACCGGCATCTCGGACATGTGCGCGTGCATCGTCCCGTCGGCCAGGACGAACATGATGTTGCTGCCACCGGCGCCGCGCGCGAGCCACGTCTTGAGCTCGAACGTGCGCAGGTCCGGCACGAAGTTCGTCTCCCACATGTGCCGTCCCGGGCGCATCGCGAGGAACGTGCCGTCGCCGGTGTAGTGCTGCGGATCCCCGAAGCGCTCGGGGAAGACGGTCGGGTTGTTCCAGATGAACTCGGAATTGCGGAACACGTTCAACATGAGCGGCAGGTCCGTCGTCGAGACGAGGCGGGCGGATTCGCGGCCGCTGCCGTTGTAGTGGCGGTAGGAGACATTCAGCGGCAGCGCGAACAGGCTTCCGGTGTGCCACTCGAACGAGCGCTTCTCCCCGTCTGGCATGTCGACGGTCGTGCTGCCGTGGCCCGCGAGGACGTAGACGACTTCCTCGAACAGGTGCTTCTGCGGCGCGGTCTG
>Ga0207684_10000837_pt1 | contig 35497 bp, 34 predicted proteins | sample KBSK5501metaG_FD_184342 | JGI IMG/M metagenome (GOLD analysis project Ga0207684, IMG submission 184342) | Corn, switchgrass and miscanthus rhizosphere microbial communities from Kellogg Biological Station, Michigan, USA - KBS K5-50-1 metaG... | ecosystem: Host-associated > Plants > Roots >... | reverse complement strand
GCGGATCGCCGAGCGCTGGCCGACCGGTCTGGCGTCCTCGTCGCATCGGCGCGCGGTCGCCGCCGCTCTCGAGGCCACGGGCCTGGCTGACGCGTTCCGGGTGGTCGTCTCGTCCGATGAGGTTGCCCACGGCAAGCCCGCCCCGGACGTCTTCCTCGAGGCCGCCCGGCGGCTGGATGCCGATCCGGCATCGACCCTGGTGGTCGAGGATTCACTCAATGGCCTGCGCGCCGGCCGCGGGGCCGGCATGACGACGGTCCTCGTCCCGAACCAGTCGATCCCGCCCGCCGACGGCGCCGAATCGTTTGCGGATGTCATCGTCACGAGCCTCCGCGACCTCGACCCCGGATCCGTCGGTCGCACGTCCGCATCCGCGGGCGCTGAGCCGGACGTCGTGCGGGACAACGCGCCGGTCGCCGCGCCCCTCGCCGTGCCGGACGCCGTTCCTCGCCTGGACACCGTCCCCGCGCCGCCGAGGGCGGTGGCGCCGCGGCCGGCGATCGCCGGGCGACCGTTCGGGCCGCACGGCACGGACGGCCTCCATCCGTTCCGCCGAACGCTGCGGACGTGGATCTCGCGGCTCGCCTCGTGGCTCGTCGTCCGGGCATACCTCCGCCTCCAGCTCGACGGCCGCCCGCGGCTCCCGCGGACGCCGGCGATCTACTGCTTCAACCATCTCAACTGGGCCGACCCCTTCGTCCTGATGGCGGTCCTGCCGATGCGCCCGCGACTGACCTTCTTCGGACCGAAGGAGGAGGACATGTCGGTCGGTGGCCGGAACCGGCTGATGACCTGGACCGGAGCGACGATCCCGTACCGGCCCGGCAAGAACGACCTGATTCTCGCCGCCCGCCGCGTCCATGCGGTCATCGCGGCGGGCGGCGTGGTGGCCATCTCGGGGGAGGGGAGGATCCAGCCGTTCGAATCCCGTCTCGGACCGCTCAACGAGGGAGCGGCCTACTTTGCCCTGCGCGAGCAGGTGCCGGTGGTGCCCATCGCGATCCACGGCACGTCCTGGCTCGGGTTCGGGCGACGAATCCGCGTCGTGATCGGCGAGCCCCTGGCCGCGGCCGGCAGGCCCACTCGCGAGAACGTCGATGCCCTGACGGCCCGGTGCTGGGCCGCCCTTTACGAGCTCGTCCAGGACGAGCCTGAGCGGGCCCGTCCCGGCCCGATCGGCCGCTGGATGACCGAGCAGTTCAACGACTGGCCCGAAGGCGACCGCGCCGCGGCCGAGACCGCCTCCCGTGTGGCGGTCGCCGAGCCGACGGAGGTCGCCGAGCCGACGGTGGTCGCCGAGCCGACGGTGGTCGCCGAGCCGGCGCCGGCCAACCTCGAAGGGTTCTGACCGCCGGCGACTCTGGCATACTGCGGCCGATCCCCAACCAGGAGACGACGTGGCGACGACCGGGCTCTCGGCCGACCCCAAGGTGTATCGCGAGCGGCTTGCCGACCAGACCGACGAACAGATCGACGCCTGGGCATCGGAGCTCATGCGCGATGTCGCCATCCGCCGCGGCGTCGTCAAGGTCGTCGCCGACTTCCGGCGAGCGGCCCGGCTGGATGAGAGCAGTTTCGAACGGGTGTTCGCTTCAGGTGGCGGGCCGCCCGCCGTCATCGGGCGCGACGGGCAGGGACGACTGATCGTGCCCGCGATCACGCTCTTCGCGCTTGTACCGGGGATCCGCTCGCAGGTCGCCGACGGCCGGGATCGTCTCGTCGAGTACCTCGTCGCGAACTTCGGCGAGCTCGTCTACGTCTGAGCCCGCTCCTGCGGATGGCGCCCGCTGGCTGGGCTGGATCAGGCTGACCCACCCATTTCCGTCGGTCCTCGACGGCCTCGTCAGCGGCGGTGTCGCCATCCTTGCCGGTGGGCCACCCGGTGTCGCGATCCGAATCGGCCTGGCGATGACGCTGCTCCAGCTCGGCATCGGCACCGTCAACGACATCGTCGACGCGCCGCGCGACGCCGGCCGGAAGGCGGGCAAGCCGATCCCGGCCGGGCTGATCTCGCCGCCCGCCGCGCGGGTGCTCGCGGTCGGATGTTTCGCGATGGGCGCGATCCTGGCGACGACGGTCTCGATCCTGACCGGCCTCCTCGCCGTGGTCGTGATCGCGATCGGTCTTGGCTACGACCTCCGCCTGAAGGGGACCGCATGGTCCTGGCTGCCGTTTGCCATCGGGATCCCGATCCTGCCGGTCTTCGGTTGGATCGGCGCCACCGGGACGCTCCCGACGGCGTTTCTCGTCCTCGTTCCGGCGGCCGTCGCGGCCGGCGCCGCCCTGGCGATCGGCAACGCCCTCGTGGATGTCGAGCGCGACCAAGCTGCCGCGATGTCGTCGATCGCGATCGCCCTCGGCCCGGCCCGTGCCTGGCGGGTCGCTGCCGCGCTCCTGGCATCGATCCTGGCCGCTGCGGTCGGTTCGGCGGCCCTGGCCGGCGGCGGTCGGATCGCCATCGCCGCGATCGCGGCCACCGGGTCGATCCCCGTCATCGCGGCCGTCGGCACGCGCTCGGCGTCGAGCGCTGCGCGAGAGCGCGCCTGGCAGGCGGAGACGATCGGGTTGGCCCTGCTCGCGGCTGCCTGGCTGGCGACGGCCGTGACGACGACTGGGCCACCGCCGGGCTGAGTCGTCCGACCCGGCGCGTCCCGGGGCGGGCATGAACGAAGGTACCCCTCAACGAATGTTCGGCTTCATCGTTATCCTTGGCGAGTCACCGTTTCCAGGAGGTCCGATCATCGTGAATCTCGTTACCCGCCGGCTCCGCAGTCTGCTGATTGCCCTCGCTGTCCTTGCCCTGTCCGCGACCGCCGCCCTCGCCGGGCGCTCGGCCTTCTCCAATACGAACAGTCAGGTCGCCGCCCAGAATGAGCAGGGTGACGAGCAGGCCGAGGCGAGCGAGGCCCCGGACACCGAGGCTCCCGACGCCTCCGAGGCCCCAGAGACGGAGCCGGCCGATTCCCCGGACGCGACCGACACGACGGACGCGGCGAACGGCGTGCATCCCGACAACCACGGTTTGCTGGTCAGCCAGGCCGCCCAGAGCGCGACGCCCACCGGTTTCGACAACCATGGCGCGTACGTTCGGACGATCGCCGAGGCGAATCACGGCCAGGCGAACGCGGCGAAGCACAAGAAGCACTGACCGGGCGCGGGCCGAACCGTCCGGCCCGCCGTCCACTCCCGAAAAGCCGAAGCCGGCGCCGCGAGGCGCCGGCTTCCCGCTGTCAAGTCGACCGGAAGGGGACGAGTCAGCCGGTGTCGCCGGTGCGCACGAGAGCGATCGCATTCTCCAGCTTCAGCTTGGCGATCGTCAGGTACTTGGCGATGTTGGCCCGATCGACCTCGGGCATCGTCCGCATGACGTCCGGCGCGCGCAGGACGGCGACGAGCTCCTCGACGGCATCAGACAGCTGATGGCGAGCATTGACAAGCGAATCGTCGCCCATCGGCACGGGCACCCGCGCCGTCGGGTTCCAACCGTCGGCCTCGTCCTGGCTCTCCTCCGCCGGCGGACCGGCCTCGAGAGCACTGTCGCCGAGGCCGTCGTCGTCGCGGATTCTCGAGCGACGGCCCTCGATCTTCTCGCGTAGCTTGACCAGCGATAGCTCGCCGGATGCGACCTGGGCCGCGAGCCGCTTCCGCTTCTTCGGGTCCTGGACCTTGAGCAGCTCGTAAGCGTGCGAAACGGTGTCTTTGCGCAAGGACACCAGCTGCCGGATCTCCTCGGGGGCGTCGGCAAGGCGAAGGCGATTCTCGAGGTAGCCCTTGTCCTTGCCCAGCTTGTCGGCCAGCTTGCGGATGCTGTAACCATGCTCGCGGACCATGCGGTCGAACATCGTCGCTTCCTCGAGCGGCGACAGGTCCTCGCGCTGGAGATTCTCGATGATCGAGATCTCGAGAGCGGTGTCGTCGTCGATTTCCTCGACGAGGGCGGGGATCGTCGAGATCCCTGCCTCGCGTGTCGCCCGCCAGCGGCGTTCGCCGGCGATCAGCTGGTAGCGGTTCTCGCCGAGCGGCCGGACGAGGATCGGCTGGAGGACGCCGTGCTCCTTGATCGATGCGGAGAGCTCCCGGAGCGCGTCCTCCTCGAAGACCATCCGCGGCTGGCCCGGGTTCGACTCGATCCGGTCGATCGACAGGATCTTGACGCCGGTGCTTCGTCCGGCATTGGCGGACGAGAGGAGGCTGACGATCGATGGCGAGAGCTCGCGGTCCTCCGACAGGCGACGAGCGGCGACGGCGCGGAAGTCAGGCCTGGCCAAGGTCGATCACCTCCCGGGCAAGCTCGCGATACGTGCGGGCAGCTTCCGATGCTCCCGCGTAGGACGTGATCGGGCGACCGGCAAGTGGCGCCTCGCCGAGCTTCACGGTGTTCCGGACGATGCTGCTGAAGACGTGCTGGTCGCCGATGATGCGCAGCTCGTCGAGCATGTCTCGGGCGAGGTTCGTCCGGCTGTCGTAGAACGTCGGAAGAAGGCCCAGGATCCGCAGGTCACGGTTCAACTTCATCCGGATCATGTTGATGACCTTGACGAGGTTGTTCAGTCCCTTCATCGCGTAGTACTGGGTCTGGACCGGGATGATCACGCTGTTCGCGGCGACGAGACCGTTCACCGTCAGGAGCCCGAGGTTCGGCGGGCAATCGATCAGGATGTAGTCGTAGATCGCGATCTGGCCGTCCAGCGCGTCCTTCAGGACCTGCTCTCGCCCGAGCGCTGTGAAGAGCTCTCCCTCGGTCGACGCGAGATCGATGTTCGCCGGCGCCACGTCGATCCCGGCGCTCTCGGTCGGGCGGATGACGTCCGCGAGGGTCGACCGCCCGTCGGCAAGGACGTCGGCCATCGACTTCTCGACGGTGTTGAGATTGATTCCAAGACCGGCCGTCAGGTTGGCCTGAGGATCCATGTCGATACAGAGGATGCGGTAGCCCTCCTCCTCCAGGGCTCCGGCAAGATTGATCGCCGTGGTCGTCTTGCCGACGCCGCCCTTCTGATTCGCGATCGCGATCACCTGCGTCACCGGGGCATCACCTCAATCATGTCAGCGTCGCGACGGGGATTCGACGCAAGGGGCCGGGGAATGAACGCCATGCTACCCCAGCCATCCGGTGGGCGACCGTCGAGGTTATCCACAGCATCGGGGAGTTGTTCACCGATTCTGTGGATATGTGAACGTGGGTGGGCGGAGGCCCAGATTCTGCGGAAACGCCACATCGTCTTCCGCCGCGTCCGCTGGGCGGCCCGTGGAATCGACTCCGCGCCGCCCCTATGATGGATCCGGTGCCGGTCCGGCACTGTCCTTGCGCAAAGACACGACGGGAGTGCTTGTGCCGACGAACGAGGAACGGACCGCGCGGCTCGAGGCCATGCGGGAGCGGGCCAGGCTCGGGGGCGGCCAGGTCCGAATCGATCAGCAACACGCGCGCGGCAAGCTGACGGCGCGCGAACGACTCGAGCTGCTGCTCGATGCCGAGTCGTTTGTGGAAATGGACGCGTTCGTGACGGCGCGCGGGACCGACGGTGATGAGGACGCGATTCTCGGCGACGGCGTCGTGACCGGATACGGAACGATCGACGGCCGCAACGTCTTCGTCTTCAGCCAGGACTTCACGGTCTTCGGTGGCTCCCTGTCCGAGGCGTATGCCGCGAAGATCTGCAAGGTCATGGATCTGGCGATGAAGGTCGGGACGCCGATCATCGGGCTCAACGATTCGGGCGGAGCGCGAATCCAGGAAGGCGTCGTGTCGTTAGGCGGATACGCCGACATCTTCCTGCGCAACACGCTCGCGTCGGGCGTGGTGCCGCAGCTGTCCGTCGTCATGGGACCGTGTGCGGGGGGTGCGGTCTACTCGCCGGCGATCACGGACTTCACCGTGATGGTGGAGGGAACGAGCTACATGTTCGTGACCGGTCCTGGCGTCGTGAAGGCCGTCACCCACGAAGATGTCGATTCGGAGCGCCTCGGCGGAGCCCTGACCCACACGACGCGGAGTGGTGTCGCGCACATCGCCGCAGCGGACGAGGCGACCGCGCTCGAGACGACCCGCCGGATCCTGTCCTTCCTGCCCCAGAACAACCTCGCCGACCCGCCTCGCCGCCCGACGACCGATTCGACGGCGCGCCGCGACGGGGCTCTCGACCGGGTCATCCCCGACGACCCCGCGCAGCCGTACGACATGCACGATGTCATCGGCCCGATCGTCGATGACGCCGACTTCCTCGAGATCCAGCCGGGCTGGGCCCAGAACGTGATCGTCGGCTTTGCCCGTCTCGCCGGCCGGAGCGTCGGCATCGTGGCCCAGCAGCCGTCGGTCCTGGCCGGCGCTCTCGACATCAACGCGTCGACCAAGGCCGCCCGATTCGTCCGAACCTGCGACTGCTTCAACATCCCGCTCGTCAGCTTCGTCGACGTCCCGGGCTTCCTGCCCGGTGTCGACCAGGAGGATGGCGGGATCATCCGCCACGGGGCCAAGCTCCTGTTTGCCTACTGCGAGGCGACGGTCCCGAAGCTCACGGTCATCACCCGCAAGGCTTACGGCGGGGCGTACGACGTCATGAGCAGCAAGCACATCCGTGGCGACATGAACTTCGCGTGGCCGACGGCCGAGATCGCCGTCATGGGTCCGGCCGGTGCGGTGAACGTGCTCCATCGCGACGCGATCGAGGCGGCCGAGGATACGGACGCTGAGCGATCCCGACTCGTGGACGAATACACGGTCCGGTTCGCCAACCCGTACATCGCCGCATCGCGCGGCTTCGTCGACGACGTCATCCTGCCGTCCGAGACCCGGCCGCGGCTCATTGGTGCCTTGGAGTTACTGGCCGACAAGCGCGACAGCAATCCGCCCAAGAAGCACGGAAACATTCCCCTGTGACGTGGGTCGTCCCGGCGTCTTTGCGCAAAGACAGGGGAGGGGCGCGACCGTTCGCGCGGGTCCTCGTCGCCAACCGGGGCGAGATCGCCGTCCGGATCTTGCGGGCCTGCCGGGAGCTCGCCATCGAGACAGTCGCCGTCTATAGCGATGCCGATGCCGACGCGGCCCATGTCCAGATGGCCGATCGTGCGGTCCGGTTGGGTCCGGCACCCGCCACCGAGTCGTACCTGCGGGCCGACGCCATCGTTGCCGCCGCGCTGCAGGCCGGCGCCCAGGCCATCCATCCCGGCTACGGGTTCCTGGCCGAACGCGCCTCCTTCGCCCGTGCCACCGAGGACGCCGGGCTCGTCTTCATCGGTCCATCGAGCGCGACGATCGCGACGCTCGGCGACAAGGTCGCCGCCCGGCGTTCGGCGGCCGGCGCTGGCGTTCCGATCCTGCCCGGGACCCTCGAGCCGTTCGACGTCGACGCCCCGGCCGCGGTCGAGGCGATCCGGGTGGCCGCCGAGCAGATCGGGTATCCGCTGCTCGTGAAGGCCGCGGCCGGCGGCGGCGGTCGAGGGATGCGGCGCGTCGAGCAGCCGAAGGAGCTGGCGGCCGCGCTGGCGGCGGGCGCCGCGGAGGCCCGCGCGGCGTTCGGCGACGGCGCGGTCTACATCGAGCGCGAGATCCATCCTGCGCGGCACATCGAGGTCCAGCTCCTCGGTGACGGCGCGGGAACCATCGTCGCGCTCGGCGAGCGCGACTGCTCCCTGCAGCGCCGCCACCAGAAGCTCGTCGAGGAGGCACCGGCACCGCTCCTCGGTGAGGAGCAGCGGCTAGGGCTCCACGAGATGGCCGTCCGAGCGGCGCGGGCGGTCGGCCTCGTGAACGCCGCGACGGCCGAGTTCCTCTTCGACCGAGACCGGCGATTCTGGTTCCTCGAGATCAACACTCGCCTTCAAGTCGAGCACGGCGTCACGGAGCTCGTCGCCGGCGTCGACATCGTCCGTGAGCAGCTGTGGCTCGCCGCGGGGTATCCACTTGCGGATCGGGTCATCGCGGCCGCCGAGCGCGCGTCCCGCCCGACCCGTCACGCGATCGAGGTCCGCCTGTCGGCCGAGGACCCCGCGCGCGAGTTCGCTCCGACGCCGGGGACCATCGACCGCTGGGAGCTCCCGTCGGGCCCGGGGATCCGGGTGGATACCGCGGCCGGACCGGGCACCACGGTCGTCGCCGACTACGACCCGCTGATCGCCAAGCTGATGGTCGTCGACGAGACCCGCGACGCGGCGATCGACCGCTTGTCGCGGGCGCTCGACGAAACGACGATCACCGGAATCCAGACGACGCTGCCGTTCCATCGCTTCATTGCGACCGACGCGCGCTTCCGGGCGGCCGACCTGTCGATCGACTGGGTCGACGGGACCTGGGCGGCCATCGGCCACGAGCGACGCCGCGCTGCCCTGGTCGTGGCGGGAGAGGTCGCGGCCGCCGTGGTCGGGCGCGACCTCGCCCTGGATCCGCCGCGGGCCACGAGTGCGCAATCAGCCCGACCGTCCGCCCGTCCGGAGGCGACCGGCGAGGGGGTGCCGGCGCGGCGACCCCGAGGATCGGCGATCGAGCCCGGCCCATCCGCGTGGTCGCGGGTGGGTCGCACAGCGGCCGTCGATCGGTGGCCCCGATGACCAGCCGCCTGCTCGTCGCGCCAACCCCGTCGAGTGTCCTGCCAGGCGACGCTGCCGTGGAGTTCGACCTCGACGGGCCGGCCCGCGCGGAGATCGAGCCGGCGGGGCCCGGCACGGTCATCGTTCGAGCCCGACCAACCGACGACCCGGCGGCCAACCCGCTCGGCGCGGCGCCTATCCGCGGCGTGTTCGCCCCGCCGCGTCGTTCGGCCGGGCGAGTGGTGACGGTCGAGGTCGTCGTGGACGGGTGGCGGTTCGAGCTCGTCGTCGAGGACGCCGCCCGGGCCCGGCTTCGGCGACGCGCCACCCGCGTGCCGGATGCGACCGGAGCAAGCGGACCGACCGAGATCCGGGCGATCATTCCGGGGCGGGTCGCGGCGATCCACGTGGTCGCCGGCGACGTCGTCGAGGCCGGCCAGAGCCTCCTCGTGGTGGAGGCGATGAAGATGCAGAACGAGCTCCGGACCTCCCACCCGGGCACGGTCGAGCGGGTGGTGGTCGGCGAGGGCGAGACGATCGACAACGGCGACCTCCTCGTGGTCCTTCGATGACGGCCGATCGACCCTCGGACGGACCCCTCGATCGATGGCGGGCGACGACGCGCGCCGGGGCCCTCCGATCGGCGCCCGAGCGGCGCGACCGCTTCGCGACAAGCTCCGACCTCGAGATCGCCGATCTGTACACCGCCGCCGATCTCGAGGCCCTCGGCTTCGACCCCGAGCGCGACCTCGGGATGCCCGGCGAGCCGCCATTCACCCGCGGCGTCCAGGCGACGATGTACCGGAGCCGCCTCTGGACGATGCGCCAGTACGCCGGCTTCGCGACCGCCGAGGAAACCAACGCGCGGTTCCGCTATCTCCTCGAGCACGGCCAGACCGGCCTGTCGGTCGCGTTCGACCTGCCGACCCAGATGGGCTACGACTCGGACGCGCCGGAGGCCGAGGGCGAGGTCGGCCGGGTGGGCGTCCCGATCTCGAGCCTGGCGGACATGGAGATCCTCCTCCGGGACCTGCCCCTCGGCGACGTCAGCACGTCGATGACGATCAACTCGACGGCCCCGATCCTGCTCGCGCTGTACGTCGCCGCGGCCGAGAAGCAGGGGGTCGGGCGGGACCGGATTGCGGGCACGACGCAGAACGACATCCTCAAGGAGTACATCGCGCGCGGGACGTGGATCTACCCGCCGTCGGCCTCGATGCGGCTCGTGACGGACATCTTCGAGTTCTGCGCCGGGCAGCTCCCGCGCTGGAACACGGTCTCGATCTCGGGCTACCACATGCGGGAGGCCGGAGCCACCGCGGCCCAGGAGCTCGCCTTCACCCTCGCCGACGCGATCGCCTATTGCGAGGCGGCGGTCGCCCGCGGGCTCGCGATCGACGACTTCGCGCCCCGCCTCAGCTTCTTCTTTGCCGCCTGGTCGGAGCTGTTCGAGGAGGTCGCGAAGTTCCGCGCGGCGCGGCGGATGTGGGCCCGGATCGTGCGTGATCGGTTCGGCTCATCGAACGCCCGTTCGATGGCGTGCCGGTTCCACGTCCAGACGGCGGGCTCGTCGCTGACCGCCCAGTCGATCGACAACAACGTCGTGAGGACCACCGTCCAGGCCCTCGCCGCGGTGCTCGGCGGCGCCCAGAGCCTCCACACGAACGCCAAGGACGAGGCGCTCGCCCTGCCGACCGAGGCGTCGGCGCGGCTGGCCCTCCGGACCCAACAGATCCTCGCCCATGAGAGCGGCGTGACCGAGACGCCGGACCCCCTCGCGGGCTCGTATTTCGTCGAGAGTCTGACGACCCAGCTCGAGCAGGCCGCCCAGGCCTACCTCGACGAGATCGACGCGATGGGCGGCACGCTGGCCGCGATCGAGGGCGGCTTCCAGCAGCGCCAGATCCAGGAGTCGGCCTACGGGGTCCAGCAGCAGATCGAGCGGGGCGACCTCGTCGTCGTCGGCGTCAATCGCTTCCGTGACGATGGGGCCGGGGAGGTCCGGGCGGCCCTTCAGCGGATCGACCCGGAGGGCGAGCGGCGCCAGATCGAGCGCGTTCGCCGGGTTCGGGCCGACCGCGACGGGGCAGAATGGGCGGCCGCGCTCGGCCGGCTGGAGGGCGCCGCCCGGGGCACGGACAACCTGTTGCCGCCGATCATCGAGGCAGTCAACGCCTACGCGACGGTCGGCGAGATCAGCGATCGGCTGCGGACCGCCTTCGGGGTCCACCGCGAGCTGATCACGATCTGAGGGAGCCGCCGATGACGCCGCCGGTCGATCGCGTTCCGCCCGCCATCCGTGGCCTCGGCAAGATCCATCACGTTGCTCTGATCGTCGCCTCGATCGAGGACGCCCTCGGGCTCTGGCGCGACCTCCTCGGACTGGAGCTCGAGACGATCATGGACATTGCCCCCGACAAGGTCCGGATCGCCTTTCTCGGAGTCGGTGAGTCGAAGATCGAGCTCGTCCAGCCGACCGACGAGTCGACCGGGGTCGCGCGCTTCCTCGCGAGCAAGGGCGAGGGCTTTCACCACGTCTGCTTCGAGGTCGCGAACCTCTCCGAGACGCTCCTTCGGCTCGAGATCGACGGCCTCGAGCTGATCGACAGCGCGCCGCGCCGCGGCGCGGAGGGGCCGGTGGCGTTCATCCACCCGCGGTCGTGCCACGGCGTTCTCGTCGAGCTGATCGAGGCGCCCGGCGGTCCGTCCTGGGCGTCGCTCAGGTTCTGACGCTAGCCCGGCTTGCGGGCGAGGATCGAGAAGAAGAGCGGCAGCTCGCCCCGGACGGTCGGCGGCAACCGCCAGGTCCCGTCGTCGCCCTCGACGAGGAAGGGCAGCTCCCAGCGGACGAAAGGAAATTCGCGGAGCGATCGGATCTCGAGACCCGCCTCGATGAGCGCGGTCACGATCTCGCCAAGGCCGTGGTCCCAGCCGTGCTCTTCGGCCGCCGTGAGTCGTGCCGTCCGGTCGGCGTAGGAGCCCTGGACCGGGAAGCTGAGCGGCTCGCGATGCTCCCAGTACGGATAGCGCGGGATCAGTTCGCCGGGTTCGACGCCGTCGTCCTCGAAGACCTGCGCCACCGGATGGATCTCGGTGATGTAGAAGCGGCCGCCGGGCTTGACGAAATGCGCGACGACCCGGGCCCAATCTCGGACGTCGGGAAGCCAGCCGAGCACGCCACCCGACGTGTACACGACGTCGAACCGGCCATCGAGCACGTTCGGCAGGTCGTCGATCGTGGAGCGGACGAAGCGCGCCTCCGGGAAGCCGAGCTCGATCGCCAGGCGTGAGGCGAGCTCGATCGCGGCAGGGCTGAAGTCGGCGCCGGTCACGTGGGCTCCGAGACGCGCCCACGACAGGGTGTCGATCCCGAAGTGGCACTGGAGGTGGAGGAGGCTCAGGCCGTCGACGGACCCGATCTCGTCGATCTCGTACGGCCGGATCCGGACCCCGCCCGCGCGGAACTCGTCGAGGCGGTAGAACGCGGAGGCTTCGTGGATCGCCGTCCACTCGTCCCAGAGCGCCCGGTTCTCCGCGATGTACCTGCTGTTCGGGGCGTTGCCCGCCGATTCGACGCCGCTCACAGCGACCACGCGAAGAGCACGTCGGGCGAGTGATCGGCGGCCCGGGCGAAGGCGACGATGTCGCCGGCGAGCTTGCGAATCCAGGGCTTCTCCTCGCGCGGAAGGAAGCCGAGCTCCTCCTCGACGAGGTCGATCCAGCGACCGGCGACGGCATCGACGTCACGATCGGGCAGCCGCGCGATCGCCCCGATCCAGGTCGGATCGACCCGCTCCACGACCCGGTCGACCTCGGTGTCCGAGCCGTCCAGCTCGCGCCTGGCGTCGATGAAATCGGTCGGCCCATCGCCGCCGGTGACGACTCGGATCGCCTCCGAGAAGAGGTCGAGCCACGTCGGGTCGAGCCCGCCGCCGAGGGCGAGGTGGGCATCGAACCGGCCCTTGTCGTCGAAGCCGACCCAGTCCTCGATCGAGATCGCCAGCAGGATCTCCCGCTCGGAGCCGGCGACCAGGTCCATCAGCGCACCCATGGGGCTCCTGGTTCAGTCTCGGTAACCCGCGTCGCGGAGGAGCTGGGGGAGCTCCGTCGGCGAGCCGGCGACGCGGAAGCCGGCGGCCTCGAGCGCGGCGACCTTGGAGGCCGCCGTGCCGGACCCGCCCGAGATGATCGCCCCGGCGTGGCCCATCCGCTTTCCCTCGGGAGCGGTTCGCCCGGCGATGAACGCGGCCTTCGGAACGTCGCGGAGGTGCTCGGCGGCCCAGGCCGCGGCGGTCTCCTCGGCGGCCCCGCCGATCTCGCCGATCAGGACGATGGCGTCGGTCTCGGGGTCGGCGGCGAACAGCTGGAGGATGTCGAGGAACGTCGTCCCGATGACGGGGTCGCCGCCGATCCCGACGCAGGTCGACTGACCGATTCCGGCGTCGGTCATCGCCTGGACGGCCTCATAGGTGAGCGTTCCGGATCGCGAGACGACGCCCACCCGGCCCTCGCGGTGGATCGAGCCGGGAATGATCCCGACCTTGGCCCGGCCGGGCGACGTCGCCCCAGGGCAGTTGGGTCCGATCAGGCGCGCCCCGGCCGCCTGGACCATTGCGACCGCCGGGATCATCTCGAGCGCGGGGATGCCCTCCGTGATGCAGAAGATCGTCTTGATGCCGGCCGCGGCGGCCTCCATCACCGCGTCCGGGGCGCCCGCCGCCGGCACGAAGATGCACGAGGTGTCGGCGCCGGTCTCGCGGACCGCGTCGGCCACCGTGTCGAACACCGGAACCCGGCCGTCGAGTGCCGTCTGACCGCCCTTGCCCGGTGTCATGCCAGCCACGACCCGGGTCCCGTAGGCGAACATCGCCTCGCCGTGGAACGAGCCTTCCCGGCCGGTCAGGCCGTGGACGACGACCCGGCTGCCCGCGTCGATCAGGATGCTCATGCGACCGCGCTCTTCGAGGCGGCGACGGCCTGGGCGGCGGCCTCATCGAGCGTCGCCGCGGTCACGAACTGTGCTTGCTCCAGAAGGACCGCCGCCTCGGCGGCGTTCGTGCCGACGATGCGGACGACCATCGGCACGTCGCGCTCCTGCTGGGCCCGGGCCTCGATCAGGCCCCGGGCAACCTCGTCGCCGCGGGTGATCCCACCGAAGATGTTGACGAGGATGGCGTTGACCTTCGGGTCAGCGAGGATCAGCCGCATTGCCGCGGCGACCTTGTCGGCCCGCGCTCCGCCGCCGATGTCGAGGAAGTTGGCCGGCTCGCCACCGGCCCGCTTGACGAGGTCCATCGTCGTCATCGCCAGGCCGGCTCCGTTGACCATGCAGCCGATCGTCCCGTCCAGCTTGATGAACGTCAGGCCGGCTTCGCGGGCCTCTCTGTCCGCCGGGTCCTCCTCGTCCGGATCGCGCAACTGCTCGAGCTCCGGGTGGCGATGGAGGGCGGAATCGTCGAGGGTGATCTTGGCGTCCAGGCATTGGAGGCGCTGGGTGACGGGACCGTCATCGGAGGACACGTTGACGATCGCGAGCGGGTTGATCTCGACGAGGTCGGCGTCGTACGCGAGCATCGTCCGGACGAGCCCGGTCGCGATTGCGACGGCGTCCTTCAGGTGCGCGCCGAGCCCGAGCCGGAACGCCATCTCGCGGGCCTGGAACGCCTGCAGTCCGATGAGCGGATCGGCGTGGATGGTCACGATGGCGTCCGGCCGCTCGGCGGCAACCTGCTCGATCTCGACGCCGCCCTCGGCCGAGCCCATCAGGAGGATCCTCCGGGCGGCGCGATCGAGGACGGCCGACAGGTAGAACTCCTTGACGATGTCGGCGGCGGGACCGACGAGGACCTTGCGGACCGGGATTCCCTTGATCTCCAGATCCAGAATCGACTGGGCCACGAGCTCGGTCTGCGCGGCGAAGCCCGCGAGCTTGACGCCACCGGCCTTGCCGCGCCCACCGACGAGGACCTGGGCCTTGATCACCACCTGCTCCGCACCGTCGGCGAAGAAGCGCTTCGCCGCCTCGCGCGCCTCGGCGGCGGTGTGGGCCTCCTCCCACGGCGGGACCGGCAGGCCCTGGGCGACGAGCAGCGACTTGGCGTCGGCTTCCTGGATCTTCACGCGTGACGATCTCCGGCTCGGGTCGGGGCGGAACGCGATGGTACCGCGCTCGTCGCGGCGCGGACCGGCTGTCGGCGAGCGGATTCGGAACGATCGCGGCGGGTCGCCTCGCCATACTCGATGAGCGCGGCCGTCCGGCCGAGCCGCCGCCGAGGGCGACATGCAGCAGGAAGTCGTGGAACGAGCTCGACGAGGCGATCATGACGCCTTCGCCGCGCTTGCAGCTGCCGCGATCTTCCGGCTCGACGCCGCCGCCCGGCTCATCCTGCGCGACCCCGACCAGGCCAAGGACGCCGTCCAGGAGACGCTCGTCCGGGCCTGGCGCGACCTGCCGACCCTGCGCAGCCCAGCGCGCTTCGACGCCTGGCTCCATCGCCTGCTCTACCGCGCCTGCATCGATGAGGCCCGCCGCCTGCGGCGTCACCGCTTCGATGTGGACCTGACCCCGATCGACCACCCCGACCTCGACGACGCCAACGCCGTCATGGTCGACCGCGACCAGCTCGAACGCGGCTTCAGCCGCCTCGGGCCGGAAGCACGGGCCCTCATCGTCCTTCACCACTATCTCGACCTGCCCTTGCCGGAGGTCGCCTTCGCGCTCGGAATCCCGCTCGGCACGGCGAAATCGCGCCTCCACCGGGCACTCCAGGCCATGCGCGCGGCGCTCGACGCCGATGCCCGACCCCGGGCTCAGCTCGGGGAGGGCCGACTCGCATGAACGCGCGGAACGACGTCAACGGCGTCCTCTTGGACTGGCTCGACGAGCAGGTCGGACGCGGCGCGCCCGACTACCTCGACGAGATCCTGGCCCGGACGACCCGGAGCCGGCAGCGCCCGGCGTGGTCGAGCCTCGAAAGGTGGCTCCCGGTGCAGATGACATTCACTGGTCGGTTGGCGCCGATCCCGCGGCTGGCGTGGCTCGCGGCGTTACTTGCGATGCTGGTGCTCGCGGCCGGCGCGCTGTTCGTGGCGGGTGTCGGCCAGCGTCGCCTGCCTCACTTCGGGGCCGCCGCCAACGGCCAGATCGCGTTCATTGACGGCGGCAACCTCCGGGTAGCGGCAGCGGACGGATCGAACCCGCGGACCGTGACGCCGCTGCCGGACGGCGCAGAGCAGCTGACGTTCTCACCGGACGGCACCCGGTTCGCTTACCGGACGACCGAATCCGTCCCGTCGATCGTCGTCGCCTATGCGGACGGGTCCAATCCCATTGTCGTCGCGACTGGCGCGTCGATCGGGACGGGCGACCCGGTCGGCTGGTCGCCCGACAGTCGCCGACTCGCCTTCACCAAGGTCATCGTGGCTGACAAGATCGGGACCATCGACATCGTCGACGCCGATGGCTCGCATCAGACCCAGGTCATCCAGGGTTCGGCCGCTGAAGGCCTGGACCGGTACCGGCCCGCCTGGTCGCCTGACGGCAGGTGGATCTCGTTCTTCTCGAGCGAGCCAAACGGCTACGTGGCCCTGAACGTGATGCATCCGGACGGCCTCGGCGCGCAACGGCTTCCGACGTCCCCGATGAACCCGCAGATCATCGACATGAGCTGGTCGCCGGATCCCGCGCAGAGTCGCGTCGTCTACGTTGCCGGCGGTTACGTGAAGATGTTCGACCTCGCGACGGCGCAGGAAACGGTCATCGGGACTGGCTTCTGGCCGACGTGGTCACCGGACGGAGCGCGAATCGCCTGGTGGGGCGACCGCGTCCAGGCCCTCGACGTCGCGGACGTGCTCGCGGGTGCTGCGCGCCCCGTGACGCTCTTCCCGTCATACGGATCCGGCAACTGCCAGGATCATCCCGAGGCGGCCGGCAAGTCGAACTGCGGACCAGCGCAATGGTCCCCGGATGGCCTCTGGGTGTACGCACCGGATGTCACCGGGAAGTCGATCCTGATCGCCCGTTCGGACGGAACGGGACACGTCCGCAGCATCTCGCTCGACCATCCGATCAACCTCGCGGACGGACCTGGCGGTCTGCTCGCCTGGCAACCCATCGCCCCCTGACCAGCAGGGCCGCATCCCGGCCGGCGCCCTCCCGGCGCCGGCCGCGCAGGCCCCCGGCTAGAATGTGAACATGGCCCACCGCGTCACCCTGATCCCCGGCGACGGCATCGGACCCGAGCTGGCGGAGGCGACCCGGCGGGTCCTCGAGGCGTCGGGCGTCGACTTCGAGTGGGAGTACCAGGAGGCCGGCGAGGCGATGATCGCCGAGCACGGCACCCCGCTCCCGGAGGCCGTCCTCGAGTCGATCCGCCGCAACAAGGTCGCCCTCAAGGGCCCGATCACGACACCTGTCGGCGGCGGCTTCCGAAGCGCGAACGTCACGCTCCGCCAGGCGCTCGGGCTCTATGCCAACGTCCGCCCGGCCCGCTCGATGAAGGGCCTCGACACGCGCTACGAGGACGTCGACCTCGTCATCGTCCGCGAGAACACCGAGGATCTCTACGCCGGGATCGAGCACATGGTCGGCCCGGACGCGGCGGAGAGCATCAAGATCATCACGCGGGCCGCGTCGGAGCGAATCGCCCGCTACGCCTTCGAGTACGCCGTCGCCAACGGCCGCCACACGGTCACGGCGGTCCACAAGGCGAACATCATGAAGCTGTCCGACGGGCTCTTCCTCGAAAGCTGTCGGACGATCGCCGCGGACTACGACGGGCGGATCGAGTTCGAGGACCGGATCGTCGACAACATGTGCATGCAGCTCGTCCAGAAGCCCGATCTCTATGACGTCATGGTCCTGCCGAACCTCTACGGCGACATCGTCAGCGACCTCTGCGCGGGTCTCGTCGGCGGGCTGGGCGTCGCGCCCGGCGCGAACATCGGGACGGAGGCGGCGGTCTTCGAGCCGGTCCACGGGTCGGCCCCCAAGTACGCCGGCCTCAACAAGGCCAACCCGACGGCCCTGATCCTGAGCGGCGTGCTGATGCTCCGCCACCTCGGCGAGCAGGCGGCAGCGGAACAGGTCGAGACGGCGCTCCGCGAGGTCATCGCCGACGGCCGTCGGACGACGTACGACCTCGGCGGCGACGCGGGGACGAGCCAGTTCGCCGACGCGATCATCGAACGCCTCGGGTCGACCGCCCTGGCCGGGGGAGCCTCCGCCGGGGGCGCATCCACCGCCAGCGCCTGATCGACGCGACGACCTCGCGGCTAGAATGACGAGCGAACCTGACAGCGATTGCTGCCCGCCGTCAGCGGCGGGCCCGGCGAACGATCAGTTCACGATCAGTTCCCGATCAGAGGCCCACATCTCGCGATGACGACTGCCCGGACCACGCTCAAGCCGCCCGGAACCGCCCGGGCAGGGCTTGGTGTCACCCGTCGCCGCGACCGCTGGTGGGTCGCCCCTGGCGTGCAGGCGACCCTCTTCACGGTCTGCGCGACGTACCTCTTCTTCAGCGGCATCATCTGGACACCACTGTTCGGCACGGCCTACAAGGTCGACGACTACCTGTCGCCGCTGTTCTCGCCCCTGATCAAGCCCGATTGGCTGCCGACCTGGATCAGCCCGGGCCTGTTCATCCTGTGGGTCCCACTCGGCTTTCGGGCGACCTGCTACTACTACCGGAAGGCCTATTACCGGTTCTACTTCGCCGACCCGCCCGGGTGTGCGGTCGGCGAACCGACGATCCACCGGCGCTACAAGATGGAGACGGCCTTCCCATTCATCCTCCAGAACATCCATCGCTATTTCCTGTATCTCGCGTTCATCCCACTCGCATTCCTGTGGATCGACGCTGCGCTCTCGGCGGTGCCGGACGGGCGAGTACGGCTCGGGCTGGGCGTCGCGATCCTGTTCGTCAACGCCGCCCTGCTGACCGGCTACTCGCTGTCGTGCCACTCGCTCCGCCACGTCGTCGGCGGCAAGCTCGACTGCTTCTCGTGCTCGCGCCGAACCCAGGTCCGCTACAGCCTGTGGCAACGGCTGACGACGCTGAACGTCCACCACATGGCGTGGGCCTGGGCGAGCCTGATCACGGTCACCCTCGCCGACGTCTACGTCCGCCTGCTCGCCCTCGGGGTCCTGGTCGACCCGGCGATCCGCCTGTGACCCTGTGAACGACGCCCCCGAGGAATACCCCCACGACGTGCTGGTCATCGGCGCGGGCGGGGCCGGGCTCCGTGCGGCGATCGAGGCCGCCGAGCGTGGGGCGTCGGTCGGGCTCGTCTGCAAGTCGCTCCTCGGCAAGGCCCACACCGTCATGGCCGAGGGAGGCGTCGCGGCGGCCATGGCCCACGTCGATGAACGGGACAACTGGCAGGTTCATTTCCGCGACACGATGGTCGGTGGCAAGCTCCTGAACAACCCGCGGATGGCCGAGCTGCACGCCAAGGAGGCGCCCGACCGCGTCCGCGAGCTCGAGCTCTGGGGAGCGGTCTTCGATCGGACTCGCGACGGGCGCATCCTCCAGCGGCCGTTCGGCGGTCACACCTACTCACGGCTCGCCCACGTCGGCGACCGGACCGGGCTCGAGATGATCCGGACGCTCCAGGACCGGGCGGTCGCCGCCGGGATCAAGGTGTACATGGAGTGCACGATCACCCATCTGCTCGCCAGGCCCGATCGCGTCAAGGGCGCGTTTGGCTACTGGCGGACGACCGGCCGGACGGTCCTCTTTCCGGCCAAGGCGATCGTCCTCGCAACGGGCGGGATCGGGCGGGCGTACCAGGTCACGTCGAACTCGTGGGAGTACTCGGGCGACGGCCAGGCGCTCGCGTACCTGGCGGGCGCCGAGCTCATCGACATGGAGTTCGTCCAGTTCCACCCCACCGGGATGGTCTGGCCGCCCGGCGTCCGTGGCCTGCTCGTGACCGAGGCCGTTCGCGGCGAGGGCGGCATCCTCCGCAACAAGGACGGCGAGCGCTTCATGTGGAAGTACCTGCCCGAGGATCGCCGCAACGAATACGCCGCAACGGACGAGGAAGCGACGCGCTGGGTCGACGCGCAGAGCGCTGGGCTCACGACCGACGCTCGCCGGCCGCCCGAGCTGTCGACCCGCGACAACGTCGCGCGGGCGATCTACACCGAGGTCCGCGAGGGCCGGGGCTCGCCCCACGGCGGGGTCTTCCTCGACATCAGCTACCTTCCGGCCGACCACGTTCGGCGCAAGCTGCCGTCGATGTACGACCAGTTCAAGGAGCTCGCCGACGTCGACATCACGGCCGGACCGATGGAGGTCGGGCCGACCACCCATTACATGATGGGTGGCATCCGTGTCGACGCCGAGACCGGGGCGACCACGCGGTCCGGGCTGTTCGCGGCGGGCGAGGTCGCGGCTGGCATGCACGGCGCCAACCGGCTCGGCGGCAACTCCCTGTCCGACTTGCTCGTGTTCGGCCAGCGAACCGGAGCCGGGGCCGCGGCCTTCGCGGCGGGTCAGCCGGACCTGCCGTACGTCGATCCGACCGCCGTCCGAGCGGCCGTGGCGGAGCTGGTCAAGCCGTTCCGGTCCACGTCCGCGGCGGGGGAGGGATCCGCTGGCGGCGAGGCCGATGGCAACGTCCGCAGCGAGGGCCCGGGCGAGGACCCGTATCGTCTTCACGAGGAGCTGCAAGCGACGATGGGGTCGCTCGTCGGCATCTTCCGCACCGAGGCCGACCTCGACGAGGCGATCCGCCGGCTCGGCGACCTCCAAGCCCGCTGGAATGACGTCAAGATCTCTGGCGGTCGTGCGTACAACCCCTCGTGGGGCCTCGTCTACGAGATTCGCAACATGCTGATCGTGTCGGAGGCGGTCGCTCGCAGCGCGAAGGAGCGACGGGAGAGCCGCGGTGCCCACAGCCGCATCGATTTTCCGGACCCGGACCCGGCCTGGGCGAAGCAGAACATCGCAGCACGCCGTACCGGTGAGACGATGGAGATCATGTCCACCCCGTTGCCCGCCCTTCGGGACGACCTGCGCCAGCTCATCTCGACGGACTCGCACTGATGTCCGAAGCGCACTTGAGCGTCTTTCGCGGAACGCCGTCGACGACGGGTGGGTTCGTCGAGTTCGACGTCCCGGTCGAGGACGGCATGGTCGTGCTCGACGCCCTCCACTGGATCCAGGCGCACGAGGCGCCGGATCTGGCCGTCCGCTGGAACTGCAAGGCGGCCAAATGCGGATCGTGCAGCGCCGAGGTCAATGGCCGGCCTCGGTTGACCTGCAAGACGCGGCTGACCGACTTCGAGGAGGGCGAGACGATCACGGTCGAGCCGATGCGGGCGTTCCCCCTGATCCGCGACCTCGTCACCGACGTCTCGTGGAACTACGAGGTGAACAAGCGGATTCCGCCGTTCCAGCCGCCGGCCGACCAGCCGCAGGAGTCATGGCGCTGGCAACAGGAGGACATCGAGCGGGTCCAGGAGTTCCGCAAGTGCATCGAGTGCTTCCTGTGCCAGGACGTCTGCCACGTGCTCCGCAATCACGAGACCGAGCGGCCGTTCATCGGGCCGCGCTTCCTGGTCCGCAGTGCCGGCCTCGAGATGCACCCGATCGACACGGCCGATCGGACGGCCCATCTCAAGGACGAGGGCGGCATCGGCTACTGCAATATCACGAAGTGCTGCACCGAGGTCTGCCCGGAGCACATCAAGATCACCGACAACGCGATCATCCCGCTCAAGGAACGCGTCGCCGACAAGTACTACGACCCGATCCAGACGGTCTGGCGAAGGCTGACCGGCAAGCGCGAGCCGCTGCCGATGGTCGACATGCCGGTGCTCCCAGGCGGAACGTCGGCGAGTGACGGAGCCGCGACAGGCGCGACCGGCGCCACGCCGCCGGCCGGAGACGACGCCTGAGCCCGGACTCCGACGGGCCGCCCGCGACATTCTGGGGGGCGCCGGGCGCGACCTCGATGGAGGAGGGCCGCTCCGGGTCCCGGCGTGGCTACGTCGTCCGGACCGATGGCGCCGCGCGTGGCAATCCCGGACTGGCCTCCGCCGGGGCCGCCCTGATCGATCTCGCCCGTCCCGACGCCCGGGACCCGCGCGCTCGACCCGACGCGTCGATCTCGGAGTTCCTCGGGATCCAGACGAACAACGTCGCCGAGTACACCGCGGTCGTCCGGGCGCTGGCGCTCGCCACGGAGCTGGGCGCCCGCGAGGTCGTGATGCTCCTCGACTCGAAGCTCATCGTGGAGCAGCTGGCCGGCCGCTGGCGGGTGAAGGACGGCAAGCTGATCCCGTTGTGGGAGACGGCGAGACGGACGCTCCGCGGCTTCGAGCGCTGGTCGGCGACCCACGTCCCGCGAGCCCAGAACACGATCGCGGATGCCCTGTGCAACGAGGCGATCGACCGGGTCGCCGCCGGCGGGCCGGCCGTGGTGGTCGTCCGGCCGGGAACCTGAGGCCCGGTTGCGTCGTCCATCCGCCGTGCCTCGTCAGCCTGTCGTCGGTCGCCTCGGCGTCGCCCGGCTCATCCTGCTCGTCGGGTTCGCCATGGCGATCGGTGGCTGCAGCGACGCGGCCGGCCCGTCGTCGTCGCCGCCACCGGGAGCCATCTCGACGCTGACCGGGACCGCGTGGATCGTCGTGTCCGTCAATGGCCATTCGCCGATCGCGGGCGCCGTTCCGACCCTCGCGTTCGATGCCGGGACGATCAAGGCGTTCTTCGGGTGCAACCAGGGCGGCGGTCGCTATCGCCTCGACGCCGCGACGGGCCGCTTCGCGGTTCAGGATCTTGCCGAGACGGCGATGGGCTGCCTGCAGCCGGGCGTGACGGAGTTCGAGTCCGGGCTCGTGCAGGCGCTCGGTGGAGCGAGCCAGGCGACCGTCGACCCGACCGGCCAGCTCATCCTGAGCGGCCCCGCCAGCCGGATCGTCCTCGTCACGCTCGAGCACCCGGCCCCGGCCGGATGAGGGGTGCCAGCTTCGGGGATGAGGCGGCTCGCGACGGGGGCGTCGTTCCGGAACGCGACTAGCCGGCCGCTAGAATGGCCTCGTCAGCGAGGCGGTCGGATGGCCGCGCGCCGTCGGGGGCAACCTCGCCGGCGTGAGGAACGTCCGAGCTCCTCAGCGCAGGGTGGCGGGTAACGCCCGTCCGTCGTGAGACGAGGACCAGTGCCACAGTGACGATGCCGTCGGCGGCGCAAGCCGGCGACGGAGTGAAACGCGGCAAACTCCACCCGGAGCAAGGCCAAATAGGAGGGCGCAACCCGTGCGGGGCAACCCGTCGGGGGAGAGGTGCGCTGCCCAGCCCTCGGGTCGGCCGCAAGAGCCGTCGGGTAACCGGCGGCCTCAGATGGATGGCCATCCGCGGCGGCGCGAGCCGCCGTGACAGAACTCGGCGTACAGACCGCCTCGCTGACGCCTTCGGTTGACGGCCGCCACCGCTGACCTGCCGCCCGTTGGCCCCACCGGCGCCTGCTCAGGGTCGCCGGCGGAGGGATCGACGTCATCTGACGGCGCCGGGTCGCCGACCGGGCCAAATTCCCGCCGGGGGACCCTTAGGCTCGATTGGAGCGCCGATCGAGCGCTTGCCCGGCTTCGAATTTGCGTTCGACGGCGAACGGCGATCGAGTCGATCGCCAGTCGGCTGCGTGGACCGAGCCCAAGGCTCTGGTGGTGGGAATTTGGCCATCTCCGAGTGAGGGCGGCCTGTACGAGCCGGCCGAGACCGCAGGCTGAGCTCGGCCAAGCTGGTCCGCTCGAAGGCCTTCAGTCCTCGTCCGGGCGGAAGATGTGCGCGGCGGTACACGCGTTGCAGATCGGCATCGCCGCGTCGAGGTTGCCGAGCGGGATCGGCATGCGGCGGTCGGGCAGCAGGCACTCGACGTCGTAGAGCCGCTCAGGGCCGCTCTGGATCTGGATGAGCCGACGGAACGTGCAGCGCTTGATGCGCTGCGGCGCCAGCCGGTAGGGATCCGGCTCGAGCGGGACCATCGGGAGCGGCAGGGCCATCTGGGCGGGGCCTCGGAGGGGACGGGCAACGCGGATTGCCGGATAGGCGGCCGAATGTAGCACCGCCGTGAACGTCACGGCAACACTCCAAACGTACTAGACTCCGCGCCGTCCATGGCGGTCTGAGCGCGGAGGGCGCGTGGCGGAGGGAGAAGGAACGGCTTCGGGCGGCGTGCCGGGTGTCGAGCGGGCCAGCGGTCCGTTCCGCGCCGAGCAGGTGGACCCCGATCTGCCCCGACCGATCTGCCGGTTCCTGTCGATCGCGACCGTCGACGGGACATTCGTCCCGGCAAGTCGCCTCGACACCGCGAATCGGTGCACGTCGAACGTCGATCCCGTCGCCCAGTCGGGGCGTCAGCAGGAGCTGATGTGCCTGACCGCGGCCCATGTCAACTGTCCGCGCTACCTCCGCGGGATCCTGCTTGCCGGGACCCCCGCGCCGCCGCAGCCCCGCGAGCCGATCGCGCCCGCCGTGATCGCCGCGGCGCTGGTCCTCGCGGCGGCAATCGCGGCGTCGTTCGGGTTCCTCGCCGTCCGCGGCAGCTTCAGCCTGCCCGTGCCGAGTGCGGCCCTCGTCGCGGTCGTCGCCAGCGCGTCGCCTGCGCCGCCCCGGAGCACGACCGTAGCGCCGAGCGCGGTGCCGACCCCGAGCTCGTCGGTACAACCGACTCCCGCGCCGACCCCGTCCCCGAGCGTGACCCCGAGCCCCACCTCGACGCCGCCGACACCGACACCGACCGCAAGGCCGAGGCCGACGGCGACGAGCGACCGCTACGCGCTGCTGACGAAATGCCCGTCGACACCCGACTGCTGGGTCTACGTGATCCGGGCGGGCGACAACCTCCAGAGCATCGCCAACTGGTTCGGCGTGTCGTACAGCCGGATGCTCGACATGAACCCGGGTCTCGCGATCCCGATCCATGCCGGCGACCACCTGCGGATCCCGACGCCGACGCGCTGACCGACCTGGCGAGCGTCCCGGCCCGCGGAATCAGGCTTCCCTCGGCGCCCATCGCTGAGCAGGTGCGTGGCGGTCTGTCTCGCCGTTGACCAGGACCCCGGGTCGCACCCGGTGACCCAACCCGGCGCTTTCTTTCCGGCGACGAACTTTGCCCATTGACGGCCCCTCGTCGCGCGCTATGATGCCGGGAAGTGGTGTGAAGTGGCCCAAAGTGGGGAACGCAACCGCCACACCTCGCCAACTCCGCGCAGGCCACGACCAGGTACCGCACCCGAAGTGGGGTTTCCGTAAGTGTTCACCGGCGAGTACCGGCACTCGGTGGACGACAAAGGACGGCTCGCCGTCCCATCGCGATTCCGTGCCCAGCTGGACACGGGTCTTGTCGTCTCGCGCTGGCTCGACGCGTGCCTTGCGATCCACACCCGGGACGGCTGGGACGCCCTCGCCGACAAGGTCGCGACCCTGCCGATCACCGACGAGAACGCCCGCCGCTTCTCGCGCTTCATCTTCGCCGGGGCCGTCGAGACGACCCTCGACGGCCAAGGCCGCGTCCTGGTTCCGGGCTACCTCCGGGACATGGCCGGCCTGGCATCCGAGGCCGTCGTCGTCGGCGCTCGCGACCACGCCGAGATCTGGGCTCCCAGCACGTGGGAGTCCTATCGGCAGAGCCTCGAGGATCCCACGGCCCTGGCCGCGGCGATCGGCGGGCTGGGGATCTAAGGGGAACCGTTCGCCGGCCGGAGGGCCGCCGGACGCACCACATGCGCTTCCAGGATCCGCGCGGGATCCGACGTCAACGGTGGAGGAGAAATGAAGGTCGGGCACACGCCGGTGCTGGTGGACGAGGTCATGTCGATGCTCGCCCCGGCACCGGGCAGCCTTCAGATCGACGCGACCGTCGGCGGCGGTGGGCACACCGAGCGGATCCTGGAGGCGACCGACCCTGATGGCCGCCTCCTCGGCCTCGATGCCGATGGGGCGGCCATCGCCAGAGTGGACGGTCGCCTCCGCCCCCGATTCGGCGATCGACTGGTCCTCCGCCGGGCGAACTTCCGCGAGCTCGGAACGGTCGCTCCCGAGGCCGGCTTCGGCGCGGTCGACGGGCTGCTGTTCGACCTCGGCCTGTCGAGCTTTCAGCTCGGCGACGCCGAGCGCGGCTTCGGCTTCCGGACCGGCGGGCCGCTCGACATGCGCTTCGACACGAGCCGCGGCGTCCCGGCCGCGCAGCTCCTGGCGAGCCTCGACCGCATCGAGCTGTCCGCGCTCTTCAGGCGCTACGGCGAGGAGCCCCAGGCCAACCGGATCGCCAATGCGATCGTGGCGGCGCGGGCCACGGCGCCCGTCTCGACGGCCGAGGAGCTGGCCGCGCTCGTGGAGCGCGTGGCGCCCGGCAACCCCCGCGTGCGACGCCGCACGCATCCCGCGACCCGCGTCTTCCAGGCGCTCCGTATCGCGGTCAACGAAGAGCTCGATGCACTCCAGGACGGGCTCGCCGCCGCGGTCGACCTCCTGCGACCCGGCGGCCGGCTCGTCGTTCTCAGCTACCACTCGCTGGAGGACCGGATCGTCAAACGCTTCTTCGCCTCCGAACGTCGCGGCTGCGTCTGTGCGCCCGAGATCCCGGTCTGCGTCTGCGGGAAGAACCCGCGGCTGCGGCTCGTGACCCGGCCATCACTCACCCCGACCGCCGACGAGATCGCCGTCAACCCGCGCGCCCGGAGTGCCCGCCTGCGGGCCGCCGAGCGCCTCGCCGCCTGAGCCAGCCACCAGTTCTCGGCCACCGAGAGAGGAGGAGTCACCGTGAGCAAGCGACACCAGTCCAGCCGCCGCCGGTCGTACGGTCGTCGTCAGCATGAGGTCCACGAGCGCGAGGCGAACAACCGCCACAGCCCGACGCTCGAGGAGCCCGAGCTCGGCGGCTTCGGCGTCTCGTCTCAGGTCGACCCGCTCGCCTTCCTCGATCCGCGCGCTCCGCGCATCCGCTTCGCGATCGGCGAGTAGTGGCGGTCTACTCGGGGGCTCGCCCTCGCTCCAACTTCCTGCCGCAGCGATCGCGCGTCGTCGAGCGACCGACTCTGCCGCGGCGACGAATCCGCGGAGCGGTCCGGGCGCGGCGCCAGACGAACCGCCTGGCGTTCGTCCTTGGCGGCATCGCCCTCGCGTTCCTGCTCGCCTTCTTCTCGCTGGCCCAGACCGTTCGCGTCTCGGCGACCGGCTACGACCTCGAGCGTCTCGGCCGCGAGCGCGACGCGCTCCTCGTTCGCAAGCAGGAGCTCACGACCGACCTCAACCGGCTCAGCCAGGAACCGGCCGTCCGCAAGCTGGCGATCGACGCCGGTCTGACCCAGCTGGCGCCGCCGATCGTCGTCGGCGCGCACTGACGGCCCGCGAATATCGATGGGCCGGACCGATTCGCGTGCTCGCGCGCTGCTCCTCCTGATCGCCTTCGCGGTCGCCGGATCGGCCCTCGTCGCGCGTCTCGCGTACTGGCAGGTCGGCCAGCGCGATCGCCTCGCCGACGAGGCGTTCCAGCAGACGACGGTCCGGGAGGAGACGCCGAGCCGGCGTGGCGACATCTACGACCGCTCCGGAGTCGTCGTGCTCGCCACGACGATCCTGCGCGAGCGACTCGTGGCGAATCCCTCGGAGATGGCCCCGGCGCGCCGCGCCGCGGTCGCCGGCGCGCTCGTGTCGATCCTCGGCCTGACCGGCCCGGACGCCGCCGCGCTCGTCGCCCGCGTCACGTCCGACAAGAAATACCAGGTCCTCGCCCACGGCCTCGACACGGCGACCGGCGACCGGATCCGGGCGGCGATCGGGGCAAAGACCGTCGAGGCCGTCGCCCTCGAGCCGGAGCCGCTCCGGGTTTACCCGCAGGCCGGCGGCGGTCCGAACACGACGCTCGCCGCCAAGATCCTCGGCTTCGTCAACCGTGACGGGGCCGGCCAGTACGGCGTCGAGCAGTTCTATCAGGACCAGCTGGCAGGCCGGCCGAAGGTCGTCCAGGCCCAACGCGACATGGCGGCCCGGTCGATTCCGGACGCGACCCTCGTCACGGACCCGGGGGCGCCCGGCGAGGACATCCGCCTGACGATCGATGCCGGGCTCCAGCTGTCGGTCGAGCAGGAGATCCTCGCAGCGTGGGCCGCCGACAAGGCGAAGTCCGTGTCGGCCATCGTGATGAACCCCTACACCGGCGAAGTGCTTGCCGAGGCGTCGTATCCCTCGTACGACGGCAACGACTACGCCGCGATCGCGGCGAGCGATCCGTCGCGCTTCATCGATCCCGTCGTGAGCTCGACCTACGAGCCCGGGTCGGTGTTCAAGATGCTGACCGTCGTCGCGGCGATGGAGAAGCACCAGGTCACGATCGACACCCGGGTCAAGGACACCGGCATCCTCGTCCTCGATCACGGCCGAACCCACATCGACGACGCCGACCACAAGGCGAAGGGCTGGATGTCATTCGAGGACGCGATCGCCTGGTCGCGCAACGTCGTGGCCGCAAAGACCGCCCTCGGCCTGGACACGAACCTCCGCACGGCGTCCGCGATCCTCCACTCGGCGTGGACGCGGTTCGGCTTCGGCGCGCCGACGGGCATCGACCTCGCCGGTGAGGTCGGCGGGATCGTCCACAACCCGGCGATCAACGCGTGGCGCCAGATCGACCTCGCCAACGGCGCCTTCGGGCAGGGTGTCGCGGTGACGCCCCTCCAGCTCGCGACGGCCTACTCGACGATGGTCAATGGCGGCAGGCACATCCAGCCGCACGTCGTGAAGGCGGTCGGCGTCGTCGAGACGCCGGTCGTCGAAGGCGGGCAGGTGATCGATGGCGACCTGTCCAGGACGCTCATCGGGATGATGCGTCACGTCGTCACGACCGTCCCGTTCTACCGCGATCGGACCCTGATCCCGGGCTACGACGTCGGCGGCAAGACGGGGACCGCCCAGATCTGGGATCCGACTGCCCGCGGCGGCCGCGGCGGCTGGAAGCGAGACATCTTCAACTACTCGTTCATCGGCTACATCGCCCGGACGACTGGCCGGCCGGATCTCGTCGTCGCGATCCGGATCGAGGAGGGTAAGCCGACCGTCGCCAAGCTCGGCCAGCTCGAGATGCCGGTCATGTCGTTCGAGCTCTTCCGGCGAATCGCCCATGACGCGATCACGACGCCGGATCTTCTGCCGGACCGCCCGGTCATCGTCGATTCGACGACCGCGACCCGGTGACGCGGGCCGATGCGACAATGGAGCGCGTGACCGACCGTCGTGACCTGTCGCGACCGACCGACGACGGCCTCGTTCTCGAGCCCGAACCGGGACTGACCGCCGACGAGCTGGTCGCCATCAGCGGTGGCACCTTGGTCACCCGATCCGACCGCCCGATCCGCGGCGGCGCGGTCGACTCGCGCGTCGTCGAGCCCGGCAATGTCTTCGTCGCGCTGCCCGGCGAGCGCACGGACGGACATGCGTTCGTGGGCGCGGCCCTCGCTGCCGGGGCCGCCGCCGCGCTGGTCGCCCGCGTCCCCGTGCCCGCGGACCTCTCCGGTCGCGACGCCACCGTCGTCCGCGTCGACGACCCGCTCCTCGCCCTGCAGGCGGTCGCGAGCGCCTGGCGGGGGCGGTTCGATCCACTCGTTGTCGGGGTCACGGGGTCGATCGCCAAAACGTCAACGAAGGAGGCCATCGCCGCCGTCCTCGGCGCGGCGATGCCAACGCTGAAGAACGAGGGCAACCTGAACAACGAGATCGGCCTCCCCTTGACCGTGCTCCGGCTCCGTTCCGTGCACCGCGCTGCGGTCCTCGAGATGGGGATGTACGTCGGCGGCGAGATCGCCGACCTGGCCCGGATCGGTCGACCGGAGATCGGAGTCGTGACGGCGGTCCAGGCGGTCCACCTGTCGCGGATCGGGACGATCGAGGCCGTCGAGCAGGCGAAGGGCGAGCTCGTCGAGGCGCTCCCTGCCGACGGGGTCGCGATCCTCAACGCCGACGACGAACGTGTCCGACGGATGGCGGCCCGGACACGTGCGGAGGTCTCGACGTACGGGTTCGCGGCCGATGCCGACGTTCGCGCGGAGCACGTCACCTCGCGCGGGGCCGACGGGATGACGTTCGACCTGGTCAGCCCGGTCGGTCGTCGGCCGGTCGTGATCCCCGCCCTCGGCCGCATCGCGGTCCACAACGCACTGGCGGGCGCGGCGGTCGGACTGGCCGCCGGGCTGCCCCTCGACACGGTCGTCGGGGCGCTCGCCGGCGGCTGGAGCGCCCCCCATCGCGGACAGCTCGTCCGGGCGGGCGGCGTCCTGATCGTGGACGACAGCTACAACGCGTCACCGGGCTCGGTCCTGGCCGCGCTCGAGCTGCTGGGCGGGATCCCCGGCCGGCGGATCGCCGTCCTCGGCGAGATGCTCGAGCTCGGGGACGCGCACGAGGCGGGCCACGAGCGCGTCGGCGCCGCAGCGGCCGCCATCGTCGATCGGCTCGTTATCATCGGTGAGGGCGCTGCCGGGATCGCGGCCGGTGCCCGCGGCTCGGGGCTCGAAGCGACGGCGGTGGACGTCGTGGCCGATCGCGCCGCGGCCCGCGACCGACTCGTCGCCGAGCTGCGGCCCGGCGACGTCGTCCTGGTCAAGGCCTCGCGCGGGATCGCCCTGGACCTGCTCGTGGACGAGCTCGTCGCCGCCCTCGGCGGGGCCGGGACGCCAGAGCCCGCCGCGTGACGGTCGAGCTGATCCAGGGCCTGCTTCTCGCGTTCGCGATCGTCGTGATCCTCATGCCGCCGTACATCCGGCTCCTGCGCGCGACCGGGTTCACCAAGCAGATCCGGATCGAGGGCCCCGACAGCCACCAGGTCAAGCACGGCACCCCGACGATGGGCGGCGCGCTGATCATCGCCGTGATCCTCGCCCTCTACCTCCTCCTGCGCTGGCCCCCCGAGGGCGGCATCTTCGCGCCGCTCGGGGCGCTTGCCGGGGTCGGCCTGCTCGGCGCGTTCGACGACTGGCTCAACGCGAAGACCGGGGAGGGGATCCGCATCCGCCAGAAGCTGCTCTGGCAGGTCGTCTTCGCCTTCGCGTTCGCCTACCTCATCCAGCGGACGTACCAGATCGACCAGATCGCGGTCCCGTTCGTCGGGGCGGTCCTCATCTCGCCACCGATCTACGTCACCTTCGCCGCGTTCGCGATCATCGCCGCGAGCAACGGCGTCAACATCACCGACGGCCTCGACGGGCTCGCTGGAGGGACGCTGGTCTTCGCCTTCGTGGCCTTCCTCCTGGTCGCCCTGCTCAACGTCCCGGCCCAGCCCAACCTCGCGTTCCTGTGCGCGCTCGTGATCGGCGCCCTGCTCGGGTTCCTGTGGTTCAACGTCCATCCCGCCCAGATCTTCATGGGCGACTCCGGGTCGCTCGCGCTCGGCGCGACGCTGGCGGTCATCGCCCTGATCACCGGCCAGATCCTCGTCCTGCCGTTGATCGGGCTGATCTTCGTCATCGAGACCGCGTCGGACATCATCCAGATCGGCTACTTCAAGGTCAGCGGCGGCAAGCGGATCTTCCGGATGGCGCCGCTCCATCACCACTTCGAGCTTGCCGGTTGGGACGAGGAGAAGATCACGCTGCGGTTCTGGATCGTCGGGATCCTGGCCGGTCTCCTCGGGGTCACGTTGTTCCTCGCGTCGATCCAGAAGCTCGCGTGAGCACCGCCATGACGACCGACCGGCCGACCGCGATCCAGCCCCCCGGCCCGATCGACGTCGATCGCCTGACGATGGCCGACATCCGGTCAGGCGCGCTCCGCGACCGGCCGGTGACCGTCCTCGGCCTGGCCCGGAGCGGCGTTTCGCTGGCGAGGTTTCTCGTCGACGCCGGGGCCCGCGTCACGGTCTACGACGGCCGGCCGGCCGCCGACCTTCACGACGCGATCCGCCGGCTGGAGGGCCGCCAGGTTCGGCTTGCCGCCGGGCCCGATGTCGACCCGGCCGGGACGTGGGCGGGCGCCGCGCTCGTGACGACGTCGCCGTCGATCAACCCGGACTACCCGACAACCGAGCCGCGCCTGCGCGACGCGCTCCGAGCGCTCGTCGACACGCGGGCCAGCGGCGACCGCGCCCTGCCGGCCCTGGTCTCGGAGGCGGACCTGTTCCTGCGGCTCTGCCCCGCCGCAACGATCGGAGTGACCGGGACGAAGGGCAAGACGACGACGGCCTCGCTGATCGCCGCTGTCCTCGCGACGGACGTCTCGCACCCGGTCGCGCTCGGCGGCAACATCGGGATCCCGTTGATCGAACGGCTCCCGGAGCTGACGCCGGACCATCGCGTGGTCATCGAGCTGTCCGAGCTGCAACTGCCGACCTTGTCGCGGGGCACGACGCTCGCCGTCTACACGAACGTCACGTCCGATCACCTGGACCGGCACGGATCACTGGAGGGCTACCGGGCGGCCAAGCGGCGACTCGCCGAGCTCGTCGATCCGGACGGGGCGCTCATCCTGAACGCCGACGATCCGGTCGTGGCCGCCTACGCCACCGACGCACGAGCCCGGGTCGTGACCTATCGGCTCGGACCGCCGCTCGCCGGGGGCGTCGGCCTCATGGACGGTCAGATCGTCGCGGATGGTGGCGTCGAGGTCATGCCCACGTCCGAGCTCAGCGTGCCCGGCCGGCACAACGTCTCGAACGCGCTCGCCGCTGTCGCGACGGCGCTCGAGTTCGACGTCGCGCCGACGGCCATCCGCCGGGCGGCCGCCGCCTTCCGTGGCGTCGAGCATCGTCTCGAGGAGGTCGCGGTCATCGATGGCGTCCGCTTCGTCAACGACTCGCAGGGCACTCAGCCGGACGCCGTGATCGCCGCGCTTCGCGCCTTCGACGGTCCGATCGTGCTCATCGCGGGCGGCCGCGACAAGGGCGTCGACCTGTCCGATCTCGGGCCGGTCGTCGCCGAGCGGGCCGCCGCCGCCGTCCTGATCGGCGAGAGCGGCCCGGATCTCGAGGGGCGCTTCCGGGCGGAGGGTCTCGTCCGGACGGAGCGCGGGGGCACGCTCGAGGAGGCGGTCCGGATCGCCGACGCGATCGCGCGCGACGCGCTCGCGGCCGGCGCGCCCGGGCCCGCCACGGTGCTCCTCAGCCCGGCGGCCGCCAGCTTCGACATGTTCGTGGACTACGCCGCCCGCGGCCGAGCGTTCAAGGAAGCCGTCGCGGACATTGCCGCCGCGCGGCGAGAGGGGAGGACCCGATGAGCGATTCCCTGCCCGTTGCCCGCCGCGGCGCCGGGCGATCGACGGACGGTCGTGTCAAGCCCCGCACCGAGCCGGTCGAGCGCGACGGGCCCCATCCTCGAACACCGGCACGCCAGAAGGCGACGGCCCTCGTCCGGGAGCGGCACCAGGCGGACTACGCGATCCTCGTGATCGTCGTCGCCCTGACCGCGATCGGCATCCTCATGGTCTATTCGAGCTCGGCGATGAAGGCCTACATCGCGACCGATGACACGCTGACGGTCGTCGGTCCGCAGATTGCGTGGGCCGGTCTCGGGCTGGTGGCGATGGTCGGCATGATGCGGGTCGACTACCGCTACCTGCGCTTCGTCTCGGTCGTCGGACTGATCATCGCCGTCGCGACGCTGGTCCTCCTGCTCGTCCTCCCGACGACCGGTCCGGTCCGGGCGATCTCCGTCGGCGGTTCGGCGCGCTGGCTCCAGGTCGGCCCGCTGCCCGCCGTCCACCCCGCGGAGATCGCCAAGCTGGCGATGATCATCTACCTCGCCCACTGGCTGGCGAAGCGCGGCGGCCGCGTGAAGAGCTTCTGGGGCGGGACGATCCCGTTCCTGATCATCGTCGGCCCGATCGTCGCCCTCGTCTTCAAGGAGCCGGACCTCGGCACCACGATGGTCATCGGCCTGACCGCGGTCACGATGTTCTTCCTTGCGGGCGGCAGCCTGATCCACCTCGTCGCGATGGCCGGCGTCGCGTTCGTCGCCCTCGTCGGAGTCGGCCTGCGGGCGTACCAGCTGACCCGGATCCGAACCTGGCTCGACCCGTGGTCGGACCCGCTCGGGGCCGGCTTCCACACGATCCAGGGCCTGCTCGCCCTCGGGCTCGGCGGCCTCCTCGGAGCGGGCCTCGGCGAGAGCCGGCTGGCCGGCGGGCTGTTCCTTCCGAACGCGAGCAACGACTACATCTTCGCGATCATCGGCGAGGAGTTCGGGTTGATCGGAGCCGCCGTCGTGGTCGTGCTGTTCGTCGGTCTGGCCTACTCTGGCATCCGCGTCTCGCTCGCGGCGCCCGATACGTTCGGGGCGCTGCTGGCGGCGGGCATCACCGCCTGGCTGTGCATCCAGGCCTTCATCAACATCGGCGTCGTCGTCGCGCTCATCCCGGTGACCGGCATCACGCTGCCGTTCATCAGCGCCGGCGGATCGTCGCTGACCATCAGCCTCGCGGCCGTCGGCATCCTCCTGTCGATCTCCCGCGAGACCATCGAACGAGGAGCCTGGAACGATGCGGCTGCTGATCGCGGCGGGCGGAACGGGCGGGCACATCTACCCGGCCCTCGCCGTGGCAGGCTCCTTCCGCGAGCGGCCCGATCGACCGAGCGCGCCTGATCTCGTCTGGGTCGGCGGGCATCGTGGCCTCGAGGCGGACCTCGTTCGGGACGCGGGAATCCGCTGCCGGCGGCTGGCGCTGCGCTCGTTACGGACCGTCGACGTGTCCGTCCACGCCGTCCTCGACCCGATCCGCCTGGCCGCGTCTGTGCCGCAGGCCGCGGCCATCCTCGCCGCCGAACGGCCGGCCGCGATCCTGACCACCGGCGGGTACGTGGCCGTGCCGGTCCTGCTTGCGGCGGCGCCGATGCGGATCCCCGTCGTGCTGTGGGAGGGCAACGCCGTCCCGGGCCGGGCCGTCCGGGCGACGGCCCGGCTGGCCAACGCCCTGGCGGTCTCGTACGAATCGGCCGGGCGAGCGCTCGCGTCGGCCCGCGTCCCGACCTACCTGACCGGCACGCCGATCCGCGACGTCACCGCGATCTCCCGCGACGAGGCTCGCTCGCGGCTCGACCTGCCGGCCGATCGCCCCACGATCCTGATCTTCGGCGGCTCGCAGGCGGTCCGTCGGTTCAACGCCGCCGTCGCGGCGGCGCTGCCACGCCTCGTCGAGCGGGTGACGGTCGTCCATGTCACCGGGGAGAGCGCCTATGCGGCGGCACTGACCGAACGCGAGAAGCTGCCCGCCGACGCCCGTGGGCGCTACCGGCCGTATCCGTTCCTGCGCGACGACATGCTCGCCGCCCTCGTCGCGACCGATCTGGTCGTGGGCCGGGCCGGCTCGTCGACGCTGGCCGAGGTGGCGGCGCTCGGGATCCCGTCGGTCATCGTGCCGTACCCGCACGCCGGCGCCCACCAGGGCGCGAACGCGGCGATCCTCGCCGAGGCGGGCGCCGCTCGGATCGTCCCCGACGAGGCGTTCGACGCCGATGCCCTCGTCGCGGCGACCGATCTCCTGTTCAACGAGCCCGCTCGGGCGGCGATGGCCGAGGCGGCCCTGCGGCTCGGCCGGCCGGGTGCCGCCGAGGCCGTCGCGGCGCTCGTCATCGCGCTGGCCGAGCGTCGCCCGCTGCCCGCGGTCGAGACCATCGAGGCGATCGCCCGAGGCCGGGCGGCGTGACCGCCGCGACCACGCCGTTCGACGCCGTCGCCGTCGGGTCGGCGATCCAGCGGCGGATCGGGGTGAAGACGTCGCGGGACGAGCCACTTGCCCGGTTCACGACCATGCGCGTCGGCGGCCCGGCCGACCTGTTCGCGACGATCCACAACGTCCACGAGCTGCGGGCGATCGTCCGGTTCGCCCGGTCGCGCGGGATCCCGCTCACGCTCCTCGGACGGGGCAGCGACGTCGTCATTGCCGACGCGGGGATCCGTGGCCTCGTCGTCCAGAACCGGGCCGAGGGCTCACGGATCGACGGGGACCGCTACGTCGCCGAGTCCGGCATGCCGATGGCCCGGGCG
>Ga0207684_10000836_pt1 | contig 35502 bp, 30 predicted proteins | sample KBSK5501metaG_FD_184342 | JGI IMG/M metagenome (GOLD analysis project Ga0207684, IMG submission 184342) | Corn, switchgrass and miscanthus rhizosphere microbial communities from Kellogg Biological Station, Michigan, USA - KBS K5-50-1 metaG... | ecosystem: Host-associated > Plants > Roots >... | reverse complement strand
CCGCGCCGGGCGGCGCGGTTACGCCCCGACGACCCCACCGCCGGAGACCCCACCGCCGGGCGCGGACATCCACAGGATGTAGCGCACCGGCCAGGTCGACGTCGGCGGCCGGGTCAGCAGGTGCGAATCCTGCTGCGTAGCCAGGTTGACCACCTCGCTGGGCGGCGCGCCGTAGGGGACAAGCTCGGCCTCCCGGGTGGCGAGCAGCGCCGGATGACGCCCCGCGCGCTCGATCCCGCCGATGATCGCGTCAACCTGGCTGGGCGCGGCGCCCGCCACGACCCCGGCCGGGACGCCACAGGTGCCCCGGATGACCTCCGCGAACGCACGCGCCGCGACCTTGTCGAGTAGGAGCACCGACGAATGCTGAGGTATCGCCCCGCACAACCGCTGGACCGCGCCGACCTGCCCCGCGCCGGTGCGCCGGAACGCGAGGCCCGACAGGGCCGTGCGGGTCGCGGGGTTCGCGGGCCGGGACACCTGGATCCCGAACGTGATCGCCACGGGCGGCACCGCCAGGGCCACCACGAAGCACGCCGTGGCCAGCGCCACGGCCACCGGGCCGGCGCCCCGCGCGTGCGCCCGGCCGATCAGCCAGGCGGCCACCCACACGGCCAGGACGACCAGGCCGGGCAGGACGACAGGGACGAGCACCCGGCTCGCCCACGGCTGGTCGGGCACGGTCCCCGGCCGCCACAGCACGGCAAACAGCCCCCAGCCGATGATCGCCGCCGGCAGGGCCCACGCCCGGGCCGCCCCGCCGGGGTCCCGCCAGGTGATCAGCGCGCGCACGCACCGGCGCGCGACCATGGCCAGCCCGATCACCCCGAGCAGCAGCGCGGGGACCCCGAGGTACCAGATCACCCAGTACAGGCTGTTCTCGGCGTAAAGCCGCCCCGGATCGATGGGCAGGCCCGCGAGCCGCTGCAGCGCCGCCACGTACGGGCTGGCCGGGCCGCGCACCTTCTGCACGTACGGGCGCACCGCGAGCCCGGCCGCCGCGAGCAGCACCACCGCCGCGGCAGCGCCGGGCAGCCAGCGCAGCGGTCGCCCGTCAAGCAGCCTTCGCGCGCGCCGCCGAACCGGGCCCACGAGCCCCGCGGTCACCCCGACCGCGGTCAGCGCCGCGAAAGCGCCCGCTATCACACCAATAATCCAGAACGATGGCGTCGTGGTCCGCGCCGCCGGAAAGCCGAGCCCGATCGCCGCGGCCAGCCCGCCGACGGCGCCGGCGAGCAGGCCAGCGGTCAGCGGGATGGCCTGGGGCCTGCGGCCCGCCAACAGCGCCCCGGCCACGGGGATGACCGGCAGGAGCATCAGCAGAAACCCCGTTCCCGCCAGCACCGACAGGCCGAGCGCCAGCCCGCCGAGCGCGGCCAGCGGGAACGGCCGCCGGGACGAGAACGAGTCGACGACGAGGCACAGGCCGCCAAACAGCAGCGCCTGCGCCAATGTCTCGCTGAAGGCCGACCGGCCCGTGTAGATCTCGGGAATGGTCAGGGCCAGCAGGAAGGCCCCCGCGGGGGCCCACTGCGGCCCGGCCAGGCGGCCGGTGAGGCCGCCGACGGCGAGCACGGCGAGCGCGCCGAGGAGCGGGCTCACAACCGTGGCGCCCGTGACGCCGTGCGCCCACATCCCGGCCGCGAGCACGATCGGCAGGCCCGCCGCCAGGCCGGGCACCACGGCCGCGCCGTGGCTGGCGAAGTCGAAGCTGTTGAAGACGAGGCCGGGGTGGAAACCCCCGAACGCCGCTGGCGACGCCGGGATGGGCAGCGCGGCGTGATCGGCGATCCAGTAGGCGAACTGCGCGTAAGCACCGGGATCCCGGCTCACGATGAACTGAGGGGAGTTCACCGCCAGTTGCCAGACGGCGAACGTCGCGGCGACCACAACCGTGCCCGCCAGTCCCAGCCACGCCGCCCAGGGGCGGCCCTGGGGCTGCGTGGCCCGGTCGCTGGTGTCCGCCGCCGGGACGCTGGTGCCGGGCACCGGCCAGCGGCCCGGGATCTGCCGCGCCGCGAGCATCGTCAGCGCGGCCGCCACCGGCACCGAGATCAGGATCATGGGCGTCGGCAAGAAGCTGTTGGCCAGCAGCAGCGTGAGCCCGGGCACCAGCCAGGCGATGAGCAACAGCGCCGGCAGGACGGTGACCATGGCGAACGCACGCCCGCCGGGATCAGCGGCCTCCCGTATCCCCGGCCCCGGCCGCCAGAGCCGGCCAACCGCTGCTACCGGGGCGGTCCACCGGCGGAGACGCCGCAGCCCGCGGCCCGGGCGCGCCGTCCCCGCGCCCGGGGTGGCCGCCTCCGCGCCCAGGCCGGGCATGTCGACCGTCTGGTCGGCCTGGTCCTCCACCGTGGTGCCGCCCTCGTCCAGTTCGGCGGCGTCGCTCTCGGCGGGCTTATCAGCCGTTTGATCGCCTTCGCCCAGCTCAGCGGCGTCGCTATCCGGCTTATCGACGGTGTTGGCGGGCCTGTCCCCGGCCTTGTCGGTAGACTTGGCCTTGGTCTGCCGGGCAGTGAGGCGGAGTCCGAGGCGCACGTCCCCTACTTTAGAACGGGAAACTGCCTGCCAGCCCGAGTCCGCGTCTGACGCGGGCGCTGACCGGCGGGACCGCGGTGACCGATTCGACCCTGTTATCGCTGCATGCCCTGACGTCTCCGGGGAGAATGGGGCCAGCCCCGCGGACTATCCAGGCATGCCGAGGAGCACTGAGCAGCAGCTATGAGCCGCTACGAGGATCCTGATGGCACCGGTGACTACCCGAGCGCCGGACGTGGGCGCGCCGGATCGCTGACGCGGCGCCGGGACCCCGGGCGCAACGGCGCCCACGATGACTGGAGCCCGAACCGCGGAGACCAGAAGAACGGCAAGCGACGCCAGCCCGGCCCGGCCCGCGCGCGGGGCGGCCGGCGCCGGGGCGGTGCGCCGCCAACCGGCGGGCAGCGCCGCATCCACAAGATCATGGGCCGTCACCCGGTGCTCGGCATCCTGGCGATCGTGGCGACGGTGGCCGTCACGTTCCTCTCGCTGGCCGCTTACGGCGCCTACCGCAACGTGTACGACAGCATCCACCACATCACCGTCACAAGCGGCGAGCTCGGCAAGCGCCCGCCGAAGCTGAACGGATCGACGAACATCCTGATCATCGGATCGGACTCCCGCGCCGGGGCCGGCCGCAAGTACGGCGCCGGCATCCAGGGAGCCCGCTCGGACACGTCCATGCTGCTGCACGTCCCGCCGACCCATACCGGCGCGATCGTGGTGAGCTTTCCCCGGGACAGCATGGTGCCCGTCCTCCAATGCGACCCCGCCGGGGCCGGGCACCCGGGCCAGCAGGCCCAGCCCGGCGTGCTCGAGCAGCTCAACTGGACCTTCTCCGACGGCGGCGAGGCATGCCTGTGGAAGACCCTGGAGCAGGTCACCCACATCCACATCGACCACTTCGTCGAGGTCAACTTCGAGGGCTTCCGCAAGATCGTGAACGACGTCGGCGGGGTTCCCGTCTGCCTGCCCTATGCGATCAAGGATCGCGCCTCGAAGCTGAACCTGCCGGCCGGCCGGAGCATCGTCCAGGGCGCGCAAGCGCTGGCCTTCGTCCGCGAGCGGCACATCGGGCTAGGCTCCGACCTGCAGCGCATCAACCGCCAGCAGATCTTCCTGGCCTCGCTGGCGCAGAAGATCAAGCAGTCAAGCTCCCTCACCAACCCGGCCAGGATGTACACGCTGGTCCATGACATCGCCAGTTCCCTCACCACCGACAGCGGGCTGACCCTCACCGACATGTACGCGATCGCCAACAGCCTGAAGGGCGTGAGCACAAGCTCGCTGCAGTTCATCACCGTGCCCGTCCTGCCCTACCCGCCCAACCCGGGCAGCCAGGTGGAGTTCAACCTGCCGCTGGCGGACCCGCTGTTCCGCGCGATCGCCCGCGACAACCACATCCTGAAGACCGCGCGCAAGGAGGCCAGGAAGGCCAAGTCGCAGCGCGTGCCCGCGGTGAGCCCGGGCAAGGTGAACGTCCAGGTGCTCAACGCGACCAACACGGCGGGCCTGGCCGCCACCACGGCCGGCCAGCTGACCACGCGCGGCTTCAAGGTGGCCGGGACCGGCAACGCGACCCCGGCGACTGGCACCGTGATCGAGTACGGGTCGGCGTCGCAGCTGCCCGCGGCGAGCACGCTCCTGAATGAGGTCGCCGGCGCGCGGCTCAAGCAGGTGCCGAGCCTCAAGAGCGGCACGCTGAACCTCGTTCTCGGCTCCAGCTTCAACGGTCTCACCAGCACGCATAAGCACAAGAAGGCCAAGAAGTCGGCAACGGCGCTGAGCAAGAGCGCGGCGTACAACGGGGTCAGCGGCAGCACGAACATCTGCCATGACTCGTCCGCCTTCGCGGGGCCGGACAACCCGTCGATGTTCCCGAATGGCTGACGTGCGGCTCTTCACGGACTGGCACACCTGGCAGCAGGCCGAACCGGCGTTGCGTGCGCGGCTGCCCGAGCAGACCGTGGCACGGCTGCACGAGGCGGTGACCTTCGCTGCGGCGCACCACGGTGACCAGCGGCGCCCGACCGGGGCGCCGTACACCGACCACCTCTTTGAGGCGCTGGAGGTGCTCGTCGCCGGTGCGGCCGTGACCAGCCCGGAGGTCCTGTGCGCCGCGGTGCTGCACGACGTGGTGGAGGACACCAGCGGCACCCTCGACGACATCGGCGCGGCATTCGGGCCGCGGGTCGCCGAACTGGTCGGCTGGGTGACGATCCCCGAGCCACGGCCCGGCCAGGACCGGGCCAGCGTCAAGGAGGAGTACCTGCGCGGGCTCCGCCTTGCCCCGCACGACGCGATCCTGGTCAAGCTGGCCGACCGGGCCAGCAACGCCCAGGGACTGCGCAATGTGCCCGAGGCCCGGGCGCGCGCCTACTACGCCCAGACCGTGAAGTACGTGGTCCCGCTGGCGGCCGGCGAGCCCTGGTTCGCCGGCTGGTACGACGCCTGGGCGGCGGAATTCGCCGACTTCGCCGAGCCCGGTTCCGTTGACTCCGGGTCCGCCCGCACCGAGCCGAGCCAGGAGATCCCCAGCCAGGCGAGCAGGCCGAGCGGGTAGAGGAAGTAGCCGAACCTGGTGGCGGGCGCCAGCAGGAACATCAGGCTGAGCCCGATGACCAGCCGCCACGTGGCGGCGGGAACCGTTCGGGGCGGCCGGACTACCAGCGACACGACGATGCCGAGGCAGGCCAGCGCGAGCAGGGCCACCGCAGCCCAGTGCCCGCCCTGCCCGGTCCCGGCCAGCAGATGACCCGGCAGCGGGCTCACCGCCTGGGACTTGATGCTGGCGAGGCCGAGCGGGAACAACACCGTGTTCTGGACCAGGGCACGCGGCCACAGGAGGGCCACCGGGCCGACGACGGCCGCGACCACAGCCAGGGCGGTCGCGCACAGCGTCCACGCCGCCCGCTTGCCGTCCCTGGCCGCGACCAGGACCGCCGCCACCAGGAGAGCGGGCCATGCGGTCGCCTTCATCGCCGAGGCGGCCCCGAGGGAGAGGCCGGCCAGCACCAGGTGCGGCCGATGCCAGAGCAGCGCCAGCCCCAGGCAGATACAGGCCAGCACGGGTATGTCGGTACCGCCCACGGCCAGCGAGAACGCGATCACCGGCGACGCGGTCACCAGCACGGTCCACCGCAGGACGTCCCTGGCTCCGGCGGCGGCGAGCGCCGCGGCGAACACGGCCAGGAACCCCACCCCGAACCAGATCCGCGGGTCGGTCAGCACGGAGAAGCCCAGCAGCGCGCGGGGCATGCCGAACATCGTCATCGCCGGCAGGTACGGATCGAAGACGTTCGGGTTGTGCGCGGCGGCGAGCGCCGCGGGCCCCACGTACGGGGTGCCCCGGTGCACGAGCATCGCAGCCGACGTGTTGATCACGCGCACCTCAGGCTGTTGCAGCCGCGCGCCGGCCATCAGTACCAGCGGTGTGATCAGCGCCCCGGCGAGGCTGACCACCAGGGCCAGGTCGAGCCCGCGCGCCCGCCGCCAGGCCAGGACCACCATGGCGGCGAGCAGGTAGGCGCAGGCCGCGAAGATCCCCCAGAGGCGGTGCAGGTGGTTTGTGGTGACGAGGGCCATCACCAGGGCGTACGCAGCGAACGCGGCGAAGGTGACCGTCAGCCAGACCCGTGGGACCTTGGTCGGCGACGGCCAGTCAAACCGGCGCGGCTCGGGACACCTCAGCGGTACCCGGCTCAGCGTCAGCATGGACATAACCCCTCCACTGACGGCGATCCTAGCCGCTCGCCGGTTCCGCACCAGGGTTAGCGCCGCAGGTCACCGCCCGTGCATGCCCCGTTTGAACAGGTAACCGGCCGTGCGGCACCCCGGATGGAGATCAGACGATAGGGGGCCGGCCGGCCCGGGTCATCCGCCAGGCGGTGCGCCACGACATGGGGCTGCGCTCCCCCCGGTCCATCCGCCAGCCCTCCGCGAACCCGGACAGCCAGGCGCGGAGCACGGCCACCGACCGCTCCCGCAGCACCGTCAGCGCGAACCAGTCCAGCAGGTAGCACACGCCCACCGGCCAGCGCAGGTTCCGCCGGGCGAGCAGCACCCGGTTCCGCCCGTCGAGCCGGTGGAACGCGGCGTGCCGCGCGTTCGGCAACGTGTGGTGGCACATCACCGCGGCCGCGTCGTACTCCAGCCGGTACCCCAGCCCCAGCAGCCGCCACGCCAGGTCCGTCTCCTCGTGCGCAAAGAAGAACGCCTCCGGCAGCCCGCCAGCCTCGGCAAACGCCGCCCGCCTGATCGCACACGCCCCGCCCGCGAACGTGGTCACCACCGAAGACCGCCCCGGATCGCCCGCCTGCAGCCGCGGCACGTGCCACCTCGCCCCGGGTCCCCCGTCGGGATCAGCCACGCGAAACGAGATCACAGCGAGTTCCGGCTCCCCCGCAAACCTCCGGGCGACATACTCCCCAAGCCCGGCGTCCGGGTACCACCCATCGTCATCGAGGAACAAGATCACGTCCCCGGAGCACTCCGCGGCGCCTGCGTTGCGCCCCCCGGCCACACCCAGGTTCTCCGGCAGGCGGACCACAGTGGCCGCGGCCGGCGCCGACGGTACGTCGGCGCCGTTCCCGACCACCACGACTTCCAGATCGACATCCCGCTGCCCGAGCACGCTGGCGATCGCCCTGTCGAGCTCGTCAGGTCGATCCCCCATCGTCAAGATCACGCACGAAAGTTTCACGCAGCCCCCGCAGCGACGGCCCTTGGGGTGAAGAGCGGGCGTAGCGTTGCGCCGACGCGCCGACTGCCGCACGCGCCTCGGGCCGACGGCGGGAAGCACCAGCAGTGTCTTGCCAGCCCGCGGTCACCCGGGGGGCCGGCGCCCCTTGCCGCGGTCATTGCAACCGCCGGGAGGCAAGAACGGCGACCAGGTGCGCGATAACCATCACCGCCGCGATTACCAGGCAGGCGACGATGAGGATGCGGGTCGCTGTCAGGCCGCCGCGGAACGCGTCGATGACCGCCGCGACGAGGACGAGCCCGGACAGCTCGACCGCCTGGATGACCCTGTGTACCCGGAGCGCGCTCGCAGCCCGGCGGGCCCGCGCCAGGCCGGCCCCGCGCGGCGCCAGCGCCGCGTCCTCATCCGCCACGGCCAGGCCGCACTTGGCCCTGGCCACGATCACGTTGTCGGTCTCCGCCTTCACGAGCGCCGCCAGCACCGCCGCGGCCAGGCCCGCGGTCACGTACCCCCCGGACAGGGCCAGCTGCCCCTGAGCCCGGATGCCGAGGCCGGCCAGCAGCGCGGTCTCGCCCAGGTAGTGCCCGATCCCGTCCAGGTACACCCCGGTGACCGAGGTCCGCCCGCTCCATCTGGCCAGTTCCCCGTCGGCGCAGTCGAGCAGCAGATACGCCTGGACGAGCAGGGCGGCGGCGACCGCGGATGCCAGGCCACCGAGCGCCGCGACGGCCCCGGCGGCCACCCCACAGACCATGAAAGCCACGGTCACCGCGTTCGGCGGCCAGCCAAGGCGGGCGAAGATCCAGGTCGCCCCGGGCGAGAGCCGCCGCATGTAAAGCCGGCCAGCCCAGTGCTCATCGTTAAGTCTGGAAATGATCTCCGGCGGCTGGCCGGTCGCCTTGACCTCAGCCAGCGAAGGACCGGACATACTCATCCACCCGCGCCGCCGTCTCGGCCTCGGTCATGCCGGAGTGTTCAAGCACCGTGTAGCGGCCGGGGCGGGTGGCCGGCGCGCAGATGACCGCCTTGGTGAACTCCGCGGCGGACAGCCCCAGGTCACCGGGGGTCCGCGGCAGGCCGTGCCGGGCCAGGCAGGCCGAGACCAGCGCCGCGTTGCCGCGGTCCTCCCGCAGCCAGGTGCAGAACAGCGCGCCCAGCCCGGCCAGTTCGCCGTGCGTGCCCGCGTCCGGGTAGAGCTTGTCGATCGCGTGCAGGATCTCGTGGTCCCCCCCGCTGCACGGGCGGCTGGAGCCGGCGACGGTCATAGCCACCCCGGACAGGATCAGCGCCTCGGCCAGGACGGTGAGGAACTCGTCTGAGTCCACGCCGCCGGGCTGATGCAGCACCGCCTGGGCCGCCGAGCGGGCCAGGATGACCGCCAGCCCGTCGACCGGTTCGCCCGTTTCGGCCGCCGCGAGTTCCCAGTCCGCGATGGCGGACAGGTTGCTGACCGCGTCCCCGATCCCGGCCCGGACTAGCCGGGGCGGCGCCGCGTGCACGCTGTCGAGGTCCACCACCACCGCGACCGGCGGCGCGACCCCGTAGGAGCCCTTGCCCGACTCGTGCTCCAGCGAGCTCACCGGCGAGGCGATCCCGTCGTGGGACAGGTTCGTCGCCACGGACACCATCGGTATGCCGGCCATGTTCGCGGCGAACTTGGTCACGTCGATGGTCCGGCCGCCGCCGATGCCGGCGACCGCCTCGTAGGGCCCGGCACGCAGCCGCTTCCCGAGGCGGACCGCGCTGTCCACGGTGGCGTCCTCGACCCGGAACACCTCGGCCTCGCCGATGTCGATCCCGGCGGCGACCCGGTCGCCGTGCTGGCCGGGCCCGAGCGCGATGGCGACCCGCCCCTCGGTCGCGATCCGCCGGTCGGCGAGCAGCGCCGCCAGGCTGGCGATGGCGCCGCGGCGCACGTCGACGGCGAGCGGCGCCGGCAGCAGCCGGGCGAGCAACGGCATGGGCCGAGACTAACAGTGATCGATCGACAACAGATAGTAAGTAGCGGATTGAGCAGGGCGCGCCGGGCCTCAGTAGCGCGCGGCGATCTCGCGGGCCCGGCGCAGGTCCTCGTGGTCGTCTACCTCGACCCAGTCCACTTCGCCGATCGGGGCGACCGCGACCTCCCCGCCCCGGTCGGCGAGTTCCTGGTAGCCGTCCTCGTAGTACAGGCCGGGGTCGCGGCGCCAGGTGGCCTCGAGCGCGTCGGCCAACCTCGCCGCGGCGCCGGCCTCGATCAGCGTGGCGCCGATGTACTCGCCGTCCGCGAGCGCCGGGTCCATCCGCTTTGTGATCCTGGCCAGCAGCCTGCGCTCGTCCAGCACCACCTTCATCTCCTCGTCCGCCAGCTGCTTGACGTCGTCGATGGCCAGGATCACGCCGGCCGTGCCGCGCGCGGACAGCAGCGCCTTCTCCACGCTGACCGGGTGGACCGTGTCCCCGTTGACCAGCACGGCCCCCCGGGCGAAGTGCTCCCGCGCCAGCCAGAGCGAGTACGCGTTGTTCCAGTCGCGGGCACGGTCGTTGTGCACGAGGGTGAGCCGCACCCCGTGGGCGCGCTCCAGCGAGGGAACCTGGTCCGCGATCACCTCCGCCGCGTGCCCCACGACCAGCACGATGTCGGCGAGCCCGGCGGCGGCCAGGTTGCGCAGCGCGATGTCCAGGATGGTGGTCGCGCCGGCCACCGGAAGCAGCGTCTTGGGCAACCGGTCGGTGTCCGGCCGCAATCGCCGCCCCGCGCCCGCCGCCAGCACCATCCCGATCACCGGAACCCCTCTCACGGAACGTACTTGCTACCTTGCTCAGCGTAATTGGCCGGGTGAGCGGCGCGGTAGAGTCCGCGTCATGCGAACAGTCGCGGTCGTGCTGGCGGGCGGCGCCGGAGAGCGGTTCGGCCCCGGCGTGCCCAAGCAGCTGCTGCCGCTCGCCGGGCGGGCCCTGATCGAGCACTCGGTCACCGCGTTCGAGCGGGCCCCCGGCGTGGACGCCATCCTGGTGGTGATGGCCGCGGGGCACGCCGAACGGGCCGCCGCCCTGCTCGCGGGCGACGGCTACGGCAAGCTCACCAAGGTCATCACCGGCGGGGACACCAGGGTGGAATCCACCCGGCGGGCCATCGCGGAGCTCGGCAGCGCCGAGTGCGACGTGCTGTTCCACGACGCCGCCAGGCCCCTGGTGGAGCAGCGGATCATCGCCGACTGCGTGGCGGCGCTTGCCGGGCACCGCGCCGTGGGCGTCGCCGTGCCCTCGTCCGACACAATCGCCGTGGTCAGCGACGGGGTCATGGCCGGCATGCCCCGGCGGGACACTCTGGTGCGGTGCCAGACGCCGCAGGGCTTCCGGCTGTCGGTGATCCGGAAGGCGCACGAACTCGCCGCGGCGGACCCCCACTTCGGCGACCAGGCCACCGACGACTGCGGGATCGTGCTGCGCTACCTGCCGGAGGTCCGGGTGCACATCGTGCCCGGCAGCGAGCGCAACATCAAGATCACCTACCCGCGTGACCTGGCCATCGCCGAGACCCTCATCCGCGGCGGGACCGGGCCCGGCCGGGGATCAGGCGGCGCGGGCTGGTGAGAAAGCCGAGCCCCCAGCAGACGTGCATGGTGACCAGGGCCACGGGCAGGCGCGCGAGCACGCGGCCGGGCAGGTCCCGCGCGGCCAGCGCGGTCACCGTGAAGATGCCCCCCAGGTAGACGGCCGGGATGGCGAACCCGAGCGTGAGCCAGGCCAGTGCGTGCCCCGAGCCCGCCCCGGCCGACAGCCCGGTCAGGCCCGCCGCGAGACCAGCCGTCATCGCCGCCACCGCGGCGGGCGGTGCCAGGTAGCGCAGGTTGACCGTGCCCTCGTGCTCGCGGCAGACGGCCCGCCGCCAGCGGCCGTAGTTGAAGTACTGGACGCCGAGCGCGCGCACCGACCCCCGGGGCCGGTAGGTCACCCTCAGCTGGGGCTGGAACCAGACCAGCCCGCCCGCCTGACGGATCCGGTGATTCATCTCCCAGTCCTCGGCCCGCTCGTAGGCCTCGTCGTAGCCGCCCACCTGCTCCAGCGCCTCGCGCCGGTACACCCCGAGGTAGACCGTGTCGGCCGGCCCCGCGCTGCCCCCGGTGTGGAAGCGGGAACTGCCCACCCCGGCGGGGGAGGTCATGGCCCAGGCGGCCGCCCGTTCGAACGGCGTCCGGCCCTGCGCCGCCATGATCCCGCCGACGTCGTCCGCGCCCGTCTCCTGCAGGGTCTGGACCGCCAGCTTCAGGTACCCGGGCGGGATGAGCGCGTGCCCGTCCACTCGGGCGACGATCGGGAACCGGGTCGCCTTGATGGCCGCGTTGTTGGCCGCCGGGATCAGGCCGCTGGGATTGGCCACCACGGTGACCCGGGAGTCGCCGGCCGCGAGGCGCTGGGCGATCTCCATGGTGGCGTCGCGGGAGGGACCGACCGCCAGTACCACCTCGATGGCGCCGGGGTAGTCCTGGGCGAGCACGTGCCGGACCGACTCTTCCAGGTACCGCTCCTCGTCCCGGACCGGCATGATCACCGACACCGGCGTGCTGGTGGTGACGCCGGTGTATGACGTTGAGTAGCGGGACGGTGACGCATAGGTCATGATGGTCGTACGGTACCCCGCCACAGTCTGTGGCTGTACCACTACGCACAGTTAAAGCCAGGCATTTTCCAGAACCGCCGGACCACCGCCCCCGCCCTCGCGGTCAAACCCCCGCAATCCCCCAAACGATCCCGCCGGCGTTCCCGGGGCGGTCAGCGGCCCACGCCCTCCACCATCCCAGGCGCGGTCAGAGGCCCACGTCCTCCAGCATCTCCGTGACGAGCGCCGCGATCTGGGACCGTTCGGAGCGAACCAGCGTCACGTGCGCGAACAACGGGTGTCCCTTGAGCTTCTCGATCACGGCCACCACCCCGTCGTGCCGGCCCACCCGCAGGTTGTCGCGTTGCGCGACGTCATGGGTGAGCACCACCCGGGATCCGGACCCGATCCGGGACAGGACGGTCAGCAGGACGCCGCGCTCCAGCGACTGGGCCTCGTCCACGATCACGAACGAGTCGTGCAGCGAACGGCCGCGGATGTGCGTGAGCGGCAGGACCTCGAACATGTCCCGGCCGAGCACCTCGTCGATTACGGACTGCGAGGTGACCGACGACAGGGTGTCGTAGACGGCCTGCGCCCACGGGTTCATCTTGTCCGCTTCCGAACCGGGCAGGTAGCCGAGGTCCTGCCCGCCCACCGCGTAGAGGGGGCGGAACACCACTACCTTCCGGTGCTGGCGCCGGTCCATCACCGCCTCCAGCCCGGCGCACAGGGCGAGCGCAGACTTCCCGGTGCCGGCCCGGCCGCCCAGCGACACGATGCCGATCTCGGAGTCGAGCAGGAGTTCCAGCGCGATTCGCTGCTCCGCGCTCCGGCCGCGCAGCCCGAACGCCTCCCGGTCGCCGCGGACCAGGCGCACCGACTTGTCCGGCAGCACCCGGCCGAGCGCGCTGCCCCCGCCGAGCCCCCCGGCCGTCAGCACAAGCCCGGTGTGGCAGGGCAGGTCCCGCGCGGCGGCGCAGTCGAGCGAGCCGGACTCGTACAGGTGCTCGATGTCGGCGGTGCCGACTTCGAGCTCGGCCATGCCGGTCCACCCCGAGTCGGCGGGGATCTCGGCCCGGTACTCCTCGGCGGTCAGCCCGAGCGACGCGGCCTTCACCCGCAGCGGCAGGTCCTTGCTGACCAGGATGACGTCCTCGCCCTCGGCCGCCAGGCTGCGCGCGACGGACAGGATCCGGGTGTCGTTGTCCCCCAGCCGGAACCCGGGCGGGAGCACCTGGGGATCGCTGTGATTCAGCTCGACCCGGACGGTGCCGCCGCTGTTCCCGATCGGCAGGTCGGCGTCGAGGCGGCCGTGCTCGATCCGCAGGTCATCCAGGTAGCGAAGGGCCTGACGAGCAAAAAAGCCCAGTTCGGGGTGATGCCGCTTGGCCTCGAGCTCGGTGATCACCACGATGGGCAGGACCGTCCGGTGCTCGGCGAACCTGCTGATAGCCAGCGGGTCGGCGAGCAGGACGCTGGTGTCAAGGACGTAGGTGCGCCGCCGTGCGCTGGCCGCGCCGGGGCGGTCGTTATCGGAGCGGGATCGGTCTTGCCGCGCGGGGCGGCGGGCAGAAGAATTGGCCACTCGTTCTCCCCTGGGCGCCATCGGGACGCCGCGATCGGACCTTCAGACGGGTGAGGAAGACCGGGCCGGCCGCGACGGGCCGGTCGCCGGCCCTTCGCTCGTCTCGCCTGCGTACCAGGACAACAAGCTCGAGGATGTCGAGGGCCTTCCCGGCGGGCGGCTACGCACCGCCCATCCAGTTCCGACGGTACAGTCCGGGACGAGATCCCGGAAGTACCCACGTAATACCCGGGCGCGGGTCATTTCAAATGAGCCGGCGCCCGGCGCGTGATGCTGCCGCGACAGTCCCGGCGCCATAAGGGCTTTTCGGAAAAAATTCGTTCAAGCGCCGAATCTGCGGTGGCGGGCGCCGTAGGACCGCAGCGCCCGGAGGAAGTCGATCCGCCGGAAAGCCGGCCAGTAGGCGTCACAGAAATAGAACTCCGAGTGGGCGCTCTGCCACAGCAGGAAGCCACCCAGCCGCTGCTCCCCCGAGGTACGAATCACCAGGTCGGGGTCGGGCTGGCCGGCCGTGTAGAGGTGATCCGCGATGTGCTCCACGTTCAGGAGTTCGGCCAGCTCCTCGATCGTCGTCCCCTTGGTGGCGTGGTCGTGGAGCAGGGACCGCACCGCGTCGGCGATCTCCCGCCTGCCGCCGTACCCGACCGCCACGTTCACCAGCAGCCCGGGGTAGTCGGCCGTCGCCTCGGCGGCGTCCTTGAGCACCTGCGCCGTGTCCGCGGGCAGCAGGTCCAGCGCCCCCACCGGCTTGACGTGCCAGCCCTGGGCGACCAGTTCCCTGACGGTGCCCTCGATGATCCGGAGCAGCGCCTCCACCTCGGCGTGGGACCGGGCGAGGTTGTCGGTGGAGAGCAGCCAGAGGGTGACGACTTCGACGCCGGCCTGCCGGCACCAGCCGAGCAACTCGAAGATGTTGTCGGCGCCCTTCTGATGGCCGTCGCTGACGTCGGTGAGGCCCGCCGAGCGCGCCCACCTCCGGTTGCCATCCAGGATCACCCCGACGTGACGGGGGATCGACTGGCTGCTAAGCGACGCTTCCAGCCTGCGCTCGTACACCCGGTAGACCAGATCGCGCAGCCGCATTTGCACCCCTTCTGCGCCCATGCCAGATGATGGTGAGGCTGGTGAGAGTGCTACAAACATACGTTAACCCCGTCCCGCCCCCAGCTGGGACAGGACGGGGCCAACCTAGGATTTCTACCCGATCGACTTGACGATGGCCTCGTCGAGGCCGGGGAACGACGCCAGGTATTCCCGGCGCTCCCGCTTCATCCGGCTGACCATCGCGTCGTAGTCGGCGCGACGGCCCTGCCCGTCGTACAGCCGGCGCGGCTGGAGGATCTCGATGTCGTCGACCCCGGGGACCGCCTCGGCGATCTCGTAGCCGAAGTCAGGGTCGGGCGTCCAGGTGATCGTGTCCTGGACGATCGCCTGGACGATCGCCGACGAGTAGGGGATCGTGACCTTCTTCGATCCCTCCTGGTCGTCGCCGCCGCCGACCCGCCCCGTGTTCAGCACGAACACCTGGAGCTCGTGGCTGTCGAGCAGTTCCAGCATCCGGTTGCCCATGTCGGCCATGGCGCGCGGGAAGAACGGGTTGGTGCCCGGCACGCGCAGGAACTTGCCCTCCTCGTCCTTGCCGCCCGCCGAGGTGCCCGTGGTCTCACCCAGCATGAAGTAGGCGGCCGCCTGGGCCCGGTCAAGGCGGGCCACGCCGGGCACGATGTTCTCGTTCCTGTTCAGGATGAGCAGGAACTCGGCCAGCGGGATGTCGTTCGGCGGCCACGGGTCCACGTAGGAGAACGGCCAGGTGGTGCGGCCATTCTTGGTGTAGGACGTGTCGAAGAAGTCAACCCTCCCCAGCGCGTCCACCGACACGTTCTCCAGGTAGGCATCGGGCTTGGTCGTGGCGTTGTAGATGGCCGGCTCGAACCGCGGGTCCAGGCCGAACGTCTTGGCGAAGCAGCCGTGCTCGGTGGCGTACACCTTGCCGCCGGGCATGAGCGCGATGAAGTCGTCCTGGGCCGGCTTGCTGCCCAGTTGCGTGGTGAACGTCGTCGTCGTCTTGCCCGTGCCGGACAGGCCCACGATCAGGACCCCGCGGGGCCGCCCGCCGACCGGGATCACCTTGCACCCGGCGTGCAGCGCCAGACCGCCGCGGTTGTAGACGATGTTGTTCCACATCCGCAGGCCGCCCTTCTTCGACTCACCGAAGTAGTCGGAGTTCAGCACCCTGGTGACGTTGCTGGCGAGGTCGACGGCGATGACCCTGTCGTCCGGATAGCCGGGGGCGGGCAGGTTCGGCGTGTAGATGACTGTGGTGGCCGGCTCCCAGGTGGCCGCCTGGTAGTCCCCGTCCACCGGGTAGTACAGCTGCTTCTGCATCCCGGCCACATTGGCGTTGGCCGCCTCCATGACCAGCCGCGCCCGGGTCCGGAACTGCGGGTCCGACCCGATGTAGCCGTCAACGACGACCATGTGGGAACCGGCGATGTGGGCATCCTGTGCTGCGGCGATACGGTCGAATTCCGCCCGGGTGATCGTTTGCTTGGTCGCATTGGTTGAGTCTTCGACGATGAACGTCGACCTGGTGCTGCGTGAGTCCACGCGCGCCTTGATGTTCACATTGCCAAACTCCGTGATGGTAGCGTTCGGCATTTTCTCCGCTAGCTCACGAAGCCGTTCCGTCGTGGGATTCCATTCCACCGATGCCGCGTTCACCTGCTGCCCCACAGTTGCTCCTCCTCCTGAGCGCCGACCCCTTCGTACCTGGGCCTGCCAGCCGCTGGGCACGGTCGTGCGCCCTGCGCTGCGAGATTTGGGGAGTGTACCCCGGCATGACCCGATCGAATGCAGGCTGGGTGACTATTTGTGGAGAGGGTGCATTCTGGGGTTTGGTTTAGACCTTTGGTTTATACCGCTCGGCGTAATTCACCGCTGGTCAAGAGCGGGGCCCGGAGGCCCGGACCTTCTCCACGCGGCGCAGGGCGTCGCGCAGCGCGGCCAGCCAGGCGTCCTCGTGCTCGCCGACCAGCCGCACGCACCAGGCGAGCGCCTCGCTGCGGCTGCGGGCCACGCCTGCGTCGACAAGGGTGTCGAGCACCCGGCGCTCGGCCTGGCGCAGCCTTGTCATCACGGGGATGGAAAGTGTGGTGAACATCACTTTCCGGCCCTCGCAGATCACCCCCCAGGAAACCCTGCGCCCGAAAAGCCGCTCCGCCTCGCGGGCGATCACGACCCTGGCCTCACGGGTCTCCTCGCGGAAACGCCGGCTCCGGCCGGCCACGACGGCGTCCTCCTCGTCCTCGGGCCCGGCCTCGGCGCCCTCGCCCGTCTCGGGCTCCCCGTCGGCCCGCAGCTCGCCGAGGACGGTGATCTCCTCACGGTCGACGAGTATCTCGGGCTGGCCGGTGAACCAGCCGCCGGGCAGGCGGGCGTGGAACCAGCCGCGTACCTGCTCGGCCGAGTCCCCTCGCTCTTCCTTTTTCCCTGTACTCATGTAATTACAATTACACATAACGGAAAACACCGCAATGACTTGTCCCTCGCCGAAACCCCGTCCGGGGCCGGCCTGACCTCGGCGGACTCCGTGGTAACCGGCTGCGCCCGGTGCGTCATTTCCGCCCCGGCTTGGCCTATTTGGGCCGGACCATGCACACTGATACGGGCTAGCCAGCCTGGGACGGGCTGGCGCTCCAGGAAACCGTGAGGTCGAGCATGACGATCGGGGACATGCCGACGCGGCGCCGCGGTCGGCTTATCGCCGCATGGACCTCGGTCGCTCTCGTCTGCGTGCTCACCGTGGCGCTGCTGGGTGCCTACTGGAAGTGGCGCAGCGTCTGGTCCAGCATCCACCAGGTCACGGTGACCGGCCTGGGCAAGCGCCCGCCCAGGTACAACAACGCGCTGAACCTGCTGGTGTTCGCCTCTGGCAGCACGGCCGGGCTGACCCGGAAGCAGCAGCTCTACTGGCACGTCGGCAGCGACACCGGGGATGCGGTCTCCGAGACCCTGATGGTCGTGCACATCTCCCCCGGCCGTCACCAGGTCACGGTGATCAACATCCCGCGGGACACGGTCGTCCCCATCTACGCCTGCGCGTCGGGACAGGGGCTGAGCGGGCAGCAGGCCAGCCCGGGCGCGGTGGAACAGATCAGCAACACGCTCTCCTACGGCGGGCCCTCCTGCCTCTGGAAGACGGTCGAGCAGCAGACCCACATCCGGCTGGACCACTTCATCGAGATGCGCTACGCGGGCGTGGTGAAGGTCATCGACGACATCGGCGGCGTCGGGGTCTGCCTCCCCTTCGGGGTGCAAAATGCCCAATCCGGGCTGAACCTGAGCCAGGGCTATCACCACATCAACGGAGTGCAGTTCCTGGAGTTCTGGCGCACCCGGGAGAACATCGGGATGGGCTCCGACATACAGCGGATCCAGCGGGACGACTACCTGCTCGCCCGGGCGCTCGAGCAGACCCTTAAAGAAGGCCTGCTCTCCAGCCCGACGAAGCTGATCCACGTGGTCACGGATGCCGCTCCCCAGCTGACGCTGGACTCCGCGTTCAGCCAGTCCGACCTGCTGCACCTCGGCGAGAGCCTGCGCGGCCTGTCGGGCAAGGGAGTGCAGTTCATCCAGGCCCCCACGGTGCAGGACCCAGCCAACACGAACTGGGTCGAGTTCACATCGGTGGACCACGCTCTGTTCCGGGCCATAGCACACGACGCCAAGCTGCCCAAGGCGGCCAAGAGGACGCCGCCCGCGGTGCTGGCCACCACCGCCAGCCCGTCGCAGGTTCAGGTGACGGTGCTGAACGGCACCAGCGTGGCCGGCCTGGGCGGTCAGGTGGCCGAAGGCCTGGCCGACCGCGGCTTCCACATCGCGCAGACCGGCAGCGCAGCCCACCCGTGGTCCCGGACGGTCATCGAGTACAGCGCCCCGTCGCAACTGCCGAAGGCCAACGCGCTGGCCGCCCAGATCCCCGGCGCCCGGGTGAAGAAGATCGCCGGCCTCTCGCCGTCAGGCCCGGTCCGCATGATCCTTGGCACCCGCGCCAGCACCCTCAAGCCGAGGCCCAAGCCGTCGGCGGCCAGTCAGGTGGCCGGTCTCGGCTCGAAGTACGGCGGCAACACGGGGACCGCGACCTGCCGCAGCGACACCGGAGCATTCCAGGGCCCGTTGAGCCCATAACCGAACGCTCAGCCCGGTAATGGGACGGACCAGTTCCGACCGTGGCTGGTCTGGGTCGCGGGCCAACCCCGATCCCAGCCCGACTTTTCCTTTGGAAAAGTCGGAGGGGTACGCGGCCAGCGTGGCGACGAGGCTAGCCGCGGTCGGGATCCACGCTCCCCGGTACCGGTTTCCCGTCGGCTACCTGCGGTGGCCGGTCAGACTGAGGTTGCCGCTACCTGGGCGGCGATGCCGGGCGACACGTCGACCGCGCCCGCGAAGTCGCTGCCGAGATCGACCGGGACGACCTCCACGTCCATGCCGGGCTGTGGCGCCTGAATCATACGGCCGTTGCCCAGGTAGATCGCGACATGGGAGATGTAGCTGGGCGCCGTCGGGTCGGTGTGGTAGAAGAGCAGGTCACCCGGCTGGAGCTGGTTCACGGGGACGGACGGGCCGGTGCGCGCCTGGTCGGCCGCCACCCGGGGCATGACGACGCCGGCCTGGGCGAACGACCACTGCACGAGCCCGGAGCAGTCGAAGGCGCTGGGCCCGGCCGCGCCCCAGATGTAGGGCATGCCGACCCTGCTCAGCGCCGCCGAGAGCATCGTCCGCACCTGGGTGAGCGTGACCAGGCCACTGACGGAGGGCTGGCCCGGGCTGCCCGGCGCGGCCGCCCCGCCCGCGGTGCCCGGCTGCACGGCGACGACCACGACCGTCGCCGTGTGCGGCAGGACCTTCCGGATCCGCTTCGCAAGCCCGGAGAAGCTGGCCTGGCGGGAGGCGCTGATCACGATGGCGTTCTGCTCGGGGAACCCCAGGGAGTCGGCGACCGTGTCGGAGATCACCGCGTCAATGCCGCCGATGCCGACCGTGCCGAGCCGCCCGACCGGCAGGGTCTCGATGCGCCGCCCCGCGACAACGGCAGAACTCCCTGGCGGCAGCTTGTCCTGCTTGCCCATCGTGTACGAGACGCCGAGCGCGCCCCCGGCCACGCTGCGCCAGAACGCGGTGTCCCGCGCGGTCGGCTTCGCCGCGAACCGGCGGAAATTCGAGGGGTCGACGCCGAGCGTGGCCACGAACTTGCCGTTCACCCGGACCTGTGCCGCGTCCACCGCTTCCGCCGCGCGCACGTCGTGCATCCGGCGGATCGCAGTCAGCGCGCCGGGCGGCAGCGAGGTCGCCGACACCACGACCAGGTCGGCCGGCCGCGCCTGCCGCAGCGGGGCCACCGTGGGCAGCGCTGGCGACTGGCTGGGTGAGGGCAACGCCGGCGGCGCCGATCGCGAGAGCAGCCACACAGGCACCGGTTTTGCGCCTTGCGGCGCGGCGGACGCGCCCCCCGGCCAGCCCGCGCCGACGGCCAGCAACGCGGCGAGGGCGCCTGCGGCGGTCCCGGACACCCGGCATGCGCGGCGCGCCCGGCGCGGGAAACGCCCCGCCGGGAACCGCTCGTGCAGGAGGCCTCCGCCCTGCTCCACGCGCTTCACCGTCCTAGTTGCCACCCCCGCCACCCCCGGTGCATACCCGCCCAATTCGCTAGGGATTCCACCGATTAGACCACGAGACCGTCAAGTTTGCTCAGTCCGGCGGCACCTCGGCCGGGTAGCCCAATACCCCTACCAGCTCCAGAGAATCAGAAATCGGCGTCCGGCAGGTGAAATTTCGGCATACGTATACCGTCGGGTAACCGCCGACGAGTGGGCGGCCGTACAGGAGCGGCACGGTCGCTCCGTCCGGATCATCGGCCGCCGCGGTGCCGTCCCCCAGCGCGACCACGGCTCCCGGCGGCGCTGCCAGCAGGGCGGTCCGGTGCAGCGCGGCCGTGCGGGGGTCGCCCGGCGGGCCCACCACCGCGATCTCGGCTGGCCCGGCGATCAGCGCCTCGGCAACCGCCAGGCCGGCGCCCGCCGCGCGCGGGAACCGGCTGGCGATGGGCGCGAGCACGCCGAGCGCTTCCGCGGCCGCGTCATGGTGCCGGGATGACCCGGTCAGCGCGGCGTAGCTGAGCAGCGCCCCGGTTGCCGCGAACGTCCCGGACGGGGTGGGCCCGTCCGCCGGGTCGGCCGGCCGGTACAGCAGCGGCTCACCGTCGTCGGCGGTGTCGTAGAATCCGCCGCTGCCGTCAGCGAACCGGGTCAGCGCGGTCTCAAGCAACTCGCCGGCCATCGCGACCCAGCGCGCCTGCCCGGTGACCCCGGACAGGACCAGCAGCCCGTCGGCGAGGCAGGCGTAGTCCTCGAGAACTCCGGCGCTGGGACCGGCCTCGCCCGCACGGGACGTGCGGGCGAGGCGCCCGCCGGCCAGGTGCACCCGGCTGAGCAGCTCCGCCGCGCCCGACGCGGCGGAGCTGAAGCCCGGCTCGGACAGCAGCAGCCCGCACTCGGCGAGCCCGGCGATCGCCAGCCCGTTCCAGGCCGTGACCACCTTGTCGTCCCGCCCCGGGCGGACCCGCCCGGCCCGGGCGGCCAGCAGCGCGGCGCTGACCCGGCGCAGCCGCTCCTGGTTATCAGGCTCGGACCGCCGTTGCAGGACCGAACGGCCGCGCTCGAACGTGCCGCGTTCCGTCACACCGAACACCTGCGCCGCGAACGCCGCGTCATCGGCGCCGAGCGCCTCGCGCAGGTCGGCCGGGGCCCAGGTGTAGAAGCGGCCCTCCTCGCCCTCGCTGTCGGCATCCAGTGCGGAGGCGAACCCGCCCTCGCCCGTCTGAAGTTCGCGGATCATCCACGTGCAGGTTTCGCCCGCCACCCGCCGGGCCAGCGGGTCGCCGGTGCGGCGCCACAGGTGCGCGTAGACGCGCGCGAGCAGCGCGTTGTCGTAGAGCATCTTCTCGAAGTGCGGCACCACCCAGTCCTGGTCCACGCTGTAGCGGGCGAACCCGCCGCCGACCTGGTCGTACATGCCACCCCGTGCCATCGCCTGCGCGGTGCCCACGGCCATCTCCAGCGCCAGCGCGCCGGTGCCGTCGCCACCCGCTCCCGGGCGCTCGGAGCGGCGGAGCAGGAACTCGCACACCATCGAGGGCGGGAACTTGGGCGCCGAGCCGAACCCGCCGCGCTGCCGGTCGTACCCGGCCGCCAAGGTGGCGACCGCCTGGTCGCAGACGGCGGCCAGGTCGGCCGCGCCGTCGCCGCCGCGCCACGGCGCCGCCGCCTGCTCGGCGAGTGCCGCCGTGATGCGCCCGGCCTGGCCGGTCACCTCGCCCCTGTCGTCGCGCCAGGCCCGCGCGATCGCGAGCACGAGGCGCTGGAAGTGCTCGCGCGGGAAGTAGGTGCCGGAGTAGAACGGCTCCCGGTCCGGGGTCATGAACACGGTCATCGGCCAGCCACCCTGGCCGGTCATGGCCTGCGTCGCGGTCATGTACACAGCGTCCACGTCGGGCCGTTCCTCGCGGTCGACCTTGATCGCCACGAGGTTCTCGTTCAGCAGCGTGGCGGTCCGCGGGTCCTCGAAGGACTCGTGCGCCATCACGTGGCACCAGTGGCAAGCCGAGTAGCCGACCGACAGCATGACCGGGACGTCCCGGGCCCGCGCCGCCGCGAACGCCTCGTCGGACCACGGCCACCAGTCCACCGGGTTGCCGGCGTGCTGGAGCAGGTAGGGACTGGTCGCGTTCTTCAGCCGTTCTGCCATTCCCCCATCTTCGCCCCGCGCCGCCACATCCCACCCTCCCCAGGCCCCGGACAGTGACGAATGTGGCAGTCAGCGACTGAGGCCTATGACCCCGGACGGTGACGAATGTGGCAGTCAGCGACTGCGGCGGCGCGCGCCGGCACCAGGCCGCCGCCGAGCTTCACCACGGCCAAAGGCCAGACGCTCAGCATCCTCGCCGAGTTCGCGCTCTGCCACGACCGGGCCCGCCTGGCCCAGCTTGGCTACGCGCCGCTGCCAGCCAACCTGGTGGCGGGCGGCCTGCTCGAAGTCAAAAGCATTCCCGGCCACATCGCGGTCCCGGCGCACCCCGGACATCGTTGCGGGCCGCCAGGCGGCCCGCAACGTTTTTTGCCGGTCGCGCGTTACACGGGTTCCGCGACCTTGCCGGGCGCAAGTCCGGGCACCCGGGCCGGCGGCTCGCCGCCCTCGGAGATGCCGTACCGCGCGTACAGCCGGCGCAGCGGGCGCGGCGCCCACCAGTTGGCCCGCCCGAGCAACCGCATGGTGGCCGGCACCAGCAAGACCCGTATGATCGTCGCGTCCACCACGAGGGCGATGATCATGCCCACGCCCATGAGCTTGATGAACGTGATGCCGGACGCGGAGAACGCCCCGGTCACGATCACGAGCAGGAGCGCGAGGCTGGTGATGATCCCGCCGGTGCGCTGGAGGCCGCCGGCGATCGCCGCCTGGTTGTCGCCGGTGACGTCGTAGCGCTCGCGGATCCGGGACAGCAGGAACACCTCGTAGTCCATGGACAGCCCGAAGATGATCGCCAGCATGAGGATGGGCATGGTGGGGTCGATCGTCCCGGTCGCCGTGAAGTGGAGCAGCCCGGCCAGGTGACCTTGCTGGAAGATCCACACGATCGCGCCGAACGTGGCCGTCAGCGACAGCGCGTTCATGACGATCGCCTTGACCGGCAGCACGACCGAGCCGAACGCGAGGAATAGCAGCAGGAACGTGGTGATCACCACCATCAGCGCCATCCACGGCAAGGTGCTGCCAAGGCTCGCCAGCTCGTCCACGAGCTGAGCCGTGCTCCCGCCTACGTAGACGCGCGCCCCGGCCGGCGGGGGCACCGCCCGCACCCGTGCCACCAGGGCCCGGGCCGCCGACGACATGGCGTTGGCGCCGAAGCGCAGGTCCACCCGCGCGACGTCGCCGGCGACCCCGGTCACCTGCGCGGCGGTCACCCCGGGAACCCGGCCCAGGCGGGTCACGTAGCCGGCGAGCGCGGCGCGACCCGGCCGAGCGCCGGCCGGCCCGCTGAACCGGATAAGCGCCTCGATCGGGGTGGTCGAGTTGGCGGGGAAGTCGCGCGCGAGGGCGTCTTGCACGATGTGCGGGGCCGAACTGGCGGGCAGGGCCCGCGCGTCCGTGCCGCCCCAGGTGATGGACCGGAACGGGGAGCCGAGCGCGAGCAGCGCGATCACGATGACCACGACGTAGGCGACCGGGCGCCGCATCACGCTGCGGGCGATTCGGTACCACGCGCCGCTGGCTTCGTGGGTGGGCGCGCGCCGGACCGAGCGCCGGATGCGCAGCGCGTTGACTCTCGGGCCGAGCACCGCGAGCAGCGCCGGCATCACCGTCAGGGCCGCCAGCATGTCCACCAGCACGGTGGCCACGCCGCCGTAGCCCATAGAGCGCAGGAAGGTCTCGGGGAACAGCATGAGGCTGGCCAGCGCGAGGGCGACCGTGACGCCGGACACGGCGACCGTCCGGCCGGCCGTGGCGACGGTCCTGGCCAGGGCGGCCTCGGTGCTCGGCTGCTGGCTCAGCTCGTCACGGAACCGGGCCACCATGAACAGCCCGTAGTCGATGGCGAGGCCAAGGCCAAGGATCGTGGTGATGTTGATCGAGTAGATGGAGACGCTGGTGAACAGCGTCAGCAGCCGCAGGGCTGCGAACGAGCCCAGGATGGCGATCCCGCCGATGGCCAGCGGCAGGCTCGCCGCGACGAGGCTGCCGAAGATCACCAGCATCAGCAGGAGCAGCACCGGCATGGACAGGCCCTCGGCCCGGCCGATGTCCGACTTGACCTGGCTGTTGATGGCGACCTCGGTCGGGATCTGGCCACCGACGTGCACGCTGAGCCCGGGCACGCTCAGCTTGCCGCTGATCGCCTGGTAGGTCTTCATCTGGGCCGTGTCGCCCGCACCCGCGAGCCGGAGCACGGCGTAGGTCTCGTGCCCGCCCGCGCCGGCGAACCGCGGCGAGTGCGCGGTCCAGTAGGTGACCGCCGACAGCACCTTGCCGCGCGGCAGAGCGGCGAGCGCGCCCGTGACCGCCCTCTGGTAGGCGGGGTCCCGCACGGTGATGGTGTCGCTCCGGTAGAGCACCACCACGTCCGCCGTGTCACGGCCGAACGCCTGCCTGGCGAGGTTGCTTTCCTGCTGGCTCTGGCTGCCGGGAGGGGTGAAGCCCCCGCCGGACTGCAGGGAACCGAATACGCCCGTCCCCCAGACGGCGGCGCCGGCCACGACGACAAGGGCGGCCAGCAGCACCAGCCGCCGGCGCCGGTAGATGAAACGTCCCCATGCCTCGAACAACGTGACCTCCGCCGCTAAACTGTTACCTACCGTTCACCCTGATGAACGGTGTAAACTGAGAACAGTGTTAACGTCGCATACGGCGTTCAGCTTTGTCAACTCTGTTAAGGGTTCTCTCAGGAAACAGTGGAGGACGACGTGGTGGAGGCACCGAGCCGGCGCGATCGCGTCCGCGCCGCCACCATCGATGAGATCAAGCAGACCGCGCGGCAGCTGCTGGTGGCCGAGGGCCCGGAGGCGGTGTCGCTGCGGGCGATCGGCCGCGCCATGGGCATGACCGCCCCCGCGCTCTACCGCTACTTCGGCAGCCGTGAGGACCTGGTCAAGCACCTGTGCGGGGACATCTTCAGCGAGATCGCCGACGACATCCACGCCGCGATCGTCGCGGCCGGCGAGGCCACCGGCGGGGACATGACGGCCAAGATGATCGCCGCCTGCCGGGAGTTCCGCCGCTGGGCGCTGGCGCACCGGCCCGAGTTCGGATTGGTCTTCGGCACCCCACTGCCCGGGCTCGAGGCGGTGCACGACCACGTGATCGACGAGAGCGCGGACAAGTTCGGCAACGAGTTTCTCGTGCTGTTCTACGAGCTCTGGCGCAGGCACCCGTTCCCCGTGCCCGCCGATGACCAGATCGAGCCGGGTCTGATGGCGCAGCTAACGCGCTACCGGGAGGTGCTCGGGGCCGACCTGCCGGCCGGGGCCGTGCTCACCTTCCTCCGCTGCTGGGTGCGCCTGTACGGCATGGTGAGCCTGGAGGTCTTCGGGCACTTGCACTTCGCGCTGGACGACCCGGCCGCGCTCTTCGAGTACACGCTCGTCGAACTAGCCGAGCTGGTGGGCCTCACGTACCGGGCTCCAGGTGGCCCGCGACGGGGTCAGGCGACGTAAGGGCTGCCCGACTCGGACGTCATGGGGCGGCCGGCGGCGTGCCAGCCCTTCATGCCGTCGGACACGTTGCTCGCGTCCCAGCCCGCGCCGGCCAGCGCCCGGGCGGCGTGGGCGGACCGGTTGCCGGACCGGCAGATGACGAAGAGCGGCTGGCCGCGATCGAGCTCGGTGTACCGGGCGCCCAGTTCGCCCAGCGGGATGTGCACCGCGCCGGGGATGTGCCCGGCGTCCCACTCATCGTGTTCCCGCACGTCGAGCACGAGTCCATCGGCGGGGACCTCGGCCGCGGGCACCTGGGCCAGTACGCCGCCGTCAGCCATCGCATCCTCCCGGTCAGAGACCCTCCCATCATCATGGCAGGTCACCGGAATGCCCGAGCCGCCGCGCGGGTTAGATCGGTGCGTGGAGGTGCGGGACGCCCGGCGGGAGGAGTTCGCTTCGATCGGGGACTTGCGCGTGGCCGCCTACCGCGCGGACGGGTTTCTCTCGCCGGCGTCCGCGTACGAGGAGACGCTGCGCGCTCTGGGCACCGACGGCGACGGCGAGATCCTCGCGGCGGTGGACGGTGAGCGCATCCTGGGCACGGCGATGCTGCAGTACTGGCCGCACGGTGGTCAGGTGGTCCGCGCTCCTGGCGAGGCGGAGATCAGGGCGCTGGCGGTCGCCAGGGACGCGCGCGGCAGGGGGATCGGCCGGGTGTTGCTCGCCGCGCTGATGCAGCGGGCCGCCGTGCGGGACGTCCGCCGTCTGCTGCTGCTCACGCACCCGGACATGCGGGCGGCACGGCATCTGTACGCCGAGGCCGGCTTTCGCCGGCTACCCGCCCGCGATTTCCAGCCGGGTTCCGGGACCACCTTGCTGGCGTTCAGCCTGGCCCTCAGCCACGGGCAAAGCTCCGTCGACGAATAGCGTCACCGGCACGGAACCCGTTAGGGCTGGGCGGTTCCGTTTTGACGGTAATCCTGCTCTTCCTCTTGCCCTTGGTCCTGGCGGGCTTCCTCACGCCAGCGGGGCTCACGGACCACCTTGCGGAGGTGCCTGTTCATCGACCGGAAAACGAAGAACAGCACAACGCCCATCCCAGCCACCACGAGGAACCCGAGTACACCGGACACCACCTGGGTTGACGCCGAGGAGGCCAGGATCATTACCGGCTCACCTTTTCCCGGATGCCAGCGAACAGATCATCCTCTGGAAGCTCAGTATCCACCAGCGACCGGGCCAGATGGTAATCCTCGGTTGGCCATGCGTCCCGCTGGACGTCTACCGGGCAGGCGAACCAGTCGCCGTCCGGGTCGATCTGGGTGGCGTGAGCCAGCAGCGCCTGGTCGCGGACCGGGAAGAAATCCTCGCACCGGACCCTGGTGGTGATGTCGATCCGGGGACGCCCTTTCGGCGGCTCCTCCCACTCCTCGATCCAGTCGGCGTAGGGCGACGTCAGGCCGCGCCGCTGCATCTCCTCGTGCAGCGCGGTGAGCCGGTCGCGGTGGAAGGTGGCGAAGTAGTAGAGCTTGAGCGGCTGCCAGGGCGCGCCGGCGCCGGGGTAGCGGTCGGCGTCACCGGCGGCCTCGAACGCCTCGACCGTCACCTCGTGGGTCTTTACGTGGTCCGGGTGCGGGTACCCGCCGTTTTCGTCGTAGGTCAGCAGCACGTGCGGGCGGAACTCCCGCACCAGCCTGACCAGCGGCTCCGTGGCGTCCTCAAGCTTCTGCAGCGCGAAGCAGCCGTCCGGGAGGGGAGGCGGCGGGTCGCCCTCGGGCAGCCCGGAATCGGTGAACCCGAGAAACCGCTGCTGCACGCCCAGGATCTCCCGCGCCCGGGCCATCTCCTCGCGGCGGACCCGGGGCAGGTTGGCCCGAACCTCAGGCAGGTCCATCTTCTTGTTGAGAATGTCACCGCGCTCACCCCCGGTCAGGGTGGCGACCATGACCTCCACGTCGGACCGCACGTACCGGGCCATTGTCGCCGCGCCCTTGCTCGACTCGTCATCGGGGTGCGCGTGCACGGCCAGCAGCCGCAGCCCGGTAGCCCGCGCATCGCCCGGCGGGCCGGATGATGCGGGCAACGGCGCGCCGGAATCCACCGGGCGGCCGGCGGTGGCGGCGGCATCTTCAGCGGCTGCAGGCACAGCGAATTCCCCCAAGGCAGGGAAGGCGGGCATAGTAAGGCGGTCCGGTGGGCGTCCCACCTGCACCGGCGCGGTAGCGCTGGGTCATTATCCTGCACGACAACACCACGGATAGGCGAGGTTATTTCCTCACTTGGCGGCCGGCGGGTTATTGACTGGCGCGACGCTACGCCGCACCCTTGTAACCTCGAATAGTTACCCCGAGAGCGCGCACCGGTGCCGCTCCCCTGACCCCTCCAGGAGCCGGTCCGGCTCCGGCGGACGTCAGCGTCCGCGCTTGCAGGCAAGGAGTACCCGTGACCGAGACACGCGACGACGTCACCTGGCTCACCCACGAGGCGTATGACCGACTCAAGGCGGAGCTGGACCATTTGTCCGGCCCCGCGCGTGTGGAGATCGCGCAGAAGATCGAAGCCGCCAGAAGCGAAGGTGACCTGCGGGAGAACGGCGGTTACCACGCTGCCAAGGAACAGCAGGGCCAGCAGGAGGCCCGCATCAGGCAGATCCAGTACATCCTGGAGAACGCCCGGGTCGGTGAGCCGCCCCGGACGGAGGGTGTCGTCGGGCCCGGGATGACCGTGACGGTCAGGTTCGCTGGGGACGAGGACGAGGTCACCTTCCTGCTCGCGTCCCGGGAGGAAAGCGGCGCACCGATCGACGTCTACTCCCCCCGCTCGCCGCTGGGCAGCGCGATCTCTGGAAAGAAGGTCGGCGAGACCGCCACTTACAGCCTGCCGAACGGGCGCGCCGCCACGGTCGAGATCCTCGAAGCAGTCCCCTACGGCGGGGCCTGACCGCCCGGCCCGCCGCGCGCGGCACGCGCACCGGTCAGGGCACCAGCGCTAGCGCGCAGGGAATGTTCCTGCCGATATCGATCACGCGACCAGCTCGGGGTCGGGGGCGGGCGTCTCCGCCGCGGGCGCCCGGCCGCGCAGCGGGACCTCCTTGATCAGCCAGGAGAGCCCGAACACGAGCGCGGCCGCTGGCACGACCAGCCAGAACACCCCGGTGACCGCGTGCGTGATCGCCACGAAGAAGCTGTGGCGCACCAGCAGGGGCAGGTGGTTCACAGTGGCTGGGTTGAACTGCCCGCTGTTCACGCTCACATGCGCGCCGGGCAGCTGCGCGGCCAGTGATTGGATCAGCCGCCTGGCGAAGACCGCGCCGAACGCGGCCACCCCGATCGACCCGCCGATCTGCTGGAAGAACGTGCGGGAACTGCTCGCGACGCCCATCTCGCCGGGGGCCACGCTGTTCTGCGCCACAAGCGTGGTGATCTGCATGAGGAAGCCCATGCCCAGCCCGATCACCGCGAAGTACAGCCCGATGAGGACAAGGCTGGTGTTGGTGCCGAGGCTGGTCAGCAAGAAAATACCCACCGTCATCAGCCCGGCGCCGACGATCGGCAGCGCCTTGTACCGGCCGGTCTTCGTGGTGACCTGCCCGGCGATCAGCGCGGTCACGGTGGAGCCGAGCATCATCGGGATCAGCATGAGACCGCTCCCGGTGGGCGACAGGTGTTGCACGGTCTGCTGGTACAGCGGCAGGAAGGTCAGCGCGCCGAACAGCGTAAGCCCGAGCAGGAAGCTCATCGCGATGGCGAGCGAGAAGTTGCGGTTACGGAACACGCTCAGCGGCAGGATCGGCTCGGCCGCGCGCGCCTCGATGAGCAGGAACGCCACGGTGGCTACGGCCGCGAGCACGGCAAGCCCGATGACCTGCACCGACCCCCATGCATACTGGGTGCCGCCCCAGGTGGTCATCAGGATGAGCGAGGTGGCGGCGAGGGCGAGGGTCACCGCCCCGGCATAGTCGATCTTGTGCTCGACGCGCCGCCGGGGCAGGTGCAGGGTCGCGGCCAGGTATACCAGTGCGGCGCCGCCGATCGGCATGTTGATGTAGAAGATCCAGCGCCAGCTGAAGTTCTCGGTGATGTAGCCGCCGACCAGCGGCCCGGCGATCATGGCGAGGGTCATCACGCCCATGATGTAGCCCATGTACTGGCCCCGCTCGCGCGGCGACACCAGGTCGCCGATGGTCGCGATCGCCCCGGTCAGCAGGCCGCCCGCGCCGAGGCCCTGCAGCGCGCGGAACGCGATCAGCTGGTCCATGGAGTGCGCGAGGCCGGACAGCGCCGAGCCGGCGAGGAAGATGACGATCGCGATCATGATCCAGCGCTTGCGGCCATAGAGGTCGCCGAGCTTGCCGTACAGCGGTGTGGTCACGGTCGAGGCGAGCACGTAGGCGGTCACCACCCAGGACAGGTGGGTCACCCCGCCGAGATCGCCGACGATGCGCGGCAGCGCGGTGGAGACGATCAGCTGGTCCAGCATGGCCAGCAGGATCGCGAGCAGCAGCCCGGGGAGGATGATCAGAACCTCCCGCCGGACCGCTGTGCCGTCGGCACCCCCGCCAGCTGTCGCGACCGCCTGAGTCTCCGCCATCCTGCGCTCCCTCCTGCGGTCCCCCGGACCGCCGCGCCGGCCGCCGCGGTGCCCGGACTGCTCGCTACCTACTTGCCGACCGGTTAGTATGTACCGTAAGCTCACACGATAGAACGACAACTAACCGGTCGTCAAGTAAGTTTTAGCCCCGTCACCTGGGCAGCGGGCCGGGAGAAGGCGGGAGGTGCGACGCCGTGAGCGAGGCAACCAAGGAAGCGCACGCCCGCCCGGACACCAGAGCGCGCATCCAGGCGGTGGCCCTGGAACTGTTCGCCGAGCAGGGATACGACAAGACGTCGCTGCGGGAGATCGCGGAGCGGCTCGACGTCACCAAGGCCGCGCTCTACTACCACTTCAAATCCAAGGAAGACATCGTCGCGAGCCTGGTCGAGGACTACTTCGGCCAGATCGACGAGCTGGTCGCCTGGGGCCGGACACTGCCGAAGACGCCCGAGTCCCGGGCGGAGGTGCTGCGGCGCTACTTCGACATCGTGGCCGGTGGCAGCGGGGTATTCCGCATGCTCCAGCACAACCAGGCCTCGGTCAACAGCATGGCGGCCGCCAAGCACCGCAGCGAGCTGTTCCGCGAGCGGATGGATGCCCTGGTCTCCCTGCTCACCGAGCCGGACGCCCCGCTCGCCAGCCAGCTTCGCGCCGCCGTGGCCCTGGCCAGCGTGAGCTTCGGCTGCATGTTCTATGCCGACCGCGCCGAGGACCCGGCGCACCTGCGGGCGACCGTGCTCGACATCGCGTTCGGCCTCACCGGCGCACAGGATTAAACCCGGCCACCGTGCGCACCAGGGGCAGCACCCGGTAGGGCACCGGGGTGGCGAGCGCGATCACGGTGGAGGCGCGCACCACGCCCGTCACGCCGACGATGGCGTCGATCACCCGCTGCAGGTCGCCGTTGGTCCGCGCCACGACCCGGCACAGCATGTCCCCGACCCCGGTGATCGTGTGCACCTCGAGCACCTCGGGGATGTCCGTCAGCCGCTCGGCGACCGGATCGTGCCCGCCGGCCTGCCTGATCTCCAGCGTCACGAACGCCGTCACGCCGTGGCCGAGGGCGGCCGGGTCTATGTCCGGGCCGTACCCGGTCACGACGCCACGTGCCTGCAGCCGGTCCAGCCGCGCCTGGACGGTGCCGCGCGCCACCCCCAGTCGCCGGGACGCCTCGAGCACTCCCACCCGGGGCTCACCGGTCAGCAGGTCGATCAGCCGGGCATCAAGCACGTCGATCACAGCGCCCTCCTCGGTCCAGGTAAGGCTGTGCAGTTCTGCCCACACCATGCTCCACATACTGTACAAAACGACTAGTATTAAAACGAACCCTTGCGCATGATGCTTGATCGCTCGCATGCTGCGTTCAAGCACGGCTGCGCGAAGGGAGCGAGACGGTGACAGGCAACAGCTGGCACGGAGGGCGGGGCGCGGCAGAGGGCTTCGACGTCACCGGCATGGATGCGGTGGTCTTCGCGGTCGGCAACGCCCGCCAGGCCGCGCACTACTACTCCACCGCCTTCGGCATGCAGTGCGTCGCCTACCGAGGCCCGGAGACGGGGTGCCGTGACGAGGCCGCTTACGTGCTGGAGTCGGGACAGGCACGGTTCGTGCTGCGCGGGCCGGTCCGCGCGGGCACTCCCCTCGGCGCGCACGTGGCCGCCCACGGAGACGGGGTGACCGACCTGGCCATGGGGGTCACGAGCGCGGAAGAGGCGTATGAGTACGCCACCGCCCGCGGGGCCCGCGGCCTCGCCGCCCCGCAGACCTTCGAGGACGAGCACGGCAAGGTGGTGCTCGCGCGCCTGGCTGCCTACGGCGACACGGTCCACACGCTGGTGGAGCGCACCAACTACTCCGGCCCGTACCTGCCCGGGTACGCGGCGGCCGCCCCGATCGTCGCCCCTCCGGTCAGGCCGTTCTTCACCGAGATCGACCACTGCGTGGGCAACGTGGAACTCGGCCACATGGACGAGTGGGTGGACTTCTACCGCCGGACCATGGGCTTCACCAACATGAAGGAGTTCGTCGGCGACGACATCGCGACCGAGTACTCCGCGCTGATGAGCAAGGTGGTCGCGGACGGCTCCCGCAAGGTCAAGTTCCCGGTCAACGAGCCGGCGCCGGGCAAGAGGAAGTCACAGATCGACGAGTACCTGGAGTTCTACGGCGGGCCTGGCGTCCAGCACATCGCGCTCGCCACCGACGACATCGTCGTCACCGTGCGGGCGATGCGGGCCGCCGGGGTGGAGTTCCTCGACACGCCGGACACGTACTACGAGCAGCTCGGCAGCTGGGCCGGCGATACCCGCGTGCCGCTGGCCCAGCTCGCCGAACTGCGGATCCTCGCCGACCGGGACGAGGACGGCTACCTGCTGCAGATCTTCACCAAGCCCGTGCAGGACCGGCCCACCGTCTTCTTCGAGCTGATCGAGCGGCACGGCTCGCAGGGATTCGGCAAAGGCAACTTCAAGGCGCTGTTCGAGGCGATCGAGCGCGAGCAAGCTCGCCGCGGCAACCTCTGACCCACCTAGAGCCGCGTGAATGTGAGTTTGGTGTCCTCCATCCAGTCGTCATTCGCCGGCCCAGTAGCGGTCGGCCGCGAATAGCAGCGCCGCCGCGCCGATCATGCCCGCGCTCTGGCCGAGCTCGGCGGGGACCACGGCCACATCGCGCGCGTAGTCGAGCCCGACGTACGTGCGCAACGTCCCTTCCAGCGGGTCGAACAGCAGCGACCCGGCCTGGGCGAGCCCGCCGCCGATGGCGACCACCTCCAGGTCGCACAGGTGGGTGGCCGACGCGATGGCGATGCCCAGCGCCCGCCCGGCCCGGCGCAGGGCGGCCAGCCCGACCGGGTGGCCCTGGGCGGCGTCGTCGGCGAGTTCCTTGGCGGTCACCGACGGCTGCCCGGCCCGCCAGCCCTGAGCCTGCGCCCATGCGGCGAGGGCGGGCCCCCTGGCGATCGCCTCGACGCAGCCGCGCCCGCCGCAGACGCAGGCCGGGCCCTCGGGGTCGGCCACCACGTGCCCGATGTGTCCGGCGTTTCCCGTTGCCCCGTTGATCAGCCGCCCGTCCAGCACCAGCCCGCCGCCGACGCCGGTCGATACCACCATCCCGAGCATCGTCCGCCGGCCCCGCCCGGCGCCGCGCCAGTGCTCGCCCACGGCCATGCAAATGGCGTCGTTGTGCAGCCGCACCGGGTGCCCGGGGAATCGCTCCTGAAGCCGCTCGCGCAGCGGAAACGACCGCCACGCGGGGATGTTCAGCGGCGAGACGCGGCCCGCGGGCCACTCCATCGGCCCGCCGCACCCGGTGCCCACCCCCGCCAGGCCGTCGGCCGGATCCACCCGGGCCTCGGCGAGGACGCGGGTGAGCAGGGCGTCCAGGGTGCGCCAGAGCTGCTCGGCGTCAAGCCCGCCGGGAGTTGCGGTTTGCGACCACGAGGCCAGGCGCCCGCCCGGCTCGACCAGTCCCGCCGCCATCTTGGTACCGCCGATGTCGATCGCCAGGACCGGATCGGCACCTGTCATCGCGTTGCCTCCTCGCGCCGTCACCCCGCCGAGGTGACCGGGCCGGTGCCAGCCCAGCCCATGTGGACATAGTGTCGAATGGTGCACTCAGACAACCAGACTCGCCATACCGCTGCCGCCACTCCCCCTCCCGCCATCGCGACCCTGGCGGAGCTACGCGCCAGCGGGCACACCTACGAAGCCGTCAAAGAGGAGATCCGGCGCAACCTGCTGGCCAGGATGCGCGCGGGCGAAGAGAGCTTTCCCGGGATCATCGGGTTCGGCAACACCGTGGTCCCGAACCTGGAACGGGCGCTGCTGGCCGGGCACGACACGATGCTGCTCGGCGAGCGCGGCCAGGGCAAGACCCGTCTCATCAGGACCCTGCCCGAGCTGCTGGACGAATGGACGCCCGTGGTGGCGGGCTGCGAGATCAACGACCATCCCTACCAGCCGGTCTGTGCCCGCTGCCGGCGGCTCGCCGCCGAACAGGGGGACGCCCTCCCGGTGACCTGGCGGCACCGGAGCGAGCGCTACGGCGAGAAGCTGGCCACCCCGGACACCAGCGTCGGCGACTTGATCGGCGACATCGACCCGGTGAAGGTCGCCGAGGGCCGGACGCTGGGTGACCCCGAGACGATCCACTTCGGGCTCGTGCCACGCACCAACCGCGGCGTGTTCTGCCTGAACGAACTCCCCGACCTGGCCGAACGCATCCAGGTGTCGCTATTGAACGTCCTGGAGGAGCGGGACATCGGGGTCCGCGGCTACGCGCTGCGGCTGCCGCTCGACCTACTGCTTGTGGCGAGCGCCAACCCCGAGGACTACACCAGCCGCGGCCGGATCATCACCCCGCTGAAGGACCGGTTCGGCGCGGAGATCCGCACCCACTACCCGCTCTCGCTCGGCGACGAGCTTGCGCTGGTCCGGCAGGAAGCGCAGCTCGCCGCCGACGGCCGCGACACTGGCGCGGCGCTGCCCGACCATCTCGTCGAGGTGATCGCGCGGTTCACCCGGCTGGTGCGGGCGTCCCCCGCGGTCGACGCGCGCTCCGGGGTGTCCGCCCGGTTCGCGATCGCCGCCGCCGAGTCGGCCGCCGCCGCCGCGGTACGCCGGGCCGCGCTCACCGGCGAGGACAGGCCCGTGGCCCGGATCTGCGATCTGCCTCCCGTGGTGACCAGCCTCCGCGGCAAGGTCGAGTTCGAGGTCAGCGAGGAGGGCAGGGAGCAGGAGGTGCTCGAGCACCTCCTGCGCCGCGGCACCGCCGACACCTTCCGGGCCCGGCTCGGCAGCGCCGACATGACCGGCCTGCTCGCCCTCTTCGAGGGCGGCGGCACCGTGGAGACCGGCGAGCTGGTGCCCGCCGCCGACCTGCTGGCCCGGGTCGGTGAGGTGCACGGGCTCGCCAAGATCATGCAGCGCCTCGGCATGGACGGCAGCGAGTCGCTCGGGCACGCCGCGTCGGCGGTGGAGTTCGCGCTCGAGGGGCTCTACCTGATGCGCCGCCTGTCAAAGGACACGGTCGACGGCGGCGCCGTGTACCGCACGTAACCCGGGAGGAACATCCAGGTGACTGGTTACCGGTACGGCCCCTACCGAGACGGCCCGGACCCGCTCGCGCCGCCCTACGACGCCCGGCGCGCGCTGGACGAGCTTGGCGAGTCGGTGCTGGGCGGGGCCGACCCCGGCACCGCCCTGCGCGACCTGCAGCGGCGCGGCTTCCAGGGCCGGCGGGGCCTGGA
>Ga0207684_10000834_pt1 | contig 35542 bp, 40 predicted proteins | sample KBSK5501metaG_FD_184342 | JGI IMG/M metagenome (GOLD analysis project Ga0207684, IMG submission 184342) | Corn, switchgrass and miscanthus rhizosphere microbial communities from Kellogg Biological Station, Michigan, USA - KBS K5-50-1 metaG... | ecosystem: Host-associated > Plants > Roots >... | reverse complement strand
CGACTGAACAGATGGTGTACCATGCAAGTGCTTCCTTTCATCGGGAGGCTTGGCCCGTCCTGTCCAGGGGTCCAATCTTGAGCAGGGCGGGCGACTCTTTGGTTGTAGGTGGTTCGCGTGGCTACACGCGGGCGAAGTGTTCGACTCTCGGATCAGTTTGGAGGAGCCATTCAAGTTCGGCCACGTACTCCGCCACTGTCTTGGCGCGCTCGTCGCTGGTCAGTTCGTCAGGCACGCGGACGACTATCGCGAAGCGTCGTAGCCCTTGATCTTGCTCCTCTCGTGGCGTTTCGACCGTGACAATCTCGAACTTGTGAGGGTCGTAGCCAGGGAAGTTAGCAGGCCAGTCAATCGCTGACCTCTCCGTCACCAGGTAGGTGGGTTGACGAGCGCCCGTCTCCTCGTCGGTCATGCTCATGTCCTCCATGCTGTACCGCCGGATTAGGCTGCCGGCTCGCCACTCTCGGGCAAGAGTCCCATCAACGCCAGTTGCCCGTGGATTTCTTTGGGTGACTTGCCTTTCGCATCCATCTGTGCGGTCATGGTCCGTCTCGCTGTCGCTTTGTCCTCCTCCGTTGGTTGTGGTGGTGGGTACGCCTCAAACATGGCGTGGTAAGCGCGCTGCATGCCTGGGGTGTTCCCATAGTCGATAGGGCCAATGTCGCCCTGGTCGTATACGAGGTGGGCTATTTCGTCGCTGGTGTAGCGGTTTCCAGCAAAGTACGCCGCTGGGAAGCGGTCGCCAATAGCGAGCGTGGGATCGAGAAGGGCGCCCCCTGTCGCCTCCACCCACGCGTGGTCGATGGCCAGGCCCTCCGTGGTCATCACGACGCCCTCCACATACCAGGCGTCCTTGAGTCCCGGCCATATCGCAACCAACTCACGGCGGCGGCTCCACACGATAGTGAAGGCGTTCTTGTAGCACTGTCTGCTACGCGCCTTGAGCGCCTTCTTGAGTTGAATACTCCAGTCGCGGTCTAACTCTGGAATGGTCTTGTCCTTGTCTCAGGGGACGGTCAGAATAACCGCGCCACACGCCACAGTGTGTCACGCCTACGCAGCTGGGGCGATCATGCGCGCCGCCAGCCGCTTCCGAATCTGCGCCAGCGTCTCCTCTGGCACATGACCCTGCGTATCGAGCGCGACGGTTACGGCGGGCAGGCTGTATAAGTAACGACCGCACGAAAACATCACCGCCGCGCGTTTCAGGGCGTCGCTGGCCGCGCCTTTGCTGGCCTCCCAGTTCGACGCCGTGCCGACGTCCGACTTCGACACGCCGTAAATCACCAGCGTGCCCTTGGCGACCTTCACATCACCACCTTCCACGACCACCGGCGTCCAGTCGAAGGACCAGCCGCCAACACCAACCACGTCATCCAGCCGGTTCTGGATGACTCTCGCGTCCACATACGCCACCAGGCTCGTGCGCTGATTCGCGCCAGCCTTGCCACTGGGCCGCCAGTCCACATCGTCAGGATCAAACGGCGCGGCGAGCTGCTGCGCGATGACGGTCCAGTCGATCTCATGCGTCATGGCTTCATCCTTTCGCCCGTCTGGCCGATAGCGCAGCCACTCGACGACTACGACGCTTTGAATATCGAGAAGGCTTTCGCATCCGCGTAGGCCGGTAGCGCCGTCTCGTATGCCGGCTTGGCGCTCGCCTTGGCGATCTTCGCCTCGAGCCGCCAGCGGTACTCGTGAACGGCTGCGACATGCTTGCAGTGGCGGCCATACTGGGCGGCGACACAGCAGCACTGGATGTGGCCGTCGGCGCGCTCGACGACTTGATACACGTCGCCGTGATGGCTGGCGCTTGGCACTGAATAGACCGTTTCGCCGTTGAGGTCGGTCTCGTGGCCCGTGCAGGTGGCTTTGGTGGCTGTCTTGGCGCTCATCTGGGGATCCTTTCGTGTCGTTGTGTCTTATCCATTGTGTTTGTCAAGTGTTTTGTACTGAATAATTGACTTTTGTACGGAATTGGTGTATATTCATAGGGCAAGGATTGAACGTTCTGAAAAGAGGGAGTATGCTGTGAATCAACCGATTGTTTCGGGTTCTGTTGCGGACCCGCCGGATGTGTTGGGAGATGTTGTGGCAGGCAAGCCAACGCTGACGGAAGCCCGCAAGCGCGCGGTCTTGAGCATGAACGAGCTTGCGAAGAAAGCCAAGGTCTCCGCCAGCACGATCATGGATATTGAGCGTGGCGCGCGCCCGCAGATGCGCACGATCCGCAAGCTCTCTGAGGCGCTTGGCGTAGCGCCCGCTGACATCGCATGGCCGGGCGATCCGCTCGGCCTTCCCGATGAGCAGGAAGGAGGAGAGTAGCCGAGCGGCCAATGATAGCTGTTACACAATCTTTTACACAAGCGGAATATGACCCACGCCACGTAGCCCAAAGATCGCTCGATTCATCTCTTCTCTTGCTGAATGCGCATACTTTTGGCAGTTTTGTCAGTTCGTCGGTCGTGGAAGGTGGCAAGTCGCAGGTGTTCTACACACTGGCGCGCGGAGTCGACATGTACCGTCGCTATCTTCTTGTGGCGGCAGTTCTTGTCTGTGCAGCCATCATTGGGGGGCTGATACAGCGGGGGATACGACGGTCGTGACACGTAAAGTGGATACACAGGACATACACAAGCGAAGCGGTGGACGCCATGAGCGACCGGCAGGTCTATGGGTTGACGCTCTTACTGATCGGCTTGGCTGTGCTGATCGTGAGCGCTGGCATCGCCTGGACGCTTTCGCTGCGCTCCCGGACGAGACGAGTTGAAGGCGCGTGGATTGTCACCACGGTGAGCTTCGTGTTGTTCCTGGTTGGCGTCTTGATTTGCTGGCTTGGCGTCAGCGGTCTGTTGGGAGGGTAGGCAGCATGAAGCCAGGGCGAATCGTGGCGCTTATCGTGCTGGCAGGCATCCTACTTGCGAAGGAAGAGGCGCGCCCATGACGCCACGAGACGAGCGCATGAAGCGCGCAAGAGCCGACGCCGTTTGGATTGCGTACGAATTCCGCAAGAATCACGCGCTCCCCCTCAAACAGCGTGAGGCGCTGCCGCTTGCGCTGGCCGAGATTTTGGCCGAGCTCGACCGCCTGCAGAAGGAGAATGCAGCGCTGGTGGAGGGGCTGATGAGCATCATGCAGGTGGCCGCAGAGCGCGTCGTAGAGCATCAGGGCGCGTTGCTAGCGAAGGAAGAGGCATGACTGACGACTACAGCGACATCATCCGTCGCATGATGCGCGACCTTGCCGAAGACGACGCCAGCCCGAACGGAGCGCCTCGCTGCGATGGGTGCGGGCGACGCGTGGAGCTTGCGCCCTACCAGCTGCGTGCGTCGAATGGTAGTGTTGAGCCGGTGATGTACTGCGCCGAGTGCCGCGCACTGGCCATGGTGGAACTTATGGAAGATGACGGGGAGTAGCAATGCCAGGCAAGCGTGGCAACGGCGAAGGCAGCATCATGCAGCGGCCCGATGGCACGTGGCGCGGACAGTTGACACTTGCTAACGGGCGCAAGAGGGACTTCCGCGCCAAGACGCAGGCCGAGGCCAGTGCCAAGCTGACCCGCCTGACCCGCGAACGCGACATGGGTCTGGCACTGCACATCGACGAACGCCTGAGTGTCGCGGCGTTCCTGGCTGGATGGCTGGAACGCCGCAAGCCGCGGCTGCGGGCCTCAACCCATCGCCGCTACGCCGAGCAGCTCGCGCACATTCTCCGCGCCCTGGGCCGCATGAGGCTGACTAAGCTCACCGCAAGCCAGGTCGAACGCGTCTACGCCGATCTGCTCGAGAGCGGCCTGTCCAGTACAAGCGTGGCGCATATCCATGTGGTGCTCAAATGCGCGCTGAAAGACGCGCTGCGCAAGGGCCTCGTCCCGATGAACGTCTGCGACCTGGTGAGCGCGCCACGTGAGGCTGATCATGAGATCCACCCACTCGACGAACGCGCCGCCAACGCGTTCCTGATCGCAGCAGCGGGCGAACGCCTCGAGGCGCTCTTCATCCTCGCGCTGCGCACCGGCATACGCCAGGGCGAGCTGCTGGCGCTCAAATGGGCGGATGTGAACCTGGAGCGTGGCTCGCTGCTGATCCGCGCCTCCCTGCGCGCGCTGCGTGGCGGCGGCTATGAATTCAACCCGCCCAAGACGAAGGCGGGCCGGCGCACGATCGCGCTCTCGTCGGCGATGATCGAGGCGCTCAAGGCGCACAGGAAGCGTCAGAATGAAGAGCGGCTCTTCCTTGGCGCCGCCTGGACAGACCTGGATCTCGTCTTCCCGTCGCAGATCGGCACGCCACTCGACGCCCGCAATCTGGCGAACGCCCCCTTCCGGCGCGTCCTGCACAAGGCTGGCCTGCCACGCATCTGATTCCACGATCTGCGGCACACCTGCGCGACGCTAATGCTCGCCCGTGGCGTGGACGCCAAGACGGTCAGCGATCTGCTGGGACATGCGACGATCGCCATCACGCTCAATATCTACGGGCATGTCCTGCCCAATATGCGCGAGCGCGCCGCCGATATCATGGACACCATTCTGGCGCCGAGCCTCGGGCACGGCTCATAATGGGTGTGTCCGGTGTGTCATGGGTTTGTCCGCAACCGTGTCCGCCACCAGCGCCGACGCCAGGCGGCGCCACCAGACAGATGCAGGGGTCAATCGCTGAATTCATGGGGCGATGGCGACCGCCAGCGGCACACGTGGACGGGTCTGACAGGATTGCTTCTCCGCAGGTGGCGTACTTACAATTAGGCCAGAGTGGAAGCCCGAGTGAAACGTGCGTTTGGAGGGGCGGCATGCTGATGCGATGGCTCGACCGGCTGGGACTGCGGCGACTCTTTTTCTCGCTCTTCTACCGGGTGGGCCGTCCGCCGTGGGATACCGGCGTGACCCCTCCAGAGGTCATCGAGGCGATCGAGGGGCCGAACGCCTTGCCTCCTGGACATGCGCTGGATATCGGCTGCGGCTCCGGAACGAACAGCATCTATCTCGCGCGCCTCGGTTGGAGTGTCACCGGCGTCGATTTCGCCGCTCGCGCAATCGCGCGCGCCAGGGAGAAGGCGCGTCTGGCGCGTCCGCTGCGAGGATCGGCGCGCTTCATACGGATGGATGTGACACATTTAGATCGGCTCCAGTTGGAGGCCCCCTGCTCGTTCTTGCTCGATATTGGCTGCCTGCATAGCCTTCCACCGTCTGACCGTCCCGCCTACGCGGCAGGCGTCGCCAGACATGCGGCTTCTGGGGCGTTGCTGCTACTCTACGCCTGGGAACGCGGAGCGGGGCCGACCCGGCGTTTAGGTATCACGCCAGAGGATGTTGGCTCGCTCTTCGCGGGCGCCTTCGCCATGCAGCGGGTGGAGCAGGGGACGGATCGCGGCATGCCCTCAGCGTGGTACTGGCTGCGCCGCATCGAGTACAGCTGACCGGCGATACAACGCGCCGTTTCCACCGCCTGTGACACAGTTGTCCAAGTGTTCAACGTCTGTGCGCGCTGCAGCGAGTACGTGGTTGAAAAGGTCATAGACCCCACAAGGTCCATCGCCAACTGTCCAGCATGCAGGTATGAACAGCCCTTCCTGCGTCAGCCCTTATTTCTCCTCACGGGCGCGAGCGGGGCAGGGAAGACGATGGTATGCCGCGCGCTGACGCCACGGCTGCGCAATCGCTCTGTCGTTCTGGAAAGTGATAGTGGGGACTTGTTCCCGCTACCGCCGAAGACGACTATCGACGCTACCGGAATGTGCGGCTACGGCTGGCGAAGAATAGCGGCCAGGCGGGTCTGCCGGTCGTTCTCTGCGGGACAGCGTGTCCCGACCAGTTTGAGATCTGCCCCGAGCGGCGCTACTTGTCAACGCTCCACCTCCTTGCCCTGGTCCGCGATGAAGCGACGCTACAAGAACGGCTGAGCCAGCGGCCCGGATGGCGGCGTTCAACCGCTGGCTCATCGAACACGCGATGACGACCACACCGCCTATGACGCTGCTCGAGACGACAACGCGTGCGCTCAAAGAGACCGTTACGAAGGTCGAGCCGTAGATTGACGAGCGCCTATAGCGCAGGCTCGCTTGTCAACAGCGAAAGTCGCCGCGGCCGCCCTGTCGCGCGCACGTCCACCTACCACGCGCGGCAGCGTTGCATCAACACCTGTAACTGTTCGGGCGAGTAGTTCGCCAACTCTTCCCCGCCGCCGCGCGCCGCCACCGGGAATATCGCTACACTCATCGTCACCTGCCCAGAAGAGCTACAGTCCGGGCGGAAAATCTTCGTCGATGGGTCCTAGGTCAAAAGCGCAGAGCGGTCCAACCTTGGCCTGGAAATAGGAGAGGCCGTCGCTCTGGCGATAGGCGAAGAGATAGTTCTCGCCATTGGCGTCGACCGTCGCCCACACCAGATCCCATGCCCCCTGGGCGAGAGCATTGAACCTGAACGAGCCATCGGCGTTCACATGAACCCGCGGCGCGGGGTACGAGACCTTACTGAGGAATTCATTTTGTGGCATGTTGTGATACATGCCCTTGGCGAGGATAGCGTACGCCCCGCCAGGAATCGCCTTAGTGAAGCGCCCGATCACAGGCTGTGGCTGCGCCAGTTCGGCGGTGGCCGCCTGGCCCTCCGGCGTATCGGCGAACTTGGTCGAAAGCTCCTGGTACGTTGGGACCGCCTGGCTACAGACACCCGTGCGCTGCTTCTGGCCGAGACCCAGCAGACTCTTCGCCAGGTCGGCGTGCGCCTGTGTGGCCTCCGGCGACGAAGGGAAACGCGCTACGAGCGAGTGAAACTTGTCTACCGCCACGTCGTAGGCCTGTGTCGCCAGCGCCGCCTCAGCCAGGTTGTAGTAGGCCGTCGCATCCGCCGCGCCAGCCGTTGTCTGGCAGCCGCTGTCGCAGTAGTCGAGCGCCAGCAGGGTATCGAGACGTTGCGCCGCCGACTGGTAATCCTTGCCGTCCAGGGCCGCTTTGCCCCAGGCGATGTATGTAGCCACGATGCCAGTCTTCGCGCGGGCGACCTGGCTTGTCGCGCCCGGATAGGTCTTGAGCACACTGGAGAAGAAGTCAATCGCCGCTGAATATTCACCCTGCGCTTTCGACTGCTCGGCCCACTCGTTGTAGACACGCGCCAGGTCATTCGACGCAGGAGCCTTCTCTCCTGCCTGCCGGTACTCGGTGAGCGCGAGCTGCCACTGCTTTTGCCCCTCAAAGGAGGCCGCCTGCGCGCGATGCAGCGCCGTCTGTAGAACGAAGGATGCGCCGAGCAGGCCGAGCAGCAGGAATAGCGCCAGACCCGCGCTGACGTATTGTCGGAGGCGATGCGTGTTCTGCGCGCCCCCCATGCCACCAATGGAGCGAACAATGGTGAGCGTGGCGACGAACAGGAAGACAGTTCCGGCGGCGAGACCGGTGAAGAGCGCGCTCTGCGCCCAGTCGTTCCCCAGGAGCGCGAGGCCACCGAAGAGCGCGAGCGTGACCAGGACCGCGACGAGCGTAATCCAGAACGGAAAGGGCCGGGCGAGTGATCTCAGCCATTGAGGCGGCTCGCGCCGTGGCGGAACCTGCGCGCCGAGCACGACCAACTGCCCATACGGTGGCTGCGAGCCTTGCGCCCCGTACTGGTAGTCGTAGCGCGGCTGCGTGTTCGGCGCGGGATAGGGATAGGGCGGCTGGCCAGGAAATGGCCCTGGGTAAGGTCCAGAGTACGGCCCGGATGGCTGACCAGGGTAGCCAGCGGGCGGCTGTCCTGGTGGCGTCAGGTATTGCTCTGGAGCGGGCGGATACTGTGGCGCCGCCGGAACCCCAGGGAGCGCGGGAACGGTCGGCGCGTCGGACTCCGACGCCGGCTCACCCTGCTTGGGGTACGGTCCAGTCGCCGCCAGAGGCTCTTGCGCTGCGGACGCAATGAGGTCCGCCGCATGTGGCTGTTCGGTTGGTCCAGATGGCGCTGGTTGATCGACAGGTGGGGTGTCAGATGAATCCATCGTGTCGTCTCCTTGCCACACGCTCAGCGCACATCGCGCATGGGCAGGCGGCCACAATCGGAAGCGCGCCGATGACAATACCCCCGCGGCTCATGATGGTTGAGCGCTTCCGCCTGAGCGAGATTTCACTATAGAGCGAGTATTCTGTCAAGGGGGCATATTAGGTCGCGAAAGGACGCGAGGCCGAGACCACTGGAGCGATCAGTGCTAACAAATCTACCTATTTGGCGATTCTCTTGCCAGGGGCGCGACAGGTCGCGCCTGTCCGGCAGAGCGGGAGGGCCCCAACGCCAGGCCCAGGAGCGGAATATTTCATTCTAGAGCGACCAGCTACAAGCGTCGGAGAGATCATCGGATCATGCGACGCCTATCCTGCCGACTCTGTTTCGGCTGGTGATGGTGGGATGTCTTCAGCCCGTCCAGCGCTACGTCAACATATTCAACGAGCGGCTGGGGGCAGATCGTAATGAGTCAACGGCTGAAGCGGTGGTTTGTCCCCGCGCGCGGAATCAGCCGCTATCTCAGACCTTATTGCCTCTCAGTCAGCCAGATTAGCTTGCTTGGCACTGTATTCTGTTGGCTTCGCCTTCTCCACATCTAACTCCACCTTGTGGGCGAGGTCCGAACGCCTACCACGCCCACAACCCCGTTCAACGCAGGGAAGGAGGGATCACGCGCGTCAATCGGGCGTGATGGCGCGATTCAGTACAAACTGTCCTCTTTCCCCGCAGTGTCTGCCTCGTCCTTCGCCTTCTCGGCCTCTGATTTTGCGATCTCGGCATCATGAATTGTCTTTTCGGCCAGCAATTTGGTTTCCTCTGCCTCGCGCTCACCCTCATCGGCGCCCGTCGCCCGGATCGCCTCCTCGGCTTTCTCCTTCGTCTGCTGGGCGCTTTCACGTGCTCCCTCCGCTGCTCGTGTGGCGGCGAGCGCCGCTTCCTCTGCCTTCTGCGCGGCGTCCGCTGCCTTTCCCTGCGCGCTTGCTCGGGCTATAGCCGCGTGGTGGCCCGCTTGGTTGGCATGATGTTGCGCCTTCTCGGCGAGCTTCATCGCCTGATTCGCCGTATCGCGCGCCCGTCGCGCTTCTTTCTGCATATCTTGTCGGGCTAACTCAGCGTTTCTCGCCTCGTCGTCCTTTTCCTTCAGCGTCCGGTCAACCGCGTCAGGAGCTACTACAATCACGGGAAACCCTAGCGATTGCTGCTTCTCCTCCCGCATAGCGTTCGCCTCACGCCATTTGTTGGCCGACCGAATCGCCTGGTCTGCGGCTCTCTCCGCCTCCCGCGCTGCCTTCTCTGCCTCGTCCGCCGCCCCCGCCGCGAGCGCGGCGGCGGACCTCGCCTCATTTGCGGCATATATCACTGTGTTATCCTTGAGCGCCGCCTTTGGGCGGGGGCGGACAAACGCATAGACGATAACGGCGACCAGAATCGCCGCTACAGCGATGATCAGGATCCCAACAGTGAGTGTCGTTGGATCGCTCAGGCTAATATCCGCCGACACGACGCCATGTGATCTCACCAGGCCATCAGCAATTGGCATACGCAGTATCCTTTCCAACTCTCCACCTACCAGTTCAGCGCGCCTCTCGGCCATCGCGCCGCACAAGTCCGAATCCAACAACTGCCTATGAATCTCGCTATCATGTTCGATCTGGCCAGAAGGAAACCTCCTTCGGAAGCGCGCTCAGACCCGCAGTGATGTTCCGACCTGAGTTACAAGATGAAATTCTCGCCATCGCCACCTTCTAGTGATGCGGCAGGTGAGAGCGCTCTGCCAGCCAAATCTCCACCATCACCATCCAACCAGCTTCCCACCAGGAGTGAAGCGGTGGGACAAACCAGCATACAGGAGAAGACGAGCACAGCGTCGACAAAATTGGTCGCCAGCAATATAGCACGAGGAACGATCCGCCTTCAAGAGAGTCGCAGGCAGATACCTACTGATATTTCAAATGAGCTGTCGAACTGACATCCTGCCCTAGCGTTGGGGCGAGAGCAACCCCCGGCGCACGCCGAGCGCGGCGGCCTGCAGCACATCGCGTACGAGCGAGCCAATCGTGGGCGTCTGCGGCTCGATGAGTTTGACGTGAACATTGCCCATCAAGGTGAAGGCCTCGATCTCGATTTGCGCTCGCATGATCAGCTCTGCGTCAGGCTCGTGCTCCTCGTGCCCGAAGGCCACCACACCGCTGACACTCTCGCCCATGGCGTTGACATCGCCGAGCAGCGCCGTTGAGCGCACGGTGACGCGAACATCCTTGGGCGCGAGGATGCGCGTCGAGCCCATGATCGCGTAGACACGCATCCTCGCCTGCGGGGGCAACTCCGCCTTGCTGAGGTCAAGTTGCACGTCGCCCATGAACGCGACCACGCGTGTCAGCGGAGCCAGCCGCCAGGGCCGGCGCATCTTCTTGATCGTACTCATGAAGGCGACGATGCGCCGGTGGGGGTAGACCGGTGTGACCAGCGCCACGCTCGCCGGCTCCAGCGCGTCCAGGACGCTCAGCGGCGCGATGGGAAGTTGGCTCATCAGCGACTGGCACTCGTCCGCGTCGCGCGCCAGCACCACCGCGTCGAGCGTCTCACGAAATGTCTCGATGGGCTGGTCGCCACGCTCGAAACGCGAGCGTAGGTCCTGAATCGCCACACGTTGCGCCGCCAGCAGCGTCATTTCGCTCGCCATCTCGCGTCCTCCATTCCCTCGCCCTGTTTTGGCGCACGATACCACAAACACGCGCGCTTGTCCTGTGTTTGTCCCTACCTGTGTTTGTCCCTAGTGGATGCTGGTGGGGCGCGTGGAGAGCGCGCGCAGCCGCTCGACAACACCCGGCAGGCACGCTAACACGGCATCCACGTCGCCGTCGGTGGTGCTGGCGCCAAGGGTCAGCCGCAGATGACCGCGCGCCTCGCCGCCTGAGAATCCCATCGCCGTCAGTACATGCGACGGCTCGACATCGCCGGTGGTGCAGGCGCTGCCGCTCGAAGCCGCGATGCCCGCCAGGTCGAGGTTCAGCAGCATGGACTCCCCCTCGACTCCCGCGAACGCGAAGCTGGCGTTCCCCGGATGGCGCAGTTTGCGATGGCCGGTCAACCGCGCCTCGGGGATGCGCAAGACACCTTCGATCAGGCGGTCGCGCAAGGCCGTGAGCCGCTTGGCCTCCTCCTCGCGTCCCGCGCGGATCAGCTCCAGCGCCGTGGCCGCGCCGACGATCCCGGGCACGTTCTCCGTACCCGCGCGCCGGTTGCGTTCCTGCGAGCCGCCGAGCACCTGCGGCTGGATGCGTGTTCCCTGGCGCACGTAGAGGACGCCGACACCCTTGGGGCCGTAGAACTTGTGCGCCGAGAGCGTCAGCAGGTCCACCTGGAGCGCGGCGACATCCAGATCGAGCAGCGCGCCCTGCACCGCGTCGACGTGGAAGGGAATGCGCTGCGCCCGGCAGATCGCGCCGATCTCGGCGATGGGCTGTATCGTCCCCACCTCGTTGTTGGCGTACATGATAGTGACGAGCGCGGTCTGGTCGGTGATCGCCGCCGCGACAGTGGCGGGATCGACCAGCCCATCGGCGTCCACCGGCAGATAGGTGACGCTGAATCCCTCGCGCTCCAACTCCTCGCAGGTACGAAGGACCGCGTGATGCTCGATGGCGGTCGTAATGATATGCTTGCCTCGTCGGCGCGGCGAGTAGGCGACACCCTTGATCGCCAGGTTATCCGCCTCGGAGCCGCCACCAGTGAAGACGATCTCGGTGGGGCGGCAGTTCAGCAGCCGCGCGACACTCTCATGGGCGGCGTCGAGCGCGGCGAGGGCTTTGCGCCCCAGGCCATAGATGCTGCTGGGGTTGCCGAACAGCTCGCTGAAGTATGGGCGCATGCGCTCAAAGACGCGCGGATCGAGCGGCGTCGTGGCGGCGTGATCCATGTAGATGACGCCATCGGGCAAGGGCATCGTGGGGCCTCCAGTGGTGTGGCGTCCAGTGGGCTGTTCTCGCGCGTGAGGTCTGCCGCCCACGAGACGATACAGGGGTATTGTAGCATCGCGCGAGCGGAGGGCGTCTGGCGTGTTCAGCGGTTTGCCATGGTGGCGTCATGACTATATCTTGACCGAGCCGCGACATGATGGTATCATGTATACGATACCCCGGTAGGGTACGGGGATGCCTTCGATTTGAACGCAAGAGGAGACACAGCGTGTCAGAGACGATTATCCAGGTCACCGATAGCTCGTTTACCAAGGATGTGTTGCAGGCGAAACAGCCTGTGGTCGTCGATTTCTGGGCCACGTGGTGCCGGCCCTGTCTGATGATGGCGCCAACCTTCGAGGCGATGTCCAAGGAGTACGCAGGCCAGGTCACGTTCGCCAAGATGGATACCGATGAGAACCAGGAGACCCCGATGCAGTTCTACATCCAGGGTATCCCGACCATGATCCTTTTCAAGGACGGCAAGGAAGTGGACCGCATCGTCGGCATGGTGCCACGCGAGATCCTGAAGGCCAAGCTTGATCGCGCCTTTGGTGTGGCGGCCTAGTCGTGACGAGCGGAGAGAGCGCCATGCCGGGCCTGACCGAACGCGCGGAGAATGATATCCAGTTGCGCCTGCGCCGCATCGAAGGACAGATTCGCGGTGTCATCGGTATGCTTGGCGATGGTAAGCCCTGCGAGGATGTTGTGACGCAGGTGCTCGCCGCGCGCGCCGCGCTCGATCGTGTCGCGATGGAGATCCTGCGCTGTTCGGTTGAGGAAGCGGTGACCGACCAGCTCTCCGACGAGGCGCGAGCGGCGGTGCTGCGTGCGATCACCCTCATGGGCAAGGTCCAGTAGCGCCTCGCAGCTAACTAACACTGTAACGCCAACGAATCAAGTGGTTCGTTGGCGTTCGTGTTTCTCCACAGTTATGTTGGAGTCAAAGGTGAGGTCAGGATTCTCGCGTGCGCCGCTCTTGAGACGACCTCGGCAAAAAGCACCCTCAACCACCTGGCGCCGACGAACAAAGCCAGCACAGCGGGGTCGCGATCCCGGTGTCAGGATATAATGAGCCGGGATGTGAGGTTGCCGAGATAGGCGCGAGAAACGTGTGGGCGTCCATGCGGCGCCTTCACTGCCAAAGGTTGCCTGGTCGAATCCATCGCCAGGCCTGCCTCCGTCGTCGTGCCCCCGGAGATATCCTTCTGATACTCCCGACAGACAGGACGAAAGAGCCTCTCAATGACCATCACCACGTCTCCAAACCTTCCCCATCTTGCTGGTTTGTGTTCGTATGAGCAGGCGGCGCAGATGGGCTATTCGGTCCAGCAGGACGTCGAGCGCTTCGTGCGCTACGCCTGGTTCGAAAAACAGGCGATGGAACTCGGTTTGGCGTGGTTGAACCCCACGCCGGAATGGGAGGTGAAGGAGGCGATCAGCCTCCATGTGTACCTGGACGCCGAGCACGTCAGCGCGCTGCGCGAACGTGTAAGCGAGATGCGCAACCCGCCGCCGCGGATGGATGTGTGTCCCTCGCCGGCGATCCAGGCGTTCATTGATGAATTGCTCACTGCCGAGGATACCCTGGAAAAAGTGGTGGGCCTGTATGGCGTCCTGAAACCGGCGCTCATCGCCGCCTACCGCCAGCATATTGAGAAGGCGCATCCATTGGTGGATTACCCCACCCAGCGCATGCTGAAACACATCCTGCTCGACGAAGAAGACATCATGCGCTGGGGTCAACCCGCGGTCGCAGCGCTTACGGCCTCACCTGAAGGAAAAGCGCGCGCCGAACGATGGCGCGCCCATCTGAACGCCTACTTGCAGGCCGCGGGCGGCATCATGGGTGACGACGATACAACTATGATCGTCCCTCCGAGTCGGGTCAAAGCGCCCTTCGAGCCGGACTTCTTCCCGGCGCGTGATGAACGCTTCATCCATCAATGGAACTTCGTGTTCCCGCCGCACGAAGTCGCCCGCGCGGATGGCGTCCCGGCAGAGGAGAAAACCCTCGCGCTGATGTGCAAACGCGCCCTGGAAATGGATGTGCCCGAAGCGATGGCGCGGATGATGTGGGAAGCGAAGGATCAACCGTGGCAATACTACGTCGAGATGGGTCGCCAGCTCTGGGACGAAGCGCGCCACGCCATGATGGGAACAGTCTATCTTGAGCATCATGGCGTTGAGTGGAAGGAGATCCCACTGCATGCTGGATTTTCGATCCGGCTCAACCGGCACATGAGCGCAGCGGAGGCGCACGCCGTGTTGTATACCATCGAGCAAAGCCTGATGCCTGCGACGACGGGAAAACGCTACGAGTGGGAGACGGCGTCACAGACCCAGGACGAGCTGGCGACGCTGTTCCAGGATTTCGATTGGGCCGACGAGGCGCTGCATGTGCGCATTGGGCGGCAGTGGCTGCTCGCGACGCTGAAGATGACGCGCGAGGAAGCCATTCAGCTCGGCCAGGATCACGCAACGCGATCCGAGTCGGCGCTGCATGCCTATGAAGACAGGGGAGAGCAGGTGAACTGGTGGCCTGACTTCGTGCGGCGCGTCCTCGGCCACGAGAGCGCCATGACCGCGTATACGCTCGGCACCGCCGATCCGGTGTACCGCGCGAAACGTCAGTAGGAGAGCGGTGGTAGCGCAAGCGAGCGGGTGGTCAGCCAGATGCTTGGTCATGCCGACGTAACTATCGCGTTACACATGTATCGGCCCGAATGGCGCAGCAGACCAGATCAGCCTCTCGTCGGCGCTCACAGATCCAGAAGGCGCTGCGCATTCTCCGCCAGGATCTTGCGTTTGAACGCTTTCGACACTTGGGGCAGCCGTCCGATCCAGCGCGCCAGCGGCGGGATTGTGAGCCTGCGCACCATGCTGGCGTATTGACCAGGATCCACCAGCGGGAAATCGCTGCCAAACAGGACGCGATCTTCCAGGCCCTGCTCGACGCATAATGCCAGAACCAACGGCAAGAGTTCTCTGCGGATCGCTGGCAGGGCGGAGATGTCGAGATAGACGTTCGGATGACGAACCGCGACCGCGAGGGTTTCGAGGATCCACGGAGCCCCGCCATGCGCCGCAATGATCGTCAGTTCCGGGCGCTGATGCGCCAGTTCATCGAGCAGGAAAGGGTGGCTGTATTTCATTAGCATGCTGGGCAGCGGGACGCCGACATGTACGAGCAGCGGCAGCCTGTGCGCGATACAGGCGCGATATACCACCTCCCACTCTGGCGCGAGCAGGTCCTGACCTCCAACCTCCCCAACCCCCTTGAAGCCCCATTCCTCGACCGCGCGTTCGATCTCGGCCTCGGTGTTGGCCGCTCCCTGACCGAGCGGGTCGACGCCAACAAAGCCGATGAAGCGCGTTGGAGCAGTGGCGACCATGCGCGCCACCATCTCGTTGGTGAGCGCAATACCATCACTGGGATTGGGTCCCAGTAAACACGCTTGCCGTACGCCCCCAGCGTCCATCCGCCGCAAGAGTGCGCGTTCAGGCGCGTTGGTGGGCAGAAGCTGGCTGCGCTCAAGCAGCCGGAGGTTGCGCTTGTCCTTGATCCATGGGCGGCAGACGGGATGGGCATGGATATCAACGATATGCATCCGCTGCTCCGGAGCGCTTTGCCCTCTCTGGGCGACGATATCGAACAGCCTTCAGTATACAGACTCTACTCTTGCGGACGATCTCCCCAAGGGGCGCTCTTCGGGCGTGTCGTCTTGGCATCCAGTGGCGTGACAGGTGGTATCGTGAGATACTGTCTTGCGCCACGCTTCTTAATCCTCGACAGTCAAAAGCTCTAGTTTGCGCTTCATACCGAAGAAGGAAGGAACCTCCTGCATGTCCACCGTCTCCCAACCACTCGGCCCGATTCGTCTGCGCCCCAGTCTGCACCCGACGATCTGGGGTGGACGTAATCTGATCCACATCGCCGGCAAGCAACTGCCTGATGAAGAGAAGATCGGTGAGTCATGGGAGACTGCGACCGATACCGTCGCGCTGAACGATCCCTATACCGGCCAGACGCTGGGCGCGCTGGTGGACCAGTACGGCGAGGCGCTGATCGGGGCGCGCGCCGTTGCGGTCTTCGGCATGCGCTTTCCGCTGCTCGCGAAGTTCCTTGACGCGCAGGCCCAGCTCTCGGTGCAGGTTCATCCGGACGACGCCTACGCCAGCGCGCACGAGAGCGGCAAGCTGGGCAAGACCGAGGCGTGGTACATCCTGCAGGCCGACGACGGCGCCGAGATCGTTTACGGGCTGCAGCGGGAGGCGACCGAGGATGAGATTCGCGAGGCCATCGCCGCCAACCGGCTGGAGGAGTACCTGCGCCGTGTGATGGTGCGCGCGGGCGACGTGATACTCGTGCCCGCCGGGACGGTTCATGCGATCGGCGCGGGCATTGTGCTCTACGAGCTGCAGGAGTATTCCGACGTCACGTACCGGCTCTACGACTACCGACGCCTGCAGGCGAACGGCCAGCCACGCGACCTGCACATCGAGCAGAGTCTGGCGGTCATGCGGTATACGCCACCAGAGTTCGATCGCGTCCAGCCCGTCACTATGGACGAAGGACAGACTGGGCTACGCCGTGTCCTCGTCGGATGCCATTACTTCGTCGAGGAGGAGGCGCGCATCCGGGGCGAGACGCCTGGACTGGAGCGCCCAGCGAGCTGCCAAATTCTGAGCGTGCTGCAAGGCTCGTGCGCGATCGTCTGGGCGGGTGGCGAGGTGATTGCAGGGCTGGGCGAGACGGTAGTGCTCCCTGCCACAATCGGTGCGCACACGATACGCGCGGGGTTCGCGCGCGTCCTGCGTTCCTACGTGCCCGCCGAGGACGACGAACTGCTGCAGCGGTGGCGTGCGGCGCAGTCAGTCGTCATCAGTGTCTAGCGCGCTCTCAGAGAGAAACGCCTGATACTCCGCTGGCGTGTCGATATCGAGGCCCGCCTGCGCGTCGTCAATCTCCACCAGACGTATCCATTCAGGATAGCGCGCGAGCAGCGAGCGCCCGCCCTCGTCGCCGGTGACCGCTTCTAACTCCGCGAAATACTGGTGTGGGAATAGGACGGGATTGCCCCGACGGCCCTGGTAGCTGGCCGCGATGATGGCGTCGGGCGCGGCGGCGGATGCGTCAATCATGGCGTTGATGGTCGCGGCGGTGATGAGTGGCTGATCGCCGAGCAGGATGAGCGCGCCAGAGAGATTCGCCGGGAGGGCTCCCAGGCCCACCCGCAGGGATGTAGACATGCCCTCCGCGTACGAGGGATTCAGTATAGCGATCAGCCGCCCATCAGGCAGTGCGGCGCGCACACGCTCGCCCCCGTGACCCACCACTACGATCACTGGATCGGCCCCACTCGCCAGCGCCGCCTCGACCACCCAGCGCACTAGCGGGTGGCCATTGAAAGGTAGCAGCAGCTTGTGGCTCCCCATGCGCGAGGAGCGCCCCGCCGCCAGGATGATGGCCGCTATCGACCGTGGCTCCTGCGTCATATTCTCGCGCCTTCACGTGACTCACGCATGTTCTCGCCCTGCGAGCATTGTATGATGCGCAGGCGAGGTCCGCCCTGTTGTGAGGTTCCCCAACATGCAAGAGATGAATCCTCTGGAAAAGGTTTTTCCGACGTTCCCAGGGGTCGCGTGGCAGCGGCGCTACGATGCAACCCGCGCCGCGCTCGATTCGCCGGCGCGTCTCGGCGGGTATATACGCGCCATCGCCGCGATAGGCGCTGAAAATGAACCCACCGGGACAGTTCTCTACGCGCCAAAATGGATGACCGGGAGTTGGCGCAAGTCCCGGCAACGTATTCTCCTCATTCCCGGCTCGTTCAACCCCCTCACCTGGGCGCATGTCGCGCTGGCGATAAACGCCTGGCTCACCGTGAATCCTATTGGCGGCGAACGGCCCGTCGCGTACTACCTGTGGTCAGGTTCTATTTCTACGGTCGAGAAGGAGCGCGTCGAGCGCGCCGCCTGGGTTGACCGGCTGGCGCAACTCGTCACGCTTTCTCGCGCCAGTATCCATCATTCAGGGGTCGTGCTGTTCAACAAGGGGCTCTACCTCGATCAGGCGCGTGCGCTCAGGAGCATGGTTCACCCAGAGACTGATCTTGTCATCGTCGTGGGCTTCGACAAGATCATGCAGATCTTCGATGAGCGCTACTACGAGGACCGCGACGCCGCTTTGCTTGAGCTGTTCAGTCTGGCGCATATGCTGGTCGCCGCACGCGACTCCGCCGGCGCTGAGGAATTGCGCGCGTTGCTCAATCAAACTGAGAACCGCCCTTTTGCCAGGCATGTCCAATTCATGGAATCCGGGCAGGCGCCTCTCTCGTCTTCGCAGATTCGCGCGATAGCCGCTACCTCGACAGCCCCTGAAGACTTGTGGACACTGGCGCCTCCCGAAGCGTGCGCGCTGATCCGCGAGACTGGCGCCTATACACAGTACTCATCTGGCGCTGTTGATCTCTATTCGCTGCGGCAGCGGTGGCTCGGCGCGCTCGCTGGATTGCCTATCGGCGCGCGGCGGGCGCTGCCGCCGATCTCGGACCTTGTTCGGCGCGCGGCGACACAGAATGCCGACGGCGCGGCATTACAAGCGGCGCTCGCGGATGGACGCTGGGCGGATGATCCCGAACGCGCCGTCGATGAGTTGCGCTCACTTGGATTGTTCAGGCGCAGGACGAGTCAGGATTCCGGCGGCTGATCCCGGTCGCTTATCTTCTCCCACTGATTGCGCAGCGAGAGCGCGAAGACGATGGCGACCGTGCCCAGGAAGAGAATCGAGCCGAGCAGGAGCGCGACGAGACCAGGAGATACCATAGGCGCCTACTTCTCCCTACTCCATCCTGGCCACGCCCTCGCGCCGTCGAGGCTACCAGAGGCGGGGGCGCCGCATGGCAGGCACACCGCGATCGATGCAGTACACATACAGGAGCCAGCGATATGTGTCGCGCGCCGGTTGAGCGAACAGCCCGGGGCCAGGAAAGCGGAACTTGCGGGCGCCACGCAAACGCAGTATACGCTCGTTCGGACTTGCCTCGACAAACTCGACATCGCGCCAGGGCAGCAGGCGACCCGTTCCAAACGGTATTCCCCTGACGCTGATGCCTTCCTCAGTCAGGCGCACGACCTGCGCGAACCATGCCAGCGCAAGGAGGGCGATGAGCGCGACGAGCGCGCAGATCGCCAGCGCAACCACGTTCCACGGCGCGCTCAGTTGCAAGAACGCGACCGCACCTACGCCCGCCGTAACCGCGACCACGGCCAGCGCGCTAAGTCGCAACCCTAACGCTGGACGCGCGCGCAGATCCGTCGCCATGAGCCCAACCGGTCGCACGATCACAGGACGCTCCAGGTCGGCCTCGGACGGATTGACCAGAGGCGTCACGATGACCCGTGGCCCGACACGCATGGTAAGGTATTGGCGCAACTCGCGGTTGTTGTGCAGCAGTCGTGGCGCGAAGCTGAGCGCGGCGCCATTCGCGCCGACGATGCGGATTCGTCCCCCGCGCCAGTCGACCCGACTGATGTCGCTCCAGGGGACCTCGTTCCATTTGGTCCAGATCCTGCCGGTGGCAATGCTAGTCGCGGTCACGCGGACAGTCGTGAGCAGCAGCCAGACGACGGGCGCGAGGGCGATCCACCCGGCAAGCGCGAGCGGCGCCCACTGGGGTATTGAGACGCCCGCGGTAAAATAGGCCACGCTCAGTCCGATGGCGGTAAGAATTGGCGCAAGGGTGATAACGGTCGCCAGCGGCGCGCCCGGCCGGTATACCGTCGCCTCGATGAGTGGCGTCGAGCTGGTTGCGCGCACTGACTGCATGCGATCCTCCTCCGCGCTCATGCGCCCAACCGGTTCGTATCCGGCGCGCGAGCCTGCGGCGATTATAGGTGGTTGGCGGCTGAAGCGCAACGCGACCGCGCAAGGGTACCACCTGCGACGCCGGCGCCACCACGCCTACCAGGCGCGTACCACTGTATGAACCATCTACTGAAAGCTGTACAATGGGTGGCGCGATTGATCGCGCGGAGAGTCAGGCGGGGCGCGTGAAGAGCAGCAGGTTGTGGGGCGCGCGCCGCCATGCGTTCGCGCATGTCCTCGTCTTTGCGCTGATCGGATTTGCGCTGCTGCTGATCGAGCATGTCAGCTTCGCCGCCGCGCGTGTACCCCTACAGCTGACGATGACGGCGACGAGCGGGGAATTCATAATCGATGGCCAGAGCCTTACCCTGAACTGGCCCCGACGCCCGACCGAGGTTCTCATCGTCCGGCCAGAGGCGACGGCGCGTGAGATCCAGATTGACGGTAGCGACAGCCTCAACAATTTCGATCAGGATCCTGCCTACTTCGCGCGACTGGCCTCCTCGCCCTACTACCAGTTTCAGGCGTGGATGCGCGACATGCCGAGCTATAGCGCCTGGAGCGATCTGCGCGCGGCGGTCGTCTCGGGTGGGCGCGAGACAGATGTGCGCCAGTACTGGCCAGACGCAACGCTCGTCGCCTTGCCCGCAGGCGAGTCGGTGGCCTTCGGCGCGAGTCTCACCCGCCCAGAGACTCCGGCCAGCCTCCAGTTTATCTGCGACAATGTTCCTTGCGCGGAACTGGTCGTGAATCGTAATGGCCGCTATGTAGTCGCGCGTACGCTTGCCACGGGCGTCCCACAGGACGAGCAGCGCGTCTATTTCCCGACGCAGCCGGCGCCGTTCGCCGCCGAGATCGTCAATCTGGTGGCGCGCGGGTTGCTCTGGTCGCTGGCGCTCGTTGGGTTGCTGTTTCTTGGATCGCTTGGCGTGACGTGGATCGCCTCGCGTCGTGGCGTCGCCGCGTTTGCGCGCGCCGCGTCTGAGCGAACTGGCGCGCTACGGCGCAGGCTCCCGGCCCGAATCTGGCGGATAGACCGCTGGGACGCGCTGGCGCTGTTGGTCGTGGGCGGCTCGTTCGCAGCGACGCTGACCGTCGGGCTCGTCCAGTTTCATGGCCAGCCCCACATTCTCGACGCCAGCGCCTACTACTTCCAGGCGAAGATCTTCGCCAGCGGACGGCTCGCCGCCACGCCTCCCGACGACCTCGCCGCCTTCCAGGGTCCTTTCATGATCGCCGGGGCAGGTCGCTGGTTCGCGCAGTACGCGCCGGGAACCTCGGCGACGCTGGCGCTAGGGATGATTCTGGGCGCGCCGTGGATCGTCGAGCCGCTGCTGGGAACGCTGGCGCTGTGGGGCGTCTACCGCCTGGGCAAGCTGCTCTACGGCGGCGCGACAGGCCTGCTGGCGCTGCTCCTTGGCGCGCTCTCAGGCTTCTACATTTATCTTGCGGCCTCGTACCTCAGCCATGCTGTGGCGCTCTGCTTCGCGGTCTACTGCTTGCTCTTCTTCGTGCGCTTCGACAAACATCGGCGCGGCGCCGATCTGGCGCTGGCGGTCGCCTTTGCCTGCGCGCTCTTCCTGACACGCGAGCTGACCGGCCTCCTGATTGGCGGGGCGACGGGCGCGTTCGTCCTGCTCGCGAACCGGCGCGCGCTGCTGGCAGAGTGGCGGCGGTTGCTGTTTGGGGGGCTGCTCGCTGCGCTAGTCATCGTCGTGACGGCCAATCTCTACATTCTCTACAACACCCTCCAGACCGGCGACCCGCTCACGGCCCCGCGCGCCATCTTCAGCCCAGCGGATCGCTACGGCTTCGGGCTGGGCATCGGCTTCTACGGCCAGCACACCCTCGCGGCGGGGCTGGTGATCCTCGATCAGTTGCTGACCGCGCTGCTGACGACCCTCTACGGCTGGCCATTTTACCTCACACTGGCGCTGCTGCCGTGCGCCTATCTCATCTGGCGGCGTGTCACGCGATGGGACGTCTTCTTTGGCGCGATGATCGTCGTCATGCTTGCGCTCCAGGTCGGCTACTTCTATCACGGCATCTATCTGGGTCCGCGCTATCTCTACGAGGCGCTGCCGTTCCTGCTGCTGCTGACGGCGCGTGGCGCGACCAGCCTCGCCGCTGCGCTGGGGCGCGCGACACGCTGGGCGTGGGCGGCGGCCAAACGCCCGCTCAACAAACCTTTGGCGACGCTTGCCGGTCGAAGCGTAGTGGCTGCTCTACTCGTCGCGCTGATCGCCTGCAACGCGCTCTACTACCTGCCGCGCCAGGTGGCGCTGCGCCAGAACTATTCCGGGCTGCCGCTCTGGGAGCCCTTGGATGTGGGCGCGATCTACGCCTTCGAGCAGCCGCGCGCGCTGGTGGTGACAGACGACCGCGCGATCTACAACTACGTCCTCTTCCCGCTCAACGATCCCGACCTCAGCGGCCCGACGATCTACGCCTACGCGGCGACAGGCGACGACCGCGCTCTGCTGAAGGCAGAGTACCCTGAGCGCACTCTCTATGTGCTGCAGGTTGGCATCAACGGGGCGGTCCAGTTCATCGCCCAGCCGCGATAATAGGCGCAATTTTACCCAGTGCTCAGGACCCGCGGTCGCCGGTGACGGTCAGGACGACGTTTCCCGTCTTCTGCCCCGTTTCGACGTACTTGGTCGCCGCGACCACTTGCTCCAACGGGTAGCGTCGATCGATGACCGCCCGGTACTTCCCCGCCTCGATGAGCTCCTTGAGGAAAAGGACATCCTTCTTCGAGTACCGGGTAATACCGAGCTTTACCCGCTTATCGCCAATCCGCTGGGTCAACAAGGCCAGGAGCGGAACGTGCCACAGAAACCCTAGGTCCGTTTCGAGGTAGATCCCGCCGGACTTGAGTGAGCGTCGGCAGCGCCGAAACGAACTCTTGCCGACCGCGTCGAAGATGACGTCGTACGTTTGGCCGTTCTTGGTAAAGTTCTCCTGCGTGTAGTCGATCACCCGGTCAGCTCCGAGCGAGCGCACGAGCGCAACATGCTTCGCGCTGCACACCGCGGTGACATCGGCGCCGAAGTACTTCGCCAGTTGCACTGCTGCGGTTCCAACCGATCCAGAGGCGCCGTAGATGAGGATGGTCCGCCCCGTCCGCAGATCTGCCCCTCTCAGGCAGGCCAGTGCGAGGCTCGCGCCATCACAGACCGCCGCCGCCTCCTCGAAGGCCATGCCAGTCGGCTTGTGCGCCAATGGACGATCCTCGCGCAGACAGATGTACTCTGCGTACGCGCCGAATCCGCTGACGCCGAAGATGTGGTCACCGACCGCGAATTGGCTGACAGCTGCGCCGACGGCGGCGACATCTCCGGCCAGCTCCAAGCCGAGGATTTTCTGCTTGGGCCGGCGGAGGCCCGTGACGAAGCGGCTGATGAAATACTCGGCGCCGCGAAGTCCGCAGTCTGTCCGGGTGACCGTCGTGGCGTGGATCCTGACGAGGACTTCGTCCTCCTTGGGGCTGGGCTGCTCAACCTCTGCGAGTCGCAGCACGTCTGGAGGTCCGTACCGGTCGTAGATAACAGCTCTCATGCGTGCGCTTCCTCTCACCGGTTCGCTGCGCGCGATAGATCGGGCCGCTCATGGGTCTATGTCGCCCTGCACGCATCCGCTCTGTGGGCCCGACTCTCTTCGCGCCAGTCCAGCCGGGCGTTGTCCCTGCTCATGGCCCCAGCGTACCACCCGTTCATCAACCGATACAAACAGTTGGAGGTTCTGACTGGCAGAACTGGCCTTTTCACTAACATGGATTAGCCTTTTACCTGATGAGGTTAGTTTAGGACAGGTTGTCGCGCTGGGCGCAGTCCTATCGCCCAGTGCGACGAGTAGCGCTTCAATCCGCCACGACGACCTCAGCCGCTGGCGTCGCTGGCTGATCCGAGACGAGGCGTACCTCGACGAGGTTGCTGTGGAAGGTGCTCTGGCCGGCGAAATCGGCGAGCGCGTCTGAGGTCGTCCAGTTGATGTTGCGTCCGTCCGCTCCCAGCCGCGCCCAGCGTCCCTTCGGCGCGATAGCGACGCCCTGGCGCATCGCGTCGGTGACGACGGCCCGCAGTTGACACGAGCCACGCATGCTCACCACCTCGACCATATCTCCGTACGCAATGCCACGCGCGGCGGCGTCGGCGGGATGTAGCTCGATGTAGGGTTCGCCCTCTTTGGCGAGCAAGCTGCTCTGGTTTGCGAGACTGCTGGAGACGAAGTGGTGCGCGGCGGCGGAGATCAGCGTCAGCCGCGTGTCGCCGTCCGTGCGCGTGGCGAACTCCGCCGGCTCCTCATAGTCTGGCAGTGGGTCGAGTCCCTGCGCGGCCAGCGGCGCAGCGCGCAACTCCACCCTGCCGGAGGGCGTCGGGAAGCGCAGGTCGGCGAAGGGAACTGAGGACTCTGGCGGGATGGCGAGCGGGACCGTGCCTTCGGCTTGCAAGCGTTCCAGCGTTACGCCGGCCAGCAACGGATTCATCGCACGGGTAGCGTCCACGACCTCGCGGATGACTCCCTCGGCATCCTGGCGCAGCCACGGCTCGTCGTAGCCCAGCGCCGCCGCGAGGAGGCGCATGACCTCCCAGTTGCTTTTCGCCTCACCCAGCGGCGCGATGGCCGCCGCGTTGTACTGGAGGTTGCGGTGCCCATACGCCTTGTGCAGATCGACCTGTTCGTGCTGGCTGGTGGCGGGCAGGACGATATCGGCCTCCCGCGCGGTGTCGGTCATGAAGAGGTCGTGGACGACGGTGAAGAGGTCGTCGCGCCGCATGCCTTGCACGATCTTGCTGGCGTTGGGGCTGGAGGCGACGGGATTGGCGCAGAAGACGAAGAGGGACTGGATCGGCGGGTCCTGGATCTCGCCGAGCAGCGCCGCGCCAATGCGGTTCATGTTGACGACGCGGGGTGTGGGCGGGCACTCGCTAGCGTGGCTGACCGCCTCGGCGTCCCAACTCACGTAGTCGCTCATGCTGTAGAAGAGGCCCCCGCCACGTACGCCGATCTGGCCGATAATCGCTGGCAGGCAGGAGAGCGCACGCGCCGTCTGGCCGCCGTTGCCGTGGCGCTGCACGCCGTCGGCGAACTTGAGCAGCGCCGGTTTGGTGGTACCAAAGCGGCGGGCGAGGTCAGTGATCGTTTCGACGCTGAGACCAGTGATCGCCGCCACACGCTCTGGCGGGTACAGCGCCGCGCGCTCGCGCAACTCTCGCCAGCCGATTGTATTCGTCTGCAGCCACGCCTCGTCGTGCAGTCCCTCGGCGAAGAGGACGTGCATCAGGCCAAGCGCCAGCGCGCCATCGGTCGCGGGGCGCGGCGCGATGTGCAGGTCCGCCGAGCGCGCGGTGATGGTGCGGCGCGGGTCGATGACGACGACATACGCGCCGTTGCGCTGCGCCTCGCGCAACAGCGGCATGAAGTGCGGCCCGGTGCTGGCGGGGTTATGTCCCCACAGCAGGATCAGCTTGCTGTGTGCGATGTCCGCCGGATCGGGCGCGCGCCGGGCGCCGAGTGTCGCCTGCACCGCCGCCTCCGCCGCCGCGCCGCAGATCGAGCGTTGCAGCCCGCTCGCGCCCATGCGATTCCAGAGCCGCTCGTTGCAGACTTTGAGTTGGACCAGTCCGAGCGTGCCGCTGTATGAGTAGGGCAGGATCGCGGCGGCGCCGTACTTGGCGATGATTTTCCGCCAGCGCATGGCGATTTCGCCAATGGCCTCGTCCCAGGTGATGCGCTGCCACTCGCCTGCGCCCTTCCGCCCGACGTGGCGCAGCGGATACTGGAGCCGGTCGGGATGGTAGACGCGCTCCAGATAGGGGCGCACCTTAGCGCAGAGCCAGCCTTGCGTGATCGGGTGATCAGGGTCGGCGGAGAACTTGACGGCGCGCCCAGTCGCGGTATCCACCTCGGTGAGCGTGGCGCAGGTGTCGGGGCAGTCGTGCGGGCAGGCCCCACGGACGACGGTGCGCTTGGACGTTGACGAGGTGGTGGTGGGCATGATGACGCTCCCTGGTAAATGAACTGGCTCACTGGTTATGGTACGCCGCAATCAGGTATCGGGCAAGCGTTGCCCTGATGCAAGCATGGTCCGCTTGTCACATTGTCGGGCGTGGCGATAAATACTATTCCCACGGCATATCAAACCACACCACCAAGCGGCTGCGGCCCGCACCCCACGCCGTCCCCCAGCCCTGATCGATGTCCTGCGCTCATCTACTTCCTCCTTGTCCGATGACTTCATTACTTGCTCATCGCAAACACGATACAATCAGAATATGACGTTCCGCCCGCGCAGACACGCTTTCAGCATACTTACCCCTTCTGCTCCCCCAGTGTTTGCAGATTTTCTCGGCGTAAGGAAGACAAATGACGCCACGCATCGCTATCGTCGGCGCGGGAATCGCCGGACTCAACGCGGCGCTCACGCTGCAGGACGCTGGTCTGGCGTGCGATGTCTACGAGGCGGCGGACCGCGTTGGCGGGCGCATGCACTCGGACGCCGCGACGTGGGCTGATGGCCTGGTGAGTGAGTGGTGTGGCGAATTCATCGACGCCGACCATTCAACGCTTCATCACCTGATAACGCGCTTCGGCCTCGTAACGAGAGCGCTGGATCATGGAAGCGCGAGGCGTTCACAGGCGCTCCTCTATTTCCTTGGGCGCGCATACCGCGCGGACGAGCTCGCCGGAGGGTTTGAAGCGCTCGCGCCTGTCCTGAACCAGCAGTATCAGGCGGCTGGCTTTCCCACGACGCATGCCCAATTTACTCAAGAGGGATTCCGGCTCGACCACCTGAGCGCAGATGAGTGGATCGAGCGGTACGTCGCCGGTGGGCACGCAACGCCCATAGGCCGCTACCTCGACTCGGCCTGCAGGGGCATCTATGGACTCGACACTACTGAGCAGAGCGCGCTGAATCTGGTCTACTTGTTTGGCCCACGACGGGCGCCGAGCGGTTTGATCCCCCCACGACCCATACGCGGGAGGAGCGAGATCGTGGGCGGAAACGCACGCTTGCCGCAGGCTATCGCCAACAGCTTGCCAGATGGGAGCGTCCACCTGGGCCACCGGCTGGTGGCGGTCGAACGCGCGGGCGGTGGCGAGATCACCCTGACCATCGCCACGGCCGATGGCGGTGTGCAGACAGAGTGCGACGAGGTCATCCTCACGCTTCCGTTCAGCGCCTTGCGTCACGTCGATTATCGGCGGGCTGGGTTTGATGCTCTGAAGCAGACGGCTATCGAGCAGTTGGGCTACGGCACGATCTCCAAACTTATCCTGGAATTCGATCAGCGCTACTGGTACGAGCAAGGCCCCTGGCCAAGCCCGAACAGCGGCTTTCTCGTCACGGACATGGATGTACAGACCGTGTGGGACGCGTCTATCGGTCAGGCAGGCGCGCATGGACTGCTCCTGAATTACACGAGCGGGCGCCGGGGAGCAGCCTATACGGCGCCCGCGCCCTACACGACCGTCGATGACTTTCCGGGTATCCAGCGCTACGCGCAGGACTGTTTGCTGCAACTAGAGGTGGTCTTTCCGGGCATCAGCGCGCACTATACCGGCAGGACGGCGTTGAGCTATCCTACAGGTGATCCGTACCTGCTGGGCAGCTACTCGTGCTGGCGTGTCGGGCAGTACACGCAGTTTGGCGGCTATGAGGCGACGCCGCAGGGGCGTGTGCGCTTCGCGGGCGAACACTGCTCCGTCGAGTTCCAGGGCTACATGGAGGGTGCGGCGAGAGAGGGGATGCGCGCCGCTCAGGAGATTGTGAATGATGCGCGCTAGATCGGGAATCCAGCAGACAGGAGGGAGCCATGTCGCCGTTTAGCGGGTGGGAGAACTTCTACATCATCGTCGGTCCCTCCGCGGGGGCGCTGACCGGCTTGACGTTTGTAGCGGTCACACTCGCCGCGGAGACCCGTCGGCGAGGCGCTGGTCAAGGAATCGCAGCGTTTAATACGCCGACCATCGTCCAATTTGGAGTCGTGCTCTTCGTGTCCGCCGTCCTCAGCGCGCCATGGCCTGAACTTGTACAGCCGGCGTTCGTGTTGGGTCTCTGCGGCTTTGCGGGCGTGATCTATACCATGATCGTCACGCGCCGTCTGCGCAGCTTCAACGATTATGAGCCGGTCCTGGAGGACTGGCTGTGGAATTCGGCGAGTCCGCTCGTCGCCTACAGCGCACTCGCCGTCGCGGCTGTTCTGCTTCCGGTCAACCCTGCGGCAGCGCTCTTCGTCATCGCCGCAGTGATGCTCTTGCTGCTGTTCACTGGCATCCACAACGCGTGGGACGTGGTGACCTTTATCGCCATCCAGACCGTGTCCCAGAAGGACGAGGGCGACGAGACGAAGGAATAGCGTCGCGATCTGCGCCACGCAGCGCAGCGCAGATGCTATAGCGCCTTCCAGCCGATGAATCGCGGACGCTGACGGGCATGTGGAAAGGATCGTGGCGATGGATGACCTATAGACGATCATGGCGGTCGCGGGAGTATTTTTGCTGTTGGGCATGCTGTATCTCGCCTTCGCTCGTCGCGTGCGTCGGTTCGGTAATCTGCCAAACGTCGACTAGAACGTTCAGCAACATGTCGACGAGGATGTAAGCATGTTACGGCGCATGCACGGCGAGAGCACACCATGGATCTGAGGCGCCGGTATACAGTTTATGCAGATCACTTCTCGCACTGGTCTCGGTAAAGATGATTGACCATCCTGGCGGTCAGTGCTAGTATATGCGCCATCGTGCAGCCGGTCTGGAGAGCTCCTAGCCTGAGGAGGCGATCATGGCGCGCAGAAAATGGTGGGTCGCCGCCAGTGTCTTAGTGGTGGTCGCGCTGGTGACGCTTGTCGCCACGGCGTTGTACATCGCGCTCCCGACCAAAGCGGCGAGCAGCAAGAACGCCTATATGCAACCGCGCTGGTGGGCAAAGTATCAGGTCGTCTCGGCCTCCAATTTTACCCCGCTCCCCAATCCCGGACCGCATTCGAGCGTCAAGGTCGGCGCGAATATCAACGTCAGCAACGAGCCTGGCCCGCAGAGCGAGACCAACATCGCGATCAATCCAGCCAACCCCAGGCAGATAGTCGCGGGATCGAACGAGATTTTCCGTCTGCCGATGCGCGGCTACTTCTCCAGCGATGGCGGCGCGACCTGGGGCGGAGTTGATCTGCCGCTGCCACCTGCCATCGGGACGAACGATTTTGACTTCGGCTCGGATCCCGGCGCGGCCTAGGACCTGCACGGCAACGTGTATTACAGCTACATCGTCGTCTTCTTTGGCAAGGGCGGTGGCGTGAATGGCTCCGAGATGGCGGTGGCGCGTTCGTCGGATGGCGGCCAGACGTGAGCGCCAACGTCAAGGTCACGACGGCGATGAGCAACGAGACCTGCTGCGGCGCGAACCTGGGTGATCAGTACGGCGATTACGGCGGCATTGACGCTTATGGCGGCGTCGCGTATCCGTTCTGGACGTACCGGCGCGTTGGCGGCTCGACGGATGGCTACGCGGAGGCCTACACCGCCGCCGTTACGGCGAAGTAGTTTGCTGGTCAAGCGTCACACATGGTGATTGCGCAGACAGTGGCGGACATGGCGGCGTTGCAGTTACTTGAGGAAGTACGCTGGCCATCGTCCGCCACTCTTATTCATGCCCCATCACGTCTCCTATCAGTGACGCAGGTATAACAGGCGCGATTTTCCATCAGCCACTTGTGGTTGGCAGGACGATTCACTGCGCCTTGCGGCTCACTTGATAGCAGGCGAGGATGTTGCCTGAGCCTTGCCATGTGCGTGTACTGAGGAGCTTGAGGGTGACGCCTGGCTGCCCGTCGAATAGCGGCGTACCCTCGCCTGCGATCATCGGAAAAATTGTCAGGTGTAGCTCGTCCACCAGATCGTGAACGAGCAGGTCATTCCAGAACATACGGCCGAGGATCACCAGAATGTCGCGGCCAGGGGACTGCTTGAGCGCGGCGATCTCCTGGTGGGCGTCGGCCAGCTTGACGATGCGCGTATTCTCCCACGGCGCTAAATCGTCGGCGGTGATTTTGTCCGAGACGACGATCTTCTCGACACGTTGGATGAGTTCAGCAAACTCACGCCTGATGGCAGTGGCGTTGGGGTTATGCGGCACACCGGTCCAGTATTCCTTGTTGGCCAGAAAGGAAGCGCGACCGCTCAGCAGCAGGGTGTCGGCCGCCCGTAGCCGTTCCGTGTTGTACTCGTCGAAGTGTTGATCGCCTGAATACTCTTCGGGGAAATACTCAAACAGCGAATCAACCGTGTGGTCCTTGCCTTCGTAGTAGCCATTCAACGTGACCAAGTTGCTGACGATGAGTTTCCGCATGTTCGCTCTCCCCTGCCCATTTTCATGATGTTCTCTGCATCGCTCGTATCTTCTGCAGCGCCTGGAGAAAACTGGAAGGGGTAGCCATGAGTTCCTGGGCGAATGCAACAGCATCCATGCGAAGCAATGCGCGTTGCTTGGCATAGATATCATCTCGTTGGCAGGCAGATATTTGAAACCTATTGCACCGAGCGTGGTTATGATGCTTGGCCACGGTTTTACCATTGTCGCCGCGCCCCTACATACGTTCCAACTTCAGGCCGCGCGCAGCGACGCACCCGATGGTTCAGGCCAGGAGGAACGCCAGCATGTCAACCTCAACCTCCTCCTCTATCCTGCGCAGTCGCGAGGTGGATATTCTCACGCGGGAGTGGCGGCTCGCACAGGAGTTGGTCGCCGATTAGCGCGTCGCTGTGCCCGCCATCGCATTGGAGGCCGCGTAGTAGCGCATGATTGTGCGCGCCTCGGTGGGTCGCGCGACCTCTTGGAATCCCGCCGCGCGAAACGTAGCGGGCGACCCCATGTAAGTGTAGAGCCGCTGGCCAGGCTCGACGGGATAGCCCTCGACGATCTCGGCGCCCTGCGAGACGGCGTAGGACACCGCCGCCCGCAGCAAGCCGAGCGTCAACCCTTGCCGGCGCGCGTGCTGATCGACGAAGAAACAAACGACTGACCACACAGGCAGATCGTCAACGCGGGGCAGCGCTTTGAAGCGTTCGAGTGCGGGGTACGTCTCGCGCGGCGCGACTGAGACCCAGCCGATGGGTTCGCCATCTCGATACGCCAGCACGCCGACGGGCGTTTCTTGCTGGACGAGCGCCTCAAGCCTTGCTACCCGGCTCTCCTTCGTGGAGCGGTTGTAGTCGGCGCTCGCCAGGCGCCAGCGCATGCACGAGCAATAGCGGAATTTGCCATGCGCCTCGGAAAATCGGGCAAGATCCGCCAGCCGCTCTGGTATGACGGGATGATACTCATATATGGACATTCCCTGACGGCCCTTCCCTGGCTGATTCGACTGACGCATGGTTTGATCATAGCGCGCCCGCTAGCCTGGCAACGCCGACCAATGCTTTAACCTTGTGTTAATCAAGCGATGGTACACACTAGGGTACTCACATAGCCTGCCAATCCGATGAGGTGTGGTCTGTGTAGGCGCTCACGCCACAAGCGTTGTTCCGGGCGCGAGGGGGCGCAGGGCGATGAAGCAAATTGAAAGGATGAGCTGGCCATGATGGAAAATCTGTTCCTCGTGGCGCTCGCACTCGTCATCGCGGCCGTCGTCGCTACCGTCATCATTGCAGCAAGGGCGCTAGTAACCTGGCTATGCAGTCGCCCGTTTAACGGCGCATATATTCGGCGCCGGAAGGCATTTCTGCGGGATAGCGTTGTAGCGAGCGCCACCATCCTTTCAGTTCGCATCACGCTCGGATTAATTAATCGTACCCCCGTTGGCCAGATGCGATTAGAAGTACATCCCCCCGATCCAACGCAGCAAGCCTTCGCGGCGCAAGTCGAGTATCTGGTTCCGCGCTGGCGCGTCTTCCGGCTGGGCCAGACGATCTCTGTGCGCTATGATCCCGCGCAGCCTGAAATGCTGGAAGTAGAGAGTGTCAAGCGCGCCGATAGTGATTGGATGTGGCGCCTTGCGTCCCAGATGCGGAACGCGTCACGTCGGTGAGCTGGGACCCGCCGTCGGCGCGCCGGTGGATGGTCATCTTCCTCTGGTGGAGTTGGCTTTCGTCCTGCCTGGCGCATTGCGCCGCGGCGCCCTCGTCCTGCGGAAAACGGCGTCATCTGGAAGATTCTGCGCCAGCATGCGTCAAATATACCGGGTGTCACGACAGAGGAACGCAGGTCAGGCGGGCTGGGCGCTGGAAACGGCAGCGGTGTAGATCTGCTGCGCGCCGTCGCGGGTGTCATTCCAGAACGGATGCGCGTACTGGTTGTCGGCGGCTAGCCCCTGGTAGTCGCCGATGAACTGGCTGCCGCCGCTATCCACCGGCGCGCCGACGGCGGGATCCCAACTCACCGACGTGACGCGCACGTTGGGCCGGAACGATGCGCCATGATCCACCGACTGGGCAAGGAAGACATCAATGCGGATGTGGGCGGGATCAGCGCGCGTGTCAAAGAAGGAGACGCTGACGACCCCATTCGGCGCGACGGCGATGGCCGGCTGAAATTGAAGTGCGCCCGTCTTCGGCGGATCGTCGTTGACGCGCCGCGGCGCGGACCAAGTCGCGCCGGCGTCGGTCGAGGTCGCCAGGAGGATGTCGGGGTCGCCAGTCGCCTTATCTGACCAGGCGATGTAGGACTGGCCCGTTTTCGGGTCGCACGCCATCGCGGGCAGGGTGGTGTTGCGATATTTCTCCGGCGGGAATCGCCCGGCGACGTCGGCGATGGTTGCGATCAGAACTGGCGCGTCCCATGTCTCGCCGCCGTCGCGCGAGGTCAGGCTGACCAGGCGTGTCGGAATCTTTCCCGTCGTCAGCAGATCCTCGTAGGCGAAACTGACCATGAGCGTCTCATCTGGCAGCACGACCGGCGTCGCGCCCAGCACGGCGTCGCAGCGCGTTGAGCCTGTGGGACGCTTCGGCACGGGATTGGTACAAAATGGCGCGTTCCCCTCGACCTGCTGTACCGCAGAGAAGGTCATGCCCCTATCGGTCGAGCGCGAGAAGGCGAGCGCCTGGATGCACGTGTTGCCGTCGCCACAATCGCCGCCGTAGTCGTAGGACCAGACGACATAGAGCGCGCCACGACGCGGGCCGTTAGTCAGGTCAACTGCGATCCAGGGCTTGTCGCTGAAGACCTTGCCGGTGGGGTCGAAGGAGACGTTCACCGGCGTTTCAAACGTCCTGCCCCCATCATGCGAGGCGGAGACGGCGACGCCGCTCTCGCTCTTCTCGCCGTAGGTCAGCACGGCGGCGTAGACCTCGCCCTGCGCGCCGAAGGCGAAGCTGATGTCGGAGGTGAGCAGGAGGTCATCATAGCCAGGCAGAATCTGTCCATCCGTCCACGTGCAGCCACCATCGAATGACGAATACCAGCCAATCTTGAAGCGGTAATGAGCGGGATCGGTGAAGAACTTGGTCCCGCCGACGAGGTGCAGCGGATTGGCCGGATCTTGCGCCAGCATTGGCTCGCTGTGCGCGAGGAAGGCGTCTTGACTGACGCGCACGTTGGGGATCGCGGCGCCGGCTTTGGGCAGGCATGCGCCACCTGCGTGGGTAGGCGTTGCGGCTGGCGCGCGAGCCAGAAGCGATGGCCGCGGCGCCGCCCAGACGAGCAGCCCGATGGTCACGGCCACCGCCAGCACGCCACTGAGCGCGAGGAAGAGCAGGCCCACTGGCGGTCGCGAGCGCATATCAAGCGCTGGATCGTCGGTGGTGGGATCCTGCCCCAGTTGTTCACGCGCGAGGCGGCGGAGCGCGTTGGCGCGGGCCTGTGCGCCAGGATCGTAGAGATCGTCATGCGGATCCATCGAGGGCGTCTCCAGGAGCGAGAGAGGAACGGCATTTCTCGCAATGACGAGGCTGCGCGCCGAGACTTTACGGATCAGACACTGTGTTGGCGAAACGGGTCGGTTAGCATTGCAAGCGCCCAGGATTCCATCAGGTTCGCGGAGACCTTGCGTGTTTCGGCGATCAAGGTCGCCAGGATGCGGGTCTCGCGCAGCGGCGTGCGTCAAAGCGCCAGCGCCAGCAGGTGGTTGCGCCCCAGCGACTTCCCCAGCGCGCGCAGATAGGGAATAGAGATGCCCAGGGCGCCCTCTGTCGCGACGCCGACACGCGCCAGCAGGCGCAGCCGCTCGATGATCTCCTCAACCATCGGGACCTCTCCCATGAGAGCCTCCTTCCCATTGCTGGCTGGTGTATGGTATCCAGTGACGGGGGCGCGCCCGTTGAAGTGTCTCGCGCCAGCAAAGGGAAACGCCGCGTATGCCGGAAATAATGCGTGAGGCCTCGCGTGAGACATTGATCGCGGCGATACAGGAGAACGAGGTCGCCTTCTGGCTCAGCCGCGCACGTCTCGCTGGCTGGAAGATCCACGAGGAGCCGGGACTGACCTGGTATCGCAGCGGTCTGCGCAGCCCGATGTTCAACGGCGTGATACGAACCACGCTCAGTGCTAAGGTGGCGGATGCGCGTATCGCTGAGACGGTGGCGCGCTTTCGATCCGAGGGGCTGCCGATGGTCTGGTGGAGCGGCCCAGGGAGGCGGCCGCTTAACCTCGGCGCGCGACTGCTGGCGCGGGGACTGACGACACCAGGGGATGATCCTGGCATGGCGGTGGATCTGCATGTGCTGAACGAAGACGTCTCCACACCTGCGGGGCTGACTATCGAACGCGTCGCCGACGACGCCGGGTTGCGCGTTTGGATGCTGACGCTCCGGGCCAGCGACGGTCTGCCACCTTCGGCTCGTGAGCCAGATCTCGCGCTGCAACGGCCAGCCAGCTATGCAGCGGATGACGACTACCGGCTCTACCTCGCACGCCTGAACGGCGCGCCGGTGGGGACGGCGGCGGCGCAGATTGGCGCGGGCGTGGTGGGCCTCTACTGCGTGGGAGTGATTCCAGAGGCGCGGCGGCAGGGGATCGGCGCGGCGGTGGCGCTGGCGGCGCTGCGTGAGACGCGTGGGCAGGGCTATCGCTTCGGCGTGCTGGGCGCCTCGGAGATGGGCACGAGCGTCTATCGGCGTCTCGGCTTCGAGCAGTACTGCCTGTTGCAGATGTATCAACTGGAAGCCTGACGATGGAAGACGACCCACCTGATCACTCGCCTGGCGCGTTGTGAACCTTACTCCCGCGCCTCTCCTCTGGCGCGAAGCGCCGCCTGGGCGCGATCGACGACTTGCAGCTTGCTGAAGATGTTGGAGACGTGGTTGCTTACTGTCTTGGGGCTGATGACCAATTCTTCGGCGATCTCGGCATTACTTTTGCCCACAGCGATCAATCCCAGAATCTCGCGCTCGCGTTCCGTCAGATCAAGGAACGCGGATCTTAGCACCTCTGTCTAATCAGCTCCCTTGAGCAGGTAGCCGCGCGCGCCCGCACGCAACGCCGCGAAGACGGACGCGTCTTCTTCGAGCATCGTGAGGACGAGGATGCCGACGTGTGGACTGGCTTGCACAATGCGGCGCGTCGCTTCCATGCCGTTGAGTCCGGGCATGTGCAGATCCGTCAGGATAATGTCGGGCTGCAGTTGCGCCGCCCGCGGCCTCCCCGGCCACGACAATGTCTGCTATCGAGGCAAGCAATGCACGCGCCTCCTCCGCATGATGTGATATCAACTTCTCCTGGGACCCTGTCGTTTCTTGAGGCGGTGCGGCCACCAATGGAAGAGGGTGGTGGAGCGGATGCGCTCCGGCTGGCGTTGGAGGGATACGCAG